>Ga0307373_10015548_pt1 | contig 10333 bp, 7 predicted proteins | sample OX2MG_FD_202534 | JGI IMG/M metagenome (GOLD analysis project Ga0307373, IMG submission 202534) | Soil microbial communities from Risofladan, Vaasa, Finland - OX-2 | ecosystem: Environmental > Terrestrial > Soil > Coastal area > Acid sulfate soil | place: Finland: Risofladan, Vaasa | collected...
GTAGCGCTCGAATCCGTTCGCCATCGCCAGTGTCCTCTGCTTCATGATTGCCACTATCCTCCCACTGCTCCCCACACCTTATCCGTTACACGCAAAACATGGAGCACTTATTCAGAAGTTCCTTAGGATGGCGAGCAGCGAAACTACGCTGAATCATTGGCGTTACAGCAGGAATATCGGGCCTTGCCTTCTGATCGACGTATCCGACACCTGCGCTCGTCGGGCCAGAAGCACCAAAAGAGATCGTCGTAATAACAGCTCGGGAATCAGGAGACCAGATGATTTCTTCGTCAACTGGCACTGTGAAATGCCCCCCAACTGCTTGCCCCCGCACGTAGAACTGCCCCTCGGTCCCATTAACAGAAAATCGTACGCTTCGATTCGGAGAGAGGATGTCCAAAAGGCGCCGTCCCGTATCCGGATTTTGGAAACACAGCTGAATCGAATATTTCGAATACTGACCGGCCTGCCCATTTTTCGGACAATCCGCGGGTCCCAATGGCAGCGGGAGATTATGGGAGCTTGTCAACGCCAGCAGAATCCATAACAGGTACATTGAGTTCAACCCCTCCAGATCATGTGCCAGGGCATTTGACCGCGTCAACGAGGCCGCTTTCGGTGTCATCCTCATACCTGGTGAAGAGCCTCTTGGTTGTCGTGTTCTGCTCAGATCGGCTCTATATCTAATTTCGGCTCGAAAACGTGGTTATCCCGGCGGCCACGCGAAATTCTCCTCTCCGAGCGCCACATCCAGCATGCCCTCGACAGGCAGCACATCCAGCGGCAGACCACCCTTCCACAGCGCGACGCTTAGCAGCAACTCGCGTCTGCCCCGCAAATCGAACAGCTCGCGCGCGAGGCTTACCTCTAAAATTTTAGCGTACGCAGTCGACACCACCGTCTGCGGATACAACAAGCAGACACCACCCTGTTCCAGAATGCACCCCTCAAGTTTTCCGTTTTCGATCCGCAGCGAGATACGCGTCTCCCTCGAATCCCAAATCGACAACCGCAACTGAAACGATGGCATGTCGGCAATCACTTCCGGGATCGGATCCACGCGCAAATAAAAATGATCCCGTCCAAAACCATAATGCAGATCGTCTAATACGTAGGCCCGGCCATGGATGGCGCTGGTTCGCCGATCGGCCGCGTAGAGCCCGGCTCCAAGCCACTCAAAGTAGTTGCTTTCGCGTCCATCGACCTTGACTGCCAGGTACGCCATCGGCGCATCACGCCGCGCGCGTTCCTGAGCTCGCTTGACGGGGTGTGCAAGAACATCCGGCGCCTGATCACCGATGGCATGGTAGACCGCCGTCAAATGTTTTCGGTAGAGCGCATCAAATTCCGCATCGTTTGCCGATCCGTGTTCGGGACCGTACCACCACGTCCAATCGCTTCCTTCCGCTGCCAGAAGCGATTCATAGCTCCGCTTTTTGCGTTGCAGCCAATCCGCGTCCTCCGACGAAGCTCCGGAATTGTGCCGCTCCACCGCCCGCTCGTAGGCTTCCCGGGCATCGCGCAGCAAATCCCAGGCGCGAACATCCTCGGCATGGCCAATCCAAACGTCAAAATTCGCATTGATCCATGACGCCGGGAAGATCCCTTGCAGGCGCGGCTGATCCCGCACCGCCTCCATCGCTTCGTTCGCCGTGAGCGCACGGATTCCCGGGTCTTGCGCGAGCCGCCGATAGAAACGCCGCAGAAAGTCTCGCCCGTTTCCCGGATAGTATTCCCACGCGTTTTCGCCATCCAGAATCACGCTTACCGTCGCCGTGCGGCCAGACGGTTCGCGGTCCCCGACCGCGCGAATTCTTCGGTGCAAATCCTCCGCCGCCGCTTCCGCTGCCATCCGGCTATAAACGAATCCAACCAGATCGGACAAATAGTGGTCGCGAAAGAATCCGCTGATCTGTTTGTCACCCCGCGTGAGCAACCACGGAGTATAGAGATCGGGGCCGTTCTCGGGATATCCCGCCGCATCGCGCCAAAAGCCGATATTCTGCGTGCGCCCGAGCACTCCCTCATCGGTGGCGAACCATTTGAACCCCAGATCCATGGCGATTTCGAGCGATTGATTGGACACAGAGCCCTCGGATGGCCACAACCCCGCCGGCGGAATGCCGAAGACCCACTCGTGAAATTTCCGCGCCCTCACGAGCTGCTCGCGAGCATCCTCGGGACGTTGAAAGGGAGGGTGCGGCAGCGGCGTGTGCGGGCTGGAAACCCGCGCGATTTCGGTGTCGCAGAGCAGCGGCAGGATGGGATGGTAATACGGCGTGGTCGAAATCTCGATTTGTCCACGAGCCGCGGCCCGCCGATACTCCGGCAGCACTGCGGCAAGTAGTTCGCGCTGCTTCGCGAGCAAGACTCTCTTGTCTTCCTCGGTAAAGCCCGAGCCTTTGTCGGAAAGCGCGCGGATGGCAACGTCTTTCTCCAGATATTCTTCATCCATCCAAGCCAGCTGAGAGAGCACCTGCAAATCGCGCCACTCCCGGGGGCTGAAGTACGCCACGCACGCTTCCGCGCCGCCGGACCGAACCTGCGATTGCAACTCGGCAAACCGTGGCCAACGGCTCACGAGCCGCTCGTTCACCTGGAATGCCCGTTCGAGAGCTTCCCGCTTCTGCTCGGGCGTCAGTGATTCCGCGGCTGCAAACGCAATCTCGAACCACGGCTCCTTAAATTGCCCTCTGGCATATTCCTCAATCTGCTCCGCGAGCAGTGGCACAAAATTGAAGGTGGCGTGTACCGTGGGATATTCTTCCAGCACTTTGACCATCCCCCAGTAATCCTTCAGAGCGTGCAGCCGTGTCCACGGCAACACATATTGGCCCGTCACCGGATCGCGGTATTGAGGCTGGTGCATATGCCAGATGATTACCAGATTGACTTGGTTCACCCCTGCCTCTCCCGTGGTATCCGCCGCTGCGTGCTAAGATAGCCGCGCGCTGTTATGCGCCTGCTCGATCGATACATTGGCCGCGAAGTAGCCTCCCACGCCACCCTGGGACTCGCGATCTTCACATTTGTTTTCTTCATCCCGCAGCTCGTGCGCCTGATGGGGCTGGTCGTCCGCCACTCGGGCGGGATGGGCACGGTCGCCGTTCTGTTTCTTTGCACGCTTCCTCCCGTCTTGATTTTCACCATACCGATGGCAGTCCTCGTGGGAGTGCTGATCGGCCTCGGACGGCTTTCGTCGGACAGCGAAATCGTGGCTCTGCATGCGTCCGGCATCGGCCTTCGCCGATTGTTGCATCCCATCGGCAGCGTCGCCGCTCTGGGCGCTCTTGCCACCCTGCTCATCACATTCTGGATGAGTCCCGCCTCTCTCCGGACGCTTCGCCGTCTTGAGGGCCAAGTGTTGTCTTCCCAGGCGCCTTTTTCCGTGGAGCCGCGGGTTTTCGATGAGCGTTTTCCGCATTTCGTATTATACGTGCAAGACGTGGAGGCCGCAGCGATGCAATGGCGAGGCGTCTTCCTGGCTTCGACGGGCACCAACGGCGGCACCGATATTACCGTCGCCAAAGACGCTCTGGTTATCAGCGGCGGCGACCAGCATCGGATCGAGCTGCACCTAGACGCCGGAAGCATCCACAAATACGATCCGCGCCACCCGGATTTTTACAATGTCACCACGTTCGGCGAGAGCGACATCCCCATCGATTTTTCAGGCAGCTTCGCCACGCCAAAGAACAGAACGTTCTCGATCCCCGAACGTTCCGTTTCAGAGCTTCTGGCGGACAACGGCTCGGACTGGCGCGACGCCCGCGTTGAATTCCAGAATCGCATCGCCTTCCCGGTAGCGTGCCTGGTGTTTGCTCTCTTGGGAGTGCCCATTGGCGTACATCCGCGCAGAGGTGGCCGTGCCGCTGGCATGATCCTGACGCTCATCCTCATCGGCGGCTATTACTTCCTGTGGATTGCGGGCGATCACTGGGCCCGGCAGGGCCGGGTCTCGCCATGGGCAGGCATTTGGACCCCGAACATCGTGGGCGCCATCATTGGTTTGTACTTCTTCCATCGAATCGAAAACATCCGCAAACCAAGCCGCATCCTCACGTGGATGGAAACTTTCTGGTTGCAGCGGCTCAGAAAGCGCCCCCAACGAGGGGTAGCGAATGGCCCGGTTGCGAACGGGGCCACGTCGCTCTTGCAACGCGCGGCCGTGCGCACTCGCCGCTCCACTCGCATTGCCAGCGCCATCGGTTTCCCGATGAGGATAGACATCTATGTGCTTGGGCAGTTTTTCTATTATTTCGGACTGCTGTTGGGGGGCTTCATACTGATTTTCGACGCCTTTACGCTTTTTGACCTGCTAGGCGACATCTCGAAAAATCATGCGTCGTTCTTCGTCGTGATCAACTATTTTCGTTTTCTCATCCCGATGATGGTCTATCAACTGGCGCCCCTGGCCGCTCTTGTCGCCACCCTCGTCAGTCTCGCCGTCCTCGCGAAAAATAACGAGGTGATTGCGTTCAAAGCCAGCGGCATAAGTCTTTACCGCCTCATCTTCCCCATCGCGCTTGCTGGAGTTCTGCTGGCCGGCTTGTTGTTCCTGCTCGACTATTCCTATCTTCCCTATGCCAACCAGCGCCAGGATGCCTTGCGCAATGAAATTAAAGGCCGGCCCGCGCAAACCTATTTCGAGCCCGAGCGTCAGTGGATTTTTGGCGAAAACAACAAGATTTATAACTACGAACTCTTTGACTCCGACCGGCAGCTCTTCGGCGGCCTCAACGTGTTCGAGCTCGACCCGGCAACTTTTGAAATCAAGCGCCGCGTCTATGCGGCGCGCGCCACGTGGGATTCGACCGTAAACGCATGGATACTCACGGGAGGATGGGTGCGCGACTTCACTAGCGATGGCAAAGTGAGCCATTTCTTTCAGTTCAAGGCTTATACGCTTCCTGAGCTGACGGAGTCTCCCGGCTATTTTCGCCGCGAAGTTCGCCAGTATTACCAGATGAACTGGCGCCAGCTTGGCCAATATATAGCGAGCCTGCGCCAGGCCGGTTTCGACACGGCGCGACTCTCTGTGCAGTGGCACAAGAAATTTGCGTTCCCTTTAATCGCCGCGATCATTGTCCTGCTCGGCGCACCGTTTGCGTTTCTGGTCGGAACGCGAGGTGCCATAGGCGGGCTTGCTCTGGCCGTGGGAGTGGGCATCGTGTATTGGGCCACGGCGGCGCTGTTTGAAGCGATGGGCTCGGTCGGGCAGTTACCGCCGATTGTCGCAGGATGGGCTCCCGACGCTATCTTCGGATTTCTCGCGGTTTACTTCTTTCTGCGCATGCCTACTTAGTGTGTCGGACCTGTCGCGCGATCATGCTCTCGCTTAACTCTAATTTCTGAGCCAGGCGCTACAATCCAAGGTTGCACCGCTCCATGACAATCTGTTCCTGAACACTGAGGCAGTGTGAACTAAATTGGCGGATCACAACTCGGTTTGCAACTGAAATAAAAGGTGCGCTTTGAGGTTTACCTCGCAGCGCCCATGGTTGAGGGGGGCCCGCAACCATCCGAATTGGTTGGTACTACCCTTTCGTTTTGAATTGATACGGAAAGCCGCCTAAGGTGCATATACGCCTGCCTTCGGCGCACTGAAATCGACTCCAGTAGCCCCCTCTCTTACTTCTAACTGCTGACGTTTTCGACTAATCGGGAAATCTGTTTTCCGCTCAAAGCTATCTTGAGCAGCATTAAAATATTGGATTCGTGTACAGTTGGTGCAAAGTCGGAGCCCTCCTCCTAGTCTCTTCGGACTAGAGAGTTCGCTCACTTCCATTGAGTTGAGAAGCCGCCTTGGCGACATTAAAGGCGAAGGAAATAATTGCTGACAAGCAGATACTCGCAATATAGAATTCCACTTTGAATCGCGCACCTCTCGGGGTGGCTCGTGACTCGCGCTGCGTTTTTCGCTTTATGCCTCCTTTCGTTCCTGACCTTCCGTCCCGGGTTACCCTTCGCGCGCGCAAGATAACTTAAGTCCGGCAAACTCTCACTCCGCTGCCGTGACTAGTTCGCATCCAACCCAAACCGCAAAGTCCACGTATATGGGCGCAGAAGTTTGCAAAACCTGCCACGCAGAAATCTACAACGATTGGGCCAAGACCCCTCACTGGAAGACCACGCTTGACACGCGAGATGGCCCTTCGCATCAAGGATGCGAATCCTGTCACGGTCCTGGGTCTGCCCATGTGGCAGGCGGGGGCGACATTACGAAAATCTTCACATTCAAGAATGCATCGACCAAGGAAATCAACGACCGATGTATGACCTGCCACGCGGGCAGCAGCGAGCACATGAACGCTCTGAATTCCGTGCATACCCAAAACGGCGTGAGCTGCATTGCCTGCCACTCGCCGCACCACGCCGCGACGAAGGAATTCCTGCTGACCAAATCGCAGCCTGACCTTTGCTACGGATGCCATCTGGCGAAGAAGGCTGAATTCCAAATGCCCTTTCACCACCGCGTCAACGAAGGCTTGATCCAGTGCACGGACTGCCACAATCCACACGGTACTGAAGGCCCCAAGCAAGTGCGGATGGCTGCGACGCAGGATGAAGTCTGCTTCAAGTGAACGGTGAACAGAATTTCCCCGTGCTCATCGACGTAATTATATTCAGCTTCCGGCTCGGCTCGCACCCCGAGAATGTCTCTCGCTCCAGTAATCTCCGCAATGTTCTTGTACGCTTCTGCCTGTGAGCACCTCGATACTCGCATCTCGAATTCAACAAGGCAGCCACTAATATCACAGCGGTGGCATTTCCAAACACCGCCTTGCAGATTCAGCGACAATGATGGTTTTGTGTCGGGATGGAATGGGCACAATGCGGAGCGTTGATCGCGGAATTCATCATCCGGCAGATTGAGCCTCGCGCCAAAATATTTTGCTTTCTCGTCTCTCGAAAGATCGCTGATCTTGCGATAGGACTGGAATATCGCAGAATCGGTATGATCTTTTCTCGGCGGTCGGTCTTGAAGCGGCTTTCGAGTTTCGGGATCGAGCATTGTGTAACGATAGCCTTCGCGGGGATCTTCTAGCGGAACTGCCTCGATGACTCCCCAGCGCATGAGTTCCTGCCGAGCGCTCCTGACACTATTCAGAGACAGCCCCGCCAGCTCTGCAACTTCGCTGGCTGACAATTCGGGAGATATTGTTGAGTACCGTTGTGCGCGCCGCCACAACGCGAAGTAGAATTTTGTCGCGCTCGCTGACCATTGTTGGACCATTCCAAGGTCGAAAACAGCGCTGGGTACTTGGAAGTGCTTGAGTGTGCGATTGTATTTTCCGATGAGGTTAGCCACTTTGTTCTTCTTTCATGTATCCTGTAGTGGTTCTTGCTGACGGAATTCCCGCCGAGCGAATCCTAATAGCCCCCCACAGTGCGCATTCCCGACGTTTTGACCAACGTTTGGCGAACGCTACGGCTTGAATCGACGCTAACCAGCTAAGCGACACATCTAGCGGCTCTAGCCCTGTGCAATTGCTCACGGCGTTGCTCGCGGCGCTGCCGGTCTTGGATGTTTATGGCAGCCGGAACACCGGAATCTTGCGTCACACTCTGATCGTCTGGCCGTGGCTCATTGTAGGTGACGCGGTGGCCACATTCAGGACACGGCTCTCATAGAATTCCACATCTGCCGTAGACACGGTTACCAACCCACGGGCACACTTGGCACTTCACACATCTGGTAAACATTTGAGGCTCCTGGCGTGAATACAGTGGAAGGCGACCGAAACAGGCAGGAGAAACCGGCGGGCTTGATCGAAATCGAACCGAATCACGTTCTAATTTTTTGCATGGTGACCTCCAAAACCACGATACCACATACTTAAATGCAGCATGTATCGAGAGAACTTGTTAGTAAAATAGATTGGCAGCGCGTGGTTAATTGCTGCAAGCCTCCGGATTCTCAAGGAAGCCAAGCGTGGAAGGAAATAAGAAACTTGTTGGAAGACTGCTGCGTTCGAGGCGAACTTCCGCGTTTGATCGCACAGTGTGCGGACGATAGCTAGCCTGATAAGTTAACAATGTCGGTTAGCGCCTACGCAATTGCATACTTTGTGTCTTCTAGGCCCTACTACACATGCCGTAAATGATAGGCCCTCACGCGGCAATAACACATTGGCTCAGACAACGACGCGAGAACTAGTAAAAACAAGCCAAAACCTAGCGAAATCTAGACAACTCTAGAGGCTTCTAGAGAGACGTCTGGCCAATCTAGACCAAAACTAGCAATTCTGACCGATGCCAAGTCGATTCATTGACGAGACCGTAGTCTATTCCTAGTGATATTAGTATTTATATTTTCCCATGAAAGTACTTGACTTATACTGTAACATAATGTAAGATGATTCTAGCTTTTAAGAATTGCAGGTCAACGATAAAAACATGCTCTGATTAGCGTCCTCGGTCTTACGCAGTCCACGCCGCCTAAACCCTTACTTGAATTAGTCGCACCGTCTGCTACCGTTCTGAACCGAATCCGGCAGGGCCATGACCTTACCAAAGGAAAGGACATGGCTCGAACGCGGTATCAGTACGGAGAAATAGTGATTAAACGCGGCAGAGCGCACGATAGCTACATGGGACGCTGGAAAAAAGACTTTGGCTGCCTAATGGCTCAATCGTTCGCAGAAAGCGTTCCAGAGTGCTGGGCATCGTTGGACGGATAACCCAAAAGCAAGCAAAACGGCAGCTAGACGCAATCCTTACTCGCGTGAATGATCCCGGCTACCTGCCAGAGTCTTGCACCACGTTTCAGGTTTTAGCCCAAGAATGGAGCGATCAAGCGTTTCCAGAGATGAAGCGGTCAACAGTTCTCAACATGACCGGCCATCTCAGGAATTACTTGCTGCCGTTTTTCGGTAAAAAGCAGGTTCGTGAGATTACCACTAGAGATATAGACCTGTTTCTGTCCAAGCTCACCGTCAGCCGTAAGACTAAAAAGAACATCTTCGGCACGCTGAAACTGATTTTGAAGCAGGGCATGGGGCAACGTGCGCGAGAACGTTTGGGAAGGAGTCAAGAAAGTAGGAGGGAAGTCGGCAACAGAAGTTCGTGCCTATTCAGATGCCGAAGTGGAAAACATTCTCAGCAGGTCGGACGGTGCAAAGCGGCTGTTCTACTGGTTGGCCGTTGAAAGCGGACTGCGCAAGGGTGAAATCTGCGGATTGCGTGTTTGTGACGTTGATCCGTTCAAAAAACTCGTTCGCGTCCGGCAGGCTGTGTGGCGTGGCAAGGTTCAGACTCCGAAAACAAAGAACGCAATCCGAGATATTCCGATTCCTGTTGAAATAGTGGACGGTTTGCGCGTTCACATTGGCAGCAGGGCGGAAGGATTCGTTTTTACCACTGAGAACGGCACACCGTTGGAACGCGGACCTGCTGTTAAAACGGCATCTTCGCGGCAAGCTGAAAGTGAACGGTCATTTGCACATGTTTCGGCATACGTTCGCCACACGCCAGCTAAACGCGGGAGTGCCGATTGCTGTCGTATCTAAGATTTTTGGGGCATGGCAGCATATCAACGACTCTAAACATTTACGCTCACGTCATGGCTGAGCACATGGAGCAGTTTGAACGTCAGCGTGCTCGAATTCTGGGCACTTATCGGGCACCTGAAGTGGGTGCGGTTGCAGAAGAGCAGCAAGTCGCGTAGTATCTATGACGCGGGGTGGAGCAGCCTGGTAGCTCGTCGGGCTCATAACCCGGAGGTCGTTGGTTCAAATCCAACCCCCGCAACCATGGGCGCTGAGAGGAAAAACCTCGAAGTGCCCTTTTTATTTTCGGTTACAAGCCAACCTGTACGAGCTCACTTCTCTAATTGATTGCCGCCGAGTTGCTCCTGTTCCCCAAACTGGGAACAACTGGGAACAGATCGCCATAAATCGCCCGTTCTATAGCGAGCGCGGCCTCGCGTTCCGATTCCGCGGAGCTGTGCGTATAAACCTCTGCGGTCATATCGATGTTGGAGTGTCCCAACAGTTTTTGTGCAAGTTTCAGATTCCCGGTCCGCTCGTTCAGAATGCTGGCGGCCGAATGCCTGAAAGTGTGAAAACCGGAAGTCCCAGCACTGCGAGCAATCCCCAGCTTGTCGAGAACGCAGTAAAGGACATCCTTGCGGAGGACATCGGGATGTAAAGGAGAGCCATCCTTTTTGCAGAATACAAAGTCGTCCGGCCCACGAAATACTGCATGTTGGAAATGTTCCGTTAATGCATTTGAAAGTGCATTTCCGAAATAGATCGTCCGCACACTCCCCTGGGTTTTTGGTGGAACAAGTTTTCCGTGCCAGAGACTTTGCTCAATCCGCAATTTTCGA
>Ga0307373_10015554_pt1 | contig 10331 bp, 7 predicted proteins | sample OX2MG_FD_202534 | JGI IMG/M metagenome (GOLD analysis project Ga0307373, IMG submission 202534) | Soil microbial communities from Risofladan, Vaasa, Finland - OX-2 | ecosystem: Environmental > Terrestrial > Soil > Coastal area > Acid sulfate soil | place: Finland: Risofladan, Vaasa | collected...
GCGTGAGGCCCACGGGAATATTGGCGCGCTCGGCGAAGTTGCGCACTTCCTCCATCGCGCCGGAAAGAACAATGCCGTGCCCCGCCAGGATCACAGGCCGCTTGGCGCTGTGGATCAGGTCCAGGGCCTGCTTGTACTCGGCAGGCGTGGGAGAAAGCTCGGGCCGATATCCGGGAAGATGCGGCTCGACGGTTTTCCCGTCGAAATCGCATGTGGACTGTTGCGCGTCCTTGGTGATATCCACCAGAACGGGTCCCGGCCGGCCGGAACTGGCCACGTAAAACGCCTCGGAAATCGTTCGCGCCACCTGGTCGGCGTGCGTGACCAGATAATTATGCTTGGTAATGGGCAGCGTCACACCCGTAATGTCGGTTTCCTGGAACGCATCCGAGCCGATCAGCTTGCTGCCAACCTGGCCGGTAATGCACACGATGGGCGAGGAATCCAGCATCGCCGTGGCAATGCCGGTGACCATGTTGGTGGCGCCCGGTCCAGAGGTGGCCACGGCCACACCCACGCGCCCCGAAGCCCGCGCGTAGCCATCGGCCATGTGCGTTGCGCCCTGTTCGTGGCGCACCAGGACATGATGGATATTGCTGTATTTCAGCGCGTCATAGGCGGGCAGGATCGCGCCGCCGGGATACCCGAATACAGTGGTAACGCCCTGTTGTTCCAGACATTCCCACAGAATTTGCGCGCCTGTTTTTATCATAGAAGTATCCGCCCAGAACGGCTTCCGCCATTCATTTTTCCAGGGAATGGCTTGGAAACCTATCCAAATCAAGAAATAACGGGACAGGCCAGTCCCCCGGCTCCGCCCGACAGAATAACGCCACTTATTATACAGGTTATACAGGAGAATCGAAATAATGGGTTTGTTCCCATGCGGCTGCCTTGCGGAAGTGCGGCAGGTTCCCCGGCATCCTCATCCCGCGTCACTCCAATCCAGAATCACCTTTCCCGCCTCGCCCGTGCGCATGACCTCAAAACCCTCCTCGTAGTCGCGCCAGGGAAAGCGGTGCGTGATGACGGGAGAAATGTCCAGGCCGGACTCGATCATGACGGTCATCTTGTACCAGGTTTCGAACATTTCCCGGCCGTAGATACCCTTGATCGTCAGCATGTTGAAGATGACGCGGCTCCAGTCGATGGCGATTTCCTTTGACGGAATGCCCAGCATGGCGATTTTTCCGCCGTGGCACATATTGACCAGCATTTCGCGGAACGCCTCCGGCGCACCCGACATCTCCAGGCCCACATCGAAGCCTTCGTGCATGCCCAGGTGCTTTTGAACGTCCGCTAGGCGCTCGGTGCGCGAATCTACGGTGACCGGGATGCCCGCTTTCTGCGCCAGTTCCAAACGGCGGGGGTTTACGTCGGAGATCACGACGTGGCGCGCCCCGGAAAATTTCGCGACGGCCGCAGCCATGATCCCGATTGGGCCGGCGCCGGTCACCAGAACGTCCTCCCCCAGCACGGGGAAGGACAGCGCCGTATGAACGGCATTGCCGAAAGGATCGAAAATCGCGGCAATCTCATGCGGGATGGGAAGCGTGTGCTTCCAGACGTTCATCATCGGCAAAACCACGTATTCGGCGAACGCCCCCGCACGATTTACCCCAACGCCCTGCGTGTGCGCGCACAGGTGCCGCCGCCCGGCCAGGCAATTCCGGCAACGCCCGCAGACCACATGCCCTTCCCCGCTGACCAGGTCTCCGGGATGAAGATCAGCAACATTTGATCCAACTTCGACGATTTCTCCGCAAAATTCATGGCCGATAACCAGCGGAACATGAATCGTGGATTGAGCCCAGGCGTTCCAGTCGTAAATGTGCAGGTCGGTGCCGCAAATACCGGTGCACAAGACGCGGATCTTCACGTCGTTGATGCCGGGTTCGGGCTCGGAAACATTTTCCAGCCACAATCCCCGGTCGGCGCGGCTTTTGACGAGGGCTTTCATTCGAATGATTTGCCTTGCCCTTGCTTCAAACCTGAAATTACCGCCGCCCGGCTTTTTTCTGTCCAGAAGAAGGGCCAGAAACGCGAGCGGCGCGGCACGCCTAAGTATCGCAGGTTCCCCGCTGCTTCCTGGATGAAACATTCGCGACTGTGATTATAAAAACAGGTGGGCGGCGGACAGCGGCGACTACAACCGCCGCCGGTGCGGGGCTTCGATCCGGGGAGCGAAAAACGTTGGAGGGAGGAGGGCCGAATGTGGGTGTTCATTCGGCCCCGGGGTGGTCAGGATTACTATCTGCTCATGTGTGAGGATAGGGGTGGAGAGGTTTTCTGTCCAATTCATCGTTTTGATGTGAAGTATCAGATTTCGGCGCACCGGAACGAAACCGCCGCTTCGAAAGAAATTGCATGAGTGGCGGACAATGCCGCGAGCGAAACTCCGGCCGATTTCGTTTTCAATATTTGGAAGGCAATTTGATACCCAACACGGTTCGAAAGAGAATTCCAATATCGGAAACGAACGTGCGCGACCGAAAATATTTCAGCGACAGTTCCAGCTTGGTGGGCAGAATTTGCGTGACGTATTGTTGCTCGATCGCCCCGTCATGAAACATTTGAACTTCATTCCGGAATCTCAGCGAAGCCGGGTCCGTAATTCCCGGCGGAACCTGCAGCAGCACCGCGTATTCGCTCGGGAAAAATGCCACAAACCGCTCGTGCTGCGGCCGCGTCCCCACCAATTGCATATCTCCCTTCAATACGTTCAAGAGCTGCGGCAGCTCATCCAGCTTGTACTTCCTCAACCATCGGCCCACGCGCGTGACGCGCGGGTCCGACGGCGCCGTCAGCGGACTGCTTTCCTCCGAATCGACCACCATGCTCCTGAATTTCAGGAGGCGAAACCGTTCGAGGCCCTTGCCGACGCGGGAGTGCGAATAGAACACCGGACCGCCATCGTCCAGCTTGATCGCGAAGGCAATGATCGCGAATACGGGGGCCAGAACGGCCAGCCCTGCGATTGCGCAAAACCGATCGAACGCGCCTCGCGCAATCGAGTGAAAAGACAAAAAAATCCGCCGCGGCGCAAAATGCGCTGCGGTTTCCGCAACTATCATTACTGCGTGACATGGATAAGGAAATAACCCGAAGTTTTTTTGCATGGGCGAGTCCTCCCGTATGCAAGATCAGGGTGCGACATCAGGGTGCGTCATTCATTCGTCATTGCAGACACGACTTTCTGGATGGAAGTGAACCGATCGCGCGTTGCTGGGCGGCACGAAACCGCCAGGAGAAAACCTAGTCCGTAGGAAAGATGATAGGTCGCAAACACGATGGGAAAGACAGGCAGGAATTCCCCCCCGTATTCATTGGCGGCCTGAATCGAGGCGAAAAAGGACGCGGCGAAATACGATCCTGCCAGGATGGCCAGACTGGACAGAAACAGATGCCGCCACCACGCGAAGCCGCCAAGATTCGCCGCAGCGGCAAAAACCAGCAGGAGCAGGGCGGCGAGCAGACATATACCGGGCGCCAGACTTCGCAAAGAGGCCGGCTTGCGGTGCTTGCGAATCACCGACACTTTCCAATACCCATACTGGAAATGCTGGCAAAACAAAGCCCGCAGGCTTTTTCTGGGGCTGTACCAGGATGTAATTTTCGGCGATTGCCAGATTTTTCCGCCCGAAGAGGCGATGCGGAGGTTCAGCTCGGCGTCCTGACTGCGCACGAGTTTTTCGTCGAACAAACCCACGCGCTCCAGAGTGGACTTTTTCCAGCAGCCGTAAGGGACCGTGTCGACTGGCCCTTCGTAGCGAGCGTTATGAAACTTCGCTCCGCCGCTGGCAAACCAGGCGTGATAGGCGTGCGCAATCGCCTGCGCCATGTACCCCTCCGCGCGAGTCAGAGCGGGCCCGCCGACATTGTCCGCATCGGTTTCCCTCAGAATTGTTATGCAATTTTGAACGTAGTCCGGCGCGTAGCGGGTGTGGACATCCATTCGAATAATGAATTCTCCCGAGGCCGCGCGAATGGCGGCATTGAGTCCTGTGGAAACGATTTTTCCGGGGTTGTCGATGACGCGCAGGGCCACGCGATTCTGCTTACTCCAGCGCTCGAACCGATCCAGAACCTGGCGGGTTCTGTCGGTGCTGCCGCCGTCGGCGATCAGGACTTCCACGTTCATGCCCGCTACGTCTTGCCGCAGAACCGACTCAAGGAAATCGCGGATATGGCGAATTTCATTCCGGCAAGGAACCACGATCGATACTCCCATGGCCGGCATTTCCATCTTTTCGCTGTTGTGCATCGTGGAAGCTTTCTCGAATTTCATTGGCCGGATTTTATCGGACGGATCGAATGACCGCGGGACGACGGGTTCACGAGTGCTGCGGAACCGCTTCCATGCCCGGCGCGCGGATTTCCTGAAAAACCCGCTCGGCAAGATTTCTTTCGCAGATCCCCACCAGCGCCACGCCAATGGAAAGCGCAATGACCGGCAGCTTTTCCCAATACAGCGTCGGCAAAGCAAAGCTATCAATACAGATGGCGAAGATCAGCGCCAGAAGCAGCGCGCCGTGCAAGCGAAATCGCGGAGTTCGGTAGAGCGACAATCCAACGGCGACAAATTGAGAGACAACGGCCAGCAGCAGCGCGAGGCCGCCCACACCCAACTCAATCCACACCGATAGATACGCATCGTGAGCGCGGCCATCACTTCCCGCTCCCGACAAATAGATCCATTCCCGGCCAAACCCGCGGCCAAGGAAAGGCTTTGCCCGGATTGCCTCGATGGCCGCATCCCAGCGGTCATACCGGTGGCTAAACCCTGCACCCGACGCAACGTTCACTCGAATGGCCCCATCGAACATTGCGCGGTTCGTGGCGCGCAGAATCAGAACGGCAGAAAGGCACACGGCAAGAAATACGATTGTCCATTTCCACTGGCGCGACAGGCAGAGATACACGACAAATCCTGCGAAAATGCTCAGGCTGGTGCCGCGCACGTAAAGCATCGCGGGGATCCCTGCAAATCCCATCGCCAGGCATAGCCAGAAGATGCGCGTCCCCTGCCATCTGGGGAAAACGATTGCCCCCAGCCCTGCGGCAAAAACCAGAAGCATAGCGGCCTGGCCGATGGTGTTCGGATTCCACGTCGTGAACGCGGCGGCGCTTTTCAGTTCCTGAAAATTCGCGGAAGCATTCTCCACACCGCCGCCGAGGCGCTGCAGAATTTGCATGGCCAGCGCAATCCCCCCAAACATGAGGCCCGCAACCAGAAATCGAAGGCGCCTCTCCGATTGCACCAGCCGCGGAAGAACGAAAATAATCGCGGCGCATCCGGTCATTTTTGCCGTTTCGTACGCCGCCGGTGGAGTGCCTTTGGCAAATTCAACCGCGGCCGAAAAAAAACAGACCACCAGGAAAATTCCCTGCCAACCGAGAATCCTTCGCTGATGCGGCACCAGAGGAGCCGGCGTCCACAGAACGCAGCGGATCAGAAACAAGACCATCAGGGCATCGTCCATGCGGATATGGATCGCGGTCCCCAGCGGAATCGCGATGTCCGGAAATCCCAGCGCCAGACCGTACAGGAACAATCCGTACTCCGGCCTGGCGCACAGGATTCCTGATACCAGCAGAATCGCCAGAACCGCTTCCACGGCGAGAATTGGGGAGGGATACATTTTTAAACGCTATCCCGGATGTTTCCGGGTTGCAGATTCATCAGATTCATAAAACCAGTTCGATTCTTGGTTTTTGCAGGTGGATTCGCGCGGGAACGCCAGCGGCCATGGAAAATGCGGGGATGTCGCGTGTCGCCACGGAATTGGCCGCCAGCAGGGCACCGCGGCCGATCGTCACGCCCCTGGTGACGGTGGCATGCGCTGCGATCCAGGATCCCTGGCCGATATGAATCGGCGCGACGTTGCTCAAACCATGCCGGTACGAGCCGCCCTGCCTGGTGTGGTCTCCGGTGACCAGCACCACGAATGGCCCGAGTTGCGCCTCATCTTCAATCACAATTCCTCCCCGCGCGTGCAGCCAGCAGCCGGCCGCAATGTAGACATCGCGGCCGATTTCCAGGCGATTGCAAAAGTTGATGGTCACGCCCCGCGCAAGCTGAAAATTTTTTCCGCAGGATTTGAACGCGGGCCGCAGCAAAAATCCGCGCAGCCGCAACACGGGCTGAAGATCCGGCAGCCAGCTCGTCATCAGGGTGACAAAATGAAACCAGAGATATTGAAGGATGCGCATATGGATTGATTTTTATTGCTGTAGCACCGCGCCTGATCCGGTTGCAGAGTTCGTTTCAGGGTTTGTTTCCAGCTTTTTGCGCACTATGTCGACGAAACATTCCAGGGTTTGCCGCCGAACCGATACGAATCCATTGCGGATCAGGGAGCGGCGCAATGCACCGTCGCCAACAAGGCGGTCTATCGCCCGGGCCAGCTCTTGCGCGCTCCTGGGAGCGACCAGCAGGGCGTCGAATCCGTCGGTGACGGCGGTGGGCACGCCGCCGACGGTCGTGGAGATGCAGGGCAAGCCACTGGCGCGAGCTTCGGCCAATACGTGCGGTGTCCCTTCGGAAAGGGAGGGAAGAACAAAAATATCGGCAGCCCGCATGTGTTCGAATACGGACGTGCCGCAGGGTGCGTACCCTGCCCAGTGCACGCGATCCTGAATTCCCCGCGCGGCAACGATTTCGTCCAGACGCCGCCGGTATTCCGGAAATTCGTCCGAGCCGACAATTTCGAGGTTCCAGCAGATATCCGCTCGCAGCCGGCTCACCGCCTCCAGCAAATATTCGATTCCCTTCTCGGGGCGGATATAGCCCACGAAAAGAATGCGAACCGATTGGCCCTGGCAGGTGTCCACACGATGATGAAATTCGGTTTCTTTCACCGTGCTGGAAACCGTTGCGGACGTTCGGGGCGAAGCATACGCGTGGGCCAATGCGCGGCCATTGCAAAGCAACGCGCCGCCGGTGAACCAACGGCCCAGCCGGGTGCAGATCCGGTCCTGCCAGGCAAAAAGCAAAACCATCGTGTCAAAAATGGCCCCTTTGCGTCTGCCCGCCTGAAGCACGCTGAAAGAATCGCCGACGATCCAGTGACAGACGGGTTTCCGGAAAACAAACGCACACAGATACAACATCCCGGCATACGGACACATGCCCCTGACGAAGAGGACGTCGGCGCGGCGGCACGTCCGGATGTACGCGCGAACGATCCCGAACAAATGCGGCAGCGCTCCAGCGGAAGTGCCCCAGAACGGCTGGGGAATGAGTTCAAGGTTAGCGGCCTGGAGCGGCAAATCGGCGGGCGCGGGAGGCGCGCCATGCACAACACGCGCGCAGACGTACACCTTTTCATAGTGTCTGGCAAGGGCGTCGGCGACCCGGCCCGAAGCCGCATGCATGTAAATCTCTCCCGCTCTGAGATATGCGCGGACCGGGGTCACGTATCCGAGAGTTTCCATCATTGGCTCCCATCAACAAGCATCAAGAAACATTTCAGAAAACGTTTAAGCGGGAGACCGCAAAACCCGCAGGCGTAAAGCGGCCACCTGCCGGAAAAAGGTTTTGACGTCGCTCGCGCCAAACGGCCAGAAGCGCACCGGAGAAATCCGCAGCCAGCTTGCCGCGGCGGCAACCAGAACGATCACCTGCGTGCACGCTCCCAGAGCCACCGCCCAGGCCATGCCCATCAGCCCGAATCGTTGCATGAACAGCGCCGCAGCCAGGGCCAGCACGCCCGTTCCCAGCAACTGGCTCAGCAGCCCCGCGTGGGGATGACCCGCGCCGCGCAACCCTTGATTCAGGATGTTGCACGACGTGGTCAGCGAGGCTGCCAGGGCCAGAATTACGGCGGGACCAACGGCCTGTGAAAATTTAATTCCAAATAGGGGCACGACAAGAAACGGAATCAGGCAAGCCAGTCCCAGACCCACACCCACGGAAATTAATGTGGACTGGCGAAATGTTTCCGTGAGGAATTGCGTCTGCCCGGCGGCGTTTTTTTCATTGGAAACGAGGGCAAAGGAGGTGATTCCAAGGGCTTCCCCCAGCGAAGACTGCGCGCGGCCCAGAGCCGAAGCCACGGAATAGATTCCGGCGGCTTCCGCGCTCATCCACCCGATCACCAGGATTTTGTCGATCTGCAAAGTCAGCAAGTTGCCGGCCGTGGCCCAAAAATAAGGCAGCCCGGAACGCAGTAAACGGCCGCAATCCGCCAAATGCAATCTGCCCCGGACGAAGCAACGCCTTTGCATCCAGAGGCGCAACACGGCAGCAAACAACTGGCTCGCCAGGAATGCCCACACGAACCAGCGCACCTGGACCATTCCCATCTTCCAGACCGCGCAGATCAGAATCAGATAAAAAATGAAAAATGAGGCGCGGACAAAATTAAACCGCCACCAGCGCATCCGCCCATGATCGACGGCCAGAAGAATCTGGTTCAGAATATCCATGGGAATCAGCAGCAGCGAAAGCCGCGCAAGGAAAAGCAGATTTTCCCGGTCCGAAGGCAGCAGATAAGGAATCAGAAAATATCCGAGAAGAAAATACAGGGACGCCCCGGCAAACCCGACGGCCACCGCGCTGCAAAGCCGGTCGGCTTCCCTCTCCGAATCGCTGGCCACTTCCCGCGCCAGCGCCCAATTGCAGCCGATCAATCCCAGGTTGCTGAAAATGACGGGCCACAGCATGACCGTGGCAAGATCTCCCCGGGCCGCGGGACCCAGGATTCGCGCGGTTGCGATCCCCGTGAACAGGCCGCATCCCTGAATCGCCAGGCTGGTGAAATACGTGCCGAAATTGGCTCGGGAAAAAATCATGCACGGGCGGCGAAATGCGCATGGCCGCGCTCAGGATGCGTGGAGAGGCGCGTCTTCCGGAACATCGTATGCGTAATGCGAATAATCGGTGAAGCGCACGTCCAGATGATTCAAGACGACGCCAAGCAGATTGGCTCCGGCCGCGCGCGCCTGCGACTCCGCATGACGAACCACTTGCCTGGGCGTTTCTCCGCACTTCACGACAAGCACGGTTGCCTCCACCATGCTGGCCAGAATGCGACTGTCCACGACATTGAGAAGAGGGGGAGAGTCCAGCACAACCAGGTCGTATGCCTTGGACGCCTCCTGAATCAGTTTCCGCATGCCCTCGGAGGAAACAAGCTCCGCCGGGTTCGATGGGATATCTCCACTGAGCAGGACGTCCATGCCGCTCACGGCCGTCTGGCGCACCATCTCCTGCCAGGTTCCCCGCCCCTGCAGATAACCGCTCAACTGCGATCCATTCTGTGGAAAGTGCTTGTGAATGCCCGGGCGGCGCAGATCCGCATCCACCAGCAGAACGCGCCGGCCGAGCTGCGCCAGGGAAACGGCAAGTTTCGTGGCGATCAATGTTCTTCCCTCTCCGGCTTGCGCGCTGGTCACCAGAACGGAATGCGCCGAACGGCTCGCGCTGGGTAGAAGCACGGAAGTTCGAAGCCCGCGAAACGCCTCCGACAAAATGGGGCTGTCGAACACGTCAGGCTCATGGCTTTGCCGGCTGATGATCAGGGACCTGCGTCCCGTGACCTTTGGATCGGTGAAGCGCAGCGAGTAGGCCCGGCCCTTACGCGCAACTCCAGAATTCGAATCCCTGCGCAGGGATTCGAACGAGGGGATAAGAGCCAGGGCGGGAACGCGCAGGAAGTGGTCCACATCCTCGGCGCCACGCACGGTCTGGTCGAGATGTTCCAGGAGCAGGGCGGCGCAGATGCCTAGCCCCAAACCCAGGATTGCCGCCAGGCCCAGGTTCAGAGGCACGTTGGGAGCGACCGGGTTGTAGGAAGCTTTTCCCGGATCGACGACGCGGATGTTGCTTGCTTTCAGGCCCGCGGAGACTCCCGCTTGCTTGAGCTGCTGCAACAATCCATCGTACATGCTCTTGTTGCTGTCGACATCGCGGCTGCGTATTCCGTACTGCACGGTTTTTTCGGCGATGGCGTTCGCTTGGTTCTGTTTTTTTTCAAATGCCCGCTGCAGCAGTTCCTCCTGCTTCACCGAGGCGAAATAATCATCGCTGATTTTCTGCACGGCGCGCCGGCGCTCGCGTCCGAGGGAGGCCCGAATTTCCGCGATTTGGCTCTGAACCTGCATGACTCGTGGATAGCCGTCGGTAAACGTCGTGGCCAGCTGCGCGCGCTGCCGCTGGAGTTCGGCCAGGCGAATGCTGAGGTCCTGCAGCAGTTTGTCGTCAAACACGCCGGGCAGCGCTCCCGGATCACCCGCTTGTGCTATGCGATAGAGAGATTCCTTTTTGTATCTTGCGTCCTGGGCCTGGGTCAGTTCCTGCTGCAACTCGCGCAGGTCTTGATTCATGA
>Ga0307373_10015556_pt1 | contig 10331 bp, 4 predicted proteins | sample OX2MG_FD_202534 | JGI IMG/M metagenome (GOLD analysis project Ga0307373, IMG submission 202534) | Soil microbial communities from Risofladan, Vaasa, Finland - OX-2 | ecosystem: Environmental > Terrestrial > Soil > Coastal area > Acid sulfate soil | place: Finland: Risofladan, Vaasa | collected...
CCATTGCGCGCCATACCAGTGTGGCGTGTAGAGTTGCGTTTGCGGGACGAGCTGCGTCTGCACGACAAACGCCACGCTGGCGACCAGCGTCAGCGCCAGCAACACCCAGGCCAGCCAGTTGACCCGGCGCAGCGTGCGCATGAGCAGGCGGCGTCGGCGCCCGGCAGCCGCGCCGTCGGGGACGCCGCTAGTGGAGGCCGGAGAGGGCTTCGCGCGCTGTATTGTTGTAGTAGCCATGATCCAACTCCACCGCGTGATACAGGAGCGCACGTTCGCTCACCCAGTCGCCCTGGCCCGCGCGACAAAACGCCAGATAGGTGTAGGCCGCCGACAGCATATCCTTGTCGTGCGTGAGAACAATGATCCGCTGGAAGTCGCTGGCTCCTGCGCCATAGGTATGCGTGGTCAGGTAGATGCGCCCGCGCAGATAGTGGCCATACACGTCGTTCGGCGCCAGCGTGAGCAAGCGGTTCAGCCAGGGCAGCGCCTGGTCAACGGCGGTCGCGGTCGCGTTGGCGTTGCCGATTGGTTGCAGCGCATCCTGACGCAGCGGCTGGGGCGTGGTGTTGGTGTCGTAGGTAAACGGCACGCGCGTGTTGACCTCGGCCTCAGCCTCCAGCGTCAGGGTGGTATCCTGCACGACGACGGGCGTCTGGGGATAGCGGGCGTAGAGCGCCTGGTCTTGGTTCCAGGCTTGATCGAGCGCGCCCAGCGTGCGATATTGCGCCGCCAGATACAGGCCCACATCCATGCCACCACGCGCCCCCGACTCGTAGAGCGCCTCGCCACGCTGCTGATGGAAGTCGGGCAGGTCGGCGAGGGAGGGGTCGAGCGTTTGCGCAGCGTTGAGCCAGTTGAGCGCGCTGCTGTAGTCGCCCGCCTCGATACTCACCGTTCCCAGGTATTCGCAGAAGACGCCCGCCGGGGCGCGGCCAACCAGCGCCAGGGCCACCACCACCGCCGCCACCACCAGCGCCACGCGCCAGCGCGCCAGGCGGTCATCCGCCAGACGCGACACCGGCATGTCGTCAACGTCGGCGTCGTCAGCATCCTCGGCGGGATCGTCGGCGTCGGCGCGGTTGCGCGCCCGCGTGGCGTCGCGCCCGGCGCGCCACGTTAGATACAGACCGTAGAGGCAGGGCAGAAATGCCAGCAGCGCCGCCACCACGCCCACCCCTGCGAGCTGCGCCAGCAGCGTCAAGCGGTCAAGCGGCGCCGCCGTCGGGACCTCGAACGGGATCATCTTGAAGTGCTGTGGCGCGACCTTGTAGCCCAGATGCAGGGCGATCAGCAGGTGATCGTTTTCCTGCGCGGCCAGCGTCGCGATCAGGCGCATATCCACAAACAACGCCTGGAAGAGGAAGAGCAGCGGCGCCAGCAGCGCGCCCAATGTCAGCCATGCCAGCGCGCGTGGCGCCAGCCGCCGCGACGGCGCCGCGCCCTGCGCCAACTCCGACCAGTTGAGGTCGCGCAGGGCGTAGAGGGAGTACGCAAGCAGCGCCAGCGCCAGCGCCACCGTCAGCAAGCCGTAGGAGAGATAGGCAGTCTGCCCCCAGCCAAGGTTGATTGGCAGCGCCCAGGGGTTCGTCGTCTGGATCAGCGGGACGACCAGCCAATGCGTTGCGCTGGCGACGACCAGCAGCGTCGCCGAGAGCGCTGGCCAGATCAGCCCGCACATGACCAGCGCCCTGGCGATACGCGCCACCGCTACGCCGTAGCGCAGCCCAGTCTGCGTCGTCTCATACAGCCAGCCGTCCAGCCGGATCAGCCGTCTAGATGGCTGACGGCTGCTGTTACGGGCGCCGCCGGGCGCCCGGCGGGCGCTGGGCCGCAGACGGTGTGGGCGCGCTGCTACATCCATCCCCACCACTCCTTCGACGACTCGCAGGCGACTGTTCTTTGATCAGGTGTGTTGTTACTGATGGCGGAGCGACCGGACGCCCGTCCAGTCACTCCGTCGTTCTTTGCAGGTCTCAGTGGCGGACGTTGACCGGTTCGTTATCGGTGAGTTGATATTGCCCGACCAGGATGACCTGATCGCCGGGTTGCAAGCCGCTCACCACGCCGAAGCGGTCGCCATCGCGCACCCCCACCACCACATGCCGTACATGCGCGCGGCCATTGGCGTAGACGTAGACGATGGAATCGGCGTCGGGGTTGATCACCGCCAGCTCGGGGACAGTCGGGGCGACCTGGGCGCTCTGGATGCGCACGTAGACGCTCTCGTTCAGCAGCAGTTGCAACGTGGGATTGGCAACGCTGACCCAGACCTCGAAGGTGTCGCTGCCGGCGTTGGTGAGCGTCGGGTTGATCGTCTGCACCTTGCCATAGAACGTCTGGTTCGGTGTGGCGTCGGGACTGATGAGGACGGTCTGGCCTAGCTTGACCTGACTCCGTTGCTCCAGCGGCGCCTCTGCGCGCACGATCACCGTGGTGGCGTCCTGCAGGACGACGAGCGTCGAGCCGGGGCGGGTGGAGATGCCCGGCGAGACATCCACCTCGCTCACGATTCCATTGAACGGCGCCACGATATTGCCATTGCTGTAGGTGGGCGAGTTGATTTCGGCAGTGAGCGCGTCGTAGCGGCCCTTGGCTGCGGTCTCCTGCGATTGCGCAAAGGCGATCAGCGATTGTGTCGCGCCTGCCGTATACAGCGAATTGACATATTGGATGGATGCCTGCCACGCGGAGTAGGCTTGCTGGACCTGTGAGGTGAGGTCAGCGCTGCTCAGTTGCAGGAGCTGCTGACCCTTCTTCACATTCTGGCCAATCTCTACGTTGACCCCAGTGACATTAGCGCTGACGGGATACGAGATGGTCAGCGACTGCGCGGGATAGGTCAGGCCTCCGCCGCCCACGTAGGTGGTCAGTGTCTGGTTCTGCACGGTGTAGAGTGTGACGGTCGGTGTGCCGGGGACGATGGCGCGAATGATCGCGACCAGGATGACCACGACCAGGGCTAGCGCCACGGCGGCGATTGCGATGTTGAGCGGGGTCAGTGTGCGGTAGGGCGCCAACGCCCTGGTCACACGAGATCGCACCGAGCCATCCTCTGTTTCGACCACATCCCCAGCATTCACGGGCGCCGCAGTGTGGCCATCAAGTGTAGCATCGTCGTCGGCCATGTCAATCGCGCCTGGAGTTGCGTCAGCCGCAGCGATGTCTGACGAGGCGCGGTCATCCTGCGCATCCTGGCTGGTGGTTTCTTCCCCGATTTCGTCAGACTGTTCGCGCGTCGCAAACGTTTCGAGCGGCTGACTCCGTGTTGTTGGCTGCACAGCCATACGTACTCGCTCCTCTTCCACGCAGGGAAGACCCCCGCGATGACCGACACTGCCCCGCCACTATTCTATCCCCGGCCCCATGCCAGACACGTTGCGAAACGGTTGAGGGCCAGTTGACATCTGGCTCTCAACCGCATGATGTGTTGCGCCGCGTCCAATGTGACCGAACTGAACGCTCAGCTCCATCAATGTGCAGACGTCAGCGCTGGCGTCTGCCTCTCTTCGTTCGCCCGGTTGGCCACGCCGCGCGCCACCGACGCCGCGACGGCAAGCGCCGCTGTCGGTGTTTGGATACGGACCGTGCGGCGGTTGAGCGCCAGCACGATGAGGCCGCCCACCGCCGCGAAGAGCAACATCTGCGCCTCCATCGCGGTGGAGAGCGCCAACGAGCGCGCCCCGGCCTCGCCCACCAGCGCAAACAGCGCAACGAAGCTGGCCCCGCGCACGCCATAGCCGTTCAGCGAGATCGGCAGCATGGTGGCCAGCGAGGCAATGGGCAGCGCCGCCCAATAGAACCAGAAGGGCGTATGCAGCCCCAACGCCAACCCGTACAGATAGAAGTTGCAGTTGCTCACCAGATAGAAGAGGACGCTGATCCCCAGCGCGCTCAGCAGTGTGCGCGGCGCCAGCCGATAGCGCGCCAGCGTCTCGGCGAACTCCAGCGCTTTGCGTCCGACGGCGTAGCGACGCACGATCTGCTCCGCGCCGACCAGCCGTAGCAGCCAGGGTCCGGCGAAGAGCGTCGCCAGCCCGGCGAGATACGCCAGCGTCACGCCACCCAGGATAACCGTCACGCCCCAACCCAGGCGTGGCGTCAGCAGCGACCCGGCCACCGCGAAGGGCAGGCCCGTCAGCAGCAACGCGCCCAGCCCAACGACGCGCGCCATTAGTGTGGCGCCGGTCGCGCTAACCGCGCGCCCCGAATAGCGCGCGACGTAGGTCGCCTTCGCCAGGTCGCCGCCGATGCTGGTCGGCAGAACCTGGTTGAAGGTGATGCCCAGGAAGTAGAGGCCCGTCGCCAGCGGCAGCGAGAGGTGGATGCGTTCGTAGCGCAGCAACACCTGCCACTGCCATGCGCTGAGCGCCACTGTCACCACGCCCAGCGTCAACCCAAACATCGCATACGTCATGTTGATATGCGCCAGCGTCGCCACCACCACGTTGAGATGCGTCTTCGAGATCAAGAACGCCAGTAGGGCCACGCTGATGACGATACGCGCGGCCAGCCAGAGATGGCCGCGCGTCACGAGCGCGGCGACGCCGCGTGTCGTGCGCGCGGCCTGTATTTTTGCGCTGGCGCGCGGTGTGGTGGGCGCGCTCCGCCGGGCCGACCGCAGCGGCTGACTGGCGGATGCAGAGCGGATAGGAGCGTTCGTTGACTGGCGCAGGGGCTGGCTGAGGGGGCGGCTGACGCGCGCGGCGTGTGGCGCGCGAGGCTGGCTGATTACCGCTTCTCGGTGACGATCAAGCGGTTGGCTGGCAGGCGGCGCCGTGCGCCGCTGGGCCGACGGCGCGCCCGTCACATGCCTGGCAGTCGGCGCGCCGACTGCCAGTAGCGCGCGGCGCCGCCGGGCCGGAATGGGTTGCTGCGTCACGGGCCGCTTTGCGCGTTTCACGGCGAGATCGGGGCGGTAGCCGCTGGGAGAACGATCATACGCAGGATCATCCGCTCGGCCCGATCGCGCTCGAAGAAGTACGGCTGACATTCAATGACGCTTTCTATTCCTATCGGTTGGCGGTTCAGGCGGGTAGTTGCGCGGCTGGCTGCACAACCACCAGAGTGGTCGGATGGCGCGCAACCGTGCTACGCGCCGTCCGATGACTCGTACACGCTAGACACCTAATGGCGCCTGGAGGCTATCTGCGGCGGCGGGAGTTGGCGTCGCGCTATCGTCCGTTACAGGCGTCGCCGGGTTGCTCTGCGGACCGGTGGTGGCGCTGGGATTCATCGCCGCCATGCCTGGGAACATCCCCGCCAGCATGCCCTGGTAGGCGAACTGGGCGGCGGCCATCTGCGCCATGCGATACGCCTCGGGCGTCATCTCAGGTAGCGTGGCGAAGGGCGCCATCATCGGCGTGCCCGTCGCGGGCGTCATCGGCGTGCCAGTTGGCGGTGTCATCGGCGGCATGGACGCGAAGGGCATGGGCTGGGCGAACGCGCCGGAGATCGCGGTGTTGGCGTCGGTCTGGCCCGGCGCGCCGAAGAGGCTGGGAATCAACGCGGCGAATGGGTTGGCGGCAAGCGGGTTCGACGTGGCGCCAACCCGGGGCAGCGTGAGCGCGCCGGTGGGCGTGCCGACGACGACCGAATGCACGATGTAGGTGGGCTTGTTCTGCGATTCGTAGTAGGTGCGCATGATCAATTCCGCCAGCAGGCCCATCATCACAATCTGGATGCCCAGCACGAAGAGGATCGCGCCCAGAATCATCAGTGGGTTGTCGTGGATGCGCACGTAGGGTGGCAGGATGCGTTGGCCCAGCGCAATGACCTCGCTCAGCGCGGCCAGCGCGCCGAGGACGAAGCCGACGTAGCCAAAGGCGTAGAGCGGTTTGGTGGAGTAGCTGCCCAGGAACTTCACCGTCAGCAGGTCCAGCACGACGCGGATGGTGCGGCTGATACCATACTTCGACTTGCCAAACTGGCGCGCCCGGTGGTTGACCGGAACCTCGGCGATACGGGCGCCGCTCCACGAGGCATAGACGGGGATGAAGCGGTGCATCTCGCCGTACAGGCGCACGTTCTCCAGCACCTCGCGGCGGTAGGCTTTGAGCGTGCAGCCGTAGTCGTGTAGCTTGACGCCCGTCACCTGTGAGATGACGCCGTTGGCGATGCGCGACGGCAGCTTGCGGCTGAGGAACGGGTCGCGCCGATGGGCGCGCCAGCCGCTCACGCAGTCGTAGCCTTCGTCGAGCTTTTCGAGCAACAGGCGAATGTCCGCTGGGTCGTTCTGCATGTCGGCGTCCATCAGCACGATGATGTCACCCTGGCTGTGCGAGATGCCCGCCGACATCGCCGCCGTCTGGCCGAAGTTGCGGCGGAAGCGGATGATCGTCACCGTGGGATCGGTATCCGCGATGTCGGAGAGGCGGGGGAAGCTGGCGTCGCGGCTGCCATCGTCGATGTAGAAAATCTCATACGTGAGTTTCAGTTCGTCGAGCGCGTCTTTGAGCTGGTGGTGCATGAGACGAATGTTGTCTTCCTCGTTGTAGACGGGGATGACGATCGACAGGTCCAGCGCGCCGACCCGCTCGCGGCGATAGGCCGGGCGTGGCTCCGTGCGTGTGGTCGCCTCGTGAATGGGGTCGGGGCGCGTAGCGGTGTTCATCATAGTCGTTTCTTCAGCCTCACTTGGAATAGGCGCCGGGGTCGGCGTTGGGGAGCCTATGCGGATCGGAGCGGCTGGCGCCGTCACATGCGCATAAACCTGGGCGACGCCGCGTACCAGGGCGTCAAAGCTATACATGCGCTCCGCCAGCGCCTGCCCGTTGGCGGCCAAAGTGTCGCCGAGCGACGAGTTTTCAAGCAGTTGCATAGTCCCCTGCGCCAGGGCGTCGCCGGTAGGGGCGACGAGCAGGGCCACATCGGGGGTGAGTACTTGCGTGTTGGAATGGATGGCGGTCGCCACGATCGGCTTGCCCGCCGCCAGATACGAGAACAGTTTGAGCGGGGTATTGGTCCCCTCCGAGCGGGGACTGACCAGCACATCGGCCAGCCGCATGCACAGCGGCATCTCCTCCATCGGGCGCCGCCCCGGCAACCGGATCGCGTGTTCCACGCCCGCCGCCTGCGCCCAGCCCCGCGCCTGGGCCACCTGGTCGGGCAGCCCGCCTACCAGGACGTAGACTGCCTGGGGGTAGCGCGCCAGCACGGCAGGCATGCTGGCCACCAACAGGTCCAGCCCTTGATACGGCTCGAAGGTGCCGGTGTAGACAATGACTGGCCCTGCGCCGTCGGGGATGTTCAGGTCGTTGCGTAGGGTCGCCAGTCGCTTCGCCAGCACTTTGCCCTCGACGCCGGTGAGGTCGCCGCCAACCGCGCTGTTGTAGATGAGCGCCGTGCTGGTGTCGGGCCGACCAGGGGCAAAGCGTTCGATGGTCTGGCGCAACTCTGGATAGACGTAGATCACCTGGCTGGCGCTGCGCAGGATAGTTCGTTCGACGCCCTGCATCATGCGAATCAGCAAGCGGTTCTTGGTGAACTTGGAGTTGGTGAGTTGCTCGGAGAGGTCGTCGTGCATGTCGTAGACGTGGGGCAGGCGAAAGAGCCAGCCGAGGATGGCGCCGAAGTAGCCCGCTTCGAGATGCGTGTGGATCACGTCGTAGCGCCCGACGAGCAGCAGCATGAGCGCCCGCAAGAAGAGCAGCGCGTCGAGGGGGAACTTGGCCAGCGAGGGGCCGACCTTGACGCGCTTTAAGCCGGGCAGGCCCCACGTCCGGCGCAGGCGCAAACCGGGGAAGCGAACATCCTGGCCGACGGGGTAGGTGACGAGGTCTACCTGATGGCCCAGTTGGCTGAGCGCCCGCAGGCGGTCGTAGACCTGGAAGTCGGCGCCACGCGGCTCAAAATACGGCACCGGCGCGATCATCAAAATACGCAAAGATTGGTTGGGCTGAGGCGCCGATGTCGTTGCCGATGGTGTTTCTGTAGGTTGTGTGATTTGCATGGATTGTTCAGGTTGCTCAGGGCGCATAGACTGCATGGGTTTCATTTCGCCTCCACCACCACTCTCCGCACGGTCCTCTGGTCAGGAAGGTCCTGGCTTGCGCTACAGGCTCGCTAGATGTGGGTTGACATGAGTTGATCGACAGGGTTTGAGCGGACGTTGCTCTGTCTGGGGGGACCCGGGGAAAATCTTCGTCGTTCGTCCAGCAGGTTCATGTCACTATCGTAAGCGACAAAGGGCCTTGTCAGAATGGAGAAACAGTTGTGAGTAGGTTAAGGAAATCGCAGTTGGCGGTGAGGAAAGGCTATCCCCCGTGTGGCGTTGCAGAAGCACAATTCGTTGATGCGAGGACGCCCTAGCTGCCTTCTGCGTCTGGCGATATGTGAATCTGTACCGATGTGCTATATTTGGGAGACTGGTGAGTATACTGTTTGTAGGTTGGTATTTTGGACGCGCAAGCGCGCTTTGGGACAACGGTGAAAGTGAGAACATATCACTATGGCGCTGGGAGCAAAACTCGATGTGTGGCGCAAGGACTTGATCGATATGAGCCGCAACAACGCTCTGCTGTATTTCAAGGAAGAGGGCCTGCGCATCACCGGCGTGCGGCTGACGGTGAAGGATGCGGCGGGCCTGTTTCACGCGGTGACGCGCGAAGGCGTCAGCAGGGGCGGACCGAAAGGCGAGGCGTTCTCGCTGGCGAGCCTGGGCGTCAACCTCGCCGCCGAGGAGAACGAGACGCTGGCCCGGCGTCTGGAACGCCTACGCCTACGGGCGCGCGAAGACCTGAACGAACGCGGCATCCTCACGCTCTATCTCGTCTTTGGCATGCTGGATTGGTGCGAGGCCGAGCAGAGCGCCGAGGTCATCCGTTCGCCACTGGTGATGGTTCCGGTGGCGCTCAGCCGCGTCGGCGCGCTGGGCGAGCTGATGTTGAAGCGCGTCACCGAGCAAGAGGTTGAGATCAACCCCACCCTGCGTGAGCGACTGGCCAGCAGCTTTCGTATCCAGTTGCCCACCTATGACGAACTGATGGCGCAGTTGGCGTCCGCAACCGTGGACCAGCCTGCGGCGGGCGCACGCGGACGCGCAACCAGCACAGCGGCGACCGCGCCAACGCTGGAAGCCACGTTGGGCGCATTGCAACAGACGCTCACGCAGTTTCCGCCGCAGCTCCCGTGGGAGATCAACGCGCAGGTTCACCTGGGGCGATTCTTCTTCCAGAAACTGGTGATGCGCACGGACCTGGAGGTCCACGAGCCGGAGGCGCTCGCGCACCCGCTGCTGCGGCGGCTGGGTGGCGACGTGCAACGGATGACGGAGCCAGCAGGCATCCCCGCCGATCGACTGGACGCGCAGTTGGCGCCGCAACAGATGCTCGAAGTGTTGGACGCCGATTCCAGCCAACAGGAGGCCATCGAGGCCGCGAAAGCTGGGGCCAGCTTCGTACTGCAAGGCCCGCCCGGCACGGGCAAGAGCCAGACCATCGCCAACATCATCGCCGAGGTGTTAGGGATGGGGCGCAGCGTGCTGTTCGTCAGCGAGAAGATGGCCGCGCTCGAGGTGGTGCGCAAGCGCCTGGGCGATGTGGGGCTGGCGGATTTCTGCCTGACCTTGCACGATCCGCGCGCCGACAAGAAAATCTTCGTCGAAGAGTTGCGCGCGGCGCTACGTGACGCCGAAGGGAACCTGACGATTGGCGACGAGACGCGCTGGCGGCGTGCTGCGGATGAGCTGGCGAACGAGCGCGAAAATCTCAACCGCTACGTGCAGGAGTTGCACACGCCACGCTTTGCGCTCAACCTCTCGGCCTTTCAGGTGTATGGCGAACTGGCGCGGCTGGCTGCTGCGCCCGCCAGCGACTTCGCTCTGCTGCAGGTCGCGCAGACGACTCACGCCCAGTTCAACACGATGCGCGAGACGTTGCGCGGGCTGCTCGACTATCATGATGTCGTGGATGTCTACACTAGCCATCCCTGGCGCGAGACGCTGGCCAGTGGCTATACCGCCGCCCTCGAATCCAGCGCCGCCGACCACCTGACGGCGCTGGCGCGGGCGCTCAACGCCGCCCAGGCGCCCCTCGCCGCAATCCGCCACGGGCTAGGCGAGGGCAGTGCGACGACCACAGCGACCGCAGATGGCGATGGCGGCGACAGCGACGCCACGTCCGGTGGAGAACTCGCAACCGCCATCACATTTGGCTACGCGCGCGACGCGCTGACCCGCATGGGCGAGGCGCTAACCACGCCACTGCCGCCGCGCCGCTGGTTGCAACCCGGCGTCGCCGCGCAGTTGCGTCCACTGTTGACGGGCGCCGTCGCCAGCGCCGCCGCCTATCAGCAAAACCGCAACCGCATCGATCCACTCTACTATCCCACCGTGC
>Ga0307373_10015557_pt1 | contig 10331 bp, 4 predicted proteins | sample OX2MG_FD_202534 | JGI IMG/M metagenome (GOLD analysis project Ga0307373, IMG submission 202534) | Soil microbial communities from Risofladan, Vaasa, Finland - OX-2 | ecosystem: Environmental > Terrestrial > Soil > Coastal area > Acid sulfate soil | place: Finland: Risofladan, Vaasa | collected...
CCCTTGCGGAACCGGAGGCCCATTCTGAAGGCCGAGCATGATGACCAGCTTGGGAGGATGCCGGCCTTCTTTCTGCAACTGGCTGTAGGTCTTGAACAGCAGGTCGGTCGTCTCCTCCAACTCCCGGGTGCTGCCCTTGTGTTCTTCCCACGCGGGCTTCGTCCACAACATGTTGCTCCAATCCAGTAACAGCCAGTTGATTCCCATGTCCTCAAACCATTCCTCGTGCTTGCGCAAAACCGCCACGTCGTACGAGCTGTATTTGCCAAGAATTGGAATGGCTTCGGCCGTGTCATAAGCCCGGTTGTTATGAGGCGTAAACCAAGTTTCGTACTGCATTCCTATGAGAGTAGGATGAGACCCTGCTGCCGCCTTGACGAGCACATGGTTACGGGTGGCCGTCTCCGTACTCCTCCGCGTTTGCTGTTTCCCTTCGCATGACGTCATGATGCCCACCAAAACGAATGCCCATAAGACAATGACCGAAACAAACACTCGTGAAGATGATTGATCAGGCATGACGGTCTTCCTCTCCACTGGTATAGAGCGGACAAAGATTAAATATGAACAAAGGTTCCAAGCGCGACATACGATTCTAGCAAACTACTCGGCGCTATGGGATTTCCATTCCTCAGTAACTCCCCAAAATGAGGCCCGCTTAGCCGCCTATTTTTGAAGGTTTCAAGGTCGCGGTAAGTCCTTTAGCCTTCATGGGTTGCGGGCTACCCCAGGCCGCGGCCATTGACGGTCTGCGATTTGCGAAGGGACTGGTTTGGGGCGAAGTGATGGCTTATAGTATGCGGTCATGCGCTACCGGAAACGGCACGAGCGGCCACTCGAGCGGCCTGAATTTCCCGCCTCGGTCACGCCGCAACACCGGACCATAAAGCCCAAGCAATTCCCGGTTCCACCACATCCCTGTCTTGCGCAGGGTTTGCAAGTCGGTGAACCAGTATTGCCACAGCACCGCGCGAACTTCGAGCGGAGGCTCGCCGGGAAACGGGTTCGACTTGAAAAGTGAAAGCACGCTGGAATCATTTTGGAGGAGTAATTCTTCCGTGCGGATCACCCAGGGATTCTGCTGCAACGAGCTGAGGGAAGCAAACCAGAGGTTCCAATCGAAGCGCGGTTGGTAAGGGGCGTAGATTCCCGGGGGCACGCGAGGGTCCTGCGGCTTGTAGCGGAAAGGATAAGGCTTCCAATTCTTGCCGTCGCGCGAACCCTGGAATTCGATCTCGTAGCGCGCCGTGGTCATCACGGCAAACAGGCCGTATTGATTGGCAAAGCGAAAAGGCTCAAGCGCTTCGACGGGCTGGAGCGGCAATGGCAGCGCGGGCTGGAACATCAGTAGAAGAAGAGCCGTTGTGGCATAGAAAACCCAACTGAGAAAAATGCCGGAGATCCACATGCCCAGGCGCGAAGCGCGGGGCTCTGGAGCCTCGGCCAAGGGGGTCTGCGCATGCTGAAAAGCAAGCTGGGGAAGCCTCCCGGGCCAGAAGGATTTCAGGCGGCCAAGGCATCGGGTGACGAACCCGTCATCCAGCAGTAGGAAGCCCAGCGCCAGAACGAGGTAGTTCAAGAACGCGTAATTCGCCGTGAGAATAATTCCAATTTGAAACGGCGTCAGGATAAAGAAACAGATGAGGCGCGAGCGGCGCGAAAAGAGAAACATCCAGCAAAGCCCCAGCTCGGCGATCAGCGTGAGGAGCGCGAGAGCCATCTGAAAGGGATGCGGGAATTGCTGCACGTACCAGCCAATCCAGGTTGGCAAGGGGCCGTTCTGGTAATACTGGTCCATGGCGGTCAAGTGCCGCCACTGGGGGTCGTGGCTCGCCAGCTTGGCCACCCCGGACTCAAAGTAGATTCGAAACCATTCCCACTGCAGGAGGAAAAGGCTGGCCCGCGAGGGCGGCGCCGATTCTCCCAGGCCCGGCCGCAGCCCGGAAGGTGCAAAAAAGAGGCTCAAAAAGCCCGCCGCCAGCAGCATGCCGTCGGACTGGTAATCGGCAAAATCGCGCGCTGCGGCGATGAAGGAAAGATAAGCGACGGTCGCAATCGCCGTGGCGCCACGAGGCCAGATATTAAGAAACAGCAGGAGCGCAGCGAAAAGTCCCACCCACACCAGAAGGTGCAGCGCCAACGCGCCACTCCCAAACCAAAGCAAGGTGGGCGCGTACCAGTAGCGCTCCACCCCCATGTTCCGTGCAAGAAGCGAGAGGTAATCGTGCGCGGGAAGAATTCCCTCGGGGCCGACGAGGCCTTCAATCTGAAAAAGCAAGGAATAGAAAGCCGAAAAGAAAATCAGGCCCAAGGCCCGCAGGAAAATCCAGCGCGGCCAAAGACGCCCCGAGGGACCGAGGGGTCCGCGGCCTAAGAGGCGGCGGGCAAATGCTTTGAGGCGAATCTCCATGAAAGGGCCTATTGTACAGTTTTGAATTCGGAGATTCCTCCAGGAAATTTTCGTCCCGGACTGCTGGCCAGCGCCGCCTTGGCCGGACCGGCGCCGGCGATTCCTTACCAGACGGGCCAAAGTTTCTGAGTCACACGTTGCGTTGGCGGCATGCAAGCGCATAAACTCTTGGTCAGAGAGGGTCAGCCCGGTGATTTGGAAACCCGAATTGAGGTCGGGCCATACGCAGATCCTTCCCTGGGGAGAGGAGATTGTGCTTCGAGTGAAAAACTGCCTAACGTTGCCTTTTACGCTGATGCTCGTGATGTCTCTGCCTGCCTTCGCGAAACCCCCGGCGGGAGACAGCCACGCCTTTCGCACGATCTCGCTGAACGGCACGTGGAGTTTCCTCACTGACCCAACCGAGTCCCTCAAGGTGCCGGACCTTGCCTCAGCGAAGGACGTACGCTGGCTCGAAGTGCCCGGCTCCTGGCAGTCGCAGTTCGCGGACCTGCGGGATTACGCCGGCGTGGCGTGGTATTGGCGCACGGTACAGGTGGAAGCACTGAAGCCGGGCCAGGTTGCTCTTTTGCGATTTGGCGCCGTCGATTATCACGCCGGCGTCTTTGTCAATGGACGCCTTGCGGGCTCACACAACGGCGGTTATTTGCCCTTCGAGTTTGACGTGACTTCTCTTCTCGATGCCGGCGATAACCAGGTCGCCGTCCGGGTGGTCGATCCGGGAGTGAAGCCCAGCGAGGTGGAAGGCATCCGGTACGCGGAAATACCTCATGGAAAGCAGAGCTGGTACGTCCAGACCAGCGGGCTGTGGCAGGCCGTGGAACTCGACATTCGCCCCCAAACACACCTGGGAGCAATCCATGTGACGGCGAGCGCGGGCGGGAGATTCAACATCAGCGTGCACCTCATGAACCCGCCGCCCGTCGGAACGTCCCCCGGGAATCTCACGGTCGAAGCGAAGATGCTGGCGCCCGACGGCAAGCTCGCCTGGCAAGGGAAGCAGGCCGTGGACCCGAACCAAGGGGTGTTGCTGCTTTCAGGAAGCCTTGAGAATGCAAAACTCTGGAGCCCGGCTGATCCTGCGCTCTATACGCTGCAGGTCCACACCAGCAACGGCGATTCCCACTCCTGCCGCTTTGGTTTCCGAACGTTCGAGACGCGCGACGGCAAGTTCTACCTGAACGGGAAAGTCATCTACCTGCGCGGGGCGCTTGATCAGGCTTTCTATCCGGAGACGATTTACACCCCACCCTCGCTCGATTTCTTGAAAAAGGAGATGCAAGAAGCCAAGGCGCTGGGCTTGAACCTGCTGCGTTGCCACATCAAAGTCCCGGACCCGCGATACCTGGAGGCGGCGGATGAGACGGGGATGCTGGTCTGGTATGAAATTCCCAACTGGGACCACCTGACCGCGGACTCCCAACGCCGTGCACTCGCGACTTTGCGCGGCATGGTGAAGCGCGACTGGAATCATCCGTCGATCGTGATCGTCAGCATCGTGAACGAGAGCTGGGGCGTCAACCTGAAAGAAGCCGCCGGCCGGGCTTGGCTAAGCGATGCCTATCAGCAGGCGAAAACCCTGGTTCCAGGATGGCTGGTGGATGACAATAGTGCCTGCTGCGCCAACTTTCATCTCGCCACGGACCTCGCGGATTATCACCAGTACGATTCGATTCCCGATCACGCGGGTGACTTTGACCGCGTGGTGGGCGACTTCGCAACGCGGCCTACCTGGCTTTTCAGCCCATACGGCGACGCCGCGCCAAAAGGCAATGAGCCCCTCGTGCTTTCGGAATTCGGCAATTGGGGGCTGCCTTTTGTTCCTAAAGACAGGCCCTGGTGGTTTGCAAGAGATTTCGGAGGCAACCGGTTTACCCTTCCGGCGGAGGTGGAGAACCGGTTCAAGGAATACCAATACGGCACGCTCTTCCCGGACCTTCGCGCCCTGGAATCGGCCACCCAGCAACACGAATTCAAGTCGCTGCGATATGAAATCGCGAGCTTGCGATCCCGCGCCCCCATTCAGGGCTACGTCATCACGGAATTCACCGACGTCATGTGGGAATCGAACGGCCTGACGGACATTTGGCGCCATCCCAAAACTTTTGCGGCGCAGCTCGGAGCCATCCAGCAGGACGACGCTGTGCTGATTCGCGCTTCAAAGCACAACTTCTTTTGCGCCTCCGAAGCTGAAGCGGACGTTTATTTTTCCCATTACAGCCAACAGAACTTAAGCGGCGCCAAAGTCGCTTGGAAAGTGGAGGGAACCGCGCTCGAAGGAAACTTCGAGCTCCCTGATGTGCCCGTGGGCTCCGCCGCGAAGGTGGGAACGATCAGCTTTGCCGTTCCGCCCGAGTCAACCCCTTCGCAAAATATCCTGGACGTTCAGGTCACCGCCGGGACAACCGTCCTGAAAAATTCGATCGAGCTGTACTTCTACCCGCACGAGAAGCCTGACCTGCCTCCGGTCATTTCCTTCCACGATCCGTCGGGCAGCTTGCGGCGGCTCCAGAACGACATGCGGGCCCGCGACTACTTTGAGGGTAACGGAACGGAGATGCATCCGGTTCTAATCACTTCCGTCTTCGACGACACGGTCAAGAAGGCTCTCGATTCCGGAGGAGTCGCGATCCTGCTGGCGGACGGCCCGCAGACACTCGCTTCAGGAGTGGAAGTTCTCCGGCGCAAGGGAGATCTTGCGGGAGACTGGATTTCCAACTTTGCGTGGGTCCGCAAAGATCAACCACCCTTCAAAACAATCGGGTTTGAAACTCTACTGGGCTTTGAGTCCGAGGCCGCGACGCCTGAGGCGGTGGTGCGCGGCATTCCTGCGAAGGACTTTTCGGATGTCCTGGCGGGGGAATTTTATGGATGGATTCACTCGAACGTGGGAACTCTGGTGCAGGCGCGCTACGGAAAGGGCAAGCTCTTAATCTGCACCTTTGCGCTGGAAAACACCTATGGGACCGATCCCTACGCCACCGATCTGCTGGACGCTCTGATCAACTACGCAGTTTCCGATTTCGCGCCCCACTTGGACCTTTCCCCCAAATCTCTTTAGGGGCGGGCGGCTTCAGCCGACAGCGGCCGAGTCCGCCGCCGTGATCGTCGCGGGAGACCGGCGGTTGATTTTCTCCGCGCGGCTCGAGGACGCGCGTGGCACTCGGCAAATTCCACCTTCCGCGTCAGCAACAGATGATAGACGGCGCGGTCCTTCAAAACCCCCTTGACGTAAACCCGCGTTTCCTGGAAAGGAATGGATTCCACGAATTCTTCCGGATCCCGGAAGGATTGGCCGCTGAGCCATTGGGAAACCCGGGAGGGCCCCGCGTTGTAGGCGGCCAGGGCCTCCGGAATGTTTCCGTTGAACTGCTTGAGGAGCTTACGCAAATAGGCACAGCCAAAGCGCAAATTGTAAGTGGGGTCATAAAGCCGCTGCGCCACGCTGCGCTGGTAGCTTTCAGAACGAGTGATCGTGAGCGGGAGAATCTGCATTAATCCCCGCGCGTTCGAAGGTGAAGTGGCGCGCGGATTGAACGCGGACTCCTGCCGGATGAGACCCATCACCAGGAAGGGGTCCAGATGGTTCAAGGCGGCGTGGCGCCGGACCAGCCGATCGAAGTCAAGGGGATAAAGCAGGTCCCAGATCTCTCGTGGAAGTTCGGAAAATTGCTGGGAATAGTAATCCGGAACGATTTTTTTGGCGCTGTGCAGAGCCCGATCGTGCTGTCCCTGCTCCGCCGCAAAGCGGCCGAAGGCAAGACGCAAGGCGGCGGACGAGGGCTCGCGGGCCAGCCGCGCCCTCAAGTCCTGCTCGGCCAGCGTATCCAGATGCACCGCTTTAAGAATTTCGAACGACCGCAAAGCCTCACCGGCCGCGCCCAACTCGCAGGGGCGAAAAGCCAGCGGGTCCGCAGGCGGAATTTTTGCGGCCAGCTCTGAAACGGAAAAGTCCGGCCGCGAGCCCGCGCCGTTCGCTCTTTCGCGCGGCAGGGCTCGAAGGCGCCGCTCAGCCTCCAAGGCGTAATAGCCGTGAACGTAGCGTTGGACGAGCAGCAAGTAGAGCGCCCGGGAGGCGGCCGCGTCGTCTTTCTCTTCCAACCGTCCCAGATAATAGATCGCTGCCGGGACGTGATCCGACTGCGGGTAGTGTTTGATGTGTTCAAGAAAGAGTTTTTGCGCTTGCTCGAAATCTCCGCCCAAATAGCTGATCCACGCAAGCCGCCAGCTTGCCTCGCGCCCTTGCGAGGTTTGAGGGAACAAGAGCGCGAGAGTGCGGTAATACGAGCTCGCCAGGGGCCTTTCTCCCTTGCGCATCAAGTAATTCGCCAAGGTGTAAAGGGCCACGGCGTGCCAGGAGGATTTGAGGTCGCTGGTTCCCAATTGATTGACGGCTTGGGCGGCAGCGGTGTCGTTTCCCGTTTGGACGTAAGCCTGAACCAGGATGGCCAGCCGCTGGGCGTCGAGTTCCGGCGTGGGAGGAGCGCTGCGCACCAGCGTCTCGACGGCCTCGTCAGCGCGGCTCAGACGGACCAGGCACTGGGCACGCCCCAGGTTCCAACGCCACGCCCAAGGACTGGTTTGCCGCTTTGTCAGCAGATCGTCGTACCCTTGGAGGGCTTCGGCGTAATGCGCAGTTGCGTAGAGCTTTTCGACTCGCGCTGTGGCGATTTCATCGGAAACAGGAGGAAAATTCACTCCCAGCCTGAGCTTCAATTTTTCAAGGACGCCCCCCGCCGCCTTTGCTTCCGGGGTGGTCGGAAAGGCGTTGTAAACGTCCTGATAAGCCCGCGCCGCGGACTTTAGCTTGCCGGCGTCCACATAGGCTTGTCCCAGCAGCAGCGCCAAGTCCGGACGCTGGCGGACTTCCGGCTCGGCTTGCAATGCCTTGAGAGCTTCCCGCGGCTGCCCGGTCTGGAGGTATCCCCACCCCAGCAGCTCGAGCGCCTCATAACGGACGGGGCTGGATGGGAAACGAGCGGAGAAGCCCTTCAGCAGGCTCGCAACGCTTTCCGGATGCCCGGCCTTGTAGGCCGCAGAGGCGTGATAATAGCGCGCGAGGTCGGCAAGGGAAAAAACGGCGCCGGAAGCCTCACTCAAATCCTTTTCCGCCTCCTCATAATCTTCCGACTGGTATTCCCGGTAACCCAGCACAAAATACGCCAGGTCTCGCTCTTCCGCGGACCGGCGGGATTGAGCGTAACGGCGCAATTCCGGCCACGTGCTGGAATTCTTGGCGCGCGCAGCCAGACGCGCGAGGCTCGCGGGCAACTCCGGCCGGGCAAACGCCTGCGACGGCGCGCCCCACGCGCCTGCGACTAACAAAATACTAAAGGTTAAAGTCGAAAAGAATTTCACGCCGAAGGGCCCGGATAATCGGAACCGAGGAGCAAAGGATCATTTTCAGCCAGCGCCCTCACCAGTTCTTCATGGAAGTAATCAACCTGCTTGACCGCCGAGTTGCCAAAGCGCTTTTCATACGTTTGGCGGCTGCGATCGATATCTTTCTTGAGGCGCTGATAAAGATCCTTGTTTTTGCGCCCTTCTTCAACTTTCTCCTTGTTATACAGCTCAACCTCCGAAACCAGCAGCCTGGAGAATCGCTGGGCGTCGCGATGCACCTTCTGGTCTTCGTCGCTGAGCGCCGCAAGATTCAAGGTCTGCGGGATGCCCGGCGCGGCCTCTGCGGCAAGGATCTCCTGCTCTTCCGGGGCAACCGGGGCAACGACGGCCTCCTCGGCCGGCGGAGTCGGTGCAACTTCCAGGCTCGGCTCGGAGACGGCAGCTTCGGGGCTCTCCGCCTCTGGGGAAGGCGCGGCAGTTTCAGTTTCCGGCGCAGGAACCTCCGCGGGTTCCGGCATCCGAGCGTGCTCTTCGGGCGCCGAAACCTCTGTGACAGCCAATCCCCCGCTCAGGACGGTCAAGCGATCAAGTTGCAGGCCGGCAAATTCCGCCAGCAGCCTTAAAGAGTCAGCAAGAATCGAATTCTCACTCTCGCCGGTGTCGGCGTAAAGAATGGCAGTCACGGATTCAGCCGACCGGATGGGAAGCAGCCAAAGGCGGTCGCCTGGCGCAGGGCTCAATTCTTCAAGCACGTTGGGGTTTCCGCGCAGGCCTTCCGCATTGGTTTCCAGAGCTTCCGAGGTTTCAAAGACCTGGCGAAAAGGGTTCTCCCGGTTCAACGGCACCACCAGTGAGAACAGGTCTTGATTTGAAATCTCAAATCCGTTCGCGGAGGTTCCCCACGCCGCCTTGCCCCGCACGGAAAAGACCGCAGACCGAAGGTTCATCCGGGCGGCCTCGGCAGCCAGCACCTCCAAAACCTGTTCGGGGTAAGTGGCGGTCATGAGGTTGCGCACCGCTGTCCAGACGCTTTGAATGGAAGGCGCGCAGGCGTTGCCCGCCTCCGCAAGGGTCTTCTCGATGGGCTCAAACAGATGGCGGGTGGCTTCTTCCGTCTCGCGCTGCTGGTTCCGCAACAACTCGAGGCTCTGCTCGAGCCTGCCGATCTCGTCGGCTCGCAGGCGCAAGGTCTTGCCAATCTGTTCACGAACCTGGCGTATCGCTTCGAGTATGACGTTCGATGGTGTTGTCTCCAACCGGGCAAAATCCTCGACCTTCATCCTCCTCCACGTGTCTTCATTATGGTACAAGCCAAGACGCTCATGTCAACTGCCATCTCGCGTCTCAGTGAGAAAAATAAGAGAATTCTTGCCTGCCGAGGACCCGTGCGCAACACCGACGGAGCGCAAGCGATCGAGAGGGTTGAGAATGAACATTCAAAGGAAGGAATGTCATCCCGAGGCCCTTCGCTTGTCATCCTGAGCGAAGCGAAGGATCTGCTGTTCTGTCCCAAACGAAAAGCAGATTCCTCGCTTCGCTCGGAATGACGAGACGAAATGAGGGGCTCGCATTGACGGAGCGAGAGGCTCGGAATGACGGCGGCACGGAGAGTCACCAACGCTTCACTCGTTCAAGAATGTCCGGCTGAATCTTCTCGTCCGCGGCGATGCAGATATAAAGGCCGTCAGGCTTCATGGCGGCGATGAAGGGTTCCAACTCATCTAACTGCAAGTCCACCACCACGCCCTTGCCGGCAGCCTGGATCTTCTTGATCACGTGCAGCCATTGCAGGATGGGCAAATCGTCGCCCACGCCCTGCACCCATTGAATGGCCTGGATTTGCGGGAGGGTCAGGATGATATCAAGATGGCGAAGCACACCCGTGCCGTCCACGTGGAAGATGTTGTGGGAGGTGTGCCGAACTTCGTTTTGTAGAGTGGGAAAGTAAAATTCGCAAAAAGTTTCAGGGGAGATCAGCGAGCTGAAGTCGCAGCTTGGGATGTGCATCTTGCCGCGGGAGGGAATGCCCATCCAGGTGACGGATAGCTGGCCGTGGGCCTTGAGCCTATCGTCGTAATAGTCGAAGAGCGGCAGGAAATTCTCATTGGCCAGCCGCAGCATGGCGTGGACCTTTTCCGGATTGTCCACGGTATCAATACAGAGCTGTTGCGGGTCCCGCCAGTCCGCCCCGCAGTCGAGGCTGCCGTGCAAGTCCGTGTAGCCCACCATGAACTTGCCCGGGCATTTCTCGAGCGCCACCCGCGTCAGCTCTTCGATACCCTCAAAATATTCGTTCTCGCGGCTGAACTTAAGATGTTCGAGGTCGTGCCAGTCATGGAGGCAATGCCGGATCCAGGAAGTGACTTCGCCGAATTCGAGTTCGGCGCCGTGGAAGGCCGCATACACATTGGGGCCAAGGTTCGGCCAGAAGACCGGAAACGTCTCGCCATAAAACCTGCGGCCTTGAATGGATTCCAGAAAAAAGTCCACCTGAAACTCCGCATCGAACCAGCGGGCTTTCAGGCTCGGCCAGGTGCGCCCCGCCAGGGTGTGCGAGGCGGCAAAGTCGGCGTTGTGT
>Ga0307373_10015559_pt1 | contig 10330 bp, 10 predicted proteins | sample OX2MG_FD_202534 | JGI IMG/M metagenome (GOLD analysis project Ga0307373, IMG submission 202534) | Soil microbial communities from Risofladan, Vaasa, Finland - OX-2 | ecosystem: Environmental > Terrestrial > Soil > Coastal area > Acid sulfate soil | place: Finland: Risofladan, Vaasa | collected...
TGCGCCAGCGTCCGGTCGTTGAGCGACAACGGATCGCCGCCGCTCAGGATCACTTCTTGCACGCTGGCATTCGCGCGCAGGTATTCAAGTGCCGCATGCCAGTCAGCGTGACGCGCGCTTTCGTCTGCATAGGGGAAATGGCGGCGGAAGCAATAGCGGCAGTGCACGCCGCAGGCGCCGGTGGTGATGAGCAGCACGCGGCCATGATATTTGTGCAGCACGCCGGGCGCCGCGCGGCTCGCAAGATCACCCACGGGGTCGTGGCTGAAGCCGCTGGGGGATTCGAGTTCCGCCGCCAGCGGCAAAACCTGGCGCAACAGCGGATCGGCCGGGTCGCCTTTGCGCATGCGGGCGATGAAAGCCCGCGGTACCCGCAACTGAAATTGCCTGCCGGCGGCGCGCGCCGCCGCCAGCAGCGCCGGATCCAGTTCCAGGATGCGCAGGAGTTCCGCCGGATCGCGCACCGCGTCGGCCAATTCTGTCTGCCATTGGGCGGTCATGAATGGTTCAAACCTTGGATTGCTGCCTTCTAGGGGGGCGTTAGCGTATCATTACGCCCCTTTCAGGCGGCCTTGGCCGCCATTTTGCATCCAACCTGGCAGTAAGAACATGGCAAGTTACAGCACCAATGAATTCAAGGCCGGTCTCAAGATCATCATTGATGGCGACCCCTATAACATCATCGAAAACGAATTCGTGAAACCCGGCAAGGGCCAGGCCTTCAACCGCGTCAAAATCCGCAATCTGCGAACCGGCAAGGTCCTGGACCGCAACATGAAGTCCGGCGAGACCGTGGAAGCCGCCGATGTGGTGGAAATGGACGTGCAGTATCTCTACAGCGACGGCCAGTTCTGGCATTTCATGAATCCCGAGAATTACGAGCAGCTGGCCGCAGATGCCACCGCCATGGGCGACGCACCCCAGTGGCTGAAGGGTGAGGAAGCCTGCAAGGTCATGCTCTGGGATGGCCGTCCGTTGGCCGTCACCGCGCCGGTATTCGCCGTCCTCAAGGTCACTGAAACCGATCCGGGCTTGCGCGGCGACACCGCCACCGGCGGCACCAAGGCCGCGAAACTCGAGACCGGCGCCAGCGTGCGCGTGCCCTTGTTCATCAACGAAGGCGAACTTATCAAGGTGGATACGCGCAACGCCACCTATGTGGCGCGGGCTAAAGAGTGAGCTGTGAGACGGGAGGCAGGATGGCGTCCCACGGCGAGTCTCGCCAATTTCAGACTGCGTGCTGAACTGCTGAAAAAGGCGCGCGCGTTTTTCGACGCCCGCGGTGTCTTGGAAGTGGAAACGCCGGCCCTGTCCCATGCCGGTACCACTGATCGTCAGATCGCCAGTTTCTGCGTGAAACAGCCGCATACCGGCAATCTTTATTTGCAAACCTCGCCGGAATTCCACATGAAGCGCCTGCTGGCGGCGGGTGTCGGCGATATCTACCAGCTGTGCAAGGTATTCCGGGCCGGGGAAGCCGGACGCCGGCACAATCCGGAGTTCACCCTGCTCGAATGGTACCGGCTGGGTTTCGATCACCGCCGTCTGATGCAGGAGGTGGCGGAGCTGGTGTGCCGGCTGCTGCCGGATGTGGATGCGGAGCCCGACTATCTCAGCTATCGGCAAGCCTTTGAACGCTACGCCGGGTTCAACCCCTTGAATGGCAATCCCGCGAATTGTCGTGCCGCCTTACAGCAGCATGGCATTACCCCGCCGGCGGTTGACCTCGATTACGACGCCTGGCTGGATTTCACCGCCGGCACCCTGGTCTATCCGGCCCTGGGCCAGGGACGGATCACGTTCGTTTACGATTATCCCGCCAACCAGGCGGCGCTGGCGCGCCTGCGCACCGATGACCCGCCGGTGGCGGAACGCTTCGAAGCCTTCCTGAATGGCATGGAACTGGCCAACGGCTTCCATGAGCTGGCGGACGCCACAGAACAGCAACAGCGCTTTGAACATGATCTCGAATTGCGCGCGGCGCAGGGCTTGCCGCCGGTGCCGATGGACAAGCATTTGCTTGCCGCTCTTGAATCGGGTTTGCCGGCCTGTGCCGGCGTGGCTCTCGGCTTTGATCGGCTGGTGATGCTGGCAGCGAAAGCAAGTTCTATCGAAGACGTGATCGCGTTTCCGTTTGAGCGCGCCTAACCGGCGCGCCGTCAGTGCTCCGCTTGGACGTACACATACTCGGCGGCGTTGGCGAGGAGACTCGGCAAATCAGCCGGAGCGCCGTTGAAGGTTCTAGCTGCAAAGCCGGTGCCGCGCACCGTCAGGGCAATTTGCTTGCCCTGCTGCACCACCTCACCGTTGATCTCAATCTGGTGGCCAAGCCAACTATGCAGCGTGCGGCGGATGTCGCCCAGGGACACATGCACGTCGGGAATCTGCAACTGGATGTTGTTGTTCCAGGCGCCCTGCAAGCTACGCGAGTCCGGGGAGGTGAGCGCACTGGCTTTCAGAATTTGCAGCTGATCGAGGAACTCGCTCGCTACCACCGTGCCATTTTCGCCCGCGGTGTCAAACGCGGGCGGCACCTGGAACTGGTTCACCACCACCGAATGGTCGGTGGCGGCGGAAGTCACCGCATACACGATCAAGCCCAGTAGTGTCAGAGCGATAGCACTCAACACGCCCTGATACACCATGCGCAGCCGCTCGTGCTGGTGCTGCGCCCGAAGCTGGTTATGCTGGGAACGCAGCGCATGATTCTGGAGCTTTAGATTCTCGGCATGCAGATCATGCAGCGCGGCTTCGCGCTGATTGCGCTCGCGCTCGACTTTAAGCTGCTCTTGTTGGGCTTTAGCGAGGGCAATGCGCTCGTCGAGATACTCCGCGGCGCGCGCTTTCAGCTTGGGGTCCTTGGCGGCCTCACCCAGGATCAGGCTTGCTGCCAAATCTGCATCGCCCTTGGCTGTTTTGTCATTCATATATAATCCTCAACAGCAATTATGATGCAGGTAAGCTGGCGTGACCCAGCAGCCTTGCGAGTGTGGTCTGCTCGGCGGCGGTCAGATCTTCCGAGCCTTGGGCCGATTGGTAATGCGCAAGCGCCTCACGATGCCGTCCGAGTTTATCCAGTGCCTCGCCCCAGTGCAGTTCAAGTGCGCCCCAGCCGGGTGTGTACTTCGCCGCCTCGGTATATTTCTCAACAGCGTCTTTGTAGTTGCCTTCCGCCGCCAGCGTTTCGCCCCAATATTCCAGCGGATCGCACCAATGGGGTCCACGCCGGTGAGCCTGCTGGAATTTTGCGATGGCACCCTTATAGTCGTGATGGCGCAGCAGCGCCAAGCCCCAGCTTTCGTAGGCTTGCGGTAATGACGGCGCCAGCGCCACGGCCGCTGAGTAGTCTTTCTGCGCCTGCGCCCAATCGCCGTCATGGTCGGCGATATCCCCCTGGAAGCGGTAGCAATCCACAAAGTGGCCGCCCTTGGCAATAGCGGCATCCGCTTTGTGAGGATGACCGGCCAGTTCCTCGGCCAGTTCCAGATAACAAACGGGTGGACTGTAGAAATCAGACTGCAGTACCGGATACTGGATCAGCATGGCTTGCGCTGTCTCAAGCACGCTCGCCGCTTGAGCATAGTTGTGCCGATCCAATGCCATCAGTCCCTGCACATAGTTGGTGGCAGCCACCACATAGTGATCACTCCCGGCACCCGGCGTAGTCTGCAGGATGAGATTCGCCTGGGTATTCGCATGCATGCGCACCAGGATCTCTGCATCCAGGGGCGGGTCTGGAGCAACGTTCGTACCCACTCCGTTATGGGCGGCCTCATCGGCAACCAGTTCTGCATGCACGGCAGGCAGGTCCATGCGCAGGTAATCCACATATTGGTAATTGGATGTATCTATACGCGCACCAAACCAGGAGCCGCGACGAGTCTGGCGGTCGAAGCTGACGCCAGCCTGATAGGCGGCTTCTTCTTCACCCATATCCAGTTGTGTACCCACCAGATTGTTGTAAGCAATCCAGAAATGGGGGTCGAGGTGGATGGCCTCGCTGTATTTCTCCACAGCGGCGGCATACTGGTTCAGATCAGCGAGTGCATTGCCCCAGGCATTCAACAGCCAGGGTTTCTCCTTGGCAGAAGCCGTCGGGAACGCCGCTTGAACTAGGGCGAGAGCTTCGGCATCCTGGCCACTTATTTCGAGGTTCGTGGCAAACTGATACGGTTCGGCCTGGCCGTACACATAGTCGGCGGCGCTGTTGATAAGTGCAGGTAAAGATTCGGGCGCACCTGCGAAGGACTTGGCGGCTAAGCCGGTGCCGCGCACCGTAAGGACAATCCGGGTTCCCTGCTGGACTACATCTCCGTTAATCTGGATCTGGTGTCCGAGCCAGTTGTGCAGGGTGCGGCGGATATCGCCAAGTGATACATGCACGTCCGGCACCTGTAATTGAATGTTGTTACTCCAGGCATCCTGCAAGGCGAGTGCCGACTGGGAATTGCGCGCGGACGCCTGCAGGGTATTCAACCGATCCAAGAACGCGCTTGCCACCACCGTGCCGCTGTTGCCGGTTGCTACAAACGAGGGCGGTACCTGGAACTGATTGACCACCACCGACTGGTCAGTGGCGGCGGAATACACCGCGTAGACGATTACCATCAGCACTGACAGCGCGATCATGCTCAGCACCGACTGATACACCGTGCGCAACCGGTCGTGTAGCCGCTGCGCGCGCAGCTGCGCATGTTGGGAACGCAGCGCCTGGCTCTGAAGCTTCAGATTCTCGGCATTCAGATCGTGCAGCGCCGCTTCGCGTTGGGCGTGTTCACGCTGGAGCTTGAGCTGTTCGTCCAGATACTTCGCGGCCTGCTCGAAGGACTTCGCATTTTTGTTGGCCTCCTGCAGGGCGATGGAAGCAGCCAGGTCTTTATCAGCACCGGACGTTTGGTTATTCAATTGTATTGCCCGATCGGTAGACAATGGAGGCGCTAGGATACTCTTGGCTGAATCTATTTACGCCTGGCGCGGGCCAGCCACCACCCATAGATGGCGGTGTTGATGCCAATCACCAGGAAGCCCAGAACAATCTGTATATCCGGGGTCAGGTGCGCCGGATAGAGTATCGGCAGCAGGTAGTGTTCCACGAAGTTGCCGCGATAGGCAGCGACGCCCGCCAGGCCCCGCAGCCAGTTCTCCAGATAGGTGAGCGGGCAGATCCCATGGGTAAATTCAATCAGCGCGCCCCAGATGAGGGCCGGCAGGTGCAGCCAGACAATCCACCGCCAGCGCAACACCAGCAGCCCGCCGGCCACCACGAAGATTACGAAAGCGAAGTGCAGGCTGACGACCGCATCCGCCAGCCACAGGAACAGCACGATGATTCTCCGCCGACAGCCGTCGGATAAAAGCCTGTGCCGCAGGGGCGGCGCAGTCAACGCTTACCCGGGGGGTCTGCCTTCCGCCGCGCATCGCATCAGGATTTGAACGGTACGCCGGCAATCAGGTTTGGAAACCGGGTTTGAGTTCAGGACCAATCCAGCACCACTTTACCGGATTGTCCCGAGCGCATCACGTCGAAGCCTTTCTGGAAATCGCTGACGGGGAAGTGGTGGGTGAGCACCGGCGTGAGATCCAGTCCGCTCTGCAGCATTGCGGCCATCTTGTACCAGGTTTCGAACATCTCGCGGCCATAGATGCCCTTGATGACCAAGCCCTTGAAGATCACCTGATTCCAGTCAATCGCCACCTCGGCCGGCGGCAGGCCCAGCAGTGCCACGTGCCCGCCGTGCACCATGTTGGCGAGCATCTGGCGGAAGGCCTGCGGATTACCGGACATCTCCAGGCCCACGTCGAAGCCTTCCTGCATGCCCAGATCTTTCATCACGTCTTCAAGTTTTTCCTTCTGCACGTTGACCGCGCGGGTGGCCCCCATTTTTTTTGCAAGCCCGAGACGGTAATCGTTGACATCGGTGATGACCACGTAACGCGCACCCACGTGCTTGGCGATGGCCACGGCCATGCAGCCGATGGGACCGGCGCCGGTGATGAGTACGTCCTCGCCCACCAGATCGAATGACAGCGCCGTGTGGGTGGCGTTGCCGAAGGGATCCAGAAATGCGGCGATATCGTCGGAGATCACCTCCGGCAGCGGGTAGGCATTCATGGCGGGAATCGCCAGGTACTCCGCGAAACAACCCGGCCGGTTCACGCCCACGCCCACGGTGTTGGCGCACAAATGCCGCCGGCCGGCGCGGCAATTACGGCAGTGACCGCAGGTGATGTGGCCTTCGCCGGAAACCCGCTGGCCGATTTTGAACCCCTGCGCTTCGCTGCCGATCTCCGCCACCACTCCCACGAATTCGTGGCCCACGGTCATGGGCACCGGGATGGTCTTCTTCGCCCACTCGTCCCAGTTGTAGATGTGGATGTCGGTGCCGCAGATGGCGGTCTTTTTGATTTTGATGAGCAAGTCATTGGGGCCGATCTTGGGCTTTGGCATATCCTGCAACCAGATGCCTTGTTCGGCTTTCGCTTTGACGAGTGCTTTCATTTACACAAACCTAATACCAATTTGTAGGAGCGATGGTCTCCGTCGCGATCCATGATTACAAAGAATCGCGGCGAGTATCGCCGCTCCTACAGGTTACTGAATTACCCCCAGGTTTCTGCCGACTTTCGCAAACGCGGCCATGGCCTTGTCCAGATGTGCTTGCTCATGGGCGGCGGACATCTGTACGCGGATGCGAGCCGCGCCCTGGGGCACCACCGGGAAGGAGAAGCCGATCACATAAATGCCTTCCTGCAGCAAGTCATCCGCCATGCTCTTGGCGAGTTTGGCGTCTCCCAGCATCACCGGGACGATGGGGTGGTCGGCGCCCGCCAGCGTGAAGCCGAGCTTGTGCATGGCGGCGCGGAAATACCGGCTGTTGTCATGCAGTTTCTGACGCAGTGCGCCGCCTTTCTCCAGCAGGTCCAATACCTTGATGGAAGTGGCGGCGATCACCGGCGCCAGGGTATTGGAAAACAGGTAAGGCCGCGAGCGTTGCCGTAACCATTCGATGATTTCCTTGTGGCCGGAGGTATAACCACCGGAAGCGCCGCCCAGCGCCTTGCCGAGCGTACCCGTGAGGATGTCCACCCGGCCCAGGACGCCGCGGAATTCGTGGCTGCCTCGGCCGTGTTCACCCATGAAGCCCACCGCGTGGGAGTCATCCACCATCACCAGTGCCTCATATTTGTCAGCCAGGTCGCAGATACCCTTGAGGTTGGCGATGATGCCGTCCATGGAGAACACGCCATCGGTGGCGATGAGCCTGAAGCGGCAACCGGCAGCCTCCTTGAGCTTGGCTTCCAAATCAGCCATGTCGTTGTTGTGGTAGCGCAGACGCCTGGCTTTGCACAGGCGCACGCCATCAATGATGCTGGCATGATTTAACGCGTCGCTGATCACCGCATCCTGTTCGTCCAGCAGCGTCTCGAACAGGCCGCCGTTGGCGTCGAAGCAGGAGGAATACAAAAGGGTGTCATCGGTACCGAGAAATTTGGAAAGACGCGCTTCCAGTTCCTTATGGATCGTCTGGGTGCCGCAGATGAAGCGCACCGAGGACATGCCGAAGCCGTATTGCGCCAGTGCTGCCTGGGCGGCTTTCACCAATTCCGGATGATTGGCGAGACCCAGGTAGTTGTTGGCGCAGAAATTGACGACTTCTTCGCCGGATGTGACTTTGATGACCGCCTGCTGCGGCGTGCTGATGACGCGCTCGGACTTGTAGAGGCCGGCGGCGCGCAGGCCGGCGATTTCCTTGCGAAGGTGGGCGAGCAAAGCCTGTTTCACGACGGGTTCCGGTATACAGGGGAGGGGAACCGTGGAATTATACCAGCCTGCAAAAACCAGGGCGCTGGAATGCCGATGATAATGTCTTTCAGCCAACTTCAAGGCTTGCGATCGCCGCGCTGCCTCAAGCCCATCCCTGTAGGTCGGCAATCCCTTGCCGACATCAAAGACGGTGGCATTGATTGTGAGTAGCGTGCAAGTGCATCCAATGTAGGTCGGCAATCCCTTGCCGACATTGAAGAAGATGGTGGTATGGTAATCCCACCCTGCCTTCGCAGATTTGCTGGCAAGTAATGTGCAAGCAGGCCCAAGCTGAGGAAATCATCAATGCATGAAGGCCTTAAGCCCAGCCCTGTAGGTTGGCAATCCCGCCCTGCCTTTGCAGATTTGCTGGCGAGTAATGCACAAACAGGCCCAAGCTGAGGAAATCATCAATGCATGAAGGCCTGCAGAAAATTCGCCTCGATAAGTGGCTGTGGGCCGCGCGGTTTTTCAAGACCCGCAGTCTGGCAGCAGCGGCTGTCAGCGGCGGCAAGGTGCATGTGAACGGCGCGCGTGTGAAGCCCGCCCACGAAGTACGCATCGGCGACTGGCTGGAAATCACCCGCGATGCCGAGCGTTACGAGATCGTGGTGTGTGCTCTGATTGCAAAACGCGGCGCCGCCAGCGCCGCACAACAGCTCTATGAGGAAACCGCCGCCAGCCGCGAGACCCGTGCCCGCCACGCGGAGCTGCGCAAGCTGGCGGCGCTCGCCAGTCCCGCGCCTGCCAAACGCCCCGACAAGAAATCCCGCCGGCTGATTCACCGCTTCAAGCAAGGTCTGTGAAAACCATCTGTTAGATGGGTATCAAGTAAATTGTTTCATACAAATTTCGGAAAAATTAAATTAAATTATATAAAACAATAAGTTATATAAATATTATTGTTTCATGTATTGTTTCAACATGGCTGAATCGCTGGACATGCTGACTTTACTGACCCGCCGGGGCGTCATGCCGGCGGGCGAGTTGCTGCGGACCCTGGGTACCAGCCGGCCCACCCTTTCGCGATGGGTCAAGGGGCTGAAAGGGCAGGTGGTACGCATCGGCCGGCGGCGCGGCGCGCGCTACGGAGTCTATCGCCAGGTGCCGGGCGTACCGTCACAGTTGCCGGTATATCGGGTAAACCAGCCGGGGCTGGTTGAACGTGTCGCCACCCTGCACCTTCTGGCGGGTGGTGGTGGCTGGCACTGGCTGGAACAGGCGCAAAGCACAGGCGATGTATTCGAGGGATTGCCACCGATCATTGCAGACATGGCACCCCAGGGCTATCTCGGCCGGCGCTTCGCGGATAGCCATCCTGAGCTCGGCGTGCCGCGCCGTTTGCAGGACTGGAATGACGATCACCGTCTCATGGCCGTGGCGCGGCGCGGTGAAGACGGCGCGGGCGATTTGATTATCGGCGAAGAATCTCTGGATCGTTTCTCGGCGCAAGCGCGCGCGCCGGTGGCCCGCGAAGACTACCCGCGTCTTGCGCGCGCCGCCGCCGCGGGTGCGGCCGGCTCTTCCGCCGGCGGCGAACAGGCCAAGTTCACCGCCTGGAACGGTGTCCGCCACGTCATTGTGAAATTCACCCTCGGCGACGGCAGCCCCACCGATCAGCGCTGGCGCGATCTGCTGGTGTGCGAATCGCTGGCCCTTGAGGCATTGCAGGCGCACGGCATTCCCGCCATTGTCTCGCGCATCGTGGATGTCGGTACTCAGCGGTTTCTGGAAGTGGAGCGTTTCGACCGGGTGGAGGCGCGCGGACGGCGCGGCGTGCTCACCGCCGGTCCGCTGGATGACAGCCTGTATGGTCAACGTGACAACTGGCCGGCACTGGCCGGTCGTCTGGTACGGGATGGCTTGCTGACGGCGGAGGATGCGCGCCGTATCCTTTTGCTGGAAGCCTTCGGCGAACTCATCGGCAACAGCGACCGGCATTTCGGCAATCTCGCCTTTTTTGCGGACGCAGTGCGGAGCGCCCCCCGGCTGGAACTGGCTCCGGCCTACGACATGCTGCCCATGGCGTTCGCGCCTCAAAATGGTATCGTGCCGGACGCGCGCCTTGGATCCGTGCGCCCGCGCGCACAAGTTTTGGAAGTATGGCCGGAAGCCGCGGCGCTCGCGGCCAAATTCTGGCAACGCGTGGTCGGGGATGAACGCATCAGCCCGGCTTTCCGCGAGCTGGCCGCGCGGCTGCCTGACTGAAGAGCCGGAGCATTGCAGCACCAGCGGAAAACAAGCCACCGGCATGCAACAGGAGAGTGCAAGCATGAATACGCGGGATAGGGTCAAACAGGCACTTCAATTTGAGCCTGCCCAGAGCTATGAATTGGCGGAAGAGAGATTGCACAGTCTGGATCAACCCGATCCGGTGATTGACGCCGCGTGGTTGAAGGAGGCGGAGCAGCGACTCGCGGCTTACCGGGCCGGGAAAGTGAAGGGTATTCCCGCTGAAGATGTTTTCGGAAAACTGTAATACGGTTGGTCATGTCGCCCGAGGCGCGCGTGGAATTCGAAACGGTG
>Ga0307373_10015564_pt1 | contig 10328 bp, 9 predicted proteins | sample OX2MG_FD_202534 | JGI IMG/M metagenome (GOLD analysis project Ga0307373, IMG submission 202534) | Soil microbial communities from Risofladan, Vaasa, Finland - OX-2 | ecosystem: Environmental > Terrestrial > Soil > Coastal area > Acid sulfate soil | place: Finland: Risofladan, Vaasa | collected...
CCTGAACGTTTCGCCGGTCTCCGCGTCCTTCATCGGCCTTCAGCGCCTAGGCATCCACCTCGTACTCTCTCTCGCTTGTCTCACCTTCCGCTCCGCTCCACTCCACTCCGCTCCTCTTCACTTCACGCTACAGCACAGCGCGGCGACAAGCTCCTCTCTGTCTCTCTTTTCCCTCTTCTGCCCTCGGCAAAATTGAAGTATCTTTTCTCTATTCGGTTGTCAATGTGCGTCCATTGCTTGATGCCCGTGTATGATGCCATACTTTCCGATACTTGTCAACAGTTTCTGGCGGGAAAAATTGCCCGGACGGAGGAATTAGCCCGAATGTACTAAAGAAGAGAAGAGCATTGACGAATATTAGTGGAGTTCAGTATGCTTCAAGTGTTACTGAATCTTCAGGGGTGTTTATAATTGTGGAGGGATGGACCCCAATCATGAAATATTTCTTCTGGATAGCCTTTGCTGTGTTTCTCGCGGCCTCAATCCCGCATGTAGCTTATTTCTTTGCATCATTTGAACCATCCCAGGGGCCTGAGAGCGTCTGGTGGTGGACGGTCAGTTACGCTATCGCCATCAGTATCGATGTGACGATTTATCTCCTCTCATGGACTGCATTCCAACGGTACCGCCGCTATCGCACGCCCAAGGCAGTCTGGCAACACTGGCTGTTGATAGTGATGTGTACGGTGTTCTCCTGGATCGTCAACTGGGCCTACGCGAAGCAGTTCCACAGCCCGACGATGCTAAGCTCCGCTGAGTCGGCAGCGCCCTGGTTGACCAGCGTATTCCCCTTTATGGCAAGCGCTTTTCCACTGCTGGGCATTGTGTATACCATGATGGCCGAAACGATTTCAGAGACGTCCACCGAAGAGAAGCAGGAGAAAGCTCAGCAACTTTCCGCGCTGACGGAGCTTGCGCGGCAGACGAGCTTGCCCATCGCGACCTTGCGCCGCGCACTGACGAGCGGAAGTCGCTTCAATGCTGCCAGCCTGCTGTCGATCACCAATAGGGCAAGCGCCAGCACAGAGCCAGGCATGGAGAGCACGCTAAACCAGGCCCCTACGGCTGCCACACAGGAAACGCAGGCCGACAATGCCAACCGGCCCATCACCGGACATATTGTAGCTATTGAGCGAGACGAAGTGAACGCAATGACGGGTCAAAGCATGGGGACACCAGCAGCCAGTGTGCAGGGCGAAGGAAACCCGGATAAGCTCCAGATGACAATTGAGGCGCTCAGGAATAATCCTCATATAACTGACGAGGAACTTGCCGAGTACCTCACCTTGAAACGACCGGCCAGCGCGCGCTTCTGGCGGCTCAAGGCCATCGAAATTCTCAATGCGCCTGGACGGGGACAGACCGGGCCAACGCCAGCCCTGCAATCGAGTGGTCCCTGGACAACATCGGCGGGAATGGCCAATGGGAAGCATTGACCTTGACGTTCAGGTAAACGATATGGTAAACTGTGAACGTGTGATTTACACATTTTCTTTTGCCGTGTTGTAATTTTAGCGACAGTGCGGTCTCACAATAGTACAATGGTTGTCTATCTCCACGCCTTATGGGAGGGAACAATGCGGGCCACGTTCAGTTATGCAAGCATCCTGCACGCCGTTGGTCAGGTGCTCGATCAAGTTGGAGTGAAAAGCATCGCGATTCACGAAGAAGACGACGGCCTCTTTATCGAAGGCTTCAATAGCGAAGGCCACCTTCAGGTGCAGATGCACTACGATATTGCCGGTCTATATGATCTGGTAAGTCGTTCTGAAGGTCAGGTAGAAGAGCGTCATGTGACCGTAGAGAACGAAGGAACTCTCCATCGTTTCCTGGCTGAGCACAGACGCGAACTGGTTGGCGCGAATTACTAGCCTGGCATCCGATAATTACGCGAACAAACAGAAGGACCGGGGAATATCCCCGGTTTTTGTTTATACCTGGCGGTGGAGGATTTTCTGTTCGTGTCAGTAGTTATTTACGTCGGTGGACGCGATCAATCGCGTCCCTACAGATCGGGGGCATCGCATAACCATTGTTTGCCATAGCATCGCATGCATTCGACCATCTCAATCAGATCACAACCCTTGTCGGTGAGGGTGTATTCGACGCGAGGAGGGACTTCGGCAAAGGTCTGGCGGAGGATGATTCCCTCTTCTTCCAGAGTACGCAGGCGCTCCGAAAGTGTTTTGGGACTGATACCATGCAGGGATCGTTCGAGTTGATTAAAGCGTTTGACACCAGAGGCCAAATCACGGATAATAAGTAATGTCCACTTTCCGCTAATAATCCTGGCTGTGCGGGCAACGGGACAAACCGTATTATCTATCTTGTTATCGAGGGTGGATGATGTTGTTGTTAACTCCATTGTATCAAACTCTTTTGCAGAGAACCGTGGCTTACAGACGTACTACGCCCTTTATGCATTCATTTACCTAGACTATATCATAGCAGAAACATAATGTAAAGCGCAGACACTCGACTTTACGGGGAAAGTATGATATGCTCATAGCTAATAGGAAAGCAGGAGAAGCCAATTGGCTGAACAGTGCTTCGAATGATTTCATGTACCTGAACAAATCATACATCCTGGCTGCGCGGTTTCTCCCTATGAGAGGAGAAGAATATGCCTGAAGAAATTGCTCTATTCATCGATTTTGAGAACATCCGATACAGTATGCTGAATATCCAGCGGCGGGAACCAGACCCACAGGAATTGATCGCGGTGGCGCGTCGGTATGGAACGGTGATGGTGGCTCGCGCTTATGCGGACTGGTCTCGCCAACCCGAACCATTCAAAGGAAGCTTAACGGCGGCGATGATTGACAGGGTTGATTGCCCCGCGAAACAGCGGGACCGCATTCGAATGGGAACGGTCCATTACCCTCCTGTTAACTCACCTAATTCCCCTACAGGAACACCTGGTTCTCCTGGAATGGTAACAGAACAGGGAACAGGTGCCTATCCGCGTCAATGGCCGACCGGCCCTCTCAGTAATTCTGGCCCATTGCCTGCAATCCCTCCATCTGGGGCAGGAAATGATTGGTCAGGCTATCAGGATTCGCCTGAGCCCAGGCAGCCTGATCTGGACGAGAGCTTGCTAGAAGACAATGAAGCGCTGACCGAAGAAAGGTATGTGCAGGATTACCAGCAGCGGGAGGCTGTCCGGCAATTCCAGCCATTCACCGCTTATGGGCAAGCAAGTCCTGTCGGCTCGCTCAATCCCGGCAGCACCGGCCCTCTGGGATATCCTGCTTACCCGTCTACAAGCCCCTCGACCTCAGTGGTGCATTCGGGAAACACAGGTCATCTCCCTGCTGTTGGCGCTGGTGGGTCAAGCACTATCGTACAAAGCACGGTCGTGCAAAGTACCGTAGACCTCAATATGCTGATGGATATTATTGAAACTGTCTTTGATCGTCCCATTATCTCTACATTCGTCTTAATGACTGGTGACAAAGATTTCACCCGCATTAGTGCTCGTTTAAAGCTACGTCTAAACAAAACAGTGATTGTTGTTGGAATACCTGGAACCGTTAGCCGGGATCTTGTAAGCAGCGCGAATCAATTTGTACCCCTCGTACCAGGTGGAAATACCGCTATTAGTGGTCAACTGATCGACTCTGGCTATGCTCCTATGTCCATGTCCGGCAATACGGGCAGCATGTCCGCTATTAATCCAGGCATGTCGAGTATGTCTGCGTCTCAATACGCCAATTCTTCGTCTTATCCAATGGATGTGCTTGACCCCCAATTTTTGCAATTCCTGGATTACATTGACCGCAACTGGTCATGGCGCACGATTATTGGTGTGTCTAACTTTATCGGTGATCCCATAAACCCCAAAAATCGTTTCCGGGGCCGCCTGACACGAGAATCCGCGCGCGAGTTGCTCAATACCTGCATCCAGCAAAACATCCTGCTGGTGCAAACCGATCCGGGCGGAGCGGAAGACCTGCGCCTGAATCGGCAGCACCCCGGTGTCGATGAAGTATTGAAACAATTCGTGAGATAATTTACACGCATCCCCAGGGCGGGGACAAGCCCACGCCCGTACCCTGCTACGAAGCGGCTTGCGAAGCCGGACAGGGTACGGGCGTGGGCTTGTCCCCGCCCTGGTTTTTTCAGGAGGTATTATTTTTATGTATGAATCTCAACTCGCGCTTTTAGAGCGTCTGGTCGGCGCGCCCAGTCCCTCTGGCTTTGAACAAAAGGCACAGCAGGTCGTGCGCGAAGCATTGCAGCTATTTGCTGATGAGCTGCGCACCGATGTACACGGCAATGTGATCGCATCGCTCAATCCGACAGGCTATCCACGTGTGATGCTGACGGCGCACTGCGACGAAATTGGCTTCCTCATTCGTTATATCGACGAGCAGGGTTTCCTTTATTTTACGCCCATAGGGGGATTTGATCCGACAACCTTGCAGGGAGAACGGATCGCGGTACATACGCCCGGCGGACCTGTGCGCGGGGTCTTAGGCTGCCGGGCAGCTCACCTGGTGGAAGGCGAAGAGCGCGGCAAAGCGCCCAGTTTGCAGGACATGTGGATCGACATTGGTGTTTCGAGCCGCGAAGAGGCGCAGCAACTTGTGCCACTCGGCTGCGCGGCAACGCGCGCGGCGCAACTCGAATTGCTGCGGGGAGATTGCGTCGTCTCGCGCGCGCTGGACGACAAGTCTGGTCTGTGCGCGGTTATCGAGGCCATGCAGCGTTTGCGGGCGCGGCGCGAACAACTACACGCCGCCGTTTTTCTGGTGTCCGCCGTGCAAGAGGAGGTCGGGTCGCGCGGCTCGCAGACAGGCGCGTATAGTGTTGATCCGCAAATCGCCCTCACCGTGGATGTAACCTTCGCGTCTGATCACCCACAAACATCCAAAATCCGGCTGGGCGATGTGAAGCTCGGCGGCGGGCCGGGCATCACAATCGGCGGTTTTGTGAATCCGCGAGTCTACCAGCAACTCCAGAAAACAGCCGAGGAAGCTGCTATCGCTTACCAGTATGATATCCAGTCTGGATGCACGGGTACCGATAATGACGCCATTCAGGTAGCGCGAGGCGGCATTGCCACCGGTTTGTTAAACATCCCATGCCGGTACATGCATAGTGGGTCTGAAATCGTCTCGCTGAAAGATATCGACGATACCGCGGAATTGATAGCGCGCTTTGTGTTGTCGCTCAATGAAGAGACAAACCTGATTCCGTGAGTTCTGGCTGGTCTACGCGCGTTTTCGGCTCGTTCTGCTCGTCAAGCACCTGTAAGAAGGCGGCGACTACGCGCGGGTCGTACTGGTTACCGGAGCAGCGCCGTAGCTCTTCGCGGGCTACGGAGATCAACATTGCCTTGCGATAAGGCCGGTCTGAAGTCATTGCATCAAAGGAATCGGCTACCGTGAGGATACGCGCACCCAGCGGAATAGATGCGCCACTCAATCCATAGGGATAGCCTTTACCATCCCAGCGTTCGTGATGCGCGACCACAATATGCGAGAGCAGTTCGAACTTTCCGCCTGCCTGCGACAGGATCTGCCGCCCGATGTTGGGGTGACGGCGCATCACCGACCATTCATCATCGGTCAGGGGGCCAGGCTTGTGCAGGATTTCGTGCGGGATACCAACTTTGCCGATATCGTGCAGCAGCGCGGCCAGGCGCACCAACTGCATCTCTTCCTCGGAACACCCTAAGACGCGCGCGACTCTTTCAGCTATAAGCACCATGCGCATCGAGTGCGCGCTGGTATCTCCATCGTGAGCGCTGGCGACGGCAGTAAGCGCCTGCAACACGAGTGAGTCAGGAGTATACTCATTCGCAACTGCGCCCAGCGCCTCCTGCATGAATTTTTTCTCATCACCCGAAATGCATACCCGGTTGCGCCCGGTACGTTTCGCGTGATACATGGCCGAGTCCGCGGCTTCAATCAGCGTTTCGTATGTCTGTCCATGTTCGCGAAACACTGCAATGCCAATACTGCCCGTGATTGAAAGAGAAGTTGTCAGCGATGAGTCTTCAGATTGCCAGGTAATTGGTTCACCGGCCAGCACGCGCTGCAAGCGGTCCGCAATCTGTTGGGCACCAGCAAGCGCGGAATCGGTTAAGACAATGGCAAACTCCTCGCCGCCATAGCGTCCGACAAAATCTTCCAGGCGTAAAGCTGTTCTTAACCTTTTACCAGTCTCGCAAAGCACGGCATCACCGGCGCGGTGTCCGTAGGTATCGTTGATCTGTTTGAAATGATCGAGGTCGATAAACAGCACGGCGCACGATTCTTGCGTCCGCTGACAGCGCGAAATTTCTTCTTCGAGACGGGTTATTACCGCGCCATGATTGGGCAAACAAGTGAGCGGGTCGGTTGTCGCCAGAGCAGCCAGGCGGGCATTGGCTTCGTTCAATGCCTCGTGTTTGCTCTGCAACTCCTGGTGCAGATGCTTAAGTTCTTCGGCATTCGCCAGTTCGTCGCGCTGGTGCCTGGTTTCTTCAAGCAGCCCTACAATGGTATCAAGCATATCGTTGATAGAACTGGAAACGCCGGAAATTTCGTCACGTCCTACAACTTCCAATCTGGCATCAACATCGCCGCCTTCGATTGACTTCACCACCTGGCGCAATCGTTGTAGCCTTTGCACAAGCGTAGCAAAGACGAGCCAGCCAACTATCACTATGCCAAGCAGGATACACAATGCCGCTATGATCGTTGTCACAAGCAACCCTCGTTGCTCGACATTGATAGCATCATGCACCGCGGGCACCAGTCTATCATTGAATTGGATGAGCCGCAGCAGCGCCCCCATGCTATCCGCATATTCTTGTCCAGCGAGGTTCTGCTGCGCGAAGTTCGCATCCGCCGCGTCTCCCCCATTGAGAGAGTTGAGCATCATTTGCAGCGTTAAGCGATACGAGTTCCAGGTAGATACTGCCTGGTCGCTGGACGCGCTCTGCTGCGCCAGGAGGGAGCCATGACCGGCTTGCACAAAAAGATTGATAAGCTCAGGATAGCGACTCAGAAGGTCATGCTGATGGTAGTCATTGAGGGCGGTATCCACTTTCGTCATAGATAGGAGTATAGATCCGCTATCTCCGTACATTGTTTGCAGCGATGTCTCGGGTAAAACAGCATCATTGAGCATGCCAAGCATATTGCTCTGCAACTGCTCCAAACCGTCAACCGCGTTATGCAGTGTGGTATTTCCTTGCGCCAGTGATTCATAAACGGCTGTTTCATGAATTTGCAACTGCTGACTCTGCCAGACAACACTGCTCAAGGCGAACGCCGCCAGCAGGAGAGGGATGAGTAAACCGAACGCGAGCCGCGGGACAATCGGTATCTTCAGCAGGGGATGAAACCCGCCGCGCTTCCTCTGCTTCTCTGATTTCACATCCTGCGATGCCACGAAAGGTTGCGAGACATGCCGGGTAGAAACGCTCACAAATTTAGTCCTCACATTCATAGCATATACAGGGCAATCAGGTCTGCCCTTGCATAGAGGTATCGGCAGAAGCGAGGATTTCTACAATGCTTTGAAGCGGGGGCGCTTTGGCGGCAGGAGAACTACACTACCAGCACAAATCCTTCCATTGGGATGGGAAATTCGGATACCGTGTTCAGTGCGACCACCCGGTGATCGCCTGGATCAACCTGGTCATGATTGCGGGAATAATAGTAATATAATCCGGGCGTGTCAAAAAGGACGGTAGTAAATTCCCCACCAGGCACAGTATCTGTTCCAGAGAGTCGATACAGGCCAATATCGACCGGATTGACCGGCGAGGACCATCCACCGACCAGCCCTATAAAATGCACTTCCTGGTCGAGGTTGCGCCACGTAACCGCTCCACCACGAGCGATAGCAAGAAATTCAGTGGCGAAAACGTCGTGGCCGTTCAGCATGAAATTGATATCAGCAGATGGGAGGTTGGCAATCGGCCCCTGCACCCAGATTACTCCTTCCATTGACAACGGGTAGTTGATTTTGTTGCGCCCCGCGACTACGCGAGAAAATGTGCTATTCCAGCTATCCAGGCGCGTTTCATAGTAATGGTACAGGCCAGGTTTAGTGAAAATAAAGCGCGCGTGTTGCCCACTCGAGACATCGAACGCGAAGCCCTGGGGATTCAAAAACGTGTTGTGATCTGGCGTAGTAGCAAACATGCGCGCGTGCGCGTTGTTATTTTGCCACGTGACGGTTGTACCTGGCTGAACCGGCAGGATAAAAGGCTCAAACAGATTCTTATCGACAGGAATGGTGACGGTAGCCGATAAGGAGGGAGTTTTCACAGTTTTGCCCTGTGTATTTATAGCTCGCTGAGCGAAAAGTAGATGACTGAACGAGGCGGCTGCAATGATACACGCCGCCAGTACAACCAATAAAAGACCCAATCGCCAACGTTTATTAACTCTAGCCACAAAAACTCCTTCTCTTTGATAGCTTCACTTTCAGTATAAGGAGCTTTTCCAAAAATGGGCTGAAAGCGGGAATTAGATCTGCCAGTTTCCATCTCGCAGGAGGATAGTATCTGTCAGGCGCTGCGAGCCGACGCGCGCGGCGATCACCAGCAACAGGTGCGCGGGATTGGCCGGCAGCGTATCGCCTGGATGTTCAAACGTGAGGGGATCACAGGCGGTAGCATACTCTATCTTGATGAGGGGCGTGGCGGCTGTGACGGCGATCATAGCACGCTCGATGAGAGTGAGATGGCGCTCGCCCTGTTCAATCAAGGCTTTCGCGGCAAGCAATGCTTGATGAAGCTGCAATGCAGCCTGCCGTTCTGGAGGAGAGAGTAGATGGTTGTAGCTTCCCAGGGCCAGACCATCGACATCACGAACAGTCGGCAATACCTGTACCTTTACATCAATATTGAGATCACGCACGAGTTGATGAACGAGTGCCACGCGCTGGGCGTTTTTCTGCCCAAAATAGGCCACGTCTGGGCGCACCAGTTGAAATAATTTGGTAATAATGGTGGCATACCCGCGCATATTTTCGGGCCGAAACGCGCCTTCCAGTCGCTCGGCTATCGGGCCGGCAGGAGTGACGTAGGTAGAAAAATTGGGGGGATACATATCTTCAGCGCGGGGAATAAAAACAACATCAACCTGTTCATTCTCCAGAAGCTGCATATCGCGCGCGCGATCACGCGGATAGAGTGAAATGTCTTCATGCTGCCCAAACTGGAGCGGATTGACGAAAATACTGACAACACTATACTCACACTCCTGCCGCGCAGCCTGAATCAAAGCGGCATGACCTGCATGAAGGTAGCCCATGGTGGGAATGAATCCTACCGGGCCACCGGCGAGCCATCCCCTTGCCGTTTCTGTTATTTCATCTGGATCATGTATAATTCGCATATTTCTACCCTTAAAAGTTTGCATGTCTCTATATATATGACGTATGTAGTACACTAAACGATTAGCATGACTGCCGGTAACCATCCTATGCTATACTAAGAACGCGATAAAGCATGATTTCTGCATTCGGTTGTCAAAGATCATCTGATGAGGAGATACTTAGACTATGAAATATGTTACAAGAGCTGTACGGCTGCTTGTGCGGATAGTGGGATTGAGCGCGCTCGCTTCTTTTGTATTGGCCGGACTGATCGCGTTTCGTCACATATTAGAAACGCCTCAGCCGTTAGAGAGTCCACTGCCCGGAGAAACTCATTTATACAGGTGGAAATACGGCCATATCTTCTACAAATTGCTGGGTGAGCGGAATATGCCGCCTCTGGTGCTTCTCCATACGCCTGGACTGGCCGCCTCGGCCTATGAAATGCGCTCAATCATGACTGCACTTGCAACGCGCTACCGAGTCTATGCCCCCGACTTGCTCGGCTTTGGCCTCTCAGATCGTCCAGATATCGACTATACCTCTGATATATATACACAGTTCATCCACGATTTTCTTACCCACGTCGTGGGAGAACCGGTTACGCTTGTGGCAAGCCGCCTATCTTGCAATTACGCCATAACCGTCGCCGCTAACGCGCCGGATCTTTGCACACGACTGGTGCTGCTCTCGCCAACAGCCTTATACGGCTTTCAGGCTGGAGCATTCAGGCTTGCTCCTGTGCTTCCCAACGTGTTACCAGCCAGAATCATCATAGTGAAACAGGCGCAAACGCTGCTGTATCCTCTGCTGGTTGCGGTAACGCGCCTGTACAGTCGTTTGAAGTATGGTCAACCTGAACGTCTGATTAGAAAAACGTTAGCAAGCGGTTCGAGTAACCCGCCACCAGATTATATGTATGCTACGACGCATCAATTTGGAGCGGAGCACGCGCCGATGGACTGGCTCGCCGGCAATCTTTCCAGCGATGTCTCTGCTGATAT
>Ga0307373_10015566_pt1 | contig 10328 bp, 5 predicted proteins | sample OX2MG_FD_202534 | JGI IMG/M metagenome (GOLD analysis project Ga0307373, IMG submission 202534) | Soil microbial communities from Risofladan, Vaasa, Finland - OX-2 | ecosystem: Environmental > Terrestrial > Soil > Coastal area > Acid sulfate soil | place: Finland: Risofladan, Vaasa | collected...
GTGCTGCCCGAGCAGCGAAATTATGTCCAGCGCAGCACGGCGTCACGCCTCGGATCGCAAGCGTTGGCGCGGCCTACCGGCCTACGCCACCCCAGAACTTCTCATAATTGGGGACTTCTCATAATGACCCTTATGGAGAGCTCTCCATAACGGCCAGGAGCGGGCGTTGAATACCTGACGATTGTCTCGAACGTGCAACGCGCCGTTTGGCGTGGATCCACCTGATGGTTGCAGCACCTGCGGAGTATCCTATCTGGCAGTTAGATCCCGGAACCTATGTCTATGTCGTTTGGCATCCTGATCTTTCCTGAAGCAGAGGAGCTCGACTTCGTGGGCCCGTGGGAGATGCTCACCATGTGGAGCAGGCACGCCGATGGACCGGCCCACTGCTTGCTCGTCGCTCAGTCAATGGAGCCCGTGCGCTGTGCCAAGGGAATGTCGGTCTTGCCGCAGGTCTCGTTCGAAACTTGTCCCTCGCTCGACTACCTCCTCGTTCCAGGCGGCCAAGGTACGCGTGCCGAAGTCAACAACAAAATGCTGCTCGAGTTCGTCTCCCGGCAGGCGGCGACCTGCAAGGCTGTTCTCTCGATATGCACTGGGTCGTTCATCCTGCACGCTGCTGGGTTGCTCACCGGCAAACGTGCAACTACCCACTGGGGCTCGCTCGAGCGATTGCGGGCGCTCGGGGATGTCGCCGTCGTCGAGGAACGGTTCGTCCAAGACGGGAACGTTTGGTCATCGGCGGGTGTCTCTGCCGGCATCGATCTCATGCTGGCATTCATCAGCAGCGTCGCCTCACCGGAGACGGCTGGCAAAGTGCAATTGGCCGCCGAGTACTACCCTTCGTCATCCAAGTTCGGCGGCTTTGAGAACCACGCGCAAGCACCAGCGTATGTGCGCGGCATCTAACCCTCCATCGAGTCCATCGAGCGGACAGCCTTGAGCAGCTCTGCCACCTCAAGTCCGCTGCTCATTTCGAACGTTGATGGCGAGCCTTCCCGAATATAGGCCCTTCGCGAACGACAGAAAGGGGTCGGTCAGCGACCGTCGAGCAACACGTTATCCGACGAATCGGCGACCGGCGGCAACCAACGGTCGCTGACCGGCCAACAACGGCCGGTCGGCTGCCTCAGGTCGACGCCGCAAAGCGGCCATTCAAAATCGTCGTGTTTCGCCGAAAGGTTGTATTTCACACTTGAATCGAACGTCAAAGCTCAGCAGCTTCGGCCGAGAATAGGGCGTGCCAGCAGGGGCGTCTTGTCAGGCATTGTCGCTGGGTGGCTGCGCTGGTGGGTAAGACTGCGTTCGAAACCTCTCTGGGCGGCATGAGTACCCGCTCACGTCGTCATGCCAACCTTCCTTCGCGGCAACCCATGCAACTCGCAAGCTCTCTCCGCGCCCCTGGCGCGCAACATCACGCAGGAACGTGGAAATCCTCGGCGCACAAGGCTCACGCCAAGCGCCGCTCGGTAGCAGCCGGTTGCCGCTGACCGCGGTCTCCCCGAGAATTGCAGGCCCTGCCCTGCTGCGGAGCCCCATGCCCCATGCGCTTTCTGGTCTACGCCGGCCTCGATCCCGGTCGGTTGCAGCACGCACTCGACAAGGTCCGTGTGGCGATCGAGCGAGATGATTTCAAGAGCGCGGACGTCAAGAAACTCCAGACAGCGCCGTATTACCGCGCAAAGCTCGATGGGGCGAGCCGGCTGCTGCTGACCTTCGTCCGGCACGATGGCGAGACCGCGTGCCTCGCGCTGGAGGTTATCGCGCAGCACGCCTACGACCACTCGCGCTTCCTGCGTGGCGCGCGTCTGGATCCCGCCCGCGTTGGCGCAGCAACCGCCGCGACGATCGCCGCCGACGCCGCCCCGGCACGCCATCTGCATCCGGGCCGGAGCGAGTTCCACTTGCTCGACCGGCCACTCTCGTTCGACGACGCGCAGGAAGCCGTATACCGCTTGCCAGCGCCGCTGATTCTGGTGGGTTCGGCGGGCTCGGGCAAAACCGCGCTGGCGTTGACGAAGCTGCGGCAAGCCGAAGGCGAGGTGCTGTATGTGACCCAGTCGCCGTGGCTCGCGCGCAACGCGCGCGATCTGTACTTCGCCAACGGCTACGAGAACCCGGCGCAGGAGCCGCAGTTCCTGTCCTGGCGGGAGTTGCTGGAAACCCTCAGGGTGCCGCCGGGCCGTGAGGTGGACTTCGCCGCGTTCCGCAAGTGGTTCGAGCGTCACCGCCAGCACTACCGCGATACGGACGCGCACCAGTGCTTCGAGGAGTTTCGTGGTGTCATCGGCAGCCAGCCAGAGGGGATCCTCTCGTGTGATGCTTACTTGGCGCTCGGGCTACGGCAGTCGATCTTCCCCAGCGAACGCCGCGCAGCGATCCACGACCTGTTCGTGAAGTACCGGGCCTGGCTCACCGAGGCCGGGCTGTACGACGGGAGCCTGATTGCCCACGCCTGGCAAGCACTGGCCGCGCCGCACCACGACTTCATCGCCATCGACGAAGTGCAGGACTTCACCAACGTCCAGCTGGCACTGGTGCTGCGCACGTTGCGCCAGCCGAGCCATTTCCTGCTGTGCGGCGATTCGAACCAGATCGTGCACCCCAACTTCTTCGCGTGGTCAGCGGTCAAGAGCCTGTTTTGGCGCGACCCCGGCCTCGCCGAGCGGCAGGCCCTGTCGGTCCTCGGCGTCAACTACCGCAATGCGCGCGCGGTCACGCAACTCGCCAACAACCTGCTCAAGGTCAAGCACGCACGCTTCGGCTCGATCGACCGGGAAAGCAACCACCTCGTGGAAGCGGTGCGGGCGCAGGAGGGCGAGGTCCGCCTGCTGCCGGACACAGCGGCGGCGCGGCGCGACATCGATGCGCGTACGCGCGGCTCGACCCAATGTGCCGTGCTAGTCCTGCGCGATGAAGACAAGCCGGCTGCACGCGCGTGTTTCCATACGCCCTTAGTGTTCTCGGTGCACGAGGCAAAAGGGCTGGAATACCCCACCATCGTCCTGTACGACCTGGTATCCGGGCACCGCCAGGCGTACGCCGAGGTCTGCGCGGGCGTCGACGCGGCCGACCTCGCGGTCGCGTCGATCGAGTACCGGCGGGCCAAGGACAAGCAGGACAAGTCGCTCGAAATCTGGAAGTTCTACGTCAACGCTTTGTATGTCGCGATCACGCGTGCCGTGGAGCGGGTGTGGATGATCGAGCGCGACACCGCGCACCCGCTGCTGGGCTTGCTCGGCCTGCGCGACAACCCAACCGCGCTCGGCGCCGCCGAACCCGCCTCGAGCCGGGCGGACTGGGAACGCGAGGCGCACCGACTGGAACTGCACGGCAAGCAGGAGCAAGCTGCGGCGATCCGCGCGACCGCCCTGCATACGGCCAAGGTGCCCTGGCAGGTGTGGAATGAGGCCGCCATCGCGCCGACGATCGCGCGTGCACTGAATCCGAAGGAAGTATCGAACAAGCTGCGCCAGCAGGTGCTCGACTTTGCGCTGTGGCACCACCAGGAACACTACGTAGAGCAGCTCGCCAAGGAGGCGCGCTGGGGCCCTGCGATCGACCTGAACGCGCACGCCGGCCGCATCGAGCGCGCGGCCGCCGGCATCGCCGCCCGGCAACTCGCGCCGTGGACGAAGAAATCGTTCAAGGACGTGCTGGAGCAATGCGACCAGTACGGCGTGGATTACCGCGGCGTGTTCGACGCGACCCCGCTGATGATGGCCGCGCAGGCCGGAAACCTTCCGTTGGTGGAAGCGCTGCTCGCCCGCGGAGCGGATCTCGAGGCGCGCGATCTGTTTGGACAAACACCAGTCATGTTCGCGCTCGAGCGCGCCGCGCTGCATGCCGACTATGCGCGCGGCCCGTTCGGCGACGTCTATGCGCGCGTAGCACCCCCAGAATTGGACGTGGAAACCGATGGCCACCTCGTGCGGCTGTACCCGCACCAGGGCGAGTACTTCGTGCTGCTGACGATGCTCGCCGGGATTAAGACCCTGGGTTCACAACTGGTGCCGCCGGACGCGTGCTCGCTGTGGCACCGGCTGGGCTTCACCACCTCCTGGCTCATGCGCAACGTGAAGCATCTGCCTGCCAGCGTACTGCACGAGGAACGGCGCAAGCGGACCTGGTTCAACGCCGTGCTGGCCCGGGCAGAAGTCACCAGCAGTTACCTGCCGGCACGCCGCCTGTGGCTGCGCCTGCAACGCGGACATTACGTGCCCAATCCGACACTGCGGCTGCGTGTGCACGATGCCAGTGGGCAAGATCTCTGGCAGCCCGTGCACGCGGTGATGGCGGTGCGCCGGGTGCTGGCCGGCAACGGTTACGGGGCAACGATTGCCGCACTCGAGACGCTGTTGCCGGCCGCGGAGCGCGAAATGGCGTCGTTCTGAAGCGCCATCGGGCCGGCGTTCCCGGTTGCTCAGCGTCGTCTGCACATCGGTACGAGCGCACTCTCCGCCTTGCCGGTGTAGCAATCGCCTTGTATGAACAATGGCAGTTCAAGGTGCTCGGACATCATGTATTTCGACAGGGTTGGACGACCAAAGGGGCTCTCCCGCGATCTGTGGAAGTTGCTTCCTGACGGCGTGGGGGTTCGGTCATGCTGGCGGGATGGAACAACTCTTCCCGCAAGCTTTGGGTGGACACTGCCGTGGGTAGTGTCATCGTATGAGTTCTCGCCGGCGGCCGGCCCGATCGATTTCTTCCTGCGCTGCGACGCTGACCGAGGGCGTGCTCGGAACTGCTTGGTCCATCATCGCACGGCAGGTCCGGCTGCGGCACGGCCGTGCACAGTGACGGGCCGCCGCAGAATCCACCCACGCACACCCGTCGGTCAACAGCCAGCGCGCAACTTGCGATGAGGCAACCATGCGTCCGTTTGAACAACATCGTCAGTGGTGCCGCAGCAACGTGCCGCGCCGCGACCGCACCAAATTGCGGTGATTCCACCGGTAGACTTGCACCGAGCCAAGAATCCGCATGCAAGCCACCCCCGAACAACGCCGCTGCCTCGACCTTTTCAACCAGGGCAGCCTGCGCATCGAGGCTGCGGCGGGGTCCGGCAAGACCACCACGTTGCGTTACCTGATGGTCCGAGGTGCCAACCACGGGCGCACCCTGTACACGAGCTTCGGACGCAAGAACATCGAGGAAGCCCGGAGCAAGTTTCCGCGCACCGTCGAAGTCCGCACGAACCATTCCCTCGCGTACCGGGCGCTTGGCGCCAGCTGGCAGAAACAGAGGCGGCTGCAGGGACGCATCACTGCACTCGAACTGGCGCAACTTTGCGGCTGGCGCGATTACACCTTCGCGCCGGCGGCGCCGGTCGGCGTGGGCGCCTATGCCGTACTGACCACGTTGCAGGCTTTCTGCCAGTCCGCCGATGAGACGCTGTCGCCCAAACATGTCGGCGCTTATTTCACGCCGAATCACCAGCGCGACCGTGCGTTCGAACACCGGGCTCTGGAATGGGCGGCCGAAACGTGGAACCGGATGATGCGCTCCAACGATCCGCTGCCGATCACGCACGATGTCTATCTGAAGGCATGGGCTCTGCAACACCCCGAGTTGGGCTACGACACGGTCCTGCTGGATGAGGCGCAGGATACGACCGAGCTCATGGTGGCGCTTCTCGCCGAACAACGGCATACCCGGTTGGTGGTCGTTGGCGATCGCTACCAGCAGATCTACGGCTGGCGCGGTGCGGTCAATGCCATGGCGAACTTCAAGACCGCCGCGGTCGGTTACCTTACCCAATCGTTCCGCTTTGGCCCCGCGATCGCGCGCGCAGCCAACGCGGCCCTTGCGACTTACGCCGAAGCAGACACCCGACTGAAGGGCCTGGCGTCGATCACTTCGCGTGTGGGCAAGGTGGACGAGCCACGGGCCGTACTGGCGAGAACCAATGCAGGCCTCATCGAAGAACTCATCAAGACCCAGCTGCGCTTTCCCAATGATCGTTTTGCCGTCGTCGGTGGCACCGCCGAACTCGAAGCCCTGGTGCACGGGGCCATGGACCTCATGCGCGGCCATCGCACCACCCAGCGCGAGCTTGCCGAATTTGCTGATTGGCGAAGCGCCAGGACGGCGGCCGAGGACCCCTCGCACGCGTACCTGCGGCCGCTGGTCAAACTCGTCAACACCTACAGCCCGGACCTGCTTCTGCAGCAGTTGCTGCGCGCCCACGGCAACGAACGGGACGAAACCGCCTGTCGGCGGGTGTTCTCGACCGTGCACAAGGCCAAGGGCCGCGAGTTCGAATCGGTGGCGTTGATCGACGACTTCCCGGAACGGGCGCCCGAAACCCCCAAACAGACGGTCGACACCTGGCACACCGAGGAAGGCAACCTGCTCTACGTCGCCATGACCCGCGCCCGCCGGGCACTCGATGTGCACGAATGCCCGGCCGCTCTGGATGCACTGCAGCGGTACCGGCGGCTGACCTCGAGGTCGGCCGCAACCACGTCGCTGGGCGCGCGCCGCCATCACGCGGGCAGACGGTAACATGCCGCTCGGTGTCCGTTGACAGGCAACAGCTCTCCCCGCCGATGTCAGCTTCCCATGCACTCAAACGCTGTTGCTGCAGTTCAGGTAGGAATCCGCCTTCAGTCAACACGCACGGACGCGAGTACGCGGAAGACGGCCGGGTGATTCAGACCGAGGAGCCCCGGGGAGACGCCGGCCACGACGCAACCTTGATTAGTCACCGCGCCGGCAGTCGACTTGCCAACCGATCGGTGCGCCGGTCCTAGCAGTCTGTCGGACTTGGCACTCAGACGCGCCCGTAGATCGCATAAACGTATTTTGGAGTACACGAAGTGATCGAGTTTTCGCGTAGGACGCAAATTTCTGCTGGTTTTTTACTCACTTTTAAGCTATCCACAGAAAGTCCGACAGGCTGCTAGGCCGTATAATGTTTACCCTGAGGTTGGCTACTTCCTGAGGTGTGCCGTGTCCGATGACCTGCAAGCTGAGCTCGAACGCTTGAGAGCCGAGAATGAGCGCCTCAAAAATGCGAGTAGTAGCAAGCTCGCGATGAAGGTTAGCGAGAAAGGCGCTCTGTCGATCTATGGCATGGGCCGATTCCCGGTGACCCTGTACAAGGAACAGTGGCTGAGGCTGCTCACCATTGCCGAGGACATCAGGTCCTTTATCGAGGCCAACAACGATAGTCTGAAATCCAAAGAATAAGCCCGCGTCAATACGACTCACCCGATTGATCGGGCCGATTCCAAGAGGTAGCAGAGATCGCCGTTCTAATGGCATCTCCTCCGCAGTCGATTTTTCTCAGCCGCTCGGGAACCTCCGCTGCACATCGCGCGGCAAGGTCATCAACCTTCAGGCAGCCATCGGCCAAGGGGAGGGTCTTTCGTGTCAGACTCGCGGCTGGCTCAAACCGACCCCTATGCGCAGGTCGCAACTATGCGCAGGTAGCTGGATGGAGACGGCGCTAACGCAGGCGTGGGGCGTCATGCAACGAGGTCGGTCGGCGCAGATCTGGACATAGTTTTCGTGCTCAGGTGCACTGGTGGTTCCACTTCTGGAGACCACCATGAGCATTGTTCACCGTTCCCGCAGTGTTGGCATCGACTGGCTCACCGACGGGCAGATCGGCCCGTACGTGAATGCATTCAAGCAGCACCTTACGGAGTGCAGGTACGCCACATCCACCTGCGCTGCCTATTTGGCCGGCATCACGCATTTCGCACGCTGGGCGCGCAGCACATGCCTGCAGTTGCGCCGGATCGACGAACGGTCGATCACCGAGTTCCTCGACGAGCACCTCCCGAGCTGCAACTGCGCGGGACCCATGCGCCACGATCGACGCGACCTCAGCGCAGCACTTGACCCACTTGCTTGTCGTGCTCCGCGCGCAGGGCGCTATCGTGTCGCCGGCCGTCGGCACTAGCCTGAATCCGTCACCAAGAAGGCGGCGGAGCCGCCACAACCCGATGTAATTCAGATATCTAAGAGGCAAACTATTATCGGAAACTCGTCAGTCAGGTGGCCGTAGCAGCCTGACTTAAACTAATCTGCCTCCACTAAACCCGGGGCGGTTCAAGTCTATGGTTCGATGTAACCATAAAGCATGTCCGCAAATGAATTGAAACATCGGACACTATCCCGCGGCGGGAAAAACACAGGGCGCGACTAGAGCAGGTTGACGCGGATACCACCCCGCGACTTGATCCTGCCCGAGAGCTTCCGATGAAACGACTCCGACTCTTGTTGATCCTGCTTGCAGCTCTGCTCCCCGCCGCCGCCTGTGCCGGTAGCATGGGCGGACCTGGCGGCTCTTCGGCCTGGACCATCTACGCCTTCGCCAACGGCAATGTGCTGTACGGCATCCTCACCAGCGCCTCTGCTATGGTCAAGAGTCCGGAGTTCCGCCATCTGCTGGAATTCCTGGCGACACTCGGTCTGCTGGGCACCATCATCGCTGCGGCCCTGTTCGGCGGCGACGGCAAGAAGATTGCCGGCAGCTTCATCGCCGTGACGTTCTTCCTGACCGCCGGCATCGGCGCCACCACCAACGTGGTGATTCAGGACACGGTATCGGGTTACGTCAACGCCGTGCCCAACGTCCCGATCCTGGTGGCGCTGCCGGAGGCCATCGTCTCCACCGCCGGCCACGAACTCGCTCGGCTGATGGATACCTTCTATTCGGTGCCGTCAGATCTGACCGTGACCGGCGGCAATGCCTTCAACATCGCCTCGGCCCTGACGCAAGCCTCGACGCAGGTCAAGATCACTGACCCCCTGCTGCGCTCGACCATCGCGGCCTTCGCCCAGAACTGTATCGTGCCGGCGATTGCTGCCGGTCGGCTGTCCGCTTACCGGCTGACCACCAGTACCCAACTCTGGGGGGCCGGCGGCACCCTCGCGGGCGTCAATCCCGCACCGCTCACGCCGGTCTACACCGATACGCAACCGGAAGGCGTGATCCTGTCCTGCACGGCAGCGGGCGAGCCGGCGGGGATCACCGCCGTCGCCACCAACAGCAGCCCCTCGATCACCACCAGCGGAGCCTTCGAGTACATCAGCCAGTACATCCAACGGGCTGCGCCACAGTGGTTTGCACACTCCGCAGGCGCGTGGTCCGGCACCGCCGCGTATTCGTGGCTGTCCACCAGCCTCACGTCCGCACAGTCCTATCTGTTTGGCAGCGCGCTCACGCAATCCACCGGCGAAACCATCCAGCAGGCGGCGGCGATCAACGCCATGTCGCCGGCGCTCAATGCTGCCGCCATCGCCTCCGGTCAATCGCAATCGGTTGTCGCACTCGCAGTGGCACAGGGTGAAAACAGCCAGGTCGCCGGCTGGGCGACGGCGGTGGACCTGTTCCGCGACCTGTCGGGCTACATCTACTCGGTGCTGCAAGCCTTTCTGGTGGCGATGACGCCGATCCTGCTGGCCGCAGCGTTCATTCCGGGCACCGGCTGGACGATGGTGAAGTCCTACATCCAGATCACCGTCTGGCTGGCGCTGTGGCTGCCGGTGCTGGGTATCATCAACTTCATCGTCACCCTGTTTGCCCAGGGACAGATGGGCGGCGCCCTCGGTGGCTCCGGTGGCTACTCGATGCAGTCGATGGCGGCGGTCAGCAGCCTGACCTCGCACATGGTGCTGGCGGCGGGCTTCCTCGCCACCATGACACCCCTCATCACTTGGGCGCTGGTAAAGGGCTCCTTTGCCTTCACCGAGTTCCTGGCCGAAGGCATGGGCGGGCGCATGGCGGCCCTGGCGGGGTCTATCGCGGCAACGGGTAACGTCAGTCTCGGCAACGAGTCCTTCGACAACGAGTCGATGAACCAGAGGATGCTGGCATCGACCACGATTGTAGGGTCGCATAACGCGGAGTCGATCTCCGGCGACGGCGGCGTGGGCTCGACGACGGAAATTGGACGGGCCGTTGCACGCACGCCGGGCGGCGTCATCGCTGCCAGCGCGTCGGCCTCCAACTCCCAGGCCGTCGCCAGGCAGCAGAGCATCTCCCACCTCGCCAGCGCACGGGGTGACGAGACTTTCAAGACCGCGACCACCGCAGGAATGGATGCCTCCAGGACCCTGAGCAATGCCATGAACGACAGCCACACCGCCGGCAGCAGTCTCAGTGCCAGTGAATCGGCTGCGATCAAGGAATGATGCCAGCAGACTGCTGGATTCCAAGGTCTCTGCCGGACGGGTCAACAAGGCCGATGCCACCAAGTACAAGCGGGAACTCGCCAAGGCCAGTCTCGGCGGCGGCGGGGGTGGCGGTGGCGGCGGGAGTAGTGCGCCGTCGTTGTTGAGCGTCGCGGCTTCGATTGCCAGGGTTGGTGTTG
>Ga0307373_10015567_pt1 | contig 10327 bp, 10 predicted proteins | sample OX2MG_FD_202534 | JGI IMG/M metagenome (GOLD analysis project Ga0307373, IMG submission 202534) | Soil microbial communities from Risofladan, Vaasa, Finland - OX-2 | ecosystem: Environmental > Terrestrial > Soil > Coastal area > Acid sulfate soil | place: Finland: Risofladan, Vaasa | collected...
ATACGGAGCGATACCTTAGCTTAGCCATCAAACTTTCCGCTCCTGCCGGGCAAGCCGGCGAGGGGGCGGTCGAATCATCCATACTTGTGTAGAACAACGAGGGCTTGTCCCCGTCGAGCGCTGTGCAACTTTTGCCCGGCCTGCGCTTTCCCGAGGTGATCGGCTTCCAGCAAGAGACGATCCACCACACGTTCATCGTTCCGCGATGAGGCCAACGGACCTAACCCCGACTGACAAGCGTTGCGCTGACCGGCGTTGCGGCCGGCGCCAGAGAGTACCTGAAGACGGCCGCCAACGGCGCGCCCTCCGGCATGTCGTCGTCGATGGAAGCGAAAACGTGTCCGCGGTGCGACAACGTCTGTGCGGCAGCTAGGTCAAGCAGGTCATCGCTACGGGGCTGACGCTCGTGGTCGAGATGGACCTCGTTACGAGCGGGCTCCCAGCGGCCCCATTGATGGCGCCGCGCGTCGACGAACAGCGTCTCAACTTGTCCTGCCAACGCGGCGGCGACGACCGAGGGCACGTCGTCGGATGCCTGGTGGGTGCCGGCCAAGCGCTCGTACTGCTCCAGCGCGGTTTGCCGGGCCTGGTCGAAACCATCGCGGACGCACTCCCAGGCCGCGTCATGCAGTTGGCGCTCGGCGGACTGGTCGGGGTTGCCGCCCACGTGCCGCTCGGCAAGATGGGGGTAGCTGTTGGCCTCGCGGTAAATCGGAAACAGGTAGTCGACGCCGGCGAAGACCAAAGGAGCCCGATCGTCATGCAGCAATGTGTGCAAGGAGCGATCGATCTCGCGAAAATAGAGCAACAGGTCCTTTTTGGCCTTATCCAGAAAACTGCCGTCCCCATGGTAGTCGCCATGCTGACCGCCCCGCGCGCCCCCCGCCATGGCCGTGTGGAATTGCCGCATCGGCCCCGTCAGGTCGAAGTTGAGCGCGTCGGCCATGTTCTTGGGCAAGCCCGCCACGTCGACCTCGGCGATCGACCAACGGGTGCCTTGTAGCAGCCGCACCCGATTCTCGCTGGCCGCCAGCACGAAGAACCGGCCGTTGGGAAACAACAACGGCAAGAGCGGCTTGAGATGAAACCGCTCCCCACAAACGGCAAGTTCGTCAAATGCCATGGGCAAACGGTAACGGCGCAGCTCGCCGGGTGAAATGAAGAGCGCCAGTCCTTCGCTCTGGTCCTTCCAGAACGCGTCGCTGGCGACCAGCGTCCTGGGATGACGCAACAAGTCCCTGGCTTCGCGCGCGAACTGCCCTCGGGCAATGAGCGAATCTTCGGCTTGGGCCAGCAGGTTCTTCAGGCGGATCGGGCCTTGTTGTCCGTCCGTGCCGCGAAATATCGGCAGATAAATCGAGACACAGGAACTTGCCCGCTTCGCGAGGAGGAGGTCGAAATTGCCGCGGGTGAGGATGTCCATGACAGCGCTCCTTCCTTGATTCTGACGTTTGCTTACATGGCCTTTTCAGCCAACACCGGCGTAACGGCCTTACTGACGTTGGAAAGCTCCTGGGCCAGCAGCCCAATCATGTCGTCGAGCGTGACCATGCCAACCAGTTTGTTGTCGCGGTTGATGACCGGCAACCGCCGGATCTGGCGGCCTTGCATGTACTGGGTCGCGTTGAATACACCCTGGTCTTCCCAGATCGTGACGACTTCGCGCGTCATCACGTTGCTGACGGCGGTCGCCGAATCGGCATCGCCTAACGTGACGGCCAGGGCCACATCACGGTCGGTCAGAATGCCGACGACTTTCTGCTTTTCCGTCACGACGACTGCGCCCACGTTTTCATCTTTCATCTTCCTCATTGCGGTCACGATTGGGTCCGTGGGGCGGACCGTTACCACCTCGCTACGAAACTGTTCACCGAGGTTCATTGCTTTGAGTCCTTTTATTCTGATTGCGAAAATCCGCCGTTTCTTCGGACGGCATCAGACGTAAAAGCATTTCGCGCGCCGTGCGTTGGAAAATCGGGAAAGGGCAGGCTCCGCAGTCCGTCGTGCGTTGGTTTCGGCCGATTCTTGGCAAATGACCGCCACGAGGTCGCCGCGCCGCCCGCCCGTGGTGCGATCGCATGCGTGCGATATCGCGCACTCGTGCCATCCTGACACACTTTGCCATTCTGACACACTTTGGCAACGAAACGACGCGGCCCGGCGATCCCAGGGTGGGATCGTCGGGCCGTTTTCGACCTGCCTCATTTCGGGTCAGACCGACCCGGGCGACGGACACTTGTCCCCGCGCAGGCCTTGACTTCCCCCGCTCACTCTTTGATTTCCCCCGCTCACGCCTTGACTTCGATGTGCCGGGGTTTGGCGGCTTCGGTCTTCGGCACGAAAACCTTCAGCACGCCCGCCTTGTACTCCGCTTCGATCTTCTCCTCGTTCACCGTGCCTGGCAGCGGGATGACGCGACGGAACTCGCCGTAGGTCCTCTCGATGCGATGGAAGGTCTTCCCCTTTTCCTCTTTCTCCTCCTTCTTCTCGCCGGTGACCCAGAGCTCACCGTTCTTGACCTCGACCTTGAACTCCTCCGGCTTCATGCCCGGCAGTTCCATCGTGACTTCATAGTGCGTCTCGGTCTCGGCCAGGTTGAAGGTCGGAGTGAATCCGCCCCAAACCGGCCAACGCCCTTCGTCGGATCCCATGATCCTGTCCATCAGGTTCTCGAACTCGCGTTCGACCCGGGCAAAGGGCCGAGGGAGTCGATCAACACGCGGAACCAATGTGCCTAACATGTGACACCTCCTCTAGGATATGAATTCCTAGCATTTCCTTGCCTTGCCAAGATGGCTCACGTCGCCTCGGCAGGCGGTTTGCCTCTCCATCTTGTATTACGCCGAACAATTGAGACGGGTTCGCAATAATCTCGAGTTATGACGTCGGTTGTGGAAATCTGACGTCGTCCAACCATTCTTCGAGGTCAGACCAGGCGCCGTCGTCGGCGAAGTCGTGCGCCGCCGAAGCCAACCGGTGCGGCTCGAAAAGCGAGATTTCATCCGCCGCCAAAGGCGGCGTGCCGAACCCGCTGGCCCGGCGATAGCCGGTCGACGAGTGGACGTCGAGCGTGACGGAATTCACGCGGTGCGGCGCTGCCAGCGCGAAAGCGCGAAACAACATCAAGGCCGGCACGACGTGGTTAAACCAATCTTCAGGAGGCGACCCAACACCCGAAATGCCGATCCGCGGGTAGCGGAACGTGTTGCCGCCCAAGTCCTCCCACCCCAATCGCTCGAAGAACGAGCGGACTCGCGCGGTCTCATTGGCTTCGGTCCCGGTGACATCGAACGACAAGACGACGGGCATAATTCATCCTCTGGAAGGCATTGGCTCAGCCATAGGGGGGAGCAAGATTCGTGCCGTTCGACGCGTCGAACACGACGCTCCGTCGATTTCGCCGCTACGACGTCAACGGCCCGCGATTCCACGGGCTTTTCCCACGCGGGCTTTGTTGCCGGTCATATTCCGCTGATATGCGGTTTGCGCATATAGTGTGCGATCCGGCACACCCCGCTCGACACAGTTGCCCAGTGGTCGCCCTGCGAAGTAGAATGGGATGCATGAAAACCAAGGCGAACACCAAAATCAAGTCAGGAAAGAGCGTGGGACGATTCTCCGTCGAGTTCGAAGTGGCCAACAACGTTGACGTCGTGGACGCCGAGCGAGGTTTGCTGCCGCCGGACAAGGTGCGCCGGCTTACGATTTCGGGCCTGGTCGACTGCGGCGCCACGCGGCTCGTATTACCGGAGAAGGTCGTCAAAGAACTCGGCTTGCCTTCGAAGGGGAAGGTGAAGGTCACGTATGCCAACCAAGAAACCGCGACTCGCGACTCGGTGAGCGGGGTGTATGTCGAGCTCCTGGGCCGTGACGGCGTTTTCACCGCGTCCGTCGAACCGAAGCGCCGCACCGCGCTGATCGGCGCGATCGTTCTGGAAGACCTCGATCTTCTCGTCGACTGCGTACACCAACGGCTCGTGCCCCGGGACCCTCGCTACATCGTCACCGAGATCGAGTGAGCTCGCACCGAATGGAGTGTGTGGTGTCAAGCCCCCTGGCGGAGTTTTTTTGCGGTCTCCTCGAACGGCACCGAAGGCGTCGTTTCAGGGTTTGACGTCATAGCCCGGCGGATGCTCCGGCGGCGGTAGGTCGGGACGCACGGTGGTTTGGCGGACGAACACGACTTTTCCCGTGGGCAACAACCGGAAATGGGCGCTGCGCTGGTGCTGGTGCATTAGCGGACCTCGGGTGGTACTTCCCGCACCGTGGGCGGCAGCACTCGGTCGGAAAAACGCGCGCGCCTCGTACCGGCCGATGTTCCAGCCGAGCCTCCCCTTGCGGCGCGCTTTCGCCACCAGCTTCTCAGCCAGAGGCGGATCCTTTTCCGTCGCTTCGAGATAACGTCGGAGATCGTCGCTGAAGACGTCGGGTTGGATCAGCTTGGTTGCGGCGCCGGTTGCGATGAAACAGACCGAAACCACGATCCGCAGACACTGCTCGCGCAGCTCGTTTGGCACAGGCGCCTCCTTATCGCCGGGAATGACCTGAAACGCCTGCTCGATGCTCAAGCCCGGCTCGCAAGCCAGATGCAACGGGAGGAAGCCTTCCCCCTCGCCCCCAATTCCGATCTCAAGACCTATTTGACGAAGGCCCCCGCCCAGCAACTCGTCGTGTACGAAGATCGTTTGGATTTCGCGCGAGTCGGGTAGCCGCAATGGGTTGTCGCCCTTGGGAAACCGCAGGACAAAGGACGTGAAGGGGAGCCGCAAATAGTCGACGGGAATATCGACGCTGACGTCGGAGAACAACGGTATGACCCCGGGCCATAGCTTGTAGTACGGCCGGCCAGCGCGGTGCCATGCCAACTCGGCGTTTCCCAGGAAGGAGACGACACGTCGCTGTTCGACAGTGCCCATCTGTCTTTGCAGGATAGTTGCGATGCGCTCGTAAAACTGTTCGACGCCGAGCCGTTCGCTCGACTTTCTGGACGTTTCGTAGAATGAGCGATATTCGTAAAACTCCATCGTTCGGCTCCTGCCGCGCGTCGGATCACTCAGGCGAGCGCGCGAGGTAATAGAACGGGCGTGAAATCCTCGGCCAAACACTGATTGCAATCGGGTTCTACCGATTTTACGAGGTCAAGTCGGTGGGTTCAATCAATTCGCCGTGGACGCGGACTTGCAAAAAGCGCCGGCCTTTTGTTGAATCATTTCCAGCTTGAAGCGGTGCAGGAAGGGGCTGATCATGCCGCCAAGTAGCAGCGTCGTTCAGCCAAGCCAAACTGCCTTACGGCCGCCACTGGCTTCTGCTCCCAGACGGCTCGGTTGGGAGTACGGGGGGCCCTGAGGCACGCTTCGAAGGCGGCCTGATTCCGCTTGGCAAGATCATTCGACGGGTCCAAACGGATCCGCCGCTGTTCGGCGCCGACAAGGATTGGGCCGAGGCGCGGTTGCGCGAAAAGGGGCTGCAGCCCCCCAAAAAAAGGCGGCAGCGCAACAGTAAATAATTGGAAACGAATCCGTCGGGCTTGTGACAGCACCAACCCATGTTCGCCGGCTGACGATCGTTGCTCATTGGATTGGCCTACTGCGCCCACCGCTGCTTACGAGGCTACCGCGCTTCGCCGACGCTCGTCGACGTTCTCGATGGCCTGGACGGCCAGCAGCAATAGGGAATCGAGCGCGCACGGGCATTGGTTCGTGTTGCGGTTCGCACACTGTGGGCAGACATGGCCGTGAAACGACTCGATATAGGGGTCCATCACGCCGCTATGCACGCCATGGACGGCGTCGATCAACTGCGAGAGGTCCTGTTCGACCCCGCACCGCTTTCCGAGCGGGGCACAGGGCGGTCCACCCGGTGGCTTTTCGATGCAACGGCTGCAAACCTGTTCACGCAGCTCTTGCAAATACTCCGCCAACTCTGTATCGCTGTACATCGCACACCTCCTCGTTGCTCAAGGGATGGAACCCGCGCCGTCGGCTACCTCGCCAAACGGTGTCGGCTGCCCAGCGAAAGGATGGTGCAAGGATCATGCCGTTCGACATGATGGTTATCTAGTTGAGGGCGAATGCCCCCCGCATCGCGGCAAATGGCCGCCGAATCCAGGAGTTTTTCCAACGGCGGCTCGTCGCTCATGCCGGGCGTGTGCGGATCCGCATATTTTGTGCGAATTGGCACGCGCGCCTTTAGCCATGGTCGACGAGCGCGACGTGCGGCTCAAAACAGAAAGGATCGTGGCGTGGCACGAGCGATGCCTTGCCGAGGCCTCGGAAGAACACCAGAAGAAACACACCCGCCGCGCCCAGTGCCAGCCCGGCCTCGATCGGCCCGGGAATCGCCACCGCTTCCCCTTGCGAGGGAAAGATCATCAGAAAGAGATCGAGCCAGCGACCGGCGAGAACCGCCACGCAAACAGTGCTCAGGACGAGAGCATTCCGTTTGAAGCGACGGAACAGCAACACGAGGAACGGAATGCCCCAGATGAGCACCAGGCACAGCAGCGAAAGCAACGGCCAGGTTCCCGACGTTCGCCGAAGATAATAGGCCGTCTCCTCGGGATTGTTCACGTACCAGATTAGCATGTATTGGCAGAACCATGCGTACATCCAGAAGCTGCTGAAAGCGAAAACGAGCGTGCCCAAGTCGTGCAAATGGTCGTCGGTGACCACGGCCTGTAACGCGCTGCGCGGCCGCAGCCAAATCACCAGCAAAGTGGCGGCCGCCAGACTACTGACGAACAGGCCGGCAAAGTTGTAGACGCCGAAGATCGTGCTGGCCCACCCCGGCTCGAGCGACATGATCCAGTCGTGGCTCGCCAGCCAGCACGTGATGCCGAATACCACCAGGAAAGCGGCCGACAGCCCAATGTTCTTCCGTGTCGGCGCCGGGTCCACGTGGAGATCCTGCCGCCGTGACGTGCGCACGATGGCCTTGGCGAAAGCCAACCACAGCGTCAGGTACACCACGGCCCGGAGGAGAAAGAAGGGACGAGTTAACCAGAGCTGCCGCATTGGTGAAGTATAACCTTCGGGAAAAGCCGACGTCGACCATGGGTACAGTGACGGCCAGCAAAGCAGGACCACCGCCAACGCGACGGCGGCCACAGGTAACACACTGGCCATCGCCTCCGGTACTCGCCTCAAGGCGACGCTCCAGCGGGCACCAGTCACGTAATGCAGGGCGACCCACAGCAGGCTACCCAGTCCAAGTCCGACCAGGTAGAAGCTTACCAGCAAGAGACCGGCCCAGGTGCGCTGGGGTGCCAAAAACAACCCGGCGGCCAGGGTGCCGCCGCCTACAAGTGTCAGCGCCTGGAGCAGCCGCACCGTAGCGCCCGATGCGCTAAACGCTTTTGAGTCCGTCATCCCCCTATCTCCTTTAAAATGGGGCTCCATCCGTTGTGATCGTTGTGATCTTCGTCGCTGGGCATTTTACGCGCCAATCGTTTTTTCCACGAGACCTTGGCCGGAATACTTGAGCGAAAGTCTCGCTGGACCGAATGCAACTTGTTTTCCGATAAGTCCAATACGGTCCGGCCCGGTGCCCAAGCGGCCGGTGCCCAAGTGGAAAGCACCGCGCGACGACCCACCGCAAGCCTTGAGAGAATACGATGAAACGGAGCCGAAGCATACAGCGGGCGGCCATGGCGACCCGGATCATGGTCTTCGTCGTTTTCGTCCTGGCGTTGATCCCCATGCTTTGTGCCGCCGGGCCTTGGCGGAAACGCTCGCGTCCGCCCAAACATCATCGCCCGGTTTCCCCGGCGTTCGTCGACCACAACCCGATGTTTGGTGCCTCGATGGGTGGCACCTGGTACTGGATGCGTAGCCCCGAAGAAGAAAAGCAGGCCGCCTCCAGTCTCTTCAACCGGTACTGCATCCGATGTCACGGCGTCGATGGCCGGGGCGTCTGGGACGTCCCTGGTATACCCAACTTCACCAATGTCCGCTTTCAGGCTTCGCGGTCGGACGACCAGTTGGCTCGGGCCATCATGCAAGGCCGCGGGGCCGTCATGCCAACTTTCCGGGGCGCATTGACGCTGGAAGAAGCCTGGGCCCTGGCCCGCTACCTGCGCAGTTTCATTCCTGGCAGCGAGGTCTCGCGTCCCGACGACGAGGAACCGGAGAAGACCGACTCGAAAAAGACGACCGACTCGAAAAAGACAGCCCCGGAAATTCCAGACCCGAAAAAAGCCGGCCAGGAGCAGAGTTCATCGGCGCCGGAAAGTCTGCCTCTGCCGGAAGGCGGTAAGGAAGATGGCAAGGAACAGGAAACGAGCACGGAACCGGGAAAGTAGTTCCTAGGCGATTCTTTGCTGGCGGACGATTCTTTTGCCACTCGTCTTACTGCGGCACTGCGACGGGAACTGGCGGCACCGGCTTTGGTGCCGGCAATTCCTCCTGCTGTTCGGAAATCGGCTGGTCGAAGATGAACCGCTTGGGCGACGGCTCAATGGGCGGATTGGGCGGCGGCACGTCGTGCATTTGCCGGAAGAACTCCATCAGCTTGGCGTACTCCTTGCCCGTCAGATTGGCCCGCACGCGCATGTGTGCTGCGACGTTCTTGTAATTCGTCAAGGGGCGCTCCGCGATCGGCCGCGGGTTGTGGCACTGCCGGCAGTACATGTCGAAGATTTGCCCACCGGTTAGCGAGTCTTCGTAGCTCTGGGCGCCCATCTCATCGGGCGACCGCTCGCGTAACGGCGCCGGCCCGTGAGGCAGATCAATTGGAGTGTTCTTGCAACCGACCAGCGGCACCGCCTCGCTCCCCACCAGCAGGCACGCGGCCAGTAGCAGTTTCTTCACGCGCATCGACGATCCCCTCTCAAGAAAATCATCTCCCCATCTCCTCCGTATCTCCTTATGCCCTCTCAGAAGGCCCAGACGTATTGCGACATGAACGTATTGTCATTCAGGGCGATGCCGCCCAACGCCGGATTCCATTCATAATCGAATTTGACGATCATCGACGGGTAGAGATAGTAGTTCAGGCCCAGGGTGTATTGGTTGCGGTTCACTGGCGCGTTGCCCGGTGCGAACGCGGTCAAGTCGATCTGCGTTGGGTCGATCCCGGAGAAACGGGCCATGCTGAAGCGGCCGACGACTTCGATGCTGGCGAGGATCGGGTTGCTGTGCTGGTAGTTCCGGTATGCCAGTTGCGAGTACATGCCGGTGCGGCGGATGTCGTTGCCGATGTACGAAACGGCCTGCTGAAAATTCTGCGCGAACTCGAAGCGGGCGTCCCAGTTCCCCCGATGATAGCTGGCGTCGAAGCCATAGAGCTCGAAATGATCTTTCGCGGCGGGCGTGTAGGCCCCCTGCGAGTAGCCCGACATCCCTAGATTCAAGCCCAGCATGGGAACCCACATGCCCAACCGGCCGCCGAGGGCATTCACGGCCCCTGGCGCGCTGGTGATGGCCGCCAGATCGGTGACTTGTTGGTTCGGAGGGCTCGTGGGAGCCGTGCCGAGATTAGCGCTGTTGCCGCCGTAGAGCGAGTATTCGAGCTTCACCGGAGAGCCGAAAATGTAACGCGAGCCGCGGACCTGCAAACCGTTCGTGGAGAGCAGCGGAGACACCTGGTTGAACATCAAGGGCTGATCGGTCAGCTTGTTGATCCACTCGTGATTGAGCCGTTCGTTGAAGAAGCCGAACGGAGTCAGGTAACGCCCGATGACGACGGTGGCTGCGTCCGAAACGATCCAATCCATCTGAATCTGCGAGATGCCGACGCTCCCGTCGGACCCCAGGTCGACGACCGATTCCAGCAAGAACTTGTTATTGAGCTGGAGGAGAAAGTAGGGAGAAATGACCGGACTGTCGAATTGTCCGGCCTGCCCGTTGACCTGGCTGTAGTTCATGACCATCTGACCGTAGATCGCCAGCGGGGTTTCGTTGGTACCGCCGGGCACGAACAGTTCTTTGAGTTGGGCGGGAAGCTGAGGGCCGTTGCGCCATTGGGCATCGAGCTGGTCGGTCAGGTTGTCGATGCCGCCGGCCAGTTGCCGATCGCGCTGGGCGGCCTGCTGCAGGCGCGCCGTGAGCGAGGCCACCTGCGTCTGCAAGTCGCTCAGGGCCGGATCTTGCTTCTCGATTTGTCCCGCCAGCAATCGGACCATCTTTTCGAGCAGTTCGATTTGCTTGCCCTGGAGGTCCAGTTGCTTCCGCAATTCTTCCGCGGTGGGGGCCAGCGGCGCGTCGGCCTGTTGCCGCTCGAGCTCTCGCAAGGCGAGTTGCGTTTGGCGCAATTCGGCGTCGGACGTCCCGCCATCCGCGCGGCCTGAAAGCAGGCCCTCCGTGGCGGCGGGCGCCGGTCCCGGCCCCAA
>Ga0307373_10015568_pt1 | contig 10326 bp, 10 predicted proteins | sample OX2MG_FD_202534 | JGI IMG/M metagenome (GOLD analysis project Ga0307373, IMG submission 202534) | Soil microbial communities from Risofladan, Vaasa, Finland - OX-2 | ecosystem: Environmental > Terrestrial > Soil > Coastal area > Acid sulfate soil | place: Finland: Risofladan, Vaasa | collected...
GGAGTCGAGGTCGACCCGGTGGACGGCGTCCAGCCAGGTGGCGTCCAGCACCACCCCGCCGGCGTTCTGCGCCGCGTCCCCGTAGCTCCGCCCGAGCCCCCGGGCGATCAGGCCCCGACCGGTCCCACCGGGCTGCCCGGCCATGGTCACGGCCTCCTCGGCGAATTGCGGGTGTACGGCGCGGACCACCTCGGCCGCACTCGGCGCGGTCCGGCCCCATCCGCTCAGCAGCTCCCGCCTGCCCGGCTGGGGGCTCACGTGACGTAGACCCCGGCGGCGAACAGGGCAACCCAGACCAGGCCGTAGGCCTGCAGCCGGTGGTCCCGGAGCGCCAGATCCTCGGGGGCCGCCCCCTCACCGGAATCGAGAAGCCGGACCACGTGGAGCAGCGCGATGGTGAAGGGCACCACGGTCAGCTGGAACCAGATGGGGTCGTGGCCCGGATGCAGCTGCGCCGCCCGCTCGAACGCCCACAGGCAGTAGGCGGTGACCGACACCGCGGCCGACAGTGTCCGGACCGAGCGGAGGAACGTCGGGGTGTACGACCCGAGGGTCTGGCGGGTGGCCCCGTTGTCGACCCGGTGGTCCACCAGCATCTGCATTTCGCCCGACCGCTTGCCGGTGACGATCAGCAGCGACCCGAACGACGCCACGATCAGGAACCAGTTGGTGAGCGGGATGCCGGTGGCCACGCCGCCGGCGACCGCCCGGAGGACGAAGCCGGCGCTGATGGCGGCCAGGTCCAGGATGGGCTCGTTGCGCACCCCGAGGGAGTAGCTGATGTTGACCAGGGCGTAGATGGCCATCACCAGGGCGAGATGCCATCCGGCCAGCAGGCCGGCCAGGGAGACGGCGACCGCCATGAGGGCCAGTCCGATGCACAGGGCGGTCGGCACGGGGACCAGGCCGGCCGCCACCGGACGGAGCCGTTTGGTCGGGTGGTGGCTGTCGGCCTCGGCATCGACGGCGTCATTGAAGAAGTAGGTGCCCGACGCCGCCACGCAGAAGATGCCGGCCGCGGCCACGGCGTGCCAGAGCACCGTCCAGTGGAGGAGCACGCCCGCCGCCCCGGGCGCCACCAGCACCAGCAGGTTCTTCGTCCACTGCCGGGGGCGGGCGACGCGGACCAGGCCGGCCGCCAGGGACGGCCCCGCCGGCTGATCGGGCCCTGCCGTGGGTTCGTCGGGTCTGTCCACAGCTTCAGCCGGAGTGGTCACGAGCTGTCCTCAGGATGTCGGGTCGGGCCGTGGCCGACGGAGGGAAGGTACCACGGACCCTCCCAGGGTAGAGCCCGGCGGGGGGCCGGTCGGCGGCCCGGACCGGATCCCGGCTCAACCGAGGCGGTATAGTTCCGGAACTAGTCCGTATCGTTGAAGAGGAGTCCCCACGACCTCCGCCGACGTCGATGTGAACGCCTCCGGCCCGGCCGACCTCGGACCCGGTCGGCTGCGCGTCGGCCGCCGGCGTGACCGGTCACGGGACGAGGCCCTGTGCCGGGCCGCGCTCGAGTTGATCGCCGAGGTCGGCTACGACCGGACGACCATCGACGCGGTCGCCGCCCGGGCCGGGGCCGGCAAGGCCACCGTCTACCGCCGTTGGTCGACCAAGGCCGATCTGGTCGTCGACGCGTTCGCCCACGACGCCACGGGGACCGACCCTCCCGACACCGGTTCCCTCCGTGGCGACCTCACCGAGCTCGGGCGCCACCTCTTTGGCGGGCACGACCAGATGTTCAAGACCCGCCTGATCACGGGGATGGTCTCGGCCGTATTGGCCGATCCCCAACTGCGCAAGGCGTTCGGGCGCGTCACGCTCCCGCCGGTCCGGGCCATGGAGGTGATCATCGACCGGGCCGTGGCGCGAGGTGAGATCGCCGCTCCTGTCGATCCCGGGATGCTGGCCGCCGTGCTGCCCTCTCTCGGAATGCACCGACTCATCTTCACCGGCCAGGGCCCGGACTCCCGCCTCGTCGATGCCGTCATCGAGAATCTCCTGATGCCCGCCCTCCTGGCCCGGACCGGGGCACCGGTGGCCCGGGACCCCGACCCGCGCCCGAAGCGGGGACCGACCCATGGCTGAGCCGCCCACCTACGCCCACGCCGACGTCGAGGGCAGGCACCCGGGCCTGGCCCTGGTGGTGATCGCCGCCGCGCAGCTGATGATCGTCCTGGATGCGACCATCGTCAACGTCGCCATCCCGACCATCCACCGCGAACTGCACTTCTCCTCGGCGAACCTGGAATGGCTGATCACCTCCTACGCCTTGACCTTCGGGGGTCTGCTCCTCTTCGGCGGCCGCACCGGCGACCTCTACGGCAAGCGACGGATGTTCATGACCGGCATCGCCGTCTTTGCCGGCGCCTCGCTCCTCGGCGGCTTCGCCACCGACCAGGCCTGGCTCATCTTCACCCGCGGCCTGCAGGGTGTCGGCGCGGCCATCGCATCTCCCACCGCCCTGTCGCTGATCGCCACCAACTTCGCCGAAGGGAGGGAGCGGAACAGGGCCATGGGCATCTACGCGGCCATGTCGGGCACCGGAGGCGCCATCGGGCTCCTCCTCGGTGGGATCCTCACCACCTACGTGTCGTGGCGGTGGATCTTCTTCGTCAACGTCCCCATCGGGGCGCTCGGGCTCTTCCTGGCGCCACGGGCGCTCGAGGAGTCCCAGACCACCAGCGGGGAGCTCGATGCTCCCGGAGCCATCACGGCGACCGCCGGGATGATCTCCCTCGTCTACGGCCTGACCAACTCGGCTACCCATGGTTGGGGGTCGGTCGGGACGTGGCTGCCCCTGGTGATGGCGGCGGTGCTGCTGACCGCCTTCGTGGTCATCGAGCGGACGGCCGCGGCGCCGCTGATGCCGCTGACGATCTTCGCCAACCGGAACCGCTCGGGCGCCTATGCCATCATGCTCTGCCTCGGCACCGCCGTGTTCTCCATGTTCTTCTTCCTGACCCAGTACCTGCAGAACGTCCACGGCTACAGCGCCGTACGGACCGGGTTGGCCTTCCTGCCGATGGCGCTCGGCATCATGGTGGCGGCGGTGACGACGTCGCGGCTGCTCATCCGGGTGGGGATCCGTGTGCCGCTACTGGTCGGGCCGGCCATGGTGTTCCTCGGCCTGGCCTGGCTCACCCGACTCACCCCGACCACGCCCTACGTCGACGTGCTCGGCCCCCTGGTGCTGGTGGCGCTCGGGATGGGCATGAGCTTCGTACCGCTGACCACCACGGCGGTGTCCGGGGTCAAGCCCCGCGAGACCGGGCTGGCCTCGGCGCTCCTCAACACCTCCCAGCAGGTGGGAGGCGCCCTCGGCCTGGCCGTGCTCGGCACGGTGGCCATCACCGCCACCCGCAACAGCCTGGCCGCGGCGCCCGGACACCCCGCCTCGGCCGTGGTGGCCACGGCGACGACCCACGGCTACACCCAGGCCTTCGCCGTGGCCGCCGGGATCGCGTTGGCCGGGTTTCTCGTGTCCTTGGCGGTCATCCGGGTGAAGGGGAAGGTACCGGCGCCGCTGACCGTGCCGGCCTCCGCATCCTGACGGTCCGTCAGCGCTTAGTATCTGCCTCCGTGAAACGCCCGTACCGAGTGGTGGTGGCCAAACCGGGGCTGGACGGGCACGACCGCGGGGCCAAGGTCATCGCCCGTGCGCTGCGTGACGCCGGCTTCGAGGTCATCTACACCGGGCTCCACCAGACGGCCGAGCAGGTCGTCCAGGCGGTCATCCAGGAGGACGCCGACGCGGTCGGGCTCTCCCTGCTCTCCGGCGCCCACCTGACCCTGGTGCCCCGGGTGATCGACGGGCTGCGGGAGCAGGGCGCCGGGGACGTCCTGGTGCTGGTCGGCGGGATCATCCCCGCCGCCGACATCCCAGTCCTCGAGGATCTGGGCGTGGCCCACGTCTTCACCCCCGGCGCCCCCCTCCCCGCTATCGGGGCCTGGTTGGGCGAAGCCCTCGACGAGCGCGAGAGCGGAGTGGGCGCCTGAACCACCTCAGGGCCCCGCGGCCAGAGAGCGCGGCGTCGGAACGCGGACGGCGGCCGGACACCACGGGCACGGGCGGCGTGACCGCTAGGGTGCGGGCCGTTCACCCCGTGGTGCCGGATCGGGGCAGGACTCCCGCCGGGACGCTGACGATCGATCGGCCTGAAGCACGCCAGAGCAGCAACCAGAAGCCGCAACCAGTTGCACCAGACAGGAAGGAACGGATCCGGTGGATCTCTTCGAGTATCAGGGCAAGCAGTACTTCGCCCGGTTCGGCATCCCCATCTCCAGGGGAGGGGTGGCCGACACGGTCGACGAGGCAGTCGCCCAGGCGGAGGCCGCCGGCTACCCGGTCGTGATCAAGGCGCAGGTCAAGGTGGGCGGGCGCGGCAAGGCCGGAGGCGTCAAGTTGGCCGACGACGCCGCAGAGGCCAGGACCCACGCCGGCAACATCCTCGGCCTCGACATCAAGGGGCACGTGGTGAAGCGGCTGTGGGTCGAGCACGCATCCGACATCGCCCGGGAGTACTACGCCAGCTTCACCCTCGACCGCAGCGCCAAGCGGCACCTGGGGATGCTGTCGGCCGAGGGCGGGGTCGAGATCGAGGAGGTGGCGGTGTCCAACCCCGATGCCATCGCCGTCATCCACATCGACCCGGTCGACGGTCTCGGGCTCGAGGAGGCCCGCGGGTGGGTCGAGCGGGCGAAGCTCGACGAGGAGGCCCGCGAGCAGGCTGCGGGGCTGCTGGTGGACCTGTACCGGTGCTACACCGAGGGTGACTGCGACCTGGCGGAGATCAATCCTCTGATCCTCACCCCCGAGGGCAAGGTCCACGCCCTCGACGCCAAGGTCACCCTCGACGACAACGCCGCCTTCCGGCACCCCGAGTGGGAGGAGTTCTCCGGCAGTGATGTCGAGGACGAACGGGAACGCCGGGCCAAAGCGCGCGGGCTCAACTACATCGGCCTGGACGGTTCGGTCGGCATCATCGCCAACGGGGCCGGTCTGGCCATGAGCACGCTCGATGTGGTCAACCAGTGCGGCGGATCTGCGGCCAACTTCCTCGACATCGGCGGCGGCGCCAACGCCGACGTCATGGCTGCGGCACTCGAGGTCATCAACTCCGATCCGGCGGTCCGGTCCATCCTCGTCAACATCTTCGGCGGGATCACCCGGGTCGACGAGGTGGCAAACGGGGTGTTGGAAGCGCTCGACCGGGTGGAGATCAGCTCGCCCATCGTGCTGCGTCTGGACGGCACCAACGCCGTCGCCGGCCGGGAGATCCTGGCCGATCATCTGTCCGACCGGCTGGTTGCCGAGCCGACCATGCTCGATGCCGCCCGCCGTGCGGTCGCCCTTGCAGGAGGCCGGTCGTGAGCATCTTCGTGGATGAGAGCACCAAGGTCGTCGTCCAGGGCATCAGCCCGACCAGCCAGGGGCTCTACCACGGCCTCCGGAACCGGGCCTACGGCACCCGGGTGGTCGCCGGCACCAATCCGGGCCGGGGCGGCCAGGAGATCGAGGGCATCCCGGTGTTCGCCACCGTGGCCGAGGCCGTGGCGGCCACCGGGGCCAATGCATCGTTCATCTCGGTCCCACCGAAATTCGCGGCCGACGCCATCATCGAGGCCGCCGCCGCCGGGATCCCCTTCGTGGTCTGCATCACGGAGGGCATTCCGGCCCAGGACGAGGCCCTGGCCTACAACCGCCTGGTCCGCGAGTTCCCCGCCACCCGCCTGCTGGGTCCGAACTGTCCGGGGATCATCTCCCCCGGGAAGTGCAACATCGGGATCACCTCGGGCGACATCGCCCTGCCCGGTGGTCCGGTGGGCATAGTCAGCCGGTCGGGCACCCTCACCTACCAGGCCCTCCATGAGCTCTCCCAGCAGGGGGTGGGCCAGACCACCTGCGTGGGCATCGGTGGCGACCCCGTGCCGGGGACGAGCTTCATCGACTGCCTGGCCGCATTCGAGGCCGATCCGGACACCCGGGCCATCATGATGATCGGCGAGATCGGGGGGTCCGCCGAGGAGGAAGCCGCCGGGTTCATCGCCACTTCGGTGGCCAAGCCGGTCGTGTCCTACGTGGCCGGGGTGACCGCGCCGCCGGGACGCAAGATGGGCCACGCCGGAGCCATCATCTCGGGATCCAAGGGGACGGCCCAGGCCAAGATGGCGGCCCTCTCCGAAGCGGGGGTGACCGTGGCCCTCAACCCGACCGAGGCCGGGGAGGCCATGGTCGACGTCGTCCGGAAGCTCGACTGAGCCCCGGACCCGGCCCCGCCCGCACGGGTGCCAACGGCGCTCGAATCGCCACGGTGGGGCTTTCGCGACGCGGCCCTGCCGTCCCTGACCCGTTTGGACGAGACCTTTGTCCGCAGGCTCGAGGCACAGGGCCCGCGGGTCGGCCGTCGGCGGCGCCGGGTGCCCGATGGACTGGCCACGACGCACGGCTCGGCCCACCCGGGAGGAATTTGCTTCGGAATTGCCCGATCGGTGCCGATAGACCAGTCACGAGGGGCATACCCGGGCAGGGGGGACCGGGCGACGTGGGCCCATATCCGGAGGCAGGCCGGTGGGCCACGTCGCCCTGGTCCCGTCCGGCCGGGACGCTAGCAGCGGAGCCCGGCGACGACCGGGAACGGGATCGGAGGAGTCACGGGCGGCGGCGCTGGTAGCGTGCGGATTCGTGGGCTCCGGCGCAACTCGAGACTCTCCGCCGGTTCTGCACATCGGGGTCCTCGTCTCCGGTTCCGGCACCATCTTGGAGGCCATCGCCGACGCCGGCCTCCCGATCCGGCTGGTGGTCGCCGACCGTCCCTGCCGCGCCCTCGAGCTCGCCTCGGCCCGGGCCGTCCCGACCGAGCTGGTCGACCGGTCCGGCTTCGGGGGGTTCGGAGCGGGGTTCGACCGCCACCGGTACACCACGAGGGTCACCGAGGTGCTGGCCGGGGCCGGTGTCGATGTCGTGGTCATGGCCGGGTTCGGAACGGTGCTGGGCCAACCGGTCCACACCGCCTACCCCGGCCGTATCCTGAACACCCATCCCGCCCTGCTGCCCGCGTTCCCGGGATGGCACGCGGTGGCCGACGCACTGTCCGCCGGGGTGTCCGAGACGGGGACCACCGTCCATGTCGCCACGTTGGAGATGGACTCCGGTCCGGTACTGGCCCGGGCGGCGGTGCCGGTGTTGGCCGATGACACCGAGGAGTCACTGCACGAGCGGATCAAAGCGGTGGAACGGAGGCTGTACCCCGAGACCATCCGCCGCTTCGTCGACGAGCTGGCGGTGAGGGCGGGGGATGGGACAGGATCTCCCTCGGAGGTCGCGCCGTGAGGGCACTGCTGTCTGTGTACGACAAGACCGGTCTCGTCGACCTGGCCCAGGGCCTCTCGGATCTGGGCTGGGAGCTGGTGTCGAGCGGCGGGACCTCGACCGTGCTGGGCGAAGCGGGCATCGACCACCTCGAGGTGGCCGACCTGACCGGTGCCCCCGAGATGCTGGGCGGCCGGGTCAAGACGCTGCATCCTGGCATCCACGGCGGCATCCTCGCCGACCGGTCCAAGCCCGAGCATCTGAACGCCCTCGACAAGCTGGGCATCGGGCTCATCGACCTGGTCGTCTGCAACCTCTACCCGTTCTCCTCCGATCCCTCGGTCGAGCTGATCGACGTGGGCGGGCCCACCATGGTCCGCGCCGCGGCGAAGAACCACGATCACGTCGGAGTGGTCGTCGATCCCAGCGAGTACGGGCCCGTCCTGGGCGAATTGCGCGAACGCGGCACCCTGTCGTCGGAGACGAAGCAGCGCCTGGCCCGTGAGGCGTTCGCCCATACCGCCGGCTATGACGCGGCCATCGTGGAGTGGCTCGACGAGCGCGAGCCGCAGGCGGCGGCGGCGGACCCGTCGCCGGCGGCGCTCGAGTTCGACACGATGGCGCTGCTCCCACCCTCCATCCACCTCATGCTGGAGCGGGCCGCGTCGTTGCGGTACGGGGAGAACCCCCACCAGCACGGGGCCCGGTACCGCATCGTGGGCCAGCACTCGTGGTGGGACGACGTCGTCCAACACGGGGGCAACGAGCTCTCCTACCTCAACATCTTCGACGCCGACGCGGCCTGGCGCCTGGTCCACGAGCTGCCTGCGGCCGGCGGCGACGAGGTGGCGGCGGCCATCATCAAGCACGCCAACCCGTGCGGGGCGGCCCTCGACGGGGATCTGGCCGTCGCCTACCGGCGGGCCCTCGAGTGCGATCCCCAGTCGGCCTTCGGCGGCATCGTGGCCCTCGGCGGGCCGGTCACCGCGGAGGTGGCCCGGGCCGTCGCCGCCGGGCCCCAGGCGGACGTGATCATCGCCCCCTCCTACGACGAGGCCGCCCTGGCCGGGCTGGCCTCGAGGCGGAAGGCGACCCGCCTCCTCTCGGCTCCCGCCCCGGAGCCACTGGTGCGGCAGTTCCGGGGCATCGGGGCCAGCGTCCTGGTCCAGGATGCCGACCAGTTCCTCGCCGACCCGGCCACCTGGCAGGTGGCGACCCGGGTGCAGCCGACCGAGAGCCAGTGGCGCGATCTGGTCCTGGCCTGGAAGGTCTGCGCCCGCACCACCTCCAATGCCGTCGCCGTGGTCACCGGTGGGCAGGCCGTCGGGGTCGGGGCCGGGCAGCAGTCGCGGGTGGTGGCGGCGGAGATCGCGGTGGCCAAGGCCGGGTCGCGGGCCGGCGGCGCCGCAGCCGCCAGCGACGCCTTCTTCCCGTTCCCCGACGGCCTCCTGGTCCTGGCCGACGCCGGCGTGGCCGCTGTGGTCCAGCCCGGTGGGTCCATCCGGGACGGCGAGCTGGTCGCCGCCGCCGACGAGGCCGGGATGGCGATGGTCATGGCCGGCGGCGAACGCCATTTCCGGCACTGAGCCACCCGGGGATGCCATCGCACCCACGACCCGTGCCGATCGGGGCCCGCGGCGGCGCGGGAGTGCGGCGGTGACGGCGAGGGTGCTCGACGGGGAGCTGCTGGCGGCCCGGATCCGAGCCGAGGTCACCGACCGGGTGGGCCGGCTCCGGGCCGCCGGGGTGGTGGTAGGGCTGGGCACCGTCCTGGTCGGGGACGACGGCCCGAGCGCCCGGTACGTGGCCATGAAGCACGCCGACTGTGCCGAGGTCGGCATCCACTCGGCCCACGAGCACCTGCCCGCCGATGCCACCCAGACCGACCTCGAGGCGGCCGTGGCCCGGTTCAACGCCGACCCGCAGGTCCATGCCTACCTGGTCCAGCTCCCCCTTCCGGCCGGTCTCGACGAGGAGCGGGTGCTGTTGGCGGTCGATCCCGCCAAGGACGTGGACGGCCTGCACCCGGTGAACCTGGGCCGGCTGGTCATGGGCGCCGAGGGCCCGCTGCCGTGCACCCCCTCGGGCATCGTGGAGCTGCTGGCGGCCAACGGCGTCCCCGTCGAGGGCCGGCACGTGGTGGTCATCGGCCGGGGCCTGACCATCGGCCGCCCGCTGGCCCTGCTGATGGCCATGAAGCGGCCCGGGTGCAACGCGGCCGTGACCGTCGTCCACACCGGGGTCGACGACCTGGCCCCACTGGTCCGACAGGGCGACGTCGTCGTGGCCGCCGCCGGCCGGGCCGGTCTGGTCACCTCTGACATGATCAAGGCCGGTGCCGCCGTGGTCGGCGCCGGAACGTCGTGGGAAGGAAAGAAATTGCTCTCGGATGTGGATGCCTCGGTGGCCGACGTCGCCGGCTGGGTCACCCCACGGATAGGCGGAGTGGGGCCGATGACCCGGGCCATGCTGTTGCGCAACGCGGTACGCGCCGCAGAGCGTGCGTCGTGACCGGGCCGGTGGAGCCCGAGACCGACCAGCGGCCGTGGGGGAGCTACACCGTCCTGGACGACGTCGGTACTCACAAGGTCAAGCGGATCGTGGTGCTCCCGGGCAAACGGCTGAGCTACCAGCGCCACGCCCGCCGCTCGGAGCACTGGTTCATGGTGCGGGGCACCGCCCTGGTCACCCTGGACGGGGTGCAGACCGAGCTCCCGGCGGGCGGTTCGGTGGACATCCCGGTCGGGAGCGACCACCGCATCGAGAACGCAACCGACACCGAGGTCGTCTTCGTCGAGGTGCAGCACGGCGAGTACTTCGGGGAGGACGACATCGTGCGGCTCGAGGACGACTTCGGACGGAGTGACGGCTGATGGCCCGGAGATCCGCGGCCGCCGGCGGGGCACTGTCCATCGTGTTCGCGGCACTGGCGTTCGCCTCCCTCCCGGCGGCCGGGGCGGCACCGACGCGAGCCCACGTGCCGGGGGCGGCCGTCGCCGCGCCCACCGCCCCCTCGTCCACCG
>Ga0307373_10015569_pt1 | contig 10325 bp, 3 predicted proteins | sample OX2MG_FD_202534 | JGI IMG/M metagenome (GOLD analysis project Ga0307373, IMG submission 202534) | Soil microbial communities from Risofladan, Vaasa, Finland - OX-2 | ecosystem: Environmental > Terrestrial > Soil > Coastal area > Acid sulfate soil | place: Finland: Risofladan, Vaasa | collected...
TGCGCCGGCTTGCCCCGGTCGCTCAGCCCGAATTCCACTACGCCGGCGCTGCTTGAATTCTACGGAAAAACAAGCGAAAAGTTTTCGGATAGCCTCTGACCGTGAAACTATAGCTCGAGTTATTCGCCCCGGTAATGTTGCTCCAGTTGCTGCCGTTGCTGGTGCTGATCTGCCACTGTACCGACGCGGTCGGCGTCCCGCTGGCCGCTGCCGTGAACGTGGCCTGCTGCCCAGCGGTGATGGTCTGGCTGGCGGGTTGCGTGGTGACCGCTGGCCCGGTCTGGACGGTGAGCGTGGCCGGGGTGGTGGTGGCGCTGCCGCCGACATTAGTGAAAACGGCCTGGTATTGGGCGTGGTCTTGTGCCTGGCTGGCAGTAAAGGTGTAGCTGGCGCTGGTGGCGCCAGAAATGTTGCTGAAGTGGACGCCGTCGGTACTGGTCTGCCATTGCACAGAAGGAGTTGGCGTGCCGCTGGGCGCTGCCGTGAACGTTGCCTGCTGGCCGGCGGTGATGGTCTGGCTGATAGGTTGAGTGGTGACGAGCGGCACCATCGGGAGAGAGGCCTGCTGAGATGTTAAAAACGCCTGAACAGCCGGGCCGCTGGTAGCTCCGGCGGCCAGCGTCTGGTTGAGCGTTGTATCCGCCTGTTGAGCAAACGTGGAATTGGCCAAACCATTAGACGACACCGTGTCCAGGAAGGCCAGAATGTTCGAGCCCAGGGACAGACCGGCAAGGCCATCTGCGACGGTTTGTTGCAAGACGGTAGCCGCTCCTTGCGCGAAGACAGAATTTGTCAGGCCCTCCGATACCATCTGGTTCACAAAAGAGACCGCACCAGTTGCAAACGGCGAGCTCGCTAGGCTGGGCGCGGACGGTGCGCCCGCTACGCCGTTTAGAAACAGCACCACGTTGGCGGCGAACGTCGAGCCGGCGAGGCTGGGCGAACTGGCCACCTGGTTGAGGAAGGAAGCTGCCCCAAAGACAAAGTTTGAATTGAGAAACGCGGCGCCGTCCTGCGCCGCCTGGCTGAGAAAGCTGCTCAGGTCGCCGCCAACCGTTGAAGACGCGAACCAGAGTCCGCTCTGCGCCGCTTGTTCCAGGAATGCGCCAAGTGTGGCGCCATTGCCATTCAGGAACGTAACACCATCTTGTGCCGCTTGCTGCAGAAATGCGCTCGCCCCGGAAACGAAATTCGTCGTAAGGAAGGGGACGCCGTCCTGCGCCGCTTGCTCAAGGAACGCCCCCGTTTCTGCGCCAAGGCTGGAAGAAGCGAAGCTCAGGCCGGTCTGGGCCGCATGCTGAAGGAAGGCCCCAAGACCAGCGCCATTGCCGTTGAGAAAGCTTACGCCAGCGTTGCTCGCCTCTTCGAGGAAAGCGCTCGCCCCGGAGATAAATCCCATATCAAGGAAATCGACGCCGTCCTGAGCGGCTTGCTGCAAGAAAGCACCCGCATCGGCGCCGAGACTGGAAGAAGCGAAGCTCGAGCCAGCCTGAGCCGCTTGCTCCAGGAAGGCGCCGAAAGCGGCCCCATTGCCATTGAGAAAGCCCACGCCATCCTGGGCCGCTTGCTGCAGGAACGCGCTGCTTGCAGACAGGAAGCTGGTATTGAGGAAATTGATGCCGTCCTGAGCCGCGGTAGTCAAAAAGCTCGCGACCTCAGCGCCGAGCGTGGAATTCACGAACGCGCTACCTACCGCAGCCGCCTCCTGCAGGAATCCACCAAGATTCGCCTGCACGGTGGCCGCCAGGGACTTCATCCGTTGCGCTGCCTCGCCCAATACGGCGCTGGCCCCGGAGGCGAAGCTGGAATTAAGGAAACTGAGGCCGTCTTCGGCCGCAATGTTGAGGAAGTTGGCCGTGTTGCCACCGAGGGCCGAATTAAGGAATGTGGTTCCTGCGGTGGCCGCGTTTTCAAGGAAGCCGCCGAGATTCGTCTGCACCACCGACCCCAGTGAGCTGATCTGCAGAGTCGCCTCTTGCAGTGCATAGCACGCTCCCGATACGAAGCTGGAATTGAGGAAGTTGGCTCCATCCTGGGCGACGGTGTTCAGAAAGTTTCCGACGTCGGTACCCAGGGTGGAATTGGCGAAGCTGCCACCCGCCTGGGCCGCGTCCTGAAGAAAACTGCCGAGGCTTGCCTGCAGCGATGTGCTAATGCTAAGGGAGTTGATCTGCTGAGCCGCCGCGCCCAAAGTGGACGCGGCACCGGCGATCAGGTTTGAATCGAGGAAGTCGGCGCCATCCTGGGCCGCACTGTGCAAAAAGCCCCCCGCGTCGCTGCCCAGAGTGGAATTGGCGAAGCCGGCCCCTGCCATCGCCGCATCCTCGATGAAGGTGCCGAGGCTCGCTTGCGCGTTGGGACTCAATGAGTTGATCTGCTGTGCCGCCTCGCCCAACACGTTGCTCGCCCCGGACAAAAAGCTCGAATTAAGGAAACTGACGCCGTCCTGGGCCGCCGTGTTCAGGAAGTTGGCCACGTCCGTGCCGAGCGTGGAATTGGCGAAGGCAGTCCCCGCCTCGGCCGCGTCCTGAAGGAAGCTGCCGATAGCCGCTTGCGCGTTGGACCCCATATTGCTGAGTTGCTGTGTTGCCTCTTGCAAGAGCGAGCTCGCCCCCGCGAACAGGCTCGAATTGACGACGTTAACGCCATCCTGGGCTGCGGTGTTGAGGAAGCCGGCCACGGCCACGTCGGCACCCAACGTCGAATTCACGAACGTCGTCCCGTCCCCGGCCGTGCTTTCAAGGAAGGCACCCAGGTTCGTCTGCACGGCCGTGCTGACCAAGCCAATCTGCTGAACTGCTTCGTCGAGCACAGCGGTGGCCCCCGATAGAAGCGGAGAATTAATGAAATTGTTACCGTCAATGGCCGCAGCATTCAGGAAAGTGCCGACATCAACGCCCAACGTCGAGTTGGCAAAGCTCGTCCCGGCCTGGGCGGCGTCGTGAAGGAAGCTGCCGAGATTGGTTTGTACGGCGGCGGCGAGTGAATTGATCTGTTGTGCCGCGTCGCCTAGCACATTGCTGGCTCCCTGTAAAAAGCTAGAGTTGAGAAAATCAGGGCCCGCCTGGGCGGTCGCGTTCAGGAAGCCAGTAACGTCGTTGCCCAAAGTGGAGTTGACAAAATTGCTTCCCGCGGCCGCGGCTTGTTGAAGGAAGTAGCCGATTCCCGCCTGGACACCGGGAGTCAGAACCGTGATCTGCTGAGTTGCCTGATCGAGGACCGCGCCAGCGGCAGACACAAAGTTCGAGTTGAGAAAGCTTGCGCCGTACTGAGCCACAGAGTTCAAGAAGCCGCTCGCCGGGTTGGCAAGCTCGGAATTGAGGAAGGCCGGTCCCTGCAGCGCGGCGTCCCGAAGGAAGTTGCCGAGGTTCGCCTGCACGGTCGCTCCCAAAGAACCGATGTCTTGCGCCGCAGCGTCGATGGCCGAGGCCGCGCTCGCGACAAAGCTTGAATCGAGAAACTCGCTGCCGTCCTGCGCGGCCTGTTGCAAGAACGAACCGATATCGCCGCCGAGCGTGGAATTGATGAATACGCTCCCACCCTGGGTGGCGTCCTGGAGGAATGTGCCGATTTCTGCCGTGGCGGCGGAGCCCAGCGAGTTCCAACCATCGACGCCGGCTGCCTGCAGAAAGGAGCTCACTTGTTGGGAGAAAGTCGAGCCTGCCAGGCCGTTGGCCGCGGTCGTCTCCAGGAAATTGACGCCGTCTTGCAGCAGGCTAGAGTTGCCGAGGCCGTCCGCGAGGGCTTGATTGACGAATGACAGCCCGTCCTGCACGAAGCTGGAATTGGCGATGCCGTCGGCGGCCGTTTGGCCCACGAACGAGAGGAGACTGTTGGCCAGGTTGCCGTTCACGCCGTTGGTCAGTGCCTGGCTCACGAGATGCGCTGCTTCCTGCGCGAACGGCGAATCGCCCAGCCCGTCGGAAACGACCTGCCCTAGGAACGACAGACTGTCTTGGAAGATCGGCTTGCCCGTCAAGCCGTTTTGCACCGCGTTCACCAGGAAGGAAGCCACCGTCTGACCAAAACCCCCACCGCTCAGGCCGTCCGCGGCGATCTGGTTGAGCTCATCCAAGCCGTCTTGCACGGCATTCTCACCCGTAGCAGCCACGTCGTTCAGGAACGACAACGTGTCTTGCACGAAGCCGGAGTTGAGCGCTCCTTCTGCCACCGAATTCTCCAGCGACGACAGGGCCGCGTTGGCCGTTTGGCCGAGCGAGCCCGTCGCCAGGAACTTGGTCACGGCGCTGTCGAAGCCCGACCGCAACGCCTGGCCGACAAAGGAGTCAGGATTGACCACATTGCCAACAAGATCACCGATGGTGCCACTGATCTCGCCCGCTGCCTCGTCCAGCGCGTCGGTCACATCGCCGACCACGCCGCCGATATTCTGGCCGAGTTCGTCGATCGAGTCGATAATGCCACCGGCACCTCCAACCGCACTGCTGATTGCGCCGAGGCCGATCGAACCCAAATTGAATGAGGCACCAAACGCGAAATGGTTGATGGTTTCGTTAAGTATCGCATCCCCCGCGCCTACCGCGGCCACAACCAACGGGCTCGCCGCTCCCGCCGTAAAGTAAGTTGCGACCGCCGCGCCGATGACCTCGACGATCTGCACGAAAATCTGCCAAAAGTTGGTGCTCGGCGGAGGGACGTGAGTGATTTCGTACCCTTCCTGAGATTGCCATTGCGCGTAGTTTTGCACGCCGGAGGCGACCGTGAAACTCTGCACGTTGCTGGCAACGGGCATCATGTTGATCGAACTTGAGGTTGCGCCCGGTGAGTAAGCAAAAAGATCATTGGGTTCATTCAAGTTCGTGATCGGCTCGCCATCCAAATAGAGGGTCGGCGACTGGGCAGATAGCGCCAGGATCGTGCCATCGGGCAAAACGCTTACTTGCACCAGGGACGGGACCATGACTTGCGGCGGGAAAAAGAAGACAGGATCGACGCTGCCCGGAAACACCACGAGGCGATAAGACCCATTGGTCTCATCGATGGCGATCAGATTTCCATAGCGATCCGCAAAAATTGTACTGACCGGATTAGAATATTTTAATGTGGCGCCTGTAGTCTGGATGTTTACCAGCGTTCCCACACCCGACGAAGGATTCGGCATCTCGAGGGCATCAACGCCGCCATTGATGTCTCCGACCATTTGGATCACGTCGTTGGCGTCCAGCACGTGCCGAGCTTGCGATCCAGCGGCAAACAGCACCACTTCCCCAACGCCAGCTTCCGTGTCCAGCGCCAACACTTCCCCATTCGCAATTGTGAAACTCTGCACGTGACCGTCGATGACCGTACTCTTGCTTGACCCGGGAGCATATTGCACGAGATCATTGTTGTTTGAGTTCGTTTGCGAGGCCTCCATCGCCACAACATAACCGTCCCCATCGACGACAAAAGCGACGGTGTTATGCGACGGTGCGTTAATTGATGCCGCCGTGGTCGAGCCCGGTGCAAACCTGTAGAGCGTCTGAGACAGTGCGTCTAACACGACTACTGATCCCAACGCATCTGAGGCGAAGTTGCTCACGTTTTCGAACGGAGCGCCTTCGGGCTCGAGAACCGGCTCCGCAACGGTCGCTCCAGGTGCAATCCGGACCAAGGAATAGACCATGCTGGGCGCCGCAGTATTGTCACTGAAAGCGGCAGTGCCGTTGTACGCAGCGAAGATCGCACCTGTGGCATCAACAGCGAAATTACTGGTAGTAAAAACATTGCCATTGGGGTCCTCGACGGGAACACCTTCCGTCGCCCCGACAGCGAATTCGATAAGGGTATACTCCGGAGCTGCGCCCCTGCTGGTTACGTCATAATAATTTGCGACATTCGCCACGACGGGATCCCCGGCAATCGATTCGAAAAACGTCGCGGGGTATTCCACCGCCATTATCGAATGCGTGCTTAGTCCGGGAGCGAACCGAATGATTGAGTTCTGCTGAGGATCAAGCCCGCCATCAAAGTCAACAGCCCCGTTGTTATAGTTGACGAGCGCGATAACCGAGCCTGACGCATCGATGCCAATCGCGAAGACGAATCCGCCGTGCAGCGCATCACCGGGGAGCGCGTCATTACCGCCGAGGGACTGATACGCGTATGGGGACCCAAGAGAGAAGATCACCAGCGAATGGTCGCTCTTATCCAAGGCGACGGCCGTACCGCTCGCGTCCACCGTCAGCTCCGAGAGAGGCTGAGGATATGGATTCGAGTTTTCCTGTGGCTGCGTGGCCCCAGGTGTGAAGACGTAAACAGTACCGCCGGCCAGCGCATACACCGAACCGGTGCCATCCACGACGAATTGTTGTGTGTTCGGGAGGATAGACTGTACCGATCCGCCACCGGCAGAGTAGCGGAGGAGGTCTCCAGCCACGAGGGCCAGCACCTCACCGGAACCATCGACAGAGATCTGACTAACAACGCCCGCGAAGGTGCCTGCGGAGCTGCCAGCACCGCCCGCAAGTTGCTGAGCAGTCGTGGATCCGAGGGAGAAAGACCACAACTCCTGGTTGGCAACTGCGAAAACGGTTCCGGACCCGTCCACAACGTAACTGGTCACGCCGCCGCTGAGCGGCATGGGCTGAGCGGTCGTCGAGAGTACAGCGAAGCGTTCCAGCGATCCCTGGTGTAAGGCCACAATGGCGCCCGTCCCGTCGAGGACGAAGCTGCCGATGTTGGTGTCGAGCTGCTGTGGGCTTGTCGATCCGGGAGCGAAGCGCGCCAGCGTGTACGTGTCCAAGGACGAAGGATCCATCAGCGCCACGACCGAGCCGGCGCCATCGACAGTAAAGCTGCTAACCGGCGCGCCGGCGTTTTGCCCCGGCTCTGGGTTCATGATGGGGGCCATCGGTTGTCGCGAGCTGGACCCAGCCGTAAACAGCGTCAACTGCCCGACAGGACCATTTGGACCTGCACTCAGCGAATCCTTGGCAACGACAGACCCCGAGCTGTCCACGACCAACTGGCTTACGCCGCTGTCGATGACTGTGGGCGTCGTTGCGCCGGGAGCGAAGCGAATGAGGTTGTACACCGTTGCGGTTTCGTCACTCCCGGCCAGCGTCTCGGTGCTGCGCGAATCGAGCGCGACAACGGATCCCGATCCGTCCACCGCGACCTGCTTTACGTCTTGCGCGACGACGCTGCCCTGACTCGAGCCCGGTGCGAACTCAACCAGGTTGGTTGCGCTCAGCGTGAACAGAGTCCCAGAAGCGTCCACAACCACCGTTCCCGTCCCGATGTCTTCGGCAACTCCGCCAGAGAGCATCGCAGTCAGCGCTTGCCGCGTGTAGGCGCCCGGCGCCGGCCCCGGCACCAGACGCACGAGCCCGCTGTCTTGGGCAACGACGCTCCCGGAGCCGTCCAGTACAAAGCTGCTCACCGGCGCTGGATCCATAAGGACGCGGCTGTACGACGGCGCTGCAAAGCTGGCAATATCCCACTGTGGTGACTCCACGCTACCGGACGAGAAACTATCGAGAGCGACAACCGAGCCAGCGCCGTTTACCACAAACCGGCTCACGCCGGTGTCAATGACGTTGCGCGTGGTCAAGCCAGGTCCAAAGTTGACCATTGTGTAAACCGGAGAACTGCTCGACTGCCCATCGCTCAGCGACACTGTGCCCGATTGAGACAAGCTGTCCAGGGCCACGATGGAGCCCGCACCGTCCATCGCCACTTGGGTAACACCCGCATCCATCGGCTGCGCGACCGTCGCGCCGGGCGCGAAGCGGTCCATCGAGTACGACGGCGTGCTGAAAACCTGCCCATCGGCAAGAGTGATACTGTTCTGCGCCAGGTTGTCCAGCGCCACCACAGAGCCGGCGCCGTCGAGGATCATCGTCGTCACGCCCGTGTCGATCACGTCCTTGACGAGGGAGCCGGCGTCCGATGCTGGTACGAAGCGGACGAGATTGTAGGCCGGCGTGCTATAGAGCTGGGCGCTCCCCAGCGTGACACTCGCCGTCCCCGTGTTTTCCAGCGCTACGATGGAGCCCGCCGCATCGATGACAAATTTGCTAACATCTGAATTCAGCGGCTCGGCGACGTCGGAACCGGGTGCATAGCGAGTCAGGTTGCCGTCGCTATTCAGTTCCACCACACCGCCCGTCCCGTCTACCCCGTCTACCGCGAAGTTCAGGACACTGGCGGTGGCGGTGAGGCGTTCGCCCGGTGCTCCACGCGTCGAAGCTGCCGTAGTCGCTGTCGAGACGGTAAGGGACGAGCCAGAGAAATTGGTTATCCTAGTGCCGGGCGCAATTCCCGCGCCGGTGACAACGTCTCCTATAGCCAAGCCAGCCGCGCTGCCGACGACGGTGATCGTCGTGCTCCCGCTGGCAAAGGTAACCAGGGTCTCAGTCGTAACCGTGCTGTCAAGTGTGGTAGCCGTGGCCGCCCCAGGTTCAAAACGCATCAGATTGCCTTGCTGATCCAGCACCACTGCCGATCCGGCTCCATCCATCTTGAAGAGCACAACCGGCGTACCGTTGTCGAGCGGTCGCGGGACAGTCAGCGCGTTCACGACTCCATTGAGTCCCAGGTAAAGGACCGCGCCGGCGGCATCAATGGCGAAGCTGGCGACGTTGCCGGCTACAGGATCGGCATCGCCGAAGAACCCAAGCTGGCCGCTATTCTGGAGGTAGCAGAGTTCTCCCTGGCTGGGTGTGAAGGAAGCAACATTGGTGGCGATCAGTTGATTTATGCTGGTGTCGTACAGGTTACCGTTGCTGAGGGAATAGATATCGCTGGCGGACGTTCCTTGCAAACCCTGGCTCTCGTAGGCACCGATGTCCACCGCGGTGCCCGTAATCCGTGGCTGGCCCCGTTGATCCGTCTCGCCGCTGGTGACGAAGGCGGTGCTGCCCGCCTCAATAGCGGGACTCCCGGGCAACAGCGCCATCGTTTGCGTCGGGCCGCCGTAATTGCCCAGAGGCGCCAGGCGTGGATCGAGCGGGTCGGCGCGTGCCGGTGAGGTCAGCGCCGACCCAGCCGGAGCTGCCGTCGGTCGCCCCGGTCAGGTTGTTGCCCTGGGAAATGAAGGCGCCTGAGACGTCCGGACCCGTGACGGCGGTGTTCGCGGCGACGATGGTGTTGTTCAGCGTGGCGGAGCCGTTCAATAAGTTGGCGAGGCCGCCGCCCTGGCTACCCGAATTGTTCGCGATGGTGGAATTGGTCACCGTCAGCGTGCCTTCGTTGTCAATGCCGCCGCCGTCTTCGGCCGAATTGTCCGCGAGGGTGCAATTGCTAACGGTCAATGAGCTGCCCGAGGCGTTGTAAATGCCGCCGCCCTCGTCAACGGCTTCGTTACCGGAGAGGGTGGAATTGGTCACCGTCAGCGTGCCTTCGTTGTCAATGCCGCCGCCGGAAGTGGAGTTGCCATCCTCGATTGTTAAGCCGGCGATGCTGACCTGCGCTCCAGAATCGACGGTAAAGACGCCGGTTTGGCTGTTGCCGCTTACAGCCATTTGCCCGCCGCCATCGATGGTTATCGTGCCAGCGCCGGTGCCGTTCAGCTCCAGCGGCCCTTGTGTCAGGGTGATGGTTTGGCTGGCCAGGCTGGCGTCGAAGGCGATCGTATCGGAAATGCCGGCCGCCGCATCGAGGTTGGCCTGGGCGATGGCCTGACGCAGGGAAAGCTCGGACGCCACGACGGTGTCCAAGGGGTTGTCGACCAGCAAGTTCGCCAGCACGAGGCGACTTTCAAGCCGCTGGCCGCGGAGCCTGAGGGGGCGGCCAATCATGCCCGGCGGGCGGCGCGCTTCGAGCTGCTCGAAATTTGGCGAGCGGCCAACTTCCAGACTTTCTAAGCGAGACAAGCGCGCATAGCGGGGCGCGCGGCGAACGACTTTCTTCCGCGACTTCATGGTAGCGGTTCCCTGGAAAGCATCGTTTATTCAGGCCAGCCACCGCGACTGACCTGCCCTCGGCGGGCATGGTGCAATACCCACCGATGCTGCCTCTGCTCTCGTTCCGTGCTTGAGGGGCCGCATGCCCGAAGTACGCCGCCCGGCCGCGAACGCACCGGACCTTGGGGACTACGCCCTTGCTTTTTTCACGGGCGCGCCTTTCGCCCGCGAACCACACAACAAGAACGCTGTTGCCGCTAAAGCGACAATCAGTTTAATCCACGTTTTTCCCGTGTAAAGGGCCGGGGGGTGGAAACTGGGGCCTCTGGCCCCACCCCGAAATTGATCCGGGGCAGGTGAGGTCGTCGGGTTGAAGCTCGTCTTGCGCCACGTGGCGCACGGCAAGCACGAGAACCACGTCGTCGGCCACCGTGAAGATGATTCGGTGCGTTGGGCGTCGCGTATTAACGACGGTGT
>Ga0307373_10015572_pt1 | contig 10324 bp, 9 predicted proteins | sample OX2MG_FD_202534 | JGI IMG/M metagenome (GOLD analysis project Ga0307373, IMG submission 202534) | Soil microbial communities from Risofladan, Vaasa, Finland - OX-2 | ecosystem: Environmental > Terrestrial > Soil > Coastal area > Acid sulfate soil | place: Finland: Risofladan, Vaasa | collected...
CGACCGATCGAGTCGGCGATCACGCGAATGGCGTCCTGTGGTTCGATGAAGCAGAGCGGCACACCGTCTCCTGGCGTTGGTGGTAGGCGCACTGTAGGCCTCGCGGTGGACGGCACCCCGCCGGCCGGCCGATCCTCGGCCGCTAGAACGCCGGCAGCGTCTGGACCAGCGCGAGGACCGGGGCGAACAGGTCGCCGCGCTCACTGGCCCGCTCGAGGACGGCGGCGCTGTCGAACGAGAGCCGCGTGGCGTCGGCGGATCTCAGCGTGGCGCGCACCTCGTCCCACTCGACCGGGGTCGACACCGTCGGCTGCTCCCGCGCGCGCAGCGAGTAGACGCAGATCGTCGTCTTGTGCTCGTCGTTCTGGCTCCAGTCGATCAGCACCTTGCCGGCGCGCAGCGCCTTGGTCATCCGCGAGACGGCGATCGCCGGTTCGGTCCGCTCGAGCAGGACCGCCACGTTGCGCGCGAACGCCTTGGTCTCGGCGTGCGTGACGTCGCTGTTGAGCGGCACATAGACCTGCAGGCCCTTCGACCCCGAGGTCTTGGCGAAGCTCGCGAGCCCGAGTCGCTCGAACATCCCCTGCAGCCAGAGGCCGACCTGGCAGCACTCGACGATCGTCGCCGGGGGGCCCGGGTCGAGATCGAAAACGACCGCCGTGGGACGCTCGAGCGCCGGGGCGCGCGCCAGCGGGACGTGGAGCTCCAGGGCGGCGAGATTGGCCAGCCAGACGAGCGTCGCCCGGTCCTCGACGAGCGTGAAGTCGATCTGCTTGCGCCGCTCGCTGGCCACCGACACGGTCTGCACCCACTCCGGCCGATGCGCGGGCGACTGCTTCTGGAAGAAGGCCTTGCCGTCCACGCCGTCCGGGTAGCGGGTGACGGTCAGCGGACGCGCGTGCAGGTGCGGGAGCAGCACGGGCGCGATCGCCGCGTAGTAGTCGATGACCTCGCGCTTGGTGAACCCGCTCGCCGGATAGAGGACCTTGTCGAGGTTCGACAGCGCCACCTCGGGGCCGCCCGCTCCGCGGCGCCTCGCGTCGTTCCCGCGGGCGGGCGGCGGCGGCGCGCTCGTCCGCGGACCGCTCGCAGCGCCGCCGGTCGGCTGCTCCTCGCGCAGGCCCTTGAACGACGGCTGGCGGAGCAGGCCGGCCTTGGTCCGTTCGCGGAACTCGACCTCGGCCACGAGCAGCGGCTCGCAGAACAGCGCCCCGCGCGGCGGCGCCGGGCCGTCGGTCGAAAAGGGCGACTGCGCGCGCGCGAGCGGCGCGAGCAGCGCCGTCAGCCGCTCGAGCTCACGCTCGCTGAAGCCGGTGCCGACGCGTCCGGCGTAGCGCAGGGCGCCCGCCTCGTCGCGCTGACCCAGCAGCAGCGCGCCGACCTGCTTGGTGCGCCGGCCCGTTCCGCGCATCCAGCCGCCGACGAGCAGCCGCTCGCGGCGCATGTTCTTCAGCTTGATCCAGTTGCCTGTGCGCCGTCCCGGCTCGTAGCGGCTGTCCAGCCGCTTGGCGACGATGCCCTCCAATCCCGCCTCCCTGCTGGCCTCGAGCGTCGCCGTGCCCTGGCCGACGATGTGCTCGGGCGTCTGCCAGCGCTCGCCGTTCAGCGCGAGCGCGGCGAGCGAGCGGCGGCGCTCGGCATAGCCGGCGGCCATCAGCGAGTGCCCGTCGAGCCACAGCAGGTCGAAGATGACATAGGTCACCGGCGCGCTCTGGGCGAGGCGCTTGGCCCGCGCCGGCGAGGCGACGTGCATTCGCGATGCCAGCGCTTCGAAGCTCGGCTGCCCGTCGGCGTCGAAGGCGACGATCTCGCCGTCGAGCACCGCGCGGTGGGAGCCGAGCGCGCGGCCGAGCCGCGCCAGCTCCGGATAGCTCGCGGTGATGTCGACCCCGTTGCGGCTCTCGAAGCGCAGCCGGCCCGGCTCGCCGTAGCCGATCGCGCGCACACCGTCCCATTTGATCTCGAAGGCCCACTGCTGCTGCTCTCGCGGCAGCGCCCCGGCTCGGGCGAGCATCGGGACGATCTGCTGGGGCATCGGCTCGCGGTCCGCGTCGGCGGCCGCGTCCATGCGGTGGATCATCCAGTCCTTCGGATCGACGCCCTCGCCGATCGCGAACAGCGCGTAGCGCGCGTCGACGCGTTCGCCGTGGAGCGCCACCTCGACCTTGCGCGGCTCCCACTTCAGGCACTCGTAGCGGCCGCGGTCCCAGATCCGCATCGTGCCCGCGCCGTAGCTCCCCGCGGGTATCTCGCCGTCGAAGTCCAGATAGTCGAGCGGGTGATCCTCGGTGTGGGGGGCGATGTGGTTGCGCCCCGGCTCCTCCGGCAGGCCCTTGGGGATCGCCCACGAGACGAGCACGCCGTCGCGCTCGAGACGCAGATCCCAGTGCATCCGGCGCGCGGAGTGCTCGTGGATCACGAACCGCGGCTGCGCCGGGGCACCGCGGATCACCGCCCCCGCCGGCTCGGGGGTCCGCGAGAAGTCGCGCTTGGACCGGTAGCTCGTCAGCGGGTCGCGGGCGCGCCCCGGCGTCACGACTTCTTCGTCGGCTGCGGCGTCGTCCGTGGCTTGGCGCGCCGCTTGGGCTTGGGCTTGGCGGCGGCGGCGCCCTCCCACTTCGCGTCGTAGGACCCGACCGCGGCGACGCTCGCCTGCAGCGCCGCCATCAGGTCGGGCACGGCCGCCGGCGCGGGCGCCTCGGGCGCGACCGCGATCTCCTCGCCGGCGACCTTGCGTTCGATCAACGCGAGCACCGCCTCGCGGTGCTCGTCGCGGTACTGCGCCGGGTCAAACGGCCCGGAGAGCATCTCGATCAGCTGGCGCGCCACGGCGAGCTCGCGCTCCGAGACCTCGGCCTCCGCAGCCGCCAGCTCCTCGAGCGTCGAGGGTGCCACGACCTCGTCCGAGAACACGAGCGTCTCCATCACCAGCACGTCGCCGTGAGCTCGCACGGCGACGAGGTGGCCCTTCTGGCGCAGCACGACGCGGGCGATCGCGACCTTCTGCGCGTCGCGCATCGCCGCGAGCAACAGCCGGTAGGCCTTCGCCGCGCCGGTCGCCGGCGCCAGGTAGTAGGGCTGGTCGTAGAGGATCGGGTCGATCTCCGCGAGATCGACGAACTGCTCGATCTCGATCAGCCGGGTCTTCTTCGGATCGAGCGTCTCGAGCTCGCCCGGCTCGATCACGACGTAGCGGCCCGGGGAGATCTCGTAGCCCTTGACGATGTGCTCGTAGGGGACCTCCTCGCCGTCGGCCGCACAGACGCGCTTCTGCTGGATCCGCGAGCCGTCCGCGTCGTGGAGCTGGTGAAAGTGCACCGTCTTGCGCGCCAGCGCGCTGTACAGCTTGACCGGCACGTTGACCAGGCCGACCGAGATCGAGCCGCTCCAGATAGATCGGGGCACCGCCTACTCCTCGTGTTGCGCTCGTGCGAACCCCGCGGTGGGCCGCGGAGGACAGCGGAATCTAGCACCACGGCCACCGCGGAAATCCGGCTGAACGGTTTCGTGCGGCGCGGCGGCGCCACCCCCACGCCGCAGCGGCGTGGCGGCTACGACGGCGGGCGCTCGGCGCAGACAAACGCCGCGGGCACGTCTCCGCGCAGCTCGACCTTCACCGCGGCCAGCGGCGACAGCTGCCACTCGTCGCGCAGCAGCGAGTAGGCGACGAGGTCGCGGCGCTCGTCGCCGTGGCGGTGAAAGGCGCGCAGCGTCCCCTCACGGACGTAGCCGATCCGCTCGAAGGCGCGCTGCGAACGCGGGTTGCGCACGTCGACCCAGGCGCCGAGGCGCTCCATCCGGAGCGGCCCGAATACGAGGTGGGCGAGCAGCGCCTCGCTCTCGGCGCTGGCGCCGGTACCCCAGTACGCCTGGCCGAGCCAGATCCCCACGACGGAGCGCCGGTCGCGCTTGGAGACCTCGAGCACGGCGATGACGCCGATGACCCAGTCGTCGGGGTCGACGATCGCCAGCTCGAGCGCGATGCCGTCCGCGCGGCGCTGCGGCAGCGTCTGCAGCCACGCCACCGCCTCGCCCTGGTCCTCGTAGGGACCCCACGAGAAGAAGCGCGTGACCTCCGGGTCGCTGGCCAGCTCGAACAGCCGCTGGGCGTCCGCCTCACGCGGGATCCGCAGGCGCACGTTCGGGCCGCGGACCTCGAGATCGGTGCCGGCGGACTCGCTCACGTCGGCTCAGAGCGGCGTGAGATACGCGGTCTCGAGTCGCGTCGCCTGGCCGGCGCGAGTGCGCAGGTTCTCGATCACGGCGTCGACCTTGCTGGTCGGGCCGGTCAGGGTGAAGGCGATCTGGGTGGTCAGCAGGTGGGGGTGCTCGACGATCGACAGCTCGACCCCGGCCTCCCGAGCCTCGTCGGCCACCGTCGTCTCGAACCAGTTGCGCACCATCCGGCCGGAGGTGATCGCCACGGTGCGCGTCTCGACGCGCTCGTCGCTGGCCGCGTCGGCCGTGTGTTCCTGGCGCTCCCGCGCCTCGCGCTCGCGCCCGTCCTCCTCGAGCGGCGGATCCACCTGGTGCCAGTCCCCGTACTCACCGAGCTCGCGGTCCCAGTGGGAGACGACCAGCTTCGCGCTCAGCCCGTCGCTCGCGAGCTGGTGCTCGATCGCCGCGCGCGCCGCGATGATCGCCTGCTGCGTGTTCGCGTAGGCGAACAGCGTGTCGTCGTCGTGGCTCAGTACGACCTCGGGGCTGACCAGCGGCTCCAGCTCGTGCTCGAAGTGCGGTGCGCCGCGCAGGCGCTCGTGGAATCTCGCGGGGTCGGCAAGGTCAGCCCGCAGGCGCCAGTCCTGTTCCTCGGCCATCAGTACCCGAGCGCGAACTTCGCGTCTTCGCTCATCCGCTCGGGCGTCCACGGCGGCGTGAAGACCATCGTCGAGCCGACCGACTCGACCCCGTCGAGCTCGGAGACGAACTCCTCGATCTGCTCGGAGACCTCGGGGCCGATCGGGCACCCGGGGGCGGTCAGGGTGAACGTGACGTGCACCTTGCCGCCGTCGACCTCGATGTCATAGATCAGCCCCAGCTCGACGAAATCGAGCCCCAACTCGGGGTCGATCACGTTGGTGAGCGCCTCCTGCACCTCGTCAACGGTGGCCATCGTTGAAGTGTAGACGTCGGGCGGTCGCGTAGCCTGTGGGCGTGACCGAACGCGTGACGATCGCCTTTGCCGACGCGGGCGCCGAGCTCCAGGGCGTAGCCATCGCCGGGGTCGGCACGCTGCTGGCGCGTGGCGCGCGCGTGTCCGGCGCGCCGCCGCCGCAGCTGAGCGGCGACGAGGGGGCCTGGCGGGTCACCGGAGGCGACGACTACGAGCTGGCGCTGACGGCCGAAGGCGAAGGCGCTGCGCTGGCCGATGGGACAAGGATCTGGCTCTGTAGAGCCACGGGTACGCTTGGAGCCGAGCAGTTCGACGGCCGCGCGACGCTCACCCGCGGACCGGGCCGCGCCGACGTCGTGCAGCGCTCGCTGGCGATCCTCCTCGAGGACCAGCTCGGCTTCGCGCTGGCCGCCCGCGGGCCGCGCGACGAGCGCGGCCATGACGAGGAGCAGCTCGAGGCGATCGCGTTCCGCGGCGAGCCGCTCGAGCTCGCGACGATCGACAAGCCACGCCTCTCGACGACCTTCGACGGCGAGGGCCGGCTGATTCGCGCCGGCATCGAGCTGTGGGAGACCACCGATGCCGAGTTCGCGGTGCGGATCGGCGGCGAGGCGCTCGCCCGCGGCGAGCTCGTCCATCCCGATGGCGCACGGACCCAGATCGCCTTCATCGGCTGGCATCACGACGGCCACCGCGGTCCCGGTAGCTACGCGATCACGACCCCGGCCCGGGCGTAGCGGCCCGTCCCGGCTGGCGGCGCCGGTCCGCCCGGCCCGCTCAGTTCGAGGTGCCCAGGCGATCCCAGAGGTAGAGCTCGATGCACTCGTTGGCGAGCTGCGTCGCCCGCTCGCGCGAGAGGTGCGGCAGGACCTTGGCGAGCGCCTGCTCCTCGGTGACCCCGGCATCGAAGGCGTCCTCGCCGCCGAGCCCGGCGGCGACCTTCAGCGCCTCGCGGCGGTACTCGCCGAGCGACGGGTAGATCGAGAGCAGGAAGTCGGTGTTGGCAATCGGCTGGCCGACGGTCTCGAGCGATGCGTGCCACGCCGCCAGCATCGAGAGGTCGTCGGCGTCCAGGCCGGAGACCGCCCGCGCGTAATGGGTCACCAGCTCGCCTTCGGGGATCTCGTCGACCCACGCGTGGACGACCTCGCCGACCAGCTGCCGGCGAGCCTCGCGGCCCACCGACTCGGCGATCACGCGAATCGCGTCATGAGGTTCGATGAAGCACAGCGGCATCCCCAGACTCCTGCGGTGGCTGGACGTCGGTACCACGCAGAGTAGGGGTCGCGGTGGACGTGATCGGGCCTCGAGACGACCTCAGTCCTTGACCGTCTTGACCTTGCAGGAGCGCTTGTGCAGGACGTGCTCGTAGATCACGCAGTAGGCCGGCCGCGGCCTGCCGTGGACATCGGTCAGGCCGGCGTCGAAGCGCTCGCGCGCGGTGATCCCGCCGGTCCACTGGAAGACGTACAGGCGGGTGATCCGGCGCGAGAGCCCGGCGAGCGTGAACATGTACCGCGTCGCCTTCGTCTGGCGGGCCAGGCTGAACGGGAAATCCCCGGAGAGCTTGACGATCCCGCCGGTCTCGGTCAGCCACAGCTGTCCGGTCGTGTCGGCGAGCACCGCGCGCGTGCCGGTCGCGTGGAAGCGGTTGGTGTCGGAATAGTTGTGCAGACCCCAGATGCTCGGCAGGCGCTTGGGACCGAGATACCGCTTGAACACGTTGATGTAGCGGATCGTCGCCGGGACATCGGTCGAATCCAGCACGTCGAGCCCGACGATCGTGCACTTGGGGCACACCGCCTTCAGCGCGAGGTAGTACTGCGCCGACTGGGACGCGGTCGGACTCGAGTAGGAGCCGTTACCGGACTCCTTGACGTTGCCGCGGTTGGCCTCGTTCCACGGCTGCAGCAGCTTGACCTGCGGGAACGCCTTGAGGAACCGCTTGACCGCGCTCTTGTACGCCGCGACGCTCGGCATCTTCCGCGCGGTCCTGTCGGAGTGGTAGAAGGCGATCAGCGGCTGGATCCCCTGCTTCTTGGCCGCCGCCAGCCACGCCTTCAGGCGCGGCAGGTCGTTGTGACTGTGGTTGGTGGCGACGTCGTAGGGCGTGACGTAGCGGGCGATCTTCGTGTGCAGGGCCCTGAACGCCGAGTTGCTGAACATCGTCGGCTGCTCATCGCCGACCCCGACGATGGGCGAGGCGGAGCTTGCCGGTTGCGCTGGAACGCCCGCACCCACCGCCGATCCAACGGCGAGCGCGAGCACGCCGGCGAGGACGATCAGGATGAGTGATAGACGGGCGCGGGTCATCGGCAGGGCTCCTTCGGGAGGGGACAAAGGCGACCATGACAGGCTAGAGGACGCGCCCGACCGGGCGGTTCGGTGCTCTGACCGCGCTCGACTCAGAACGCGGCGGTCAACGGTCCTAACGGACGGCGAGCGGCAAGGTTGCGAGGTAATGCTCAACCTGTTGCGCGCACTGGCGCCCTTCGTTGATCGCCCAGACGATCAGCGACTGCCCGCGGCGCGCGTCGCCGGCGACGAACACTCCGTCGACCGAGCTGGCGTAGTCCGGCGCGCTGACGTTGCCGCGCGAGTCCAGATCGGCCCCGAGCGCCTCGACGATGCCGCCGTGCTCGGGGTGGACGAAACCCATCGCGAGCAGCACCAGGTCGGCCGCCAGTTCGTGTTCGGTGCCGGGGACCGGATCGAACGGCGGCGCCGGCTGGGCCTGCGCGACGTGCAACGCCTGGACGCGCCCCTCGCCGGTCAGCCGCGTCGTGACGACCGAGAAGTCCAGCTCGCCGCGGCCGGCCGTCTGGACCTCCTTCATCGCATAGGAGAGTCGCATCTTGTTCGGCCAGCGCGGCCACGGCGTGCGGTCGTCGTCGCGGCTCGCCGGCGGCTCCGGGACCAGCTCCAGCTGCAGCACCGACCGCGCGCCCTCGCGGATCGCCTGTCCGACGCAGTCCGCGCCGGTGTCGCCGCCGCCGATCACCACGACATCCTTGCCGGCAGCGCTGATCGGGTTGACCGCGGGCGCCGGCAGAACCGGCGCCGGGCCAATCTCCGCGGCCGCCCACCGGTTGCGCGCGTAGAGGTACTCCATCGCGAAGTGCGTGCCGGGCAGCTCGCGACCGTCGACGAGCAGGTCGCGTGGGACCCGCGAGCCGATCGCGAGCACGATCGCGTCGAACTCCGAGCGCAGGGTCGCAGCGTCCAGATCGACGCCGACGTCGACCCCGAGGCGCAGCTCCACGCCCTCGGCCACGAGCTGGGCGACGCGCCGCTCGACGACCCACTTCTCGATCTTGAAGTCGGGCACGCCGAAGCGCACCAGCCCCCCGGCCGCCTCGTCGCGCTCGAACACCACGACGGCGTGTCCGGCGCGGCGCAGCTGCTGGGCCGCCGCGAGCCCGGCCGGCCCGGATCCGACGACGGCGATCCGCCGGCCGGTCTCGATCTCGGGCGGGGACGGGCGCACCCAGCCCTCGTCGAAAGCGCGGTTGATGATCGCGTTCTCGATCTGCTTGATCGTCACCGCGTTGCCCTCGCTGATCTCCAGCACGCAGGCCGCCTCGCACGGCGCCGGGCACAGCCGTCCGGTGAACTCGGGGAAGTTGTTGGTGGAATGCAGCTGGCGTATCGCGTCCTGCCAGCGGTCGCGGTAGACGAGGTCGTTCCAGTCGGGGATCAGGTTGCCGAGCGGGCAACCGTTGTGGCAGAACGGCACGCCGCAGTCCATGCACCGCGCGCCCTGATCGCGCAGCTCGGCCACCGGCCGGGTGATCGTGAACTCGCTGTAGTCGCCGATCCGCTCGAGCGCGTCGCGCTCCGGGATCGGAGCGCGGCCGATCCGCATGAACCCCCTGAGCGCGCCCATTACCGCGGCCCGCCGGAAGGCGCCGGCGGCGAAGCCGACCGACGCCGCCGGACGATGGTCTGCGGGCCGCTCCCCCGGCGACCCCAGCGTGAGACCCCAAGCACCTAGCTGACCTCGGCCAGCTCGCCGGCGAGTGCAGCCTGTTCGTCCAGCACACGCCGGTAGTCGTTCGGCATCACCTTGACGAACCGCTCGAGACTCCTCTCCCAGTCCTCCAGCAGCCGCGCCGCGACCGTCGAATGCGTGCGCTCGGCGTGCTCGGTGACCAGCGCACGAAGCTCGATCGCATCGCCCTCGTCGATCGCCTCGACCGACACGCTCGCGCCGTTGCAGCGGCGGTCGACGAAGTCGCCGACCTCGTCGTAGACGTAGGCGATCCCGCCGCTCATGCCGGCCGCGAAGTTGCGCCCGGTCGGTCCGAGCACTGCGACGTGTCCGCCGGTCATGTATTCGCAGCCGTGGTCACCGACCCCTTCGACGACGGCGCACGCGCCGGAGTTGCGCACCGCGAAGCGCTCGCCCGCCAGCCCGCGGAAGAACGCCCGCCCGCTCGTTGCGCCGTAGAGCACGGTGTTGCCGATGATCACGTTCTCCTCGGCGACATAGCCGGCGTCCGCCGGCGGGCGCACGACCAGGATCCCGCCGGACAGCCCCTTGCCGGTGTAGTCGTTGGCCACGCCGTCGAGTGTGAAGCTGACGCCGGGAGCGAGCCAGGCGCCGAAGCTCTGTCCCGCCGCGCCGACGAACTGGACCCTGATCGAGTCCTCGTCCAGGCCGTCGGCTCCGTGCCGCCGCGCGATCGTGCCCGACAGGAGCCCGCCGACGCAGCGGTTGGTGTTGAGCACCGGGCGCTCGAGCTCGACCTGCTCGCCGCGTTCGATCGCGCCCTCCGAGCGCTCGATCAGCTCCCAGTCGAGGGCGTCGAAGAGCACCGGCTCCTGGTCGCGGACGCGGCGGCGCGGAGTTCCCGGCGCGAGCACCGGGTAGGCGAGCAGGCTCGACAGGTCAAGCCCGGCCGCCTTCCAGTGTTCGATCGCCCGCGTGCGCTCGAGCAGGTCGACGCGGCCCACGAGCTCATCGAGCTTCCGCAGCCCGAGGCTCGCCAGGATCCGCCGCACGTCCTCGGCGACGAAATGGAAGTAGTTGATGACGTGCTCCGGCGTGCCGGCGAAGCGCTTGCGCAGCTCCGGGTCCTGGGTGGCGACGCCCGCCGGGCAGGTGTTCAGGTGGCAGACGCGCATCATGATGCAGCCGCTGGCGATCAGCGGCGCCGTTGCGAAGCCCATCTCGTCGGCACCGAGCATCGCGGCGATCGCGACGTCGCG
>Ga0307373_10015573_pt1 | contig 10324 bp, 9 predicted proteins | sample OX2MG_FD_202534 | JGI IMG/M metagenome (GOLD analysis project Ga0307373, IMG submission 202534) | Soil microbial communities from Risofladan, Vaasa, Finland - OX-2 | ecosystem: Environmental > Terrestrial > Soil > Coastal area > Acid sulfate soil | place: Finland: Risofladan, Vaasa | collected...
CCGGCGGCACACCCTCCGCTTTCGACGCCCAACTCGATTTCGCAGCCGAGCGCTGTGATGTAAACTCTCTCACTCGAACTGGTACAAAAACTCGGTCTGGTCAGGGTCACGCCGCGCGATCTGCGCGAGCAGGGACTGCTGATCCACATCGGCCACGACCGCCCACTTCAACCAGTGCCGCCACGGCAGCGGTTTTTGCCCGTGATGATGCATCCGCCGCACGAAGAAGGTGCTGACGGCTCCCTGCGCCAAGCCCGTCGCATCGACCGCCACGCGGGCGCGCCGCCGTCCTTTTCGGCGCGTGCCCCGCAACCGGCGCACCGTCTCTCCGACCGCGCGGTAGACAACTGCGGCTGCGTGAATTGGTGCTTGCTGAATCGCCTTCGGCAGCGCGGAAGCACCGCCTTGTGACCTGCAAGGCGATGCGAGCAAAAGGCAACAGTCCGACTTCGGCCATCGTGCCTCCTGCCTCGGTAGCAAACGACAATTTCAAACGACCGGCTATCCCGAATTTTCATTGTCGTGACGAGGATGTCAACAGAGCCAGCACATGTGGAAATAAATCAGTTTCAGCTACAGCCGGAGGTGCTCCCGCAATTCGAGCATTTGTAGCAACTGCCATTGGGAGTCATTAGCATACCGCATTCCGAGCATGATGGTGCATCATCGATAGCGGCGCGGGGACGGGTGGATGGATCCGGCTCTGATGCTTTATTTACCGGCCTGTTCATCGGGACGGCGGCAGAAGCTTTCGGAGCAGGCGCTGCTGCAGGGGCAATATCCTCTTCCACAGCGCCATCGCTGTCGAGATAGTCGCGCGAGATGAATTTTCCGCCGAGCCAACGGCCGATGTAATCCACGATCGACTTGGCATAGCGAATTTCCGGATTGCCCGTGTAGCCGGAAGGTTCGAAGCGCGAATTCACGAATTTATCGACGAGCGCACGCAGAGGCACTCCATACTGGAGAGCAATCGAGACGGACAGCGCGAAGGCATCCATAATTCCAGAAAGCGTGGAACCCTCCTTGGCCATCTTGATGAAGATTTCGCCCGGGCCGCCCTCTTCATATTTGCCAACGGTCAAATATCCCTCATGGCCGCCGATCGAAAACTTGTGCGTGATGGAAGTGCGTTCGTTGGGGAGCTTCCGGCGGCGAGCGCGGGCCGCAAATAGCTCCTGTTGTTCGGGCGATTGAGCTTCAGGAACCGGCGCCTTTGTTGCAACCTCGGCCACAACAGCTTTCTCATCTTCCTTTTTGCCGGCCGCCGAGAGCGGCTGCGAACGCTTGGAATTGTCGCGGTAAATGGCGACGGCCTTGAGGCCCAGCTTCCAGGATTCGATATAAGCTTCCATAATGTCCTCGACCGTCGATTCCTCCGGCATGTTGATGGTCTTGCTGATCGCGCCGGAGAGAAACGGCTGGGCTGCGGCCATCATGCACAGGTGGCCGCGCCAGGAAATTGAGCGGCCGCCGCCCATGGGCGCGAGCGAACAATCGAACACAGGGAGATGTTCAGGTTTCAATCCTGGTGCGCCTTCGATTTTGCCCTCGGCGTCAATGTAATCGACAATTTGAGCCACTTGTTCGGGCGGATAACCGAGCTTCATCAAGGCTTGAGGAACAGTGTTGTTGACGATCTTGATGACGCCACCGCCGACGAGCCGCTTCTGCTTCACCAGGGCGAGATCGGGTTCGATACCGGTTGTATCGCAATCCATCATGAATCCGATGGTGCCGGTGGGCGCCAGGACGCTGACCTGCGAATTCTTGTATCCGAATTTTTCACCAAGTTCGAGGGCCGTGTCCCACGCTTCCTGCGCGGCGTGGAGTAGGGAAGGCTGCACGTTCTCCTCCTTGATTGGCCGGAGCGAATCGCGGTGCATGCGGATCACGTCGAGCATGGGCTCGCGGTTCCGGAGATATCCGCCGAAAGGCCCCATGCGCTCGGCGATGCGGGCCGATTGCGCGCAAGCCTCACCAGTCATCAGAGCGGTGATAGCGCCGCAGAAATCCCGGCCACCCTCGGAATCATAGGGCAGCGCGAGCGACATCAACAGCGCGCCGAGATTGGCATATCCCAGGCCGAGCGGACGGTAATCATGCGAATTGCGCGCAATTTTTTCGGTCGGATAGCTCGCGTTGTCCACAAGGATTTCCTGCGCGGTGATGGTGACATCCACGGAATGCCGGAATCCTTCGGCATCAAACTGCCCGTTCGCCCCAAGAAACTTCAGAAGGTTGAGCGAAGCGAGATTGCAGGCCGTATCGTCGAGAAACATGTACTCCGAGCAGGGATTTGAGGCAAAGATGCGGTCGGTGGCCTTGCAGGTGTGCCAGCGATTGATCGTGGTGTCGTACTGCATGCCAGGGTCACCGCATTGCCAGGCCGATTCGGCCATTTCACGCAGCAGATCGCGGGCACGGAATTTGTCGACCGGCTTGCCATCATTGACGTTACGGGTCCACCAATCGCGATCATCTTCTACTGCGCGCATGAATTCGTCGGTAACGCGAACCGAATGGTTGGCATTCTGGAAGAAAACGGACGAATAGGCCTCGCCATCGATCGATGAATTATAGCCCTGCTCGATCAGGACATGGGCCTTGCGCTCCTCCTTCATTTTGCAGTGGATAAAATCCATGATGTCCGGGTGGTCGACATTGAGGATCACCATCTTCGCCGCCCGGCGAGTTTTGCCGCCGCTTTTGATCACTCCGGCAAATGCATCAAATCCCTTCATGAAACTTACAGGGCCCGAGGCGATACCACCCCCGGAAAGCGATTCGCGGCTTCCGCGTAGCGATGAAAAATTGGTTCCCGTGCCGGAGCCCCACTTGAACAGCATGCCCTCCGTTTTCGCCAGGTTCATGATCGAATCCATGTTGTCCTGGACGGAATTGATAAAGCACGCAGAGCACTGCGGCTTGGCTTGCACGCCCACGTTGAACCAAACGGGTGAATTGAACGCCATCTTTTGCTCGACGAGCAGGTGAGTAAGTTCGTCGCGAAAGATATTTTTGGATTCGGTCGAGGCAAAGTAACCGCCTTCGTCGCCCCAGCGGACAATCGTGTCCACGACGCGGCCAATGAGGTGCCGAACCGAGGTCTCGCGTTCGGGCGTATTGGGCTTTCCGTGGAAATATTTCGACGCGACGATATTCGTCGCCGTCTGCGACCAAACTTTGGGAACCTCGACATTTTCCTGGCGGAAAATTACCTGTCCCTTATCGTTGCCTATGAGTGCCGTTCTATGCTCCCATTCGACCTTATCGAAGGGAGATATCTTGCCATCCGTGAACCGGCGCTGGAATTCCAAGCCGGTGCCTCGCCGAGTTGTTTGGTCTGTTTGCATTGTTCCGTTCGGGGCTACCCTTGTCTCCGCCATGGCTTACCTCCGCGCCGGCAATCGTGCCGCCGGTATGTTGGCCGGGAGGCCGGATGGGAGGCGTTCCTATATTCTACTCCCAACATACGGAACCCGGAATATTGTCGCGTGTATCGAGGGATACACGAAGCTCCAAGGTTGTCGAACCGGGAGATCGGGCAGCAAGGGCGTTAGATGAAATCGCCCAAACCGAAAAAAGGAAAAGCCCCCGCCAAGCCGCACTGGAAACTTCTACGCGGTTAGGAGTGGGAACGCTTTCGCTCTGAATTTCGGCTTACCCGGATCGACTATATTGTGACCGGCGAGCCAAGCTGGGGTGACATCCGATCACGTTTTTCCCGAGCCTGGATGCGCAGTATCGTGGGTTGCCGAAATGTTGTCAAGGAAAATTCGCAGGGGAGACCACAAAATGTTTGGTTGCCACTATCGAAACTGTCTATTCATAGTGGTACAGTCGCAAAGTTTCCTTTGTTACTATCGTTCGCAGAATGCAGGGTAGAGGTGTGTTTTTTTAGATAACGCCTGGCAATTGACAGAAGCGGCTCCTGAAAAAATAATCGTGACATGAATGCTCCAGCAATCGAGATCCTAGGCCTCACGAAGGATTATCCGGCCGGCTTCTGGCGGAAACGGATGCGGCGTTCGCTCGATCACCTTACGCTACGGGTCGAAGAGGGAGAAGTCTTTGGGTTTCTCGGCCCAAATGGCGCTGGCAAGACCACGACACTGAAGCTCCTGATGGGGCTTATTTTCCCGACCGAAGGGACAGCGCAGATTCGCGGGATGTCGATTGACGATGCCGGCATGCACCGTGAAATCGGTTATCTACCGGAACAACCGTATTTCTACGATTACCTGACGGCGCGCGAGCTTCTCGATTACTATGCGCGATTTTTCGATTATAGCGCAGTGGAACGCCGCGAGCGTGTGGAACGGTTTCTCGGAATGGTCGGGCTTGCGACAGCCGGGGACGTGCAGTTGCGGAAGTTTTCGAAGGGCATGCTTCAGCGGGCGGGCATCGCACAGGCAATCCTGCACGATCCGCAGGTAATCTTTCTCGATGAGCCTATGTCGGGACTCGATCCGGTGGGGCGACGAGAGGTGCGCGACATCATCCTCGATTTGAAACAGAAAGGACGAACGGTATTTTTCTCGACGCACATCCTGCCGGATGCGGAAATGCTCTGTGACCGCGTGGCGGTGCTGGTGGGCGGCAAACTGCAAGGGGTGGGCGCGCCGGGAGAAATCGTTTCAGTCGAAGTACAGTCAATGGAGATTCTGTTCGAAGGGCGCGTGGGGCGGGTCTTGCCTGCGAACGTGGCGGCGCGAGCCACGCAACTAGGCGCGCGCTACCGCGTCGAAGTGCCGGAAGCGGAGCTCTACGCCACGCTCGAACAATTGCGCGGATGCGATGCGCGCATTCTTTCGGTTACGCCATTGCGACCCACGCTGGAAGAATATTTTTTGCGGCTGGTCGGACGCGAGCAGGCGCAGTCCCACGCAGTGGAGGTCGCAGCGCGATGAGCTCAATCCCAGAAGTAGTGGCGATCAACACGTTCCGCGAGGCAGTGCGAGACCGGGTGCTTTATAACCTGGTGTTTTTTGCGCTCATGATGATTGGGGCAGCGATCCTCGTCGGGCAAATTTCCATCGGCATCGAACGCCTGGTGATCATCAATCTCGGGCTCTCGGCAATATCCATATTTGGCCTGTTGATGGCTGTTTTTATCGGCGTGGGGCTTGTATACAAGGAGATTGAGAAGCGCACACTCTATAGTTTGCTGGCAAAGCCCATCCGCCGGTGGCAGTTCCTTACCGGTAAGTACGCCGGCCTACTGCTCACGCTTACGGTGAATACGGCCTTAATGACCTTGGGCTTGGGCGCGGCTCTTTTTTACGTAGGCCGGCCGCTCATTCGTGCGGACGCTTCGATTCTGGTTGCGGCATACTTCATTCTGCTGGAGCTGGCATTGGTGACAGCGATCGCGCTGTTTTTTTCTTGCTTTTCGAGCCCGATGCTTTCGGCGCTGTTTACACTGGGCATCTACATTACAGGTGTCTTCGCACAGGACATTCGCGCTTTCGGCGACCTGACACACAATGGGCCGCTACGCGCGACAACGCGGATTCTCTACTATCTGGTTCCAAATTTTCATAACTTCAACGTGATCGCATTGGCGGCGCACGGTGAGGCCATCGCCCTGTCGCTTGTGCTGCAGAATACCCTTTACGCGTTGCTCTATGTTGCGCTCGTCTTGATTGCCTCTTCCGCGGTGTTTTCGAGGCGCAATTTGAAGTGAGCAACTCCAGCCAATGGCGGTCTGTGTGGACCACCGCGATTCTGGTGCCGCTGTTTTTTGCGGCAATCGCGGTGCTGCAAGTGCGGATCGATGCTCACACGCGAACCGAATCCCAAGAAAAGGAAGAGCTGCTGCTACGCTCCGACGCAGCGATTAAGAAGCTAAGCCTCGGGTACGACTCGCTGCTTGCGGATATCTATTGGACGCGCGCGATCCAGTATTACGGGGCACGGGCGGGCGCCCCCCACGCCGATTGGGGCTTGCTCTGGCCCTTGCTCGACATCACTACAGCGCTCGATCCGCATCTCATCGTGGCTTACCGATTCGGTGCGATATTTCTTTCCGAAACAGGAGATGCCGGAGCGGGACGACCCGACCTCGCCGCCGAGCTAGTAAAACGAGGAATTGCCGCGAATCCAAACCAGTGGCGGCTCTACACCGACCTTGGGTTTCTATATTACTGGCGACTGGGGAATTACACCGATGCGGCGGCAACGTACCTTGCCGGAAGCAAGAACCCGGAGGCCCCGCTGTGGGTGAAGCTGATGGCGGCGCGAATCGCAGACAAGGGCGGGTCCATCGAGACATCACGCATGATATGGTCCGAGTTGTACGAGTCCACAAAGGATCCCCATATCCGAAAGTATGCCGAGCAGGAGTTGCGTGGTCTCAAGGCTCAGGAGGATGAAATTCAGCTGGACGAACTGGCCGGAGAATACCACAAGCGGTTCGGGCGCTATCCGTCCTCGACCCAGGAGATGCACGATGCCGGAATGCTGGCTGACATCCCCATAGACCCCGCCGGATTCACATACGCGATCGGATCGGACGGGAAATTTCATCTCGACCCGGCCAGCCCAATCGTCATTCCGGTGCCGCCCAAGGCCCCCCCAACAATTGCAACTGGCACTACTGATTCAAACTCCAACGAGCGGTAGAGCTTCCCATCTGTTGTGCCATGTCATACAGACGAGCCATCGTATCTAGAAATCCTTTACAATAGAGCTTACAACCGGATTCCAGTACCGCGAATCTCACCAATGACACACGCAATGTCCACGCGATTGGTGATTCCAATGCTTTCCGCCACACTGATAACGGCAGGACTAGCGACCTCGTTTGTCCCAGTTTTTGGGGCACCCCAGGCGACAGTACGGCCGGGCTTAACGGAAGCGCGGCCTGCGAGCCTTCCGTCAGAGCCTCCATCCAATGCCGAAATCAACATTCGTTCCCAGAAGCTAATCGCGAACCAGCATCGTGACGACGAAGTGCGGCAACAATACGAGCGCATCGAGCGCCACCGAAACTTCACAGCAGGTCCGAATCCGCACGCGATCGAGGACAAGACTTATCGTGTTGTCCCCACCGGAACCGGTTCGCTCAAGATTCTGCTGAAGGACAATGGCACACCGACGGATCCCGCTGAATATCGCCGACAACTACAAGCGTGGGAAGATGTTCTGGAACTGATGCTCAAGCCCAATGATTCCCGGGCCAAGACTGCCTATGAGAAATATAACAAACGCCAGCACGAGAGGAGCGAGCTCGTCGATGCAATGATCACTGCGTTTGCCACTCGGTGGCTGCGGCAGGAGACCGTAAACGGCTACTCTTGTGATGTCTTTGAGCTGACGCCCAAGCCGAACTTTCACCCGAAGTCCATGTTTGAGGATGCGCTGACGCACGTTACGGCCAAGATATGGGTCGACCACGACTCCAACCAACTCGTGCGCGGTGAGGCCCATATCATGCGCGATATTTCGTTTGGCGGCGGGATCCTGGGAAAACTGTATCGCGGAGGCGTGTTCTCCATGGAGCAGTCGGAGGTCGAGGCGGGAATCTGGGAGCCGACACGCTATCAATATGATTTTGAGGGACGAAAATTTTTATTCACCTTCGAGGAGCACCAGATCATCGAAGCAAACCACTACAGGCGAGTCGGTCCGCCGAGGGAAGCCCTGATTGTCGTCCAGAACGAACTGGCGAGTGGGAAAGCGCCGACCAACGACCCTTAATCCGATGGAATGGACCCACGCCGAACCGGACTGCCGAATTCGTGCAGATAACCGGTTGAAACAACCCGAGGGCTCGGAAAACGCCGGCCCCCGGGTGACTCTGCGAAATTACCGTGCGGCTGCCGCGATTTCTTTCTCGATAGGAGCGCCCACGAGATTGCCCCATTCGGTCCACGAGCCATCGTAGTTCTTCACGTTGTTGTAGCCGAGCAAATATTTTAGAACGAACCAAGTGTGAGAGCTGCGTTCGCCGATCCGGCAATACGCGATCACCTCGTCGGTGCCTTTTACTCCTTTGTCCTGGTAAAGCTGCTTCAATGCATCGAGCGATTTGAACGTACCGTCCTCGTTGGCCGCCTGCGACCAAGGGACATTCAAAGCACCGGGAATGTGGCCAGCCCGTTGGGCGGTTTCCGACATACCGGGGGGCGCGATAATCTTCCCGGTGAACTCGTCGACCGAACGCACGTCAACAAGGTGTCCCGAACTTTTCTTCTCAAGAATGGGAGAAATGTGCTCCTTATGAGCGCGCAGAGATTCATCGGGTGCACTGGCGCGATACGTCGTGGAGTCGACTTTCGGCGGGTCCGTCGTTAGAGGCCGCTTTTCTTCGACCCACTTTTTACGGCCACCGTTCATCAACCGGACGTCCTTATGACCGTAATATTTCAATTGCCAGAAGGCGTAGGCGGCAAACCAGTTGTTGTTGTCGCCGTAGAGAATTACGGCCGTATCGTTCGAGACACCGGATTGACCGAGAAGTTTCTCCAGCGCTGCCTTTTCGATCAGGTCGCGCCGCACGTTGTCCTGAAGCTGCGTCTGCCAATTCCATCCCACAGCGCCGGAGATGTGCCCTTGATCATAGGCTGTTGTGTCGACGTCTACTTCCACCAGCCGAATCTTCGGATCACTTAGGTGTTCCGCCACCCATTGCGTCGAAACCAGCACTTCGGGGTGCGCATAATCGGACATGTCATTTCCTCCTCAAAAGAGTTGTGTTCCCGTTATAAGAGAGGCGGAAAAAAAACACCGCCATGTCATCTCTGGCGGTGGGCTTGAGGATTCTGAGCTAGACGCGACTAACTAGAACCCTATCCTCCCCTGCCAGAGGAAGTGGATGTACAGCATCGACAGCAACAATCCTGAGCGGTCCTCTGGAAGCCAATCCGCATAATGGCGGAGGATACACCGGAATATCCGGAACCGCAACGGCCTTTTGGCGGAAGCGCAGATCCGCTGGGGTAGCTGGAGTCTTCCATCAGACGATCTTGGAAACAGAAACCGAGGCATAAAGTACGCGATTTCAGCCGGCAGCCTGTAATCCGTTGCCAGCGGATTCGAGTTCTACCCGCAGCAGCCAGTCGAAGTGAAACTTCTCTCCAGCAAGCCATTTCTCGAGCTCCTCGCGGCTTGGCGCGTCGAATTCGACGAGCATCTTGCCCTCCTGCATGTTGACAAAGACGTGACGCGCGCGCACCTGCGTGCCGGCATGCAGGTGCCGTACCAATGCGTCTGCTCCCTGACGCGTGAGGCAGGCCAGTGTGTGCTGCGAGATGTATCGAGCCATTCGGTCTCCTGTCCGTGACGGATGATCTTATGCAACTTTAAGGTATTCCGAAAGCAACGTCCAAGTGGAAAAAGCAATGCTGAGCGCCAAGTTTGCTCTCTTTTCGGAGCCTGAAACTGATTGCCATGAAATTCTGCCTGTCCATGCGGACAGGTCTTCTTGGGAATATAGTGGTCAATACTGGGAAGGTCATCGTGCCGGAGTAGAACCGTCACGAGATTATGACCCAAGCTGTACACAATATGGGTAAGAGATTCCAGGTTGCTTTGATCGTTATCGTGGTGCTCGCTGCACCTACTGCGCACAGTAGGACCGCCCAAGGTATCTTGTTGGAATTGTAGTAGACGCACACGGCAAGCCCGTCGCCGGAGCAAGTGTGGTGATTCAAACCTCCGACGGCGAACATCCTCATGCGCCACGGCGGTGCGTGTCAACGAGTTTGAGACCAGTGTTCATGGGATTTAGTGAGTTTTTTCATCTGTCTTGAGCGGTTTGTTGATCCAGACCTCTGTTGGGACCGTTGCTGGTTTGGGGGCTTGGCGGACGAAGCGTTCGGGATGGACGCGATAGGCGGCATCAAGAACAGTTTGGCGCAGTTCGAGAATGAGCGCGGTTTGGTTGTAGTGGACCATGGCCGGTGTGAGCAAACCCAGCCCGGAATGACGGTGTTCCTCGTTGTACCAGCGGAAAAATACCTGTGAAAAAGCGCGGCTGTCCTGAATGCGCCCGAAGCGGTCCGGGAACTCCGGGCGGTATTTCATGGCGCGGAACTGGCTTTCCGAGTACGGGTTGTCATCCGAGACGTGAGGCCGGCTGTGCGTTTTAGTGACACCCAAGTCGGCCAGCAAGACTAATGGGTGTGATCGCGGCGTAGGGTCACAAGGGACGCTCTGGTGGCACTGGCAGGCGGATCCAATCTCTCGGCAGTGTAAAGATTTTTGTGTAAACGGTTTTGGTTTTTATTGTTTTAAGCCCTCTATCGTTCCAGTAAAAACAACCGCCGTCGGAGCTGTGAGAATGTGGGAATCTCTCCGGTTTTGGGGAGATTTCCAA
>Ga0307373_10015575_pt1 | contig 10324 bp, 2 predicted proteins | sample OX2MG_FD_202534 | JGI IMG/M metagenome (GOLD analysis project Ga0307373, IMG submission 202534) | Soil microbial communities from Risofladan, Vaasa, Finland - OX-2 | ecosystem: Environmental > Terrestrial > Soil > Coastal area > Acid sulfate soil | place: Finland: Risofladan, Vaasa | collected...
GTCGCCGGCCTGGCGGCTGCCGCGGGCCAGCGACTCCCGGCGCGTGGCCGGGTCAGGGCCGCGCCGGCTCACCGGCGGTCGTCGCCGACGCCAGAAAGCCGGTACGGACGAAATAGTCGAAATAGCGCGACAGCAGCGCCCCGTCGATCGCCGGACACTCGACGCCCGTGCCGTCGAGCGCCTCAGCGGTCACCTCACACCGCGCCCGTGGAGGCTCGACCGGCGGCGGCATCTCCACGGCCGGATCCTGTCCGGCCTCGGGCGGCACCGGAAACAGCGGCAGCAGCGGCTTCAGGGCGTTGTCGTCGCCCGCGCGGCACGCCTCCACCAGCCGCTGATGCCAGGCGCGGTACGGCACCTGCGCCAGCGGATATCCGCGCGCGCGGATGAACTCGAACATCCGGTCCCACTGGAACCACTGCGGATTGATCACGTGGAACGCCGGCAGGTCGCGTGACACCGGCGACCGCGACAGCCGCACGATGGCCCGGCTCACGTAGTCGACCGGCGACATGTTGTCGATCGGGTGCACGGCCGGCGCCGCCCCGAGCTGAATCAGCCCCTTGATGGCCCGGCTCGCGAAGTCGTCCGTGTTCCACATCCCCGTCCGGCTGTCGCCGACGATGCGCGCCGGCCGATAGACGGCGGCCGGCAGACCCCGCTGGCGCGCGAGGTGCACCAGGCGCTCGGCCACCCACTTGCTCTCGGCGTACCCTGTCGCCAGCCCTTCCGGCGGCGGCTGGCCGTCCCGCTCGCCGGTCGTGTAGTACGCCGCGCCCAGCATGTCCATCGTCGAGACGTAGTGCACCGGCTTCGTGCGGCGGCGGCACGCCAGCCGCAGCACGTCCATCGTCCCCAGCACGTTCGCCCGCTTCAGCGCCTTGTACGGATGCGCGAAGTTGACGAGCGCGCCGTTGTGATAGATCGCCTCGACGCGGTCCCCCAGCGCGTCGAACGCCTGCTCGCTCAGGCCGAGACGGGGCTGGCCGAGGTCGCCGGGCTGCGCGGCGATGCGCGGCGCGTACTCCGGCTTCCAGAGCCGGAACGCCTCGAGGGCGCCGCGCAGGCGATCGACGCCCGCCTCCGGGCTCCCGGCGCGCACCAGGCAGACCACGTCCGCCCCGGTCGCGTCGAGCAGCGCCGACAGGAGATACGTGCCGAGAAACCCCGTGGCGCCGGTCAGGAAGATCCGCGAGGGCGGGCTGGCCGCCGCGTCCGCCGGCGGCACGATGTCGGCATCGAGCACCGCTTCGGCGATCAGCAGGCGCGGGTCGGCCGCCTGCGTCCCGGGCGGCACGCCCGCGGCGAGCAGCCGGACCGCACGCGCGAGCTGCGCGACGGTCGGCGCCTCGAACAGGACGCGCAGCGGCACGTCGACGCCGAAGCGCCGCCCGACGGCGGAAAGCAGCCGCGCCGCGAGCATGGAGTGGCCGCCGCTCTCGAAGAAATCGTCGTGCACGCTGCCGATGTCCGCCCCCAGGACCTCCGACCAGATGGCGGCCATCCGGCGCTCGTCCTCGTCGCGCGGCGGCGTCACCCCGGCCCGCTCGCCGACGACCGCTTCGGGCTTCGGCAGGGCCCGCCGATCGATTTTCGCGTTCGGCGTCAGCGGCAGCGCGTCCATCAGGACGATCGCCGACGGGATCATGTAGCCCGGCAGCGTCTCGCGCACGGACTCTCTCAGGGCCTGGCCGGTCAGCGGCACGCCGGGCTGCGGCACGACGTAGCCGACGAGCCGCCGGTCGCCCGGCAGGTCCTCGCGGACGATCGCCGCGACCTGCCGCACGCCCGCCTGGCGGGCCAGCGCGGCCTCGACATCCCCCAGCTCGATCCGGAACCCTCGCAGCTTCACCTGCTGATCGGATCGCCCGGCGAAGACGACGCGCCCGTCCTCCCTGAACGCCGCGCGATCGCCCGTGCGGTACATGCGGGCGCCAGGCTCGCCCGCGTGCGGGTCGGGGACGAACCGATCGGCCGTCGTGTCCGGCTGCCCGAGATACCCGCGCGCCAGACCGTCTCCACCGATGTACAGATCGCCGACAACGCCCGGGGGGAGCGGCTCGAAGCGGGCGTCCAGGACGTACAGCCGGGTGTTGCCGATCGGCCGGCCGATCGGCACCGGACCGTCGACCTCGGCGACCGGCTCCACCGCCGACCAGACGGTCGTCTCGGTCGGACCATACATGTTCCAGACCGATCGGCTGACGCGCTTCAGGTACGACGCGAGATCCTGCGGCAGCGCTTCGCCACCGACCAGCACACGGATGCCGTGGGGGTTCGTCCAGCCGGCTTCCTGCAGCAGCCGCCACGTCACCGGCGTGGCCTGCATCACCGTGACGCGCTCGGCTTCGATCAGGCGCGCCAGCGCGCGGCCATCGGCCATCGCATCGGCGCCGGCGAGCACGACCGTCGCGCCGGTCGTCAGCGGCAGCCACACCTCCAGCCCGGCGATGTCGAACGACAGGGTCGTGACCGCCAGCAGCCGGTCGCCGGCGTCGAGCCCGGGCGTGCGGCGCATCGAGGCCAGGAAATTCAGCACCGACCGGTGCGAGATCTGGACCCCTTTGGGACGACCGGTCGATCCGGACGTATAGATGATGTACGCGAGCTGATCGGCGTCGACCGGAAGCGGCGCCGGCTGCGGCGGCATGGCCATCCAGGCGGCGCGCTCCGCGACGAGATCCACGCGGCGGCAGAACGCCGGCACCTCGAGCGGCCGCCGCCCGTCCGTCAGCAGCAGCGGCATCCGCGCGTCGCCGATCATCGGCGCGAGCCGCGCGGCGGGGAACGCCGGATCGAGCGGGACGTAGGCGCCACCGGCCCGCAGCACGGCCGTCAGCGCCACGACCAGATCGGCCGACCGCTCGAGGCAGACCCCGATCGGGACGTCAGGGCCGACCCCGAGACCCGTCAGGTACGTGGCGAGACGCGCCGAGCGCTCGTCGATCTCGCGGAAGGTCACCGCCCCGCCTGGCGTGACGAGCGCGGGGTGATCGGGACGTTCGCGGGCCGCCTCCGCCAGCCGGCATGCGAGCCCGCCGTCGGTGCGATACGGCATGGCCGTCCCGTTCCACTCGTGCAGCATCCGCGCCCGCTCATCGCGGTCGAGCAGAGGCACGCTCTCCAGGGGAGCCTCCGGCGCGTCGGCCATGGCCGAGAGCACGGTCGTCAGGTACCGGCTCAGGCGGGCCGCGGTCGATTCGGCGAACAGGTCGGTGCAGTATTCGAGCTGCCCGGTCAGGCGATCGCCCTGCTCGTGCAGCGTCAGCGTCAGGTCGAACTTCGACAGTCCGGCGCTCAGCGCCACCTGTTCGATCGCCTCGTCCGCAGACGGCTTCAGCAGGATGAACATCACCTGAAACAACGGGTTCCGGGCGAGGTCGCGGACCGGCTTCAGCGCGTCGACGATCTGTTCGAACGGCAGGTCCTGGTGCTCGTGCGCGCCGAGCACCACCTCGCGGACGCGCGCCAGAACGTCGAGCGGCGTCAGGCAGCCCTCGAGCCGGCAGCGCATGACGAGGGTGTTCGCGAACAGGCCGATGACGTCTTCCGTCTCCCGATGCGTCCGGCCGGCGATGGGCGAGCCAATCGCCACGTCGTCCTGTCCCGAGCAGCGCGCGAGGAGGATGGCGAAGCCGGCGAGCAGGGTCATGAAGAGCGTGGCGTCGTGGCGGCGGGCGAACGCCTTCAATCGCGCCGTCAGGCCGGCCTCGAAGACGAACGCCCGCGTGCGGCCGCGGAACGTCTGCACGGGCGGGCGCGGAAAGTCGGTCGGCAGATCGAGCGGCGGCACGCCTGCCAGCCGATCGATCCAGTACTCGAGCTGGCGCTGCCGCACGTCGCCCTGGAACCAGTGGCGCTGCCACGCCGCGTAGTCGGCGTACTGGACCGCCAGCGGCGGCAGGTCGGGATCGCGTCCCTGCGCCACGGCGGCGGCGCAGGCGAAGAACTCGCGCGCCAGCCGCTCCATCGACCAGCCGTCCGACACGATGTGGTGCATGACGAACAGCAGCACGTGTCGGGCGGGCGCCAGGCGGATCAGCGTGGTCCGCAGCAGCGGTCCCGCGGCCAGGTCGAACGGCTGCTCGAATGCGGCGGTCGCGACCCGCTGGAGTTCCGCATCCTGCTCTGTCGCCGGCGTCGCCGTGAGGTCGATGCGATCGAACCGAGGCGTGGCCGTCCCGGCCACGACCTGCACCGGCACGCCGTCGACCGCACCGATGGTGGTCCGCAGCGTCTCGTGGCGGGCCACGAGCATCTCCAGGGCACGCCGCGCCCAGTCGGCATCGATCCCCCCCTCGACGCGGAACGCGAGCGCCAGGTTGTACGCGGGGTTGCCGGGCTCGAGCCGGTCGAGGAACCACAGCCGCTCCTGCGCGAAGGAGAGCGGCGCGGTCGGCGCAGGCGGCCGCCGGGGAACGACCGGCGCGGCCTGGCGCTTCGACTTCGACAGCAGCTCGAAGAGGGCCCGCTTCTGGGGCGAGAGATGGGCGAGGGGATCGTGCGTGTCGCTCATGGCGCGCCGCTCACGCGTCGGGCGGGCGCGTCAGCTCGCGCAGGCGCGACGCCGCCTCTTCATCCGACATCCCCTCGAGCTCGGCCAGCAGCCGCGCCTCCTCTCCGCCGGCGCCGGCCGGGTCGATCGCACCGGCCAGCCCGGCAATCGTCGGGCGCTCGAGCACCTCGCGCAGCGACAGCTGCACCGTGAAAGCGGCACGCAGGCGGCTGATGAGCTGCGTGGCCAGCAGCGAATCGCCGCCGAGATCGAAGAAGTGATCGTCCAGGCCGATCCCACCGACGCCGAGCAGCCCCTCCCAGACCTCCGCCACGCGCCGCTCCACATCCGTCGCCGGCGCCCGGTACGGCGTGGCGAGGTCGGGACGCGGGTGGCGCGCCCCGCGTTCGGCCTCCCGCGCGCCGATCGGTTCCTCGGCCCCGGTCCCCTGCGCAGCGCGGGCGTGCAGGTGGTCGAGCCGCGGCGACACGATCACCTGCGGCAGGCTGGAGGCGACAATCATGCCGAATGCGGCGCCGCCGGCCGACGGGCTGATGCCGGATTCCAGCGCCGCCGCGCGCTCGGCCCGCAGCGAGTCCGGCACGCCGGTCGTCACGGCCATGCCGACGTCGCGCCAGGCGTCCCAGTCGATCGCCACCACCCGCGTCGTCCGATCGGTGGCGCGCGACTGCGCGTACGCGTCGAGATAGGCGTTGGCGGCGCAGTAATCCACCTGCCCCGGCTCGCCGACCAGCGAGGCGACCGACGAGCAGAGCGCGATGAAATCCGGGGCGTGCCGCTTCAGGACGACGTCGAGCACCCGCATCCCCTCGACCTTCGGCGCCATGACGCGCGCCGCCGCGTCAGGCGTCTTGAGCTGGATGAGGCCGCCGCCCGGCACGCCTGCCGCATGGATGACGCCGGCGATCGGTCCGAACCGGCGGACCGCGTCGTCCACCAGTTCGCGCATGGCCGGCGCGTTCGTCACGTCGGCGGCCGCGACCATCACGTGCGCGCCGGACGATTCCAGCGCGCGGACCGCCGTGATCTGGCGCGAGGTCGTTTCGTCCGCCGGATGCGTCGCCAGCCAGCCGTCCCAGTCGGTCCGCGGTGGGAGCCCGCGCCGGCCCGTCAGCACCAGCCGCGGTTGAACCCGCGCCGCGAGCCAGGCCGCCAGCGACAGGCCGACGCCGCCGAGACCACCGGTCACGAGATAGGTGCCGCCCTGACGAAGCCCCGCCGGCACGCCCTGTCCGCCGGCGCCCGCATCCAGCCGCACCGGCTCGAACGCCTGCGTCCACCGCCGCCCGCCGCGGTACGCGACCAGGTCGCTGTCCGACGCCAGGTCGAATTCGTCGATCACCTGGGCGGCGACCGTCCGCCAGGCCGCCGTGTCCGCCGGCGCTTCCACGTCGATCGTGCGGGCCACGATCGCCGGACGCTCGCGCGCGATGACCCGGACCGGCCCCAGGACGAGGGCCTTCTCCGGAAACCGGCCGTCCCCGCCCGTGATCTCGTAGGTATGGCTCGTGACGACCCCGAGCAGGAACGACGCGTCGGGGCACTGATCGCCGAACGCCTGCAGCATCAGGAGGAGGCTCTCGAAGCCGAAGCGGCGCACGCGGTGCAGGCTGCTCGTGTCGCTGATCGGGAGGTTGCGCTCCGTCACGGTCCAGAGATGCGCGATGCGGTGGGGCAGCAGACCCTCCGTGCGCAGCAGCGCGATCAGCGCCGCCCAGTCCTCGGCCCTGGACGGGTCGACCGCGCACGTCCGCGCGGACAGTCGGGCGAAGCGCCCCCCCGTGATGACCTTCAGCACGTCGGCGCCGGCCGCCACCAGCCGGTCCGCCATCGCCGCCCCGAGCCCCTGATCGTCGGCCAGCAGCAGCCAGCGCGTGCGCCCGACGCCGGCGGCCGGTTTCGGCAGGCGATCCGCCGGCGACTGCCGCCACACGGGAGTGGCGAACCAGTCGGCCGGCCCGCCATCCGGCGATGCCGGCGCCGCCGTTGCGGCTGACGTGACCGAGGGCTCGGCGTGCGGCTCGACCGGCCGGAGCGGGTCGGACCAGTAGCGCTGGCGCTCGAACGGGTAGGTCGGCAGCGGCACCCGGCGGCGGCGCTCCTGTCCCCAGTAGCCGGCCCAGTCGACGTCGACACCGGCCGTCCAGAGCTGCGCGAGCGCGGCCTGCATGTCTTCGACCGCGTCGGTCGACGCCGCACCCGGCATCGTCGGCACGGTGGCGTTGGCGCCCGCCTTCGCGGGATGACGTGCCGCCAGGGCGCTGAGCGTCCGGCCCGGACCGACCTCGAGCAGGACGCGCGCCTCCCCCTCGAGCAGGGTCGTCAGGCCGTCGGCGAACCGGACCGTCTCGCGCAGGTGCCGGACCCAGTAGTGCGGGTCGGTCGCGTCGTCCGGCGTGATCCAGCGTCCCGTCAGGTTCGAGACGTAGGGGACCGACGGCGGCCGCAACGTGAGCTTCGATACCGCCTCGCCGAACGGCGCCAGCATCGGCTCCATCATGGCCGAGTGAAACGCGTGGCTCGTCTCGAGACGTGTCGCGCCGACACCGGCCGCGCTGAGCGTCGCCTCGAGCGCCGCCATCGCGTCGGGCGGACCGGCCAGCACGCACGACTCGGGTGCGTTGATCGCCGCCAGCGCGATCGTGTCGCTCTCGTAGCGTCGTGCGCCCGCCTCCGGCAGTCCGACGGCCAGCATCACTCCCGGCCGCAGCAGCTGCATCAGCGCCCCGCGCCGCGCGACCAGCCGCAGCGCATCCTCGAACTCCATGACGCCCGCCAGACACGCAGCCACATATTCGCCGAGGCTGTGTCCCAGCATGGCCGACGGCCGCACGCCCCACGCCGCCCACTGCTGCGCCAGGGCGTAGCTGACGGCGAAGACCGCCGCCTGCGTCGCGCCCGTCTGCCGCAGCCGGACGCGCGCCGCCGTGTCGCGGCCGGCATCCGGATAGACGATCTCGGCCAGATCGACGCCGCCTTCCGCCCGGACGAGGGCGCGGGCACGGTCGAACGCGTCGCGGAACGCCGCTTCCCGCTCGTAGAGGGCCCGCCCCATGCCGACGAACTGCGCCCCCTGCCCGGGCAGCAGGAACGCGGCCTGGCGGCCGGTCGACCTCGGCGCCCCCGTCCAGCGCCGCCGGTCGCCGGCCCCGGCCAGGGCGTCTCTCACACTCCGCGCGTCGCGTCCGGCGACCGCAAGGCGATGCGCGAAGGCCCGCCGGCCCTGCGTGAGCGTGAAGGCGACATCGGCCAGCGCGGCCTCCGCATGGGAGGCCAGGTGCGCCTCCATCTGCACGGCCGCCTGCGCGAGCGCCGCCTCGGACCGCGCCGACACGACGACGACCTGGGTGTCGCGGCTCGGGCCCGGCGGTTCCGGCGCCGGCGCCTCTTCGAGAATGACGTGCGCGTTGGTTCCGCCGATGCCGAACGAGCTGACGCCGGCCCGGCGGGGCGTGGCGCCCGCGCTCCAGTCGCGCAGTCGATCGTTCACGAAGAACGGGCTGTTCGCGAAGTCGATGCCCGGGTTCGGCGTCTGGAAGTGCAGGCTGGGCGGGATCTGCCGGTGCTCGAACGCCAGCACGGTCTTCACCAGTCCCGCGATGCCGGCCGCGGCGGTGAGATGACCGATGTTCGTCTTGACCGATCCGAGGGCACAGAAGCCCTTCCGGGCGGTGCTGCTGCGGAACGCCGACGTCAGCGCCTTTACTTCGATCGGATCGCCGAGCTCCGTGCCGGTGCCGTGCGCCTCGACGTACGAGATCGAATCGGCCGGGACGCCGGCGTTGTCGAGCGCCTGGAAGACCACGGCCGCCTGGCCGCCGGCCGCCGGGGCGGAGAACCCGGCCTTGCCGGCCCCGTCGTTGTTGACGGCCGACCCGAGCACGACCGCGTGAATCGTGTCGCGGTCGGCCACCGCCTCGTCCAGCCGCTTCAGCGCGACGAGGCCGACGCCGTCGCCGAAGAGCGTGCCGTTCGCGCGCGCGTCGAAGGCCCGGCAGTGACCGTCCCGCGACAGCATGCCGCCGGCCTCGCAGTTGTAGCCGGAGAACGGCGAGACGTTCAGCGACGAGGCGCCCGCCAGCGCGAGGTCGCACTCGAAGTTCAGCAGGCTCTGGCAGGCGAGGTGCACCGCCACGAGCGCCGTCGAACAGGCGGTCTGCACGGTGCAGGCCGGGCCGGTGAGGTTCAGTTTATAGGCCACGCGGGCGGCCAGATAGTCGGCGCCGTTGGTGATGACCGTCCTCAGCACGCCGTTGCGCTGCAGGAACTGCGGCTTCGCGAGCAGGTTGAACCAGAGGTACGTGTTCTGGCTGGATCCCCCGAACACGCCGATGAGACCGGGGAAGCGTTCCGGCACGTAGCCGGCATGCTCCAGCGTCTCCCAGGCGGCCTCGAGGAACAGCCGCTGCTGCGGGTCGATCGTCTCGGCGTCCTGGGCGCTGTAGCCGAAGAAGCCGGCGTCGAACAGCTCCTGCCCGTCCAGGTACGGCCGCGCGCGCACGAAGTTCGGATCCGAGAGCTTGGCCGGGTCGATCCCCTGGCGCTTCAGCTCCTCGTCCGTGTAGAACGTGATCGACTCGACGCCGTCGCGCAGATGGCTCCAGAACGTCTCGAGCGTCGGCGCGCCCGGAAACCGGCCGCTGAGGCCGATGATCGCAATCGCGTCGGCCGATGCGGGGCGACTGGTCGCGCTCACGAGTCCCCGTGCGTGCGCGGCTGGCGCTCGCGCCGCCGCTCGGCCCGTCCACGGCGCTGCGCGAAGGACGCGGACTCGTCCACGTCCTCCCCGCCCGCCAGCCTGGACAGCGATTCCACCGTCGGCCCCTCGTACAGCACGGACGAGGGGAGCTGCACGTTGAACGCCTTCTTGATCCGCGACAGCACCTGGACGCCGATCAGCGAATCGCCGCCCAGCTCGAAGAAGCTGTCGTGAACGCCGATCTCCGTCAGCCCGAGCAGGTCGCGCCAGATCGCCGCCACCTTCTGCTCGGCCTCCGTCCGCGGCGCCACGAACGCCGTGGCCAGCTCCGGCCGCGGGTGCTGCACCCGCGTCTGCACCGCCGCCGGCTGGGCGGTCTCCTGCAGCGTGCGGATCGCCTGGCGCTGCCAGTCGATGAGCGACAGCAGGTTCTTCGGCGACACCACGAGCTGCGCGCGGCCGGCCGACAGCACGCGGTGGAACGCCTCGATCCCCTCGTGCGGCGGAATCATGCCGCTCGCCGCCGCACCGGCCGCGGAGGCGGCCGCGGCCGGCCGCCGCGGCCGCTGGCGCCGCTCGAGCGTCTGCACGTGGATGGCCAGCTTGCCGATCTGCCGGGCCCCGGCCATGAACTCGAACGCCTCTTCGACGCCGGCGATCGGGAAGCTCTGCACCGGTGACGGCTGGTACTCGCCCGCCTCGAAGTGCGCCGCGACCTGCTCGAACATCCGGTGCACCGCGTGCGGCCGCTGGATGAACATCGGCCCGAGGTCGACGGCCGCGAGCGACAGATTGTTCGCGAACGGCCGCAGGCCGATCGACGAATTCTGATAGATGTCGCGCGCGCCGATCTCGACGAACCGCCCGTACGCCCGCAGCAGCCCGAGGCTCGCCGGAATGAACTCGCCGGAGAGCGAGTTCAGCACGACGTCGACCCCCTCGCCGTTCGTCCAGCTCCGGATGTCGTCCGCGAACGAGAGGGCGCGCGACGTCGAGACGTGGCGCACGCCGAGCGACGAGAGATACTCCCGCTTGGCGGGATTCCCGGCCGTCGCGAAGATCTCGGCGCCGATGTGCTGGGCGATCTGGATGGCCGCCAGCCCGACACC
>Ga0307373_10015576_pt1 | contig 10324 bp, 11 predicted proteins | sample OX2MG_FD_202534 | JGI IMG/M metagenome (GOLD analysis project Ga0307373, IMG submission 202534) | Soil microbial communities from Risofladan, Vaasa, Finland - OX-2 | ecosystem: Environmental > Terrestrial > Soil > Coastal area > Acid sulfate soil | place: Finland: Risofladan, Vaasa | collected...
CATCCAGGCGCGAGGATCAAATCAGGCGGCAGCCTCCTCCGTTGAAGGTTGGGAGAGTTGCAGCTGTCCGTCCACGAAGCGGTATCCGGCCAGCAGCAGGTGGAGCTGGTTGGGGGCATTGATCCCGCGCCAGTTGGTGCTCAAGCGAGTGGCCAGCTTGAACACCAGGTAGAGCACGTTGTCGCGGACCCGCATGCGTTTGGTGGCATCGGTGCGGAGCCGCACCCCGGCGAAGATGGACTCGATCGGGTTGCTGGTGCGGAGATGGGTCCAGTGCTCTTGGGGGAAATCGTAGAAGGCGGTGAAGTCGTCCCAGTCCCGTTCCAGGCAGTCGGCGGCGTCGGCCTGTCCCTGGGCTCGCAGCTGGGCGCAGTAGGCGACTCGCAGCCCGGCACAGGACTGGCGGTCCGGAGCTTCGTACATGGCGTGAATCGCCTGGCGGGTCTCAGCGTGGAGCCGCCGGGGGAGCTTGTCCAGAACATTCAGGGTGCGGTGGTTCCCGCAGCGCTGGTGGCGGGTTTCGGGGAAGACCTCGTCCAGGGCCCCCCACAGTCCCAGGCCCCCGTCCCCAACGGCCAGCAGGGGCGGCTCGGTCATCCCGCGCTCCCGCAGGGAGCGCAGCACCCCGGCCCAGGACTCCCGGCTCTCCCGGTAGCCCTCCTCGATCGCCAGCAGCTCCTTGCGGCCGTCCCGCCGGACCCCGATCACCACCAGCAGGACCGTCTTCTCCTGCTCCAGGCCGGCCTTCAGGTAGACCCCATTGGCGAACAGGTAGGCGTAGCGCTCGGTGAGGGGACGGGCTCGCCACAGCTGGTACTCCTGGGCCCACTCCTGCTTGAGCCGCAGGATGCTGTTCGGCGAGAGCGCCGCGGTGGAGCCCACCAGGGCCCGGAACACCGGCTCGAAGTCGCCGCTGGACAGCCCCTCCAGGTAGAGGCGGCCGAGCAGCCGGGCCTGGGTCTGGGAACGGCGCTCGTCGCGGTGCACGATCGCCAACTCGAAGCCGTCTGGGGCCACCTCCTGGGGAACGTCCCGCACTCTGGGGATCCGGACCTCCACCGCTCCCATCCCCACCCCGATGGTGCGCGGGGACAGATGGCCGTTGCGGTAGCCGCGGAACTCTGGAGCGCGCTGGTAGCGGGACCGGCCCAGGAGCTCCTCCACCTCCGCCTCCAAGGCGGCGTGGAGGAGCTGCTGCGCTCCACTTCGGACGACCGCCTCGAGCACGTCCCCGGGAGCGGGGACCGGTGCGGTGGGCGGCAGAATCTGGTACTTTGCAGACACGGCGTAGCCTCCCGTGCTGACCCGTTTCAGCGGGTCCTCCGATAGTTCGTTGCCCGGAAGGCTACGCCGTCGCTTTCCCCGAGGTCAGCCGACGGGCCGGATCAATTTCCACAAGTTCTGACGCTAGCTCGTCGAGAGTTGCAGCACCTAGATCCGACTCATCATCCGCAGAGCATTCGGCTTCCACTCCCCAGAGGCTCTCATCGCTCTCGCAAAACTCAGCCTGGGTGGCCTCTGTCCGCCTCTTCCTGGCCGCTCATGAACCCACGGCAACTGCAGGAGACCCCGTTTTCATGACCTCCGCCACACGGCGGCCACGTTGATGTTGGGCGAGGGGGTCCATCCCAAGATCGCCGCGGAGATGCTCGAGCACTCGACGGTCGCCATCACGCTCGACACCTACAGCGCCGTGACGGAGACGATGCAGCAGGGGGCGGCCCGGCCGATCGAGCGGGCCATTCGGCGAGCGGCGACGTCAACCCGGTAGGTATCCATTTAGGCGCTCGCCGAAGCGGCCGGACCCATGCTGATCTCGAAATCCGGTGCCGAGGGCCGGGATCGAACCGGCGACACCGGGTTTTTCAGACCCGTGCTCTACCAACTGAGCTACCTCGGCGCGACCGCGGAGTCTACCATAGGGAAGCTGTTTTTCCCGGCCGGCCGGTGGCTGACCGGGACGGGTGCTCGCACCCGCGGGTCCGCAGTCAGACCGACTGTCGCGCGGCGCGTCGTGCGACGGCGGGCGAGATGTCTCCCATTTGGACCATGGCGGAGAGCACCGACCAGCGGCGCTCCCGCGCATCCGAGGGGTGCTTCCGCGGGTCCAGCGCCGAGGGAGCCTGGGGAAGACCGGCGAGCAGAGCGAACTGCGCCAGCGTGTCCTTGGCGAGGGGGCGGTGGAAGTACAGCCGACTGGCCGCCGGGGCTCCGTACGCGCCACCTCCGAGGTACACCTCCGAGAGGTAGGCCGCCAGGATCTGGCGCTTGCTGAGGTGGGACTCGACCTTGAGGGCGAGCACGAGGTCCTCCCACCTGCCAGGCAGCGTCCCGTCCCAGCCATGCAGGTAGAGATCCTCCGCCAGCTGCTGGGTGATCGTCGAGCCTCCCTGGCACGCGCATCCGTGGGTTAGGTCATACAGGCCGGCCCGCGCCAGTCCCTCGATGCTGATCCCGTGATCGTGATAGAACTGCTGGTCCTCGACGGCGACGAGAGCCTGCGCCAGCAGCCGGGGGACGTGGCCCGGGGTGAGTGGGGTCGTGTGATGGGCTCGGTCGATCGCGGCGACGCGAGCGAGCAGGTTCGATGTCGAGGGCGTGGCGATCCACGTGATGCCGGTGGCCACGGCCCCCAGGGCCAGCACGCCGAAGAGCGTGGCGGCCCCGACCCGTCCCGCGCGGCGCCCGACGATCCGTCGCGCTCGAGTGGGGGGCGTCGTCTCCGCGGGCCAACCCGCAGGGGATCCCGGCTCGAGGGGCGTGGATGGGTCGGCGATCAGCACTGGAGGAGCGTAGCCTGAGCCCCACGGACGGCCGCGCCCCCCCGATGCGTCCCCGTATCGTGCTGATCTGTGTCCTTGCCCCCGATCTCATCCGGCCCTTCCCCCCGCGGACGGCGGCGCTGGGGGGGCCTTGCTCTGCTCTGCTTCCTGGTCGCGATCCTGCTCTCGTGGACCGAGGGCGCGCGCGACCTTCGCCTTGAGGGAGTGGCCATCGCCGTCGCTCTCGTCGGGTGTGGCGCCGTCCTGCGCGCGGCCCGCCCGGGGACACCGCCTGGCTGAGGCTGCACCACCTCGGGCGGCCGGCCGGGTTGCCCCCGCCGGATCGGCATCCTCGACTTGGCTGGAAGCGGCCGGGCCCACCCGTGACGGTCCAGATTTTGATGGTGCCCCGCCAACCGTCCCCGGCCCGATCGGCGGGGATCGAGCTCAGGCGAGGCGTTCCAGGATCATGGCCATGCCCTGGCCGCCGCCGACGCACATGGTCTCGAGGCCGATGGACTGGTCGCGAGTGCGCAGGCCGTTGAGCAACGTGCAGGTGATCCGGGCGCCGGTCATGCCGAAGGGGTGGCCGAGGGCGATCGAGCCGCCGAAGGGATTGAGGACATCGCCCAGGGGGTCGAGGCCGAGCCCACGGGCGGCGGGCAGGACCTGGGCGGCAAAGGCCTCGTTGATCTCCACGATGTCGATGTCGGCGATGGTCATGCCGGCCCGCTGGAGGGCCTGGCGGCTGGCGGCGATCGGACCCAGGCCCATCACCTCCGGGCGCAGGGCGGAGACCCCGGTGGCGAGGATGCGCGCCAGGGGCGGGAGCCCGAGCGCGGCGGCCCGGGTGGCGGACATGACGATGACGGCGGCCGCGCCGTCGTTGAGGGGGCAGGAGTTGCCGGCGGTGACGCGGCCGCCCTCGCGGAAGGCGGGGGTGAGGGCCGCCAGCACCTCGAGGGTGGTCCCCGGCCGGGGACCGTCGTCACGGTCGAGCTGGCGACCATCAGCCAGGGGCACGGGGATGATCTCGCGGGCGAAGAAGCCGTCCGCCTGGGCCTGGACCGCGCGGGCCTGGCTGCGGACGGCGAAGGCGTCCATCTCGGCGCGGGTGACGCCCTCCTGATCGGCGACGTTCTCGGCGGTCTGGCCCATGGCGAGGTAGAGGTCGGGCAGGTGCTCGGGGTTGCCCGGGAGCAGACGCGGGTTGCGCGCGTCGGGGGGATCCGAGGTGCCGTGGCGGTAGCGGCTGACGGTCTCGACCCCGACCGACGCGAAGACGTCGCCCTCGCCGGCCCGGATGGCATGGGCCGCCATCCGGGTGGTCTGGAGCGAGGAGCTGCAGTAGCGCGTGATGGTGGCTCCGGGCGCATCGACGTGGGCGAGCAGGCTGATTGCCCGCCCCAAGTTGAACCCCGACTCGCCGCCCGGGAGCCCACAGCCGCACAGGACATCCTCGATCGCGGTGGGGTCGAGGGCGGGGATCTGGGCGAGAACCCCTTCCAGCACCAGGGCCCCGAGGTCGTCCGGGCGCCAGTCGACCAGGGAGCCCTTGTGGGCCCGCCCGATCGGCGTGCGACCACAGGCGACGATCACCGGCTCTGGCATGACAGCCCTCCCGCGGAATCTCTGCGGTCCATCAGCCTACCGCGCCCGGCTGGGACCGTCGGTGCGGCGGCGAGCTCGACTCGTCACCCCTCGATCGGCGGGGATCGAGCTCAGGCGAGGCGTTCCAGGATCATGGCCATGCCCTGGCCGCCGCCGACGCACATGGTCTCGAGGCCGATGGACTGGTCGCGAGTGCGCAGGCCGTTGAGCAACGTGCAGGTGATCCGGGCGCCGGTCATGCCGAAGGGGTGGCCGAGGGCGATCGAGCCGCCGAAGGGATTGAGGACATCGCCCAGGGGGTCGAGGCCGAGCCCACGGGCGGCGGGCAGGACCTGGGCGGCAAAGGCCTCGTTGATCTCCACGATGTCGATGTCGGCGATGGTCATGCCGGCCCGCTGGAGGGCCTGGCGGCTGGCGGCGATCGGACCCAGGCCCATCACCTCCGGGCGCAGGGCGGAGACCCCGGTGGCGAGGATGCGCGCCAGGGGCGGGAGCCCGAGCGCGGCGGCCCGGGTGGCGGACATGACGATGACGGCGGCCGCGCCGTCGTTGAGGGGGCAGGAGTTGCCGGCGGTGACGCGGCCGCCCTCGCGGAAGGCGGGGGTGAGGGCCGCCAGCACCTCGAGGGTGGTCCCCGGCCGGGGACCGTCGTCACGGTCGAGCTGGCGACCATCAGCCAGGGGCACGGGGATGATCTCGCGGGCGAAGAAGCCGTCCGCCTGGGCCTGGACCGCGCGGGCCTGGCTGCGGACGGCGAAGGCGTCCATCTCGGCGCGGGTGACGCCCTCCTGATCGGCGACGTTCTCGGCGGTCTGGCCCATGGCGAGGTAGAGGTCGGGCAGGTGCTCGGGGTTGCCCGGGAGCAGACGCGGGTTGCGCGCGTCGGGGGGATCCGAGGTGCCGTGGCGGTAGCGGCTGACGGTCTCGACCCCGACCGACGCGAAGACGTCGCCCTCGCCGGCCCGGATGGCATGGGCCGCCATCCGGGTGGTCTGGAGCGAGGAGCTGCAGTAGCGCGTGATGGTGGCTCCGGGCGCATCGACGTGGGCGAGCAGGCTGATTGCCTGCCCCAGGTTAAACCCCGACTCGCCACCCGGGCGCCCACAGCCGCACAGGACATCCTCGATCGCGGTGGGGTCGAGGGCGGGGATCTGGGCGAGAACCCGCTCCAGCACCAGGGCCCCGAGGTCGTCCGGGCGCCAGTCGACCAGGGAGCCCTTGTGGGCCCGCCCGATCGGCGTGCGACCACAGGCGACGATCACCGGCTCTGGCATGACAGTCCTCCTGACCCAACGGATGCGTCGGGCCGCAGCACCCGCGGCCGTCGCCCCCGATGGTCCCATGCCGGGTCCACCCGCTCCCGGGGGAGGGGGCGCCGACCGTGCCCGCCCGCCTGTGCTATTCTGTGAGCGCCCTGCTGTGTCAGGGTACGTTCGCCGAAGGTGCTCCTCGCGGGCCTGACGAACCACCAGAGCCCCCGCGAGGTCGGCTGCATCAGCGGCAACGGAGAAACGCAATGGCGATCGGAACAATCAAGTCCCTCAACGAGCGCGGATTCGGCTTCCTGGCTGCGGAGGACGGGGTCGAGTATTTCTTCCACCGCTCCAGCGTCGAGGGAACGTCGTTTGAGCAGCTGACGCGTGGACTCCAGGTGGAGTTCGAGATCGAGCCCAGCCCGAAGGGTCCCCGCGCGGGGCGGATCCGCACGGTCTGATGGCGTCGACGGCCGTCGGCAAGCCGCCGGCCCCGCGTCCCTTCCGTCGACTGCACCCCGACCTGCCGCCTGCCCGGAATTCGCTCTACGACCCCTGGCAGTGCGGGTTCCTGCATGATCGTCGCAAGGGGACATGTCTCTTCGATGTCCGTGACGCCCAGCGCGCGATGCGCGCGCTGGGCTTTGCGGAGCACCTGTGGGTCGCACTCGGGCAGGCTCGCCTGACCTTCGAGGATTTTCACTCGCACGTGGACGAGGTGCATGCGGCCCTGTCTATTCATGCCGACACGGCTGAGGCGCGGCGTCGGTCGCTGGTGCCGTCAGCGGTGCGGATCGTCCAGAATTATCTCGCGTGGGCGGACCGGGTCTGCTCCCACGGGACGGGGGTCGTGGAGACCGACGACCGCCGTCGTCCGACTCCCTAGGCGGGGCCCGTGAGCCCGATGCCGCCGAATCCCCCCGCTCTGGTCTACGACGTGGGGGGCGCGGCCTTTCAGAGTCGGGTGGTCGACCGCTCCCGGACCCTGCCGGTGGTGGTCGACTTCTGGGCACCGTGGTGTGGCCCGTGCCGGACCCTGGGACCGCTGCTGGAGCGCGCCGTGGTCGCGCGCGCCGGGCAGGTGGAACTCGCCAAGGTCGACACCGACCGTGATCCCGAGCTGGCCCAGACCTTCGGCATCCGCGGCATCCCCGCCGTGAAGGCCTTCCGGGACGCGCGGGTCGTGGCCGAGTTCGTGGGGGCGCAACCCGCGCCGGTGGTGGAGCGCTTCCTCGATCGCCTGCTCCCGTCGCCCGCCGACCAGCTCGCGTCCACCGGCTCCGAGCCGGACCTGCGGGCAGCCCTGGCGGCCGATCCCTCCCACCTCGCCGCGCGGCGAGCGCTGGCGCGGTTGCTGCTCGCGGATGAGCGGCCCGCCGAGGCGTTCGAGGTCGCCAAGGCCGCCCCGCAGGACCGGCTCTGTGATGGCTACGCGGCCTGGGCGGAGGTGGCGTTGGCGGAGCCGGACCGGGAGCGTTCCCGGCTCCTCGATGCGCTCCGCGCCGAGGACTGGGCGACCGCCGCCGAGCGTGCGATCTCGCTGGTGCGAGAGAGCGCGGGAGCCGACCGGGACCGGTCACGGCGCATCGCCATCGCCGGTCTCGAGCTGCTCGGGCCCGACGACCCGCGCACCGCCGCTGCGCGCCAGACCCTCGCCGCCGCCCTGTACTAAGCCCCCCGGGCGCGCGGCGGCGGCTGGGTTGGATGCTGCCCGCGCCCCTTGCGCTCCGTCCCCACTCCCACTATGTTGCTTCCCACTGCGGTAGGTTGCAACCGCCGAGCAGCTCGGGGAGACGGGGCGTATGCAGGACGCGCGCGGCGCCCGCTTCCCGATGGGGTGCCCCGGCGCGAGCCTGAGCGGGGAGGGGGAGGCCACTGACGATGGGGCCCGCCGCGGCGGCGGGCGACGTGCTGTAGGGGGGACTTCGGCGGGCGCGTCGGCGCGTCGCGCTCCAGCCGGTGCCCACGTGCAGTTGGACACGTAGGAGGACTCGGAGTGAACGTCGCAAGAGGTCGCCTGTCCCTGGCCGCAGGGGCCATCGCGGCGCTGGCCGTCCTGACCCTGGGCGCCGCGTCGACCGCGGCGCGCACCAGCTTGGTGCAGGCCCAGTCCGGGCCGATCAGCATCGGCGTGGTCGCTCCCTTCACGGGTCCGGCGGCCGAGTTCGGGACTCTCATCAGCGCGCCCTGCTACGCCGCCACGATGCTGATCAATCAGGCCGGCGAGGTGATGGGGAACAAGTGCGGGTGTGTCCCGGTGGACGACACTGGCGATGCCGCGGATGCCGTGCCCAACGTGGAGCGAGCGATCGCGACCGTCTCCAAGTTCGACATGGCGATCGGGCTGGAGAGCAACACCGCGGCCACCACCGTGCCGCTGGTGAACCGGGCCCGCATCCCCCTCATCACCACCAACGGGCTGGTGGCCTACGACAAGACCAAGGACTAATACTTCTGGCGCCTCACCCCTGCCGACAACGCCAACGGGGCCGCCTTCATGGCCTTTGCGGCCGAGCGCGGGCTGAATCGAGTGGCGATCGTCTTCGAGAACAACATCACCGCCTCCGGCAACCTCCCGGGGGTGCTGGCGGCGATTCCCAGGTTGCACCAGAAAATCGCCATCAACCTCACCATCCCCGCCGATGCGGCCTCCTACTCCAGCGTGGTGGAGCGGGTGATCGCGGCCAAGCCGCAGGTGCTGATCTTCTCGGCGGATCCGCAGTCGACGGCCACCTTGCCATCGGGTTCGGGATCGCGTCGGGCGCGGTGATTGCCTTGGGGGCGGTCGACTTCACCGTCCAGTTCGGGATCAACAGCATCCTCAACATCACCTACGGCTCGCTGACGACGCTGGCGGCCTACCTCGGGCACTTCCTGGTGGGCGCCCACCTCAGCATCTGGCTGGCGCTGGCGATCGGAGCGGTGATGGTGGGACTGGCGTCGATGGTCTTCCACCGGGTTCTGCTGGCCCCCCTGGTGCGGCGGGGCATCCGACCCTTCGGCCTGATTGTGGTGACGGTCGCCTGCGGGATCGTGCTCCGGTACGTAATCGTGGCGGTGGTGGGTCCCACTGCGCAGAGCTACGGTGAGCAGAGTGGGGCCACCCTGCACATCCTGGGCATGACCTTCACGGTCGCGCAGGTGGTGAGCATCGCCATCACCGCGGTCCTGATGCTGAGCCTGCACCTGCTGCTGACCCGCACCAAGCTGGGCCGGGCGATGCGGGCGACCTCGGCGAACCGCACCCTGGCGCAGAGCTGCGGCATCGCCACCGACCGCATCAGCGACATCGCCTGGCTAATCTCGGGCACCCTCTGCGGGGCGGCGGGGGTGGCGCTCGCGATCACGGTGGCGACCTTCGACTTCACCCTGGGATCCGTCTTCCTGATCCCGATGATCGCCGCCGCGGAGCCTGGGGGGAGTGGGCCAGCCCTACGGCGCGATGCTGGGAGGGTTGGTGGTGGGGATCAGCAGCCCGGTGGCGGGCGCCCTCTGGAACCCCGAGTACCAGGACGTGATCGCCTTCGTGATCCTGATCGCGAAGTTGCTGGTGCGCCCGCGCGGGCTCTTCGGGGCCACCTGGTCGTCGCGGCGGCTGCTGGCATGAGCCCGGTCTGAGGCGGGGGGTACTCCGATCAGCGGCTGGGGCTACTACGCCGTCATCCTGCTGGTGTACCTGGGCACCGATCTGCTCGCCGCCTGGAGCCTGAACCTGGAATTCGGGGTCGCGGGGGTGGCCAACCTCGCCTACATCGTGGTGATCGCCGCGGGCGCCTACACCTACGCCGTGCTCACCCTGGGGCCGTCCAGCGGCAACGGCGGCTTCCAGCAGTACATCCTGGGATTCCGGCTCCCCTTCGCGCTGACCGTGATCGCGGCGGCGCTGGTGGGCGCCGCGGTCGGGGCCCTGATCAGAGTCAGCGGGCTGAAGCGGCTGCGCCAGGACTACCAGGGGATGGTGATGCTGGTGGTCTCGTTGATGGCGGCCACGGTGGTGGGGGCGGACGGTGGCCTCTTCAACGGCCAGGCCGGGCTCAGCTTGGTGTCCAATCCCTTCTCCGGCTCGGGGAGCGCCGGAGGCGACTGGACCTACGTCGGGGTGGTGGCTTTGGCCTGCGTGGTCGGCTACCTGCTGCTCCGCCGCTTCACCGGCGGCCCGATGGGGCGGACCCTGCGGGCGATGCGCGACGACGAGCACGCCGCCGCGGCGATCGGCCGCAGCGTCGTCAACCTGCGGCTGCTGGCGCAGGCGGTGGGCGGAGCCTTCGGCGGCGTCAGGGGCGCCTTGCTGGTGGGTTTGATCGGCGGCTGGTCGCCGAGCTCGTGGGCCTATCCCGAGACCCTGGCCCTGCTCACCGCCATCATCGTCGGCGGGATGGGCAACAACGTGGGGGTGAGCATCGGCACCTTCGTCGTCTACCTCCTCCTCCTTCAGGGGGTCCAGTTCCTGCCCGCGATCGCCTCCCACCCGGGGCTCACCGAGGCGTTCGGCTGGATGATCCTGGGCGTGACCACGGTGGCCTTCGTCTGGCTCCGGCCCCAGGGGGTCTTCCCCGAGCGTCGCCCCCGGTTCGGCCGACCGCGGGCCGATCCCGCCGGGGGGAGCGGGCCGGGGCTCTCGGACTCGATCAGAGCCTAGCCCGGCGGCCCATGCGGTGGGCGCGCCCCCTCGCGGTCCCCCGCTCGAGCAGGCCGCGC
>Ga0307373_10015577_pt1 | contig 10324 bp, 8 predicted proteins | sample OX2MG_FD_202534 | JGI IMG/M metagenome (GOLD analysis project Ga0307373, IMG submission 202534) | Soil microbial communities from Risofladan, Vaasa, Finland - OX-2 | ecosystem: Environmental > Terrestrial > Soil > Coastal area > Acid sulfate soil | place: Finland: Risofladan, Vaasa | collected...
ATTCCCGGGGCCCGGGTCGGATCAATCGAGGTACGCCCCATTTGGCCGATGTGACGACACCGTTCGAGGCCGAGGTCACCGAGGTGGTCCACCGGGAATGGGGACGTGTCGTTGCGACGCTCATTCGGCGAACCGGTGACTGGGACCTCGCCGAGGACAGCGCCCAGGAAGCCTTCGTCCTTGCGGTCGAGCGCTGGCGACGGGACGGCATCCCCGCGTCCCCCGGGGGATGGCTCACGGCGACAGCGCTCAACCGGGCGATCGACCGGTTGCGCCGCGCCGCCATGGGCAGGCAGAAGCTGCGCGATTTGGCTGCGATGATGCCGGGTCCCGATACCCCTGACCCCGACGAGAGCGGGATCGTCGACGATCGGCTGCGGTTGATCTTCACGTGCTGCCATCCGGCGCTCGCGCCGGATGCGCGGGTCGCCCTCACGCTTCGGTCGCTCGCCGGCCTGACGACCAGTGAAATAGCTCGGGCCTTCCTCGTCACGGACGCGACAATGGCCAAACGCCTCGTGCGCGCGAAGGCGAAGATCGCCCACACCGGGATTCCCTATCGCGTCCCCCCGGCGCACCTGCTCGCCGAACGGACAACCGGCGTACTCGCGGTCATCTACCTGTTGTTCAACGAGGGGTATGAGGCGAGTACCGGAGCGGATCTCGTGCGCGCCGGGCTGTGCGATGAAGCGACCCGGTTGGGCCGCACGCTCACCGAGCTCATGCCCGACGAGCCCGAGGTCCTCGGGCTGCTGGCGTTGTTGTTGTTCCACGATTCGCGCCGCGCCGGCCGCGTCGACGCATCGGGTGACCTGGTCCCGCTCGATGAACAGGACCGCACCCGCTGGAATGCCGCGGCGATCTCCGAGGCGGTGACTGTGCTCGATCGGGCGCTGTGGCTCGGCCGGCCCGGCCCCTACCAGACACAGGCCGCAATCGCGGCGTGCCACGCCACGGCAGCTGACGCGGCCGCGACCGACTGGGCACAGATCGCGGGGCTCTACGGCGAACTCGGCCGGATGACCGGGTCGCCAGTTGTGGAACTCAATCGCGCCGTGGCGGTCGCGATGGCCGACGGCCCCCAAGCTGGGCTTCGGCTGGTTGACGGGTTGGCGGACAGCGGCGCGCTGCGCGACTACCGCCTGCTCGCCGCCACCCAGGCAGATCTCCTTCGCCGGCTGGGCCGTCGGGACGAGGCCGCCGAGGCCTACCGACGCGCCATCGATCTCGCGGGCAATGAGCGCGAGCGGCGCTTTCTGACCCGCCGGCTGTCTGAGGTCGCCGCGCCGGCGCGTCCGTAGTCGTCACGGCGGGACGTCCGGTTGGCAGGGGAATGCCCGTCAGGTGCTCCCGTGCGGTGGCGTCGTGACGGCCCCAGCGCGAGGTGCGGTGCCGCGAGCCACCCGAGCGGGTTCACCGCGGCCGCGGCCGGCGGCAAGGATTGGACGTCACCGCAGGAGCTTGAACGCGTGGTTCCACGTCCCGGTTTGCGCTCCATAGAGGACCCAGAGGATGCAGAGCGGTTCGAGCAGGCGGGACCCCGCGATGCCGCCGATGTCGATCGTCGGCCACCCGAATGCCGTCAGGATCTCGGTGACCGCGGCTTTGGCCGTCTCGTCGTCGCCGGCAATGAACATGTCCGGGGGTCCTCCCGGCAGGGCCGGATGAACCATGTGGGGAGCGCCGACGATGTTGAACGCCTTGACGACCTGGGCGTCGGGCAGCCACCGTTGGACCTGCTCGCCGGCGGAGTCGTTCCACCCGAGCGCCAGCGACGGAACCGCGTCGCCGAACACGAGCGGGTTGGTCGTGTCGATCACCGTCTTGCCCGCAAACCGGTCGTGACCGGCAAGCGACAGCGCGTTCTCCGTGCCTTCCCACAGGGTCGAGAGTACGACCATCTCGGCGAACTCGGCCGCGTCGGCGAACGTCCCTGCCGACGCCCGCTCACCAGCACCGGCGGCCCACTCGACCGCTGTCGGGTTGTTGGCGTCCCGCGCGCCGAGCATGACCTCGTGGCCGAGTCCGACCAGCCCGCTCCCAAGCGTCTGGCCGACCACCCCCGTACCGAGCACTCCGATTCGCATTGATACTCCCCGATCCATATGGCCCACTCCGCGGGGCCAACGTAGCAACTCCCCCGCGCCGCGCCAGGGGGGATCTCGTCCCCTCCGTGACGACCGCGCAGATTCCCTCGACCGCCCCGGCGCCGGCGTGCCGGGCACCGTGGAGAATCCTCAGCGCCAACCCTCAGCTCCGCGAGGAGCACCGCCAACGACTTCGCAGAACGACGACGACCGGCACGACGCGTCGTACAGGGACTCCACAAAGCCAGCGCCCGGTTGGAGCAGTTGGCGGGTCCACGTGCTGCCGTTCCAGAGTTCGACGAGCCCCGGATAGGTGCTGCCGCTGGCGATGAAGGCGCTTCCAACGGTGACACACCACCGCGTGGTCGGACAGGACACGCCCCGCAGGAACCCGCTCTGTGAGGCCGCTCCGGCCTGCCGGGTCCAGTGCCCGGCCAGCATGCGGTCGATGAGCACCACCTGGCTGTCGTTCGTCCGGTCGCCGCCCACCGCGATGCATTGGGTCGCCGACGGGCACGACACACCGGTCAGGAACTCGCCGACCGGGCCTGGGGCAGTGCCGCGCGCCCATGCGCGGCCGTTCCACTGCTCGACACGGGTATGGGTCAAACCGCCGCTCGCGCCGACGGCCACACAGAAGCTCAGCGCCGTGCAGGACACGCTGATGAGCTCGTCGTTCGGCGCCGAGGGCGCCGGCAGTTGCGCCCATCGATGACCGTTCCAGCCTTCGACGAGTGATTGGGATGAGCCGGTCCCGACGGGTCCCGGATCGCGTTGACCGACCGCGCCGCAGAACGTCGACGACACGCACGAGACCCCCTGCAAGGTCCAGTACGCGTGGTTCGTCGCGGCCTGGACGGCCCAATGGCGCCCGGTCCATCCCTCGGCAAGGACGCCACCCGTTGCGTTGTGGCGCTCGCCGACCGCCTCGCATCGCGTTGCGCTGATGCATGAAACCCCCCCGAGTGCGGAGTTCACCGGTGATCGGGACGGCTCGTGCGTCCAGCGCCGTCCGTTCCACCCGACGGCGAACGTCTTCCCGTGGCTCGCCTGGCCGACCGCCTGGCACGCCCTGGTCGTCGCACACGACACGCTGACGGCCGCGTTGCCCGGCATGGGCTGGGCATGCCACGCCCATGCCACCGCGGCGTCGGCAGCGAGCGAGACCGCGGCGGTCACGACCAGTCCGGTCAAGATCGATGCCAAGAGGCCGCGCCAGCGACTTGTGCCCGTCACGGATTCACCCCGGCGCCGTCGTATCCGGCCGACACCATTGCACATGTGATTTCAGGCGCATAGGGACCCGCGCGTTACTCCGTGGCGGAAGCGGCTGGCTCGCGTTGCGCGCTCGAGGACTCACCGGCGCAGGCCGCACGGTGAGCGGGACCGCGCTCGATCACGCGTTAGACTTCACGCCTTGGCGCGTCGTGGTTCGCCGAGCCCACCGCGATGCGGGCGTGCGCGCGCCGGCCGTGGCGAGATGGTCGGAACGGAGGAGCGCGTGTGTCCGGTGCCGTGCCGAACCGCAGCGAAGCGGCGATCGTGACGAAACAGAGCCCTCGGCCCGTGCGCGAGACCGTCGCGCGCCTGGTCGAGATCATCAGCGACAAGGGCCTGACGCTCTTCGCGGTGATTGATCAACGCGAAGAGGCGCGCCGAGTGGGGCTCGAGCTTCGCAGCACGACGCTGGTGATCTTCGGCAGCCCCGTCGCTGGGACTCCGGTGATGGATGCCGCTCCGCTGGCGGCGCTTGATCTCCCGCTCAAGGTCGTGATCTGGGACAACGATCGTCAGACGGTCGTGAGCTATGTGGCTCCGGATGCGCTGGCCCACCGGTACGACCTCAGCGCGGACCTCGCCAGTAACCTCGCCGGGATCGACGGCCTCACCGACGCCCTCGTCGCACGCTGATCGACTCAGTCGCCGACTGCGCGGTGAGGCCATCTCGCGATCACTCGCCCCCGGGTGCACCGACCGCGGCCATACACGCAACGCCGACCGCGTCCGGACCGGAATAGGTCCCCACGACCGGGCCGAGATCGACGATGCCCGCGTCGAGATCCGGGACGACCGCCCGTACGCGTTCTCGCAGCTCCACCCCAAGCCTAGGTGCGGCAGCGTGGACGATCCTCAGGTGCTCGAGATCTCCGGTGGTGCGGACCAGATCAATGAGCGCGTCGAGGCCCTGCTGCCGACTTCGGACGCGTGACTGCGGCTGCACCTCTCCGTCCTGGAGTGACAGCACCGGCTTGACCTTGAGCACACCGCCGACAAATGCCTGTGCGCGGCCGATCCGGCCGCCGCGGTGCAGGTAGGTCAAGGTGTCGAGCAGGAAGTAGATCCGCGTCCGGGCGCGACGGTCGGCGAGGTTCGCGATGACCGTCGCGACATCAGCCCCGGCGGCGATGTCCCGGCATGCGGCTTCCACCAGCAGCTGGAGGCCGACCGTGACCGACTCGCTGTCGACCGGGTAGATCCGGGACGGATCGACATCGCGCGCGGCGACCAGCGCCGATTGAAGCGTGCCGCTGAGCTTGCGCGAGATGTGCACGCTGATGACCTGGTCGTCGGGCGTGTCCATCAACGCCTGGTAGACCGCGGCGAACGCCCGCGGCGACGGCTGTGATGTCGATGGATTCTCGCGCGCGTCCGCCAACCGCCGATAGAACTCGTCCGGCTGCAGGTCGACCCCGTCTCGAAACTGCGCGTCGCCGAACCGGACCGTCAGCGGCACGACATGCACGCCGAGCGACGCCGCTTCGGCGGCGGTAAAATCGGCGGTGCTATCGGTGACCAGGTGAATCACCCAACTACTCCAGCGACAGCACGTACGGGTAATGGGGCTGACCGCCGTCCTGCAGCTCGAATGCGACGGTCGGGTATGACAATCGCAGCGTCACCACCAGCAGGTGCGCCGCCTGCTCGGTCGTTGCGGCACCACGATAGACGGTGACGACCTCGGGTGGGTCCGGGAGGCTCGCCATCAGCTCCTCGATCACCGCCCCCTCGTCGCTCCCGACCTGGGCGAGTTCCCCATCCATGAGCGCCAGCACGTCGCCGGCGAGGATCTCGCGGCCATCAAGCCTGCTCGCGCGGACGGCGCGGGTGATCTCCACCGTGCGCACCAGCTGCGCGGCGGATTGCATCCGTGTGACGGCCGCATCAATCGGGTGATCGCGGTCCCAGCACAGCAGCGCGCTGATCCCCTGTGGCAGGGTACGCGTCGGGACGACGCGGATATCGACATCACCGGCGAGGACATGAACCTGCCGCGCGGTGAGAATGATGTTGTCGTTGTTGGGAAGCAGGATCACGACGTCCGCGTTGGCGTCGTGGACGGCGCGCATCAGGTCTTCGGTCGACGGGTTCATCGTGTGCCCGCCTTCAACGATCTGATCCGCTCCGAGGCTCGCGAAAATGTCGTGGAAACCGCTGCCGGGTGCAACCGCGACGACCGCGACACGGCGACGCCCGGCAGCCCGACCACGCGCTCGGGTACCCGCGTGGTCACGGACCGCCCGGTGCTGCGCCGACATGTCCTCGATCTTGAGCTTCCCGACGCGGCCGTATCGCGAGGCGATTGCGATGATCTCGTCCGGCGCGTCGGTGTGGACATGGACGCGCGTACACGGCGCGCCTCCGACCACGAGCAGCGAGTCACCATGTCCAGACAGCGCGGCGCGCAGCGCGACGTCGTCGCTATCCGGGCCCTCCACGACAAACTCGGTGCAACACCCCCAGGACTCGACGGGCTCGGCGATCGCCGCCGCGCCGCGCAGGGGCGCAGGGTTCCCGGATGGCTCCAGCGGATCTCCCGGTGCGCGCAGCAGCGGTGACCGCCAGTGGTCCGTATCGGCGGACCCCTGCGGTTCGCCGAGATCGAGCCCGACCACGGCGCAGGCGAACCCACTGAGGATCACCGCGAACCCGAAGCCGCCGGCGTCGACGACCGCCGCGTCGCGCAGTACTGGCAGTTGGTCGGTCGTGCGGGCAACGGCGGCATGCGCCTCATGCACGCCACGGGCCAGGATGATCCGCAAGTCAGCCGACTGCGCCGCAGCCGCACCCATGGCGGCCGCGCAGTCGCGCACGACAGTCAGGATCGTTCCTTCGATGGGGTTGATCACCGCTGCGTCGGCGACCCGCGTCGCCGCCCCGAGCGCGGCGGCAACACACGGCGCAGTGGCCTGGTGATGGCCGTCCAGTCCGTGGGCCAACCCACGCAGAACCTGCGAGAGAATCACCCCGCTGTTGCCCCGTGCACCCATGAGTGAGCCGTGGGCGGCGGCGTCCATCACCGCCGAGACGCTCGTGGGCTCGCCCGCGTCCTCTGCCGCCGCGACCGCCGCCTGCATGGTCACGTACATGTTCGAACCCGTGTCGCCATCAGGTACCGGAAACACGTTGAGCTGGTTCGTTTGCTCTTCGTTGGCATGCAGATACGCCAACGCGCCGCGCAGACCGTTGAGTAGGTCACCGCCGTCGAACTCGAGCAGCGGTGGGCGCGGGTCCAGGGCCGGTGCGGCGTCCGGGTTAGCGCCCGACACCAGCCGCCTCCGAACGGACGCGGCCCGCATGCGGGCGCGGGCGACCGGTGGTCGCCGCGCCCGGCGGGCCGTTGCCGGGCATGGACGTTATCCGCGTGGCAGGCGCGATCCCGGCGTTTCGGGTGATCGGAACCACTATCGCAGTCATGTGCCGGCGCAGTTTACTCCGTCGCGACGGCGACTCGGTTGACGGCGAGACCGGTCCGCGGGCAACCCCGCGACAACGCGGGACCGTTCACCGACGGGTCGCGACGACGCGAGCATCTGCCGACGACGCTGGTCGTGCGGAACCGGGCCCCTTGCAGCCCACGGGGGTGGCGTCCACCGCGATTGCGGAACCGCCCGGGACAACCTACGAGTAAGGTGGATTGCGACGGGTCTGACGGTGCCTGCCGACCCAGCACGGGCTGACGCGGCGCCCACCGACCGTCACTGCGGCGGGTCGCTCGAGATCAACCAGAACCAAGGACGAATTGATGGCGATTGCGTTTTCGGATTATCTGCTTGGGCAGCGTGGTCGGGACGATGCTGTCGGCGAGCTTGCCCGTGACGCGGCGCGCGATCCCGAGTGGCCCAAGCGACGCGGACTGAGTTTCAATCGTCTGCGCAACTACCTCCTCGTCAACAACGCATGTCAGAGCGCGATCGACGCACTGCAGTGCGTGTGGGATGAGTACGCGGAAATCAACCGGGACGACAGGCACCTTGCCGGTGAGCTGGAGGAGGCTGCGCGCCACCTCGGCGTGGTCCCGACCGGGCCGCCGTACCGGGGCATGGGCGGATCCGCTTAGGCGCAAGATCGCCGGTGGCGTCGGTCGGGCCCCGCCAGTCCCACCATGAATTCGGCCAGGCCGACGCGCCAGCGCCCGGTACCGATGTTTGGCGCGGCCGGGCGGGCTCCGGACGCCCAATAGCGGCCATGCAGGCTGGGTGTCGCAGGTAAACCCGTGCCGGGACCCCGGCCCCCCGTGGCGATTCTCGGTGGCGTTGGCGAATCGTCCGAGATGGCACCCGCCTAGCCTGTGCGCCTGCGCATGGTGACGGCACCGAGTGCCAGTGCGGCCATTATCGAGCCGACGGTCACCGCGACGTCGAGCGCGAACCGTGCTCCGAGCGGCCCCGGACGTGTGGCTCTGGCGAGGGCATCGTAGGCGTACGTCAGCGGTAGCAGCCAGGAAAGCCAATAGAGCAGGTGGGCCATCTGGTCGCGCGCGATGAACAGGCCGCACAAGAACAGTTGCGGCATGATCACTGCCGGCATCAGCTGCACTGCTTGGAACTCGGTCCGGGCGAAGGCGCTCGCGAATAATCCAAGCGCCATGCCCAAGATCGCGTTGCAGATTGCCAGCAGGCCAACCAGCCACGCACCGTAGGCCGAGTTCAGGCCGAGCACGAGAAACCCGGTGGCGCACACAACGATTGCCTGGATCGCCGCGAGCACGCCGAACGCGATGCCATAGCCGAGCAGCAGGTCGAGCTTGGTCATCGGCATCGTCATGAGCCGCTCGAGCGTTCCGCTCGTGCGTTCGCGCAGCATCGCGATCGAGGTGATCAGGAACATGATGATGAACGGGAACAACCCGCACATCGGCGCGCCAATCGATTGGAACACCGACGGTTCCCCGTCGAACACGTACCGGAGCAGGACGAGCAGGGCCACCGGGACGCCGAGCAGCAGCGCGATGGTGCGGGGATCGCGTCGGATCTGCCAGAGCACCCTGCGACCGATGGCGCACGTGGCCCGCCAACTCACCTGGGGCCTCGTTCGATCATCGCGAGAAACGCGGCGCTCAGGTCGCGTTCCCCCGTATCCGCGCGGAGCCGACCCGGCGTGGTTTTCGTCAACACCGCGCCATCGCGCATGAGGATGAGCGAGGTGCACTCGGCGGCCTCGTCCATGACGTGACTCGAGATCAGCAGTGTGGTGCCCTTCGTGGCCAGCTGGTGAAACAGGCCCCAAAGCTCCTTCCTGAGCACGGGATCAAGGCCGACCGTCGGTTCGTCCAAGATCAGCACCTCGGGATCTCCGACCAGGGCGGTCGCCAGCGAGACCCGTGAGCGTTGCCCACCCGACAGGTTGTCGACCACGCGGTCCTCAAGACCGGCCAATCCGACGGCGTGAATCACCTCACCGATCCGCGACTTCGTGCAGCCCAGCACGGCCGCGAAGAAGCGCAAGTTGTCCCATACGGTGAGGTCGCCGTAGACCGACGGTGCCTGCGTGACGTACCCGACGCGACGCCGCAGCGACGGTGATCCGGCGGCCTCGCCAAGCACGGTCACGCGTCCGGCAGTGATGACTTGGACGCCCATAATCGCGCGCATGAGCGTCGACTTCCCGCAGCCGCTCGGGCCCAGCAGCCCCGCGACGGCACCTGCCTCGATGCCGAGCGAAATCCCGGTGAGGACGGTGCGACCCCCGCGATCGACCCAGAGGTCGTCGACGACGATCACCGGGGCTTCGTCGTGGTCGTCTCGCACCGTCGCAACGTAGTGTCAGGCGCGGTGAAAGGCAATCGGCGGATGGCGCCACGGCGCAGGTGCCGCGGTCCTGCGCGTGGATTGCAGGACGTCGCACCCGATCACCGGGACTTTGTCGTCTGGGCTCGGCCGCTCGTATGTCACCTTGACATCGGTCCGTTGGCGGGCGCACTCTCGAACCGAGAGCCGCGTTCGGGACCTCTCGGTATCGGACACGTAGTCGTGTTGTTGGTCGCGTGCCCCGTCGCGTCGCCGCGATCAGGATCAGCCAAGGAGGACTGGTATGCGCTGGGTGCTCGCAGTGCCGTTGGTCGCCCTCGCCGGGTTCGGGTTGTCCGCAACGGACGGCTCGTCGGCGCATGCGGTTGCTGGTATCGCCGCAACGAATCGGGCGACGAGTGTGTACGCGTCGCCGCTGACCCGTCGACGCGTACCGCATCCGCCCGCCAAAGTTGGCTGCTATCGGTTCGTCGCCACGGGTTGGAAGCGAACTGCGTGTGATACCAGCACATTCGTCCGCGCGCCGCGCACACGGCTGCGCCGCCCGGAATTCGGTTGGGGAAAAGGGGTATGGGGGGCCTCCTTCGATTCACGTCCTATTGGCCGACGGTCTGCAGGCAGGGGAATCGGTAGGCCACACGAGGGGGGCGTCGATTGGGCACCACTATCTATATCGGACGGGCACAACACGTCCTCAACAGGCCCACAATGCAATCGGAGTCGCGCGCCGAACGGTGTCTCGGCCCGACGAGCGACGCGCCGCTTCGGCGCCCCAGCAGACCCGTCAGATTGAGTAGTCCGTCCTCCTGACAGCCACAGGGCTCGTGAAACGCACGACACTCGTTGGTGGGGCGCTGATTGCCGAGTCGTCGGACGGGTCCAACCCGCCGCACGAGCGCATGTGTCGCGACCTCGCCCTCGACGGCCCCGATCGTGTTCGATCACGCCGAGCTCTGCGATTGTGAGATCGACGTCAGTCCCATCGAGTCCTCCGCGGCGGCTGGCAACCGGTCAGTCGTCGGCGCGTCGACGCCCGAGGTGAACGGCCACCCCGTGGACCGTAGGTCTGTCCAATCCCTGACGGTGCCGTCGCTGGAGCGTCCGCCGCTATGGGTAGTCGACTGGCCGGTGTTCATCGGTGGCAGATGCAGCGTGAACAACACACCGAGTCGGCGAAAACACCGGAGCTATCGCCTCCTCGCTCGATGG
>Ga0307373_10015580_pt1 | contig 10322 bp, 6 predicted proteins | sample OX2MG_FD_202534 | JGI IMG/M metagenome (GOLD analysis project Ga0307373, IMG submission 202534) | Soil microbial communities from Risofladan, Vaasa, Finland - OX-2 | ecosystem: Environmental > Terrestrial > Soil > Coastal area > Acid sulfate soil | place: Finland: Risofladan, Vaasa | collected...
TACATGATCGAGGCGGGTACGAGTTCAAAATGCGTCGGGAAGGGATCAAGGCCAAGATTGATGGCCTCTTCCCACGCGTAATCGATCATATCCCGCAACCGTTCGAGACTCGAGAGACTATCTGTCATAGCTGACTGCCTTCCTAAGCTACCGCGCCGGAATCGGGTCGCGCTGCGCGAAGAACTTGCGGAGCGCCGGATACACGTCCTTCTTATCGGAAATGGTCACAGAGCTGAATTTCTTGTCGCTAATCTTGCTATAGGCGCTCATCAATGTGCTGGGAGAGCGATAATGCCCTTCGCGAATCTCGCCGTAGCCAAAGATGTTACAGAGTTCGATCAACTTATTCACCAGTTGCACGCAGCGATCGTTGTCCCACGGCAGGTTATCGCCATCAGAGAAATGGAAGGGATAGATGTTCCAGTCCGCCGGGTTGTAGCGTTCTTTGATGATGTCCAGGGCCAGTTCGTAGGCGGATGAGACCTGCGTGCCGCCGCTTTCGCCCTTGTGAAAGAATTCGTCCTCCGTGACTTCTTTGGCCTCGGTGTGATGGCTGACGAAGATAATTTGCACGTTGTTGTACTTTGTGCGCAGGAAACGCACCATCCAGAAGTAGAAGCTGCGCGCGATGTATTTCTCGAACTCGCCCATAGATCCAGATACATCCATCATCGCTATCACAACAGCGTTCGATTGATACTTAATGGTCGGCTCCCACACCTTGAAGCGCAGGTCTTCGTTCCTGATATCCTTAAATCTGGCCTCGCCTTTGGCCGCGTTGCGCTTCATATTCTCCATGATGGTGCGCCTCTTGTCCAGGTTAGTCATGGGGCCGGTTTTGCGCACATCGGTGAAGCGCACGGCCTCGGTCTGGAGTTCCTGCTGGCGTTTCTGCTCCAGGTTGGGCAACGCGAGATCTTCGAAGATCAGGGCGGCCAGTTCTTCCATCGAGACTTCGGCTTCGTAGTAATCGTAGCCGGGGTCTTTACCGGCATCACCCTTCTTGCCTTTGCCGGGTCGCGGCTCTTGCGCCACCACGTCGCCCACCTTGCTCTTGCCGTCGCCCTGACCCGCGTGCGACTGCCGCCCCGGATCGAAGCGAAAACGATACTCGTCCAGCGAGCGCACGGGGATACGCACCGTCTTCTTCCCGTCGGAAAGGATAATACTTTCTTCGCTCACAATATCGCTCAGGTTCTTCTTGATCGCCTCGCGAATGCGCTGCTTGTGGCGCTCCTGGTCCATCAATCCTTTGCGGTGTAGTGACCAATCATGCTGAGAAACAGACATAGGACACCCTCCTTTTTAACGCGGCCAATGATGAATCCACGAGAATCTGGGCTGTTGTGGCGGCGCAGGCCGGTCGCGATAAATCGGCCCCTACGCAATGAATTGCGCCGCCACAACGGGTTTCATTACCATTGTCCGCGAAAGTTGTTATCGATTGAGCAGGCTGCCGGTGTAACGCAGCATTTCGTTGGCGCAGACATGGCAGTAGCCATGCTCGCTCATCAGGCGATCGACGACATCGTTGATCTTGCGCAACTGCTCTTTGTCGGGCGTGCGCGTCGAGGTCGTGATCTTGACGACGTCGCGCAAGTCAGCGAACAGCTTTTTCTCGATGGCTTCTTTCAAACGCTCGTGGCTGGTATAGTCGAAGGTGAGACCTTTGCGCGCCAGAGACGAGATGCGGATGAGAATCTCCTCGCGGAATGAACGTTTGGCATTCTCGGTCACGCCGATCTGCTCCTCAATCGAGCGCATCAACTGCTCGTCCGGCTCTAGCTCTTCCTCGGTGATGGGATCGCGCAGCTTCGTTTTGTTGCAGTACGCCTCGACGTTATCGAGGTAGTTGTTCAGCAGCGTGCGCGCAGATTCCTCGAAGGAGTAGACGAAGGCGCGCTGCACTTCCTTCATGGCGATCTGGTCATACTCTTTGCGCGCCTCGCTGATGAAGTTGAGGTAGCGTTCGCGCTCCTCGCGCGTAATGCTGGTGTGCTGGTCAAGACCATCGCGCAGCGCGCGCAGGGCGTCGATGGGATTGATGCAGGTCGTATTCGGCCGGATCAGCGCGTTAGAGAGGCGGTTGATGACATAGCGCGGCGAAATGCCGTCCATGCCCTCGCGCACCGCTTCATCTTGCAGTTCCTTGACATCCTTCAGTTTGAAATCATCGATCTCTTCGCCGTCATAGAGTTTGAGTTTCTTCATCAAACTCATGCCATTTTTCTTCGATTGCTCCAGGCGCGTCAGCACGGCGAAAATGCTGGCGACGCGCAAGGTGTACGGCGCGATATGCACGCTCTGGAGCGAACTCTGCCTGAGCAGCTTCTCATAAATCTTGACCTCGTCTGAGACGCGCAGATTGTACGGCACTTTGACGAGAATAATGCGATCTTGCAAAGCTTCGGACTTCTTATTGCCGACAAACGACTGGTATTCATGCTCGTTGGTATGGCTGACGACCACCTCGTCGGCATAGATCATGCTAAAGCGGCCCGTCTTAATGTTTTGCTCCTGACTGAGCGTGAGCAAGACATAGAGGAATTTCTCATCCGTCTTTAACAACTCCACGAACTCCATGATGCCCCGGTTGGCGATATTAAGTTCACCGTCGAAGCGATAGGCGCGCGGATCGCTCTCAACGCCTACTTCACCGATGGTGGAAAGGTCGATACCTCCGACTAATTCACTGATATCCTGGCTTTTCGGATCAGACGGCGTAAATGTCCCGATTCCTACGCGATATTTCTCGCTGAAGGCCAGGCGTTTGACCGGCACGGTTTCAATGTGACCGGAATAGTGATTATCGATCATGTAGCGGCAATGCGGACACAAGTCGCCCTCGATATAGATACCGAACTCTTTTTCCACATCCTCGCGCAGATCGTTGGGGATCAGGTGCAACGGCTCCTCGTGCATGGGGCAGCCTTTGATGGCGTAGACGCCACCCTCTTCGGTGCGTGTGTATGCCTCCATGCCGCGCTTGAGCAGGTGAACGATGGTGGATTTACCGCCGCCGACCGGCCCCATCAAGAGCAGGATGCGCTTGCGAACCTCGAGACGCTGCGCCGCCGAATTGAAGTAATCAACGATTTGCTGCAGTGGCTTTTCGATGCCAAAGATTTCCTCGCTGAAAAATTTGTAACGCGGCTCGCCGGAGCGAGTCGTCTCAACGCCCGCGTCATTGATCATATGATAAATGCGCTCGTGGGAAAGTCGGCCCACCTCTGATCGCTTCGAGGCAATTTCGAAGTATTGAGCAAATGTACCCTCCCATGCCAGCTCGCGTTCGCGATCACGGTATTCTTCTAACCGCTTCACCAGGTCCATAATTACCTACCCCTCTCTGTTGAGTTCTGTCAGGGATGTGGGTCGCCGCCTGACAGTAGAAAAGACGCACTATGTGATCGGGCAATGCCATCGTAATAGACGAATATATGAAGTGCGCGACTTCACCCTGCCCGACCCACCGCGGCCGTGACAGGAATATGTATGAGTCCAAAAAGGCTGGATTCCTTGTCCCATGCAGTCAGGGAAAGAACCAGCCCGTTTCTACGTTGCAAAAATCGTGATATGCAGTTGTTTGTCGTCACGCATCGTGTTGATATTCCTGCAATGTTCCAATCTGCCCTCCCTGTTGCGATGCCTCCATGTCCAGTATGCAATCATACTCCCTTCACGCTAAACGCAACATACTAACAGCTTTATGATGGCTAGATTCTCTACATTACCGGTTAATGTTAGCATACCGTACAGAGAGGTCTCTGTCAAGGCACAGCCGTGAATATTTTGTGAACGTGCCTCACTATGCCAGGTTTGGCTATGAGCGTAAGGTCGATTTATCGCTTCCACGAGGTAGAAGGGGCAACGCGCGTCACACCAGCACACTACAGACCCGGCGGGCGCGATAAACCGGATCCTACGTCCATTAGCGCGGGGCGATGATCAGCGTGACTTGCGAGCCGAGATGCAAGCCCAGCGCCGCGGCGGCATTGCCATCGCGCACGGCTACGCCCACGGTCTCTGTGCTATCGGTGAACAGGAACGGCGCGCCGCCAGTCGCCGCGGCGAAAAAGCGCGCGCGCCGATCAACCACAGCCCCGGTCTCCTCGAAGATGGCGCGTACCTGCACCTGCTCATCAAAAAGATCGGGAACGAGCGCCAGGGGAATATTCGTCACGATGTTGCCATAGTGATCGATGTGAACGATACGGGCGGCAATCGTCCCATTTTCTCTGACAGGTTGCCGCACATCCAGGCTCGCCAGGCTGGCCGGATCGATGGCCAGGCCAAATTCTCCCAGGCCGACGCCGCGCGCCAGGTAGGCCGCGGCGGGCGCGAAGACATCGCGCCCGTGAAAGGTGGTGCTGACCCGCGCCAGGCGATACCGCGTATTAGCGAGCATGACCGCTTGATGGACAGTTTGCTCGGCATAGATGTAACTGAACAGTCCGTTGTCTGGCCCAACAAACAACCAGTTTCCAGCGTGGAGCGCGATGGCCTCGCGCGTGCTGCCCACGCCTGGATCGACCACGCAGGTGAAGACCGTGCCGCGCGGGAAATAGCGGTAGACCGTGGCGAGTTGCCACGCCCCGGAGGCGATCTGCTGCGGCGCGACCGCGTGCGTGATATCGATCACCTGCGCATCAGGGGCGATACCGGCGATGACGCCTTTCATCACGCCAACATAGCCATCGCTGAGGCCAAAATCGGTCAGGAACGCGATCACAGCGCGTTTGTTGTCAACAGAAGCAGACATATCCATCGAATCACCTATTCTTTGTGACGACGGCAATTACGGCAACGAATGTGCGACACATACGAGCGGCGGGCGAGGCAGAGCCACCGCCCCTACGGAGGCAGAACCGACAAAATCAGCCCGGCCAGCGACAGTATGCCGACCAGCAGGGCGAACACGAGAAAGGTCAGATTTGTGCCAATGGTAGGCAGGAGCCAGAGGACGGGGACGAATGTGCCGACAATGCTGCCCAGCGTGGAGATGGCATAGAGATAGCCGACGGTGCGCCCCGCCGTTCCAACCTGCTTGACGCGCAAGCGGATGGCGAGCGGTGAGACGCAGCCCAGCAGGATGGTGGGCAGGGCGAATAGCAGCAACACGGCCATTAATGAACCATAGAAAATGCCGAGCGACAGCGGCGCGAAGGTGAACAGCGACCAGTTCAGCACGGGCCGGGCGATCAAGGGTACGAGCGCGATCAACAGCGCGGCGAGCAACGTCAGGGTGTAGAGCAGCGCCGGTCGGGGATAGCGATCCGCCACGAGTCCGCCGACATAGTAGCCAATGGTGAGATAGAGCAGGATCAGGCCAATGAGGCTGGCCCAGACGAAGAGCGAGTCGCCGAAATCGGCGGCCAGCAAACGCGACGCGCCAAACTCAATCGCCAACGAAGCCGCGCCCGCCACAAACACCATCAGAATGAGGAGCCAGCCACGCGCTCTTTGCATGAATGTGGCGGGGACGCTCTCTTTGGGAGATGCCGCGTCGCGCGGGCGCTGTGTTGATATGGTCATGCCATGATTTCTCGTTCTATCATCGTAGATTCCCGATGCGAGTGACGGCCGCGAGGTATGTGGCGGAGCAATGTATTGCGCCACCGCATTTCCTGGGTCGCTGACATATTACCCAGTTATGCGAGCTGGAGACTCGCCAGCACGTCCTTTTTGACGTTGCGCGCGGCCAGCCGCAACTGGGCAAAGGCTTCCGCTCCGAGCCGCTGCTCCAGCGTATCCAGGAACTGCTCGAGATAGTCTACCGTCGCGAATTGGAGAGATTGGCGCTCTTGCAGGAGAAAAATCATGAGCGCCAGCGACTCCGCGTAGTATCCTTGCTCGTACCATAAGACGCCGATATTGGTCAGAATCATACCCTTATTGTACGGTTCTTCAAGGCTTTGCGCAAATCGTAACGCTTCCTGGTAAAAGTGCAGGGCTTGCGGATAATCTTTGACGGCATAGTGCAATAGGCCGAGGTTTTGCAGCAGGACGCTCTCCAACAATGAATCGCGCAAGCTGACATTCAAGACGCGGGCCAGTTCAAAGTTCGCGTGGGCCTGCGGCAATTGCCCTAGACTGCGCAACAATTCACCCTGGTTGGTCAGAGTCATGGCCTCGCCATGCCGTTCTCCAACCTGGCGCTGGCCGGCCAGCGCCCGCTCGTAATAGGCATAGCTTTGCCGATGATCGCCCAGGCGGTCAGAGATCAGGCCAAGATGATTGCAGATCAAGCCTTCATCACGGCGCGTCAAAATGCCATTGGGAGGCAGGATGTTCAAATACAGGCCGATCAGGGTATTCCACGCGCCCCATTGCACCATGCGCTCGTAGACGTTCTCGGAGAGCAGCATATCCCACGCCTGCTGCCACTGCCATCCCAGCGAAAAGTGGCGTATCGCCGCGAGCGTGTGCTGCATGTCCTGCGGCCCCGTGCGCTCGCCCTGCGGCACACATTCTCCCCGCGCCCGGCGCTGGTAGTAGGCGGCGACACGCATATGACCGGCGGCAATGGCGATTTCCTGCGCCTCGGCGCTGTTGCTCGCCGGGCTGAGCGGGCTGGTAACGCCCAGCGAGTAGGCGCCGCCGGGTTTGCGCTCGCTGCCCTCCAGATAATGTTCCAGCATATAGAAACGCCACAGCGACGGCAAGCTATAACAGGTCACGCCTTCGGTTTTGACGACTGGCTGGAGCAGAGACAATTGCGCCAGTTGGGCCAGTTCTTGCTCAAACATGAGCAGTCCAGTCGCCGCACCATCTCCCACGACCGCCGCGCAAAGTTCATGGGCAGGCGTCGGCTCGCGGAATAGAGCAAGGAGCCGCATGAGTTCGCGCTGCGCCGGACTCAAGAAACGGTAGACGGCGGCCAGCAGATGCAACACGATCTCGCCGCTCCACATAGGTTGATAGTCCGGCGCGTCTAAGAGATAGCTCAAGGCATAGCCGCTCAGCCGCGACAGCGCGCTGAACAAGAGCAGCGAGAAGATATGGCCGTTACAGCGCTGCCAGACCAGCGATAATGCTTCGTATGATCCCTTCACGCCGCTCTGCTGCAAATAGGCCACACCCTCCGGCAAACTGATGCGCGAGAGCAGAAACGAGCGCACTCGCGACTCTCCCCGCTCTTGTTGGTCAAAGGGCGAACGATAGCAAGTCAGCAGGACGCGGCTGGCGCCGAGTTCCTGCTGCAACATATCCTGAAATAAAGGTAATGCGCCGCGCGCCAGGGCATCCGCCTTGCTCTCTGGATAGAACAATTCTTCACACTGATCAAGCACGACCAGGGCGGGTTCTCGCGGGCGGCGCAGCGCATTTAACAGCGTTGCGATCTGCTGCTCAGCGGACTGGAAGAAGATGCCCGGCTCGTAGACATTGATGGAACTGAGGATGGAGGCGATGACATCGGGCAGCGTCGTGTGAGCGCCGATACGGAGCCAGGCGAAATGTTTGGGAGCGGGTAATCCAGCTTCGGCGCTGAGCTGGAAACGGCGATAGAGCAGCGCGGCGAGCAGCGATTTGCCCGCGCCCGGATCGCCCGCCAGGATCACGGTACTGGTCTGAAGATCGGTCAGCATCCGCTGCACAGCCGCCACTTCGTCGCCGCGCTGCATCACAAGAGCCGACTCAGTCGGCAGCGGCGATGTCGCCTCAATGCCAAAGGTGTACTGGCGGCGCTGCTGCGCGCTCATGCGCACCGTCGCCAACATATAGAGGTTTTCCGGCATCGGAGTAGACAGCGAAGCTACTTGTTTGCGCTCCTGGTATCCGGGCATGGCTACCTGCTCCTGGTTCTGTTGCATAGTCTTCCCCCAAAGGTGTTGTGCCATGAGTATACACCATTGAATGAGATCGACAGGCTTGTTGTAGCCTGAAAGTGCTAGTATAGAAGAGTATAGTTGTATCTGAATGGAAGCTCATGTATAGTGTGCGAGGCACGGGGTTCCGAAAATGCTAAGCATGATCTCATATCAAATCCGGTGGAACACTGACGGTAACGCCTGTAGCGGCGCAATGAATTGCGCCAGTCGCTTCGACAGAAGCCTCGATACTGGCACAATTCATTGCGCCGCTACACGGTTCCACAGGATTTGGTATCAGTGGCACGTCTGCTGCAAGAACTACGCTTGACATTGCCCCGCCTGGGATTTATGATCGAGCCATTAATGGCACGATCCAAATGCTAAAGACGATTCTACTCATCTCGACTTGTCCCTGCTTAAGCCATCGTGCATTCGCAACACGTTTCAGGAGGATACCATGGCATCAGTTGCCGCAACTATTGCTCAAACGCTAAAAGCCTACGATACGAAGTACTTCTTCCAGGTGACCGGTGGTGATCAGGATCTCTGGATCGCTCTGGAAGAAGCGGGAATCCAGATGATCCCCTGCCGAAGTGAAAAAGGTGCGACCTATATGGCAGACGGGTATGCCCGCGTCAGCGGCAAACCTGGATTTGTCTATGGGCAATACGGGCCGGGGGTCTCAAACGTTGCGGCGGGTCTCGCCGATCCCTACTGGTCAATGAGCCCGGTCATTTCGCTCACCACCTCTATGCGCACGCCGTCAAGGGATCGCTATGAGTACCAGGAGTTAGACCAGTTGCCGCTGCATACCTCTTTGACGCGCTGGAACAAGAGTGTGGCCCGCCCGGAACGCGCGGCGGAAATGCTGCGTGGGGCTATTCGCGCTGCCACGGGAGCCATGCCTGGACCGGCGCATCTTGAGATTCCGTCGGATATGCTGCGCGGCGAAATTGATGCTGTTCCCATTTATAAGGAACCTCCTTTTGGGCATATCCCGTCGCTGCGCACCGCGCCGCCTCCGGAGGCGGTAACGGCATTGCTGGATGCTCTGCTCTCCGCGCAGCGTCCGGTTCTGATTGCGGGCAACGGAGTCTTACTATCAGAGGCATGGGATGAAGTACAGGCTCTGGCGGAGGCGCTCAGCCTCCCGGTAGCGACCTCGATGGGTGGAAAGGGGGCCATCCGCGAAGACCACGAACTGGCGCTTGGCGTGATCGGCCGCTACTCGCGCAAGGTTGCCAATGATATCATGCGCGAGTGCGACCTTGCCCTGGTCGTTGGTTGCCGGCTTGGAGGACACGTCAGTAACTCGTGGCAGGTGCCTCCTCCTTCAACACGCATTCTCCATGTCGATGTCGATACAAACGTGCTGGGCGCTACATATCGTGAGGAGATCAGCGTACAGGCGGATGCGAAGCTGACGCTCCAGGCTCTGGTGAAGGAAGCTCTGAACCGCGGCCTTGCCGTTGAGCGCACGGCCTGGGCGCGGCAAGCAACCGAACGAGAGCTGATCTGGAAAGAAGAGGTGCAGCGCCTGGCTTCTCGATCGCCAGAAGAGCCAATCCATCCGGCGGCGGTCATGAGCGCCCTGCGCGCAGCGCTTGATCCAACAGATATCGTTGCCGCGGATACAGGTTATATGGGAGCCTGGACTGGAGCAGCCTTCCCGGTCACAGCTCCAGGACGCAATTACATCCGAGCAGCGGGTTCACTGGGCTGGGCGTTCCCGGCTTCGCTGGGAGCGGCTCTGGGCGCGCCAGGCCGTCACGTTGCGTGCGTAACGGGAGATGGCGGGTTCGGATATCATTTGAGCGAGATCGAAACAGCGCTACGGTGTCATATCCCGATTCTCGTTGTCGTCTTGAATAATCGTACCCTGGCGTTCGAGTACCATGAGCAGAAGTACAACCACCATAACCATGTTATCCCCTATGTGAACGATTTCGTTGACGTTGACTACAGTATGGTTGCTCGCGCATTTGGCGCCCAGGGACACCGGATCAGCGATCCTCGTGAATTGCAGGATAGGATGCGCGAAGCCCTGCAAACGGATGCGCCTACGCTCCTTGATGTGATCGTTGACAAAGAGGTACATGCACCGGTGACATCCTACGAGCGCGTGTTGACCCGAAATATTTAAGCGAAGGAAAGAAGACTGGAGACGAAACTGTGAGACGCAGCACGACGAGAATCCTGACCACTCACACCGGTAGTTTGCCGCGACCGGACAACCTGATGCGGATGATGATTGCCAGAGAGCAAGGGCAAGCAGTATCGGCAGGTGAGCTTGCCGATAGCGTGCAGAATGCTGTAGCCGACACGGTCAAACACCAGGTTGCCATCGGCATCGACATCATTTCCGACGGTGAGATGAGCAAGATCGGTTTCGCCAACTACGTCAAGGACCGTCTGACGGGTTTTGGCGGCCAGTCGATTCCCTTCGCCGCACAAGATCTCCTGGACTTCCCAGATCTGAAACAAAACCAGTTGCGGCGCAACGAAGAC
>Ga0307373_10015581_pt1 | contig 10322 bp, 5 predicted proteins | sample OX2MG_FD_202534 | JGI IMG/M metagenome (GOLD analysis project Ga0307373, IMG submission 202534) | Soil microbial communities from Risofladan, Vaasa, Finland - OX-2 | ecosystem: Environmental > Terrestrial > Soil > Coastal area > Acid sulfate soil | place: Finland: Risofladan, Vaasa | collected...
ACGATGAGATGAACGACGGTGTGAAGTCTGGGTTGCCTACTGAGCCCGATCGAGAAGCAGTGCTTTGGCCTTGGCAATTGCTTCTTTCATCCTTCCCCGGTCCGGGATGAGCCGCTGAACCCAGCGTGCCAGCCACGTCACAGCATTGTTGGTGACGTCTGGTGCGGACTGTGACGGTATATTCTCAACCTTGTAGCGGTTGATCACTTTCCACGGGTCCTCGTCCGGCTTGATTTCATGTGGCTTCGGAGCCTCATTGCTGAACAGCCACGGGCGAGTTCCGTCCAGCGCCGACTCCACCTGCTTAAAGAACGTCCTATAATCGCAGGGTCGCAGACCCGTCTGGTGAATCCAATCAACGATCAGCTTCGCATGCTCGGAGATTTTTTCCTGGCGGTCTTCTTCAGTCATCAAGGACGGAGGATTCTGCCGTGTTTCGTTGGTCCTGACAACTGCCGCCGGTGCGGGCTGAGGATTCAGATCCATAATCCTCTGCGGGGTCTCCGGTCGGAAGGGCACCGTTGACTTGCCATTATTCTTCCTGGCCCGATATATCTTCAATACCTCCTTCCGGTCAATCTTCCCCTCAAGGAAGACCTCTTTCAGGTCTTCGGGCAGACTGCCAAGAATTATGCGCTCGCGGATGACGCCTGTTTTGCACCCGAACGTTTTGGCCAACTCTCCATGGGAGTATCCTTGCTCAAACAGCTTCTTCACGGTCTTCCCTTTTTCAAGTTGGGCTAGTCGTCTATTGGTGGCGGTGGACCTTGCTGCGGCGGGGATTTTAACATTGCTTTTCAGAGGCTTTAGGCGACTGCCTTGCTTTGGAACAGACGGGGACGGTGGTTTAGCGGATGACTTCTTGCTGGTCGTCGAGGCTCTGGATTTTGTCACGCGTGCGACCGTTTTTCGTGACATGGGTTGACGATGCTTTCGACTCGGCTTCTTGAAACCACTTTTCTGTAATCCTGCGGATTTGGTGGACCTGCTCTTCGGCACAGCATGACTCCTTCAGAAAACTAGATTGACAATCCGGGCGAGCCGGCTTTCCAAGTTTCAGGAGCTTCCGATCGGTGACGACGGAGAACCTGAGGCAGGAAGGTGCAAGACTTCTTATGTTAGCTCATTATACTTCTATACTTCTTTGAGTCCATACCCCCACACCAATCGGGAAGGGGGATTTCTTAGGTCAAAACTGTGCCCATTTTTGTGCCTACCTGCGAGCCTGACTAATTGCCATAAATTGCGACGAAACGTCAGCTATTTGTTCATTTTATAGGCACTTATAGGATTCCTTCGCAATTTTTCGTAATCCATGTAAGTTATTGAAAACACGTACGCCTGTGACTAGCCGTCATGAGGTCGAGGGTTCGAACCCCTCCAGGTTCACCATAACCCTATCTCCACATCAGGTTGAAACGCTTTCAGACCTACCGGCTGGTAGGACGAACGAGTTGGTAGCGGGGAAATGTTAGGGACTTCCCGCGTTCCGGCAGCTTTGCAAGTAACCCGGCCGGGAACCGTCGAAGATGAACAGTGCCCTAAAGGATTGGTGAATCCAGGAAGCCGGGAACACCTCACCGCAAACCTTGAGATTGCGCCGACCTGTCAGAGCTTCATTTCTACGACCGCTTATTGGGTAGCGGGCTCTGGGATGGCTTCGCCGTCTTTGCGGGGGTCTGATGCGCCGTAATTTACTCCGGCCGTCGAATCGTGAAGGACGGCCTGACCTCCACCGACATATTCTGCGTAGGGCCCCACAACACGGAGGTCGTATCCGAGCTGGGAGAGCCCGATTAAGGTCGCCTTGGGGACGCGGCTTTCAATCAAGTACCCGCATCCACCTCGGCCAAATTTGTTAAACCGAGGCGCCTCAAGCGCTTGCTGAATGTTCATTTTATAGTCCGCGATGTCCGAAACAAATTGGGCCTGGGCCAGCGGCTGGTTCCCTCCGCGCATGATGCCAAACCCGATATGGATGGCGCCCTGCTCCATGAAAGCCGGGATAATGGTATGGAAGGGCCGCTTATGGGGAGCCAGAACGTCAGGGCTGCCGGGTTTCAGCGTGAATCCTGTGGCGCGGTTCTGGAGAATGAAGCCATAGCCTTCCACCGCAATGCCTGATCCGAATGCGCCTGCATTGCTCTGAATCAGCGAAACAATGTTTCCGTCTCGATCGACGGCGGTGAGATAGCTGGTGTCCTTCCCTGGGTGTGGAGTGGCAACGGCAAGGTTGGGATCGGCCCCCGGCGGCATGCCGGCTTGGAAATCACAGGCCGCCTTGTCGAGGTCGATCATTTTGGCCCGTGTTTTGGCGTATTCCATGGCGAGCATCCCGCTCACCGGCACTTTGACGAAACGGGGATCTCCAACGTACCGGCGCAGGTCCGCATAAGCTAATTGCTGGGCTTGCATCTCGATATGAAATCTCTCCGGACTCTGTGCTCCATAGCTCGAAAGCAGGAACTGGCCCATGATATTGAGCATCTCGAGCGTAGCGATGCCCTGCGAATTGGGCGGAATTTCGAACACCTTCCAGCCACGATACTCCGTCTCAATCGGCTCCACCCACTCGGCTTTGTATTCGCTCAGGTCCTGAGCGTTGATGACTCCACCAAGGTCCTGCGAAGTCTTCACGATCGCTCGGGCAATACTGCCCTGGTAGAAGGCTTGCTGGCCTTCGCTGGCGACCAGTTCCAAAGCCCGGGCGTACTCCGGATTGCGGAATACTTCGCCGAGCTGAGGCGGCCGTCCTCCCGGCAGGTAGACGCGCGTTGCTTCCGCGTCCTTCTTCAGCACGTCGGCGTAGGCCGGCCAGTACAGACTGTTCCACTGTGATATCGGAAAGCCGTGGGAGGCATAGTAGATGGCGGGCTTAAACAGGTCCTTCCAGGGAAGCTTGCCGAAACGCTGGTGCAACTCCCACCAACCCATCACGCAACCCGGGACGCTCACCGATAGGATGCCGGTCCCTGGGATGCGCCGGAGTCCTTTTGACTGGAGATAGGACAGTGTCAGTCCCTCCGGGGACCAACCACTGGCGTTGAGGCCGCTGACCTTGGCGGTTTTCGCGTTCCACTCGATGGCGAAAAGGTCTCCACCCATGCCGTTCATCATGGGCTGAATGACCCCCATGACGGCGCTCGTCGCAATCGCCGCATCGGCTGCTGATCCTCCCTGCGCCAGGATCATGGCCCCCGCTTCCGAAGCAAGGGGCTGTTCCGCTGCCACAATTCCACGTTGTGAAACAACCATGGAACGTCCCTGGGACCAGGTCATCAGTTTTTCAGACCGCAGCAACGGAACGGCAATGCCAGCCAATGCCGCCAGACCAAGGCAAACCAGCAGAGACCTCTTCATGTGCTACCTCCAGGTATCAGAAATCGGCGTTTCGTCCACGGCTTCCGCAGTCCACGTCACACTCATTACATTCAGGCAGTCAACCGGTGGACTCCAGGCCAGACCGGAGCGGACGCTACACGTTATCGTCAAGTTAAAGCGGGCGCAACTTTCAGTCAAAGCCGCTTCGCCAGGTTCAGGGGCGATCTTATTTCAATGTGTTTATAAGCGCCGAAAAAAGTATCCTTGCGCAAGCGGAAACTTAAGCGGGTAAAGACCTTTCAGCCTCTACCCGCGGTTGTTGATGAATCAGGTTTAGCCCTGGCATGGCCACCGGGGCCGGATCAGGCCGGCTTCCCGCAGGATGCGCCGGCAGCCAGAGTTAGAAGTCGACTTCAGCTCCTATCTGGAAGATCCGCTGCCCAAACGCTGAGGAGATTTGTCCGAAACTACCTCCGCAGACACCATTGACGATGGAACAGGTTGTATTGGGATCGCTCCAGTGGGGGGTATTGGTAAAGTTCAGGGTCTCGAATCGCAACGCCAGCTTATACCGTTCCGTGATCTTGAAGTTACGAAAGAGGCTGAGATCGATCTGTGCGAGGCCCGGCCCGCGCAGCCAGGAGAGACCTCGCCCCGCAGTGCCTAGTCGCGCCGTCTGGACCGGCTGGAAGGCGTCCGTGTTAAACCAGAGCTGGTGCGGCCCGGTGCCCTTCGTCACATTCAAGGCTCCACCAGCGTCCGGCACCTGGCTGGTTCCCGGAGTATTGAGGAAGGAGCTTGTCTGAGTGACGGTTAACGGATCACCGGAGAGCGCAGTCAACACTCCGTTGGTCTGCCACCCGCCAAGAAGGTAGCGGGCTGCTTTGCTGGAGTTCGCCCACCTCTGGCCCGCGCCAAAAGGCAGATTATAGACAAACGCCATCTTGAGCACGTGGGTGTGGTCAAAGAACGGTGTTCCGCGGTTAAAAGGCTGACAGCCTTGGGGCAGGGCGGCTGAGGGAGGACAATTGAATCGGAGGCCGCTACTCGACGAAGAAGCTGCCTCGTCATCCTCATAGGCGATAGCGTGCGAATAAGTGTAGGAACCTTGCAGGAACAGGCCGTTGGTCACCTTGCGAGAGATCGAAACCTGCAAGGAGTTGTAATGAGAGTCGAGGTAGCCCTGGCCCTGCAGCGTCTTGATATTTCGCCCGAAGCCGGCCAGAGGCTGCCCGGCAGCTCCGGCTCCAAGAGGCGCAGCGTTGATATCGCGGGAATTGTATTCATGCACCAGGTGGTTTCCCACGTAGCCGACATTCAGGAAGATGCTCCCAGGAAGCTGTCTTTCGACCGTAAAATTCCAGAACTCCACGTAGCCGCGGTTGTACTCGCCGGGGCCCAAACTCCCGACAACGACATTGGTGGGAGGCGTGATCGCGCCCGACTGGAATCCCGTGGGAGCCTGGATGAGCGGCACGCCATTGTCCAATCCGGGGATGGCGTTCACCGTGTTGGTCCCAAGATTGAAGCTCGAATACGGCAGGAATCGTGTCACAAGGCTGTTCCCCGCCACGAAGTTATCCGCCCCGATGGTATAAGGATAAAATCCGCGCAAGGGCCGCTCAAGAGGCAGAGTGTCGTAAGTGATACCGAACGCGCTGCGCAGGACGGTCTTATCGTTCAGCTGGTAAGCCAACCCGAGGCGAGGCGCGAACAGCTTCTTGCTGCTGGTCACGTTAAGGTGCGTGGGGTTGTTTCCGAGCCCGCCCAGCAGCAACTGGTTGGTGCCGGTATCGTAGACTTCAAACTTGCTGCTGCCGTCGCGAGTGATGAGCGGGAAATACTCCCACCGGAGACCGGCATCCACCGTCAGCTTTTGCGTCACCCGGTAGGTATCCCCGATGTAGAGGGCTTCCTGCCAATCCTTGTTCGTGAGCTTAATGAACTGTTGCCCGTTGTAAGCTTCACTGACCAAGCCAAGGTTAAACAGCGCGACCCCGTTCCAGGGAGCGGAGTTGAAGCCGATGGGGTTGCCGGAAACATCGTAGAACTGTGTTTGCGAGCCGATGCCGGCGCCATCCGTCGCGGTGTTCAGGAACGTGTTGTCGTTATAGGTTGAAATGGAACCGCGCGGGCAACAGACGATTTCCGGCTGCCACTGGTTCAGGTGGTTGTGCGCTGCGTCGATTCCCATCACAATCGAGTGCTTCCCTTTAATCCAGGTCGCGTTTTCATCGAGGGTCAACTGCCAGTCATTCCGGAACATGGGTTCCCATGATTGATTGGTCCCCAGAGTGGTGAAATCACTGATGGCGATTCCGGGCATGCCGCTATACCGCGGGTCATTCGCCGGGGTGTTGCTGTTGACCAATCCGAGAACGCTCTGCCCGTAGTTCTTGCCGAAGTCGGGCAGTTTGTTGTTCTCGCCCATGCGTGTAAAACCGATGTGGCCTGTCAGCACCAGATCGGACTTCGCGGTCCAGGAATGGCCGATGGTCACTGTCTGAGCGGTGTCGTCAGTGACTCCCGTGCCGCCACCCTGGCCGGCGATGCCGTAATCACTGCCGTCGCTCAGGAGAGCTTTTTGCAAAGTGTACTTGCCCCACACCGTTTGACGGTCGCTGATGTTGTAGTCAACCTTGCCCGTGTAAATGTTCCGGTTCCAGGCCGAATTCCGCAGCCGGACGTCGTTCTCCGAAGTGAACTGGGTGTACTGGCCCGGCTGGTTCGGCGTGTAGGGGGCCATTAACTGCCAGAAGGCGGTCGAGCCTGCGTACATCCGGCTGGACGGAATGACGTTGTTTTGGAAAGCACAGCGGCCCTGGCCCGTGGCCGTATTCCCGGTTGTGGGGTCAAAAATCATTCCCTCACGCAACTGGGTCGTGGCATCGGTCCCGGATTGGCAGACCATAACGGGGCTGCCACCGGCATCATAGATCGGGGCGCCCAGATAGGACGAAAAGTCTCCATTCCTCATATCCGTGGGAGGAATCACATTGATGTCCGCGGCGTTCTGGCGCTGGAAGAACCCATCCCAGTTGCCGAAGAAGAACACCTTGTTGTGGATGATGGGACCGCCAATGGCGACACCGTCGTTGTTCTGAATATTCTTCGGCTTTGCGCCGCTGGCCGTGTGGACGAGAGCATTCTGTGCGTCAAGCGTCGCGTCTGTGTGATACCCATAAAGCGAGCCATGGAACTGGTTCGTTCCGGATTTTGTGATCACGTCGGTCGCAGCGCCGGCCGTCAGTCCTTTTTGAACATTGAAGTTGGAAGTCTGGACATTGACTTCCTGGACCGTCGCCGCCGGGGGCACGATCACCATGTGGTCCGGTAGCCACAGAAACACGTCCGTGGCGCCATCCACACGCGAAGTATTGATATGTTGCGGCAAGCCATTGGAGTTGACGGCAAAGGAGCGGTCAGGCGTGTCAGCAAGCGAATTCGGGTAACTGCCAGTAATCGCTGACAACGAAACAACTCCCGGGGCCAGCAGCTCAATGCTCTGGAAGTTGTGGTAGATGTTCAGCGGCAGGTTCTTAACCGCAAAGTTGCTGATGGTCGTATGAACATCGGTATTTTGCGTTTGAAGGGCAGCGGCAGCGCCGGAAACCGTCACCTGCTGGGTCACAGACCCTACAGCCACCTGCACATTCTGCTGGTTAACCGAGCCAACCGTGACGTTGATGCCTGTCGTCTTGACCGGTTTGAAGCCTTGCGCCGTTACGCTAAGCGTGTACGTCCCGGCAGGAAGGTCAGTGATGCGGTAATCGCCTGCTGACCCTGAAGCCGTATTACGGGTCAGACCCGTGTTGTCATTGACGATCGTGATTGCAGCCCCGGGCACCAACGCGCCAGTCTGGTCGGTTATCGTCCCAGCAACAGAGCCATAAAGAACCTGAGCATTCACCCGTTGGACGGAAACAAACACAAGGGAAGTAATTGCGACAAGACACACTACCCATAGCGAAACAGACCGCAATCGCGCCATCGGATACCTCCGTTTTGACTTTGAACGCTTTAGTAAGAATCCAAAACCAGACGCAAGGGGTCGGCCTGCGAAACAGGCTAACTTGGCCTAACCTCAGATATCAGCAGACGATTACATAAGAAGTAACCATTGGCTACTCGTATACCGGAGATATAACCAGCTTTTTGATTGCCTGTCAATACATTTTCTTACTTTTGTGATTGTTTTCATCCCAGCTTACAATCAACGCATTTGTGTACCGGGGAATCTACGGGTGAGGGGACAAGTCCTCATACGCTGGTCCCCATCGAAATATGTTTGGTTTCCATGAAAGCGTCCAGACCTTCGCTTCCCAGTTCACGGCCCCAGCCGCTCTGCTTGACTCCGCCGAACGGGCATTGGCTGGTGGACGGGACCCCATCATTAATCGCGATCGTGCCCGCTTCAAGAGATTCCATCAGCCTCCACGCCCTGCTCAGGTCGCGTGTGAAGGCATAAGCACTCAGGCCATAGGGCGAATCGTTGGCCTGCCCGATGGCTTCTGATTCCGTATCAAAAGCGCTGACGGCGGCCACTGGGGCGAAGGTTTCCTCACACATACACCTGGCGTCTTGTGGCACATCTGCGAGAACAGTGGGTTCAAGGAACCAGCCTTTGCTTCCGACGCGCTTGCCGCCACACAGCAACCGGGCGCCGCGCTGGAGCGCGTCTTCGATATGTTCGGCAGCCTTGGCAACACCTTCCTCATTGATAAGCGGTCCAATCTCCACGCCCTCTTCCATCCCGTCACCGACCCTCATGGCGCGCGTTCGCTCCGTGAAGAGTTCAAGGAACTTTCCATAGACGGAACGCTGGACGTAAAGACGATTGGCGGCGATGCAGGATTGGCCCGTATTGCGGAATTTGGCCATCATGGCCCCTTCCACCGCCGCGCCGAGGTCGGCGTCGTCAAATATCAGGACAGGGGCATGGCCGCCCAGTTCCAGGGAGAGCGGTTTAATCTGGGCCGCCGCCCCCTGGATCAGGGTTCGCCCCACCTCGGTGGATCCGGTGAAGGTGATCTTGCGGCAAAGAGGGTTGTCCAGGAATTCCTGGGCAATGTCGGCAGAGCGGCCCAGCACCAGTTGGAAGACTCCCTCGGGAATTTTGGCGGCTTCGACGCACTCGGCCAGCGCGACAGCGCACAAAGGCGTCGCGCTTGCCGGTTTGAGAATCACCGGGCAGCCGGCAGCAAGCGCCGGCGCGACCTTGCGTAAGGCCAACACCAGCGGGAAGTTCCAGGGGCTGATGGCGGCGACCACTCCGACCGGCGTCTTGATGACCAGGTGCCGTTTGGAGTCGACTTGATGCGGAACGACGCGGCCGTAGGCCCGGCGGGCCTCTTCAGCGAACCAGCGCAGGTGGTCCACTGACATGGCAACTTCCCCGCGGCTTTGCGCCAGCGGCTTGCCATTTTCCAGGGTGATGGTGCGTGCGACATCTTCCGCTCGCTTCTCCAGTTCGTCGGCAATGCTCCTTAGATAGGCGCCGCGGGCTTTCCCCGTGAGCTGGCGCCAGTTTGGAAAGGCGACGTGGGCGTCGCGCACAGCTTCGGCCACACGCGCCCGCTCCACCGTACAGACCTTGGCAAAGGGCTCCTCGGTCGCCGGGTTCACAACGGAGAGCGTTGTCTGGCTGCGCACCCATCGGCCGTTCAGGTAAAGTGGATGTGTGTTCATTAGATTCTCTACCCCTCTCTTTCATGAAGGACGTCACTTCAAGCCGCGACCACAAGGTTTGGCCGGCTTATCTCCTGGGCGGAGATTGTCCCTCGAAGAACATATTACTAGCGAGACGCGGCCTTCGGGGCCTTGAAGTGAGGACGAGGCTTTGCGGTCACAAACGCCGCTACATTATAAGCCTGCTGGACCGTCAAACTCCCGGGCTTGGTCTTCGGCATGTTCCCCTTAACGAAGGCTGCCATCTTGGCCGTATGGCTCATCCCCGCGCCGTCGTTGAAGGAACCGGGGCCCCACAGTGGCGGAAACATTCCGCGGATTCCCTGGCCATCCGCCCCGTGGCAGACCTGGCACTGCTGAGCGTAGAGCGTCGCGCCAGCCGCGGGATCGACGTGCGCCGGCGGAGTCAGTTTCAGGAGTCCCCGGCCTTTTACCGTGGACCCCATCGGAACTCCACTGGAAAGCCAGTTCATGTAGGTCACCATGGCCACCATCTCGGGGCTGTCCGAAGGAGGTGGTGTGCCGTTCTCGCTTCGCTCAAAACACTCCTGAATGCGGCGCTCGATGGTGATCACGCGCCCGTCGCGATGGGTAAAAGCCGGGAAAATCGTGGTCACCCCGGCCAACGGTGAAGAGTAGGCCAGAGTTCCTTCATTGAGATGACAATCTGCGCATTTCATCCTATCGCCGACGTAACGGGCGGCGTACCTGGGCGTGTCGACAATGATGTTGCGGCCCAGGCGGATGCTGGCCCCGGGCCTGCCCGGCGGAATTGTTGCGGGATCAGGCGGATTCCAGGAAACCGCGGGGACCGCCACCTCTTCCGGGCCCGTTGCGGGAGGGCCCTGGGCCCACGTGATCCTCTTGGCAACCAGGCCAAAGCCCAGCAACACCAACCCACCCGCAACCGCAGCAGCAGCGATCAACGGGAAGGCCCATCCTTTTGTCCCAAAGCCTTCGTGCCTCATCTTAACCTCGTCCGCGTTCTAGGGATGGCGGGGAGTGCCAAACCCAAAGGAGCCGTAAATGGACTCTGCCGTCTTTGTCTTGAGAAACCGGACCCATTCTTCCGCGGCTTCCGGATGCGGAGCATTCCCCAGGACACCGGCAGCATAGGTTCCCGTGGTGTTGTCCTTCACCGGGATCTCCACACTGGAGATTGGATTGCCGATGCTTTCCTGAAATTTCGCCTCAGACCGCCAGGTGACGCCGGCGTCCGAGAGCCCCAGGACAATCCGCATCGGAGTCTGCCGGTGGTGGATGTGCGTCAGGAATGTTGTGCCGCTGTCATGCTTGGCCACCATGGCTTGATG
>Ga0307373_10015582_pt1 | contig 10321 bp, 9 predicted proteins | sample OX2MG_FD_202534 | JGI IMG/M metagenome (GOLD analysis project Ga0307373, IMG submission 202534) | Soil microbial communities from Risofladan, Vaasa, Finland - OX-2 | ecosystem: Environmental > Terrestrial > Soil > Coastal area > Acid sulfate soil | place: Finland: Risofladan, Vaasa | collected...
CCGCGCAACTTGCCGGAGAGGGCGTTGACCCCGTCGAAGAAGCCGGGCGCCAGCATGATGTCGAGCACGGCGTTGCCGGCGGCGACCGCCAGCGGGTTGCCGCCGAATGTCGAGCCGTGCGTGCCGGGCACCATGCCGACCGCGGCCTTTTCGGAGGCAAGGCAGGCGCCGATCGGCATGCCGTTGCCCAGCGCCTTGGCGACCGCCATGATGTCGGGCGGCGCATCGGCCCATTGATGCGCGAACAGCTTGCCGGTGCGGCCCATGCCGCACTGCACCTCGTCGTAGACGAGCATCAGCCCGAACTCGTCGCAGATCGCACGCAGCCCTTTGAGGTAATCGGCCGAGGGGGCGCGCACGCCGCCTTCGCCCTGCACCGGCTCGACCAGGATCGCTGCGGTCTCCTGGGTCACCGCAGCGCGCATCTCGTTGAGGTTGTTCCAGGCGACATGGTCGAACCCGTCCATCACCGGGCCGAAACCTTTGAGGTAGGCCTCGGCGCCCGCCGCGGCGAGCGTCGCAAAGCTGCGGCCGTGAAACGAGCCGTTGCAGGCGATCACCCGGTAGCGCTCGGGATGGCCGGTCTCACTCTGGTATTTGCGCGCCACCTTGATCGACAATTCGACCGCCTCGGCGCCCGAATTGTTGAAGAACACGGTGTCGGCAAAGCTGTTTTCGACAAGCCGCTGGGCCAGCCGCTCCTGCCCCGGAATGCGGAACAGGTTCGACGAATGCCACAGCTGCTTGGCCTGCGCGGTGATTGCGTCGATCAGATGCGGGTGGCAGTGACCGAGCGAGGTCACCGCGATCCCGCTGGTCAGGTCGAGAAACTTGCGGCCGTCGGTGGCGTAAAGATAGCAGCCTTCGCCCCGTTCAACGGCGACGTCCCACCGGCCATAGGTCGGCATCACGGGTGTAATCACGTGCGTTCTCCTGTGCGATGAGGGTACGGAATGGGAAATTTCGGGCGACGCAGCTTTATCGTCGTCGCCGTTCCCCGACCGGCGCGTGAGACCGCGCCTTTGCCCAACTCCGGCCGATTGCGCCGGGCTTCCGCGTCATCGCCCTCTCCTTGCCGCGCGCCGCATCGCGGTCGCGCAGTATCGAGCAGGAAAGCCGCGGAGTATGAGGATGCGGCGCTATCCTGTCAATTCGCACCATGAATTCCACCGGCCGGACAAAAGGGGCATTGACGCCGAGCGTGGCGGGGCATACTTTGTAATCATTCTAATTTATCCGTTGAGGAGATTGCCATCGGCAAGAACCAACGGTTGGCCCTGGCCGCGATCCCGCGACGGCCGCGCGGGTTTGTCTTGTTTATCAATCTCGATGCCGACGGTGGCGGCAACGATCGGAGGGCAAAATGGCAGATGAAGGCAAGTGCCCGTTCACAGGCGGGGCCCGTGCACAGACGAACCGCGACTGGTGGCCGAACCAGCTGAACCTTCAAATTCTCCACCAGCACTCCGCCCTGTCCAACCCGATGGGCGAGGCGTTCGACTACGCCAAGGAATTCAACAGTCTCGACCTGAATGCCGTGATCAAGGACCTGCATGCCTTGATGACGGACTCGCAGGATTGGTGGCCGGCCGATTTTGGCCATTACGGGGGGCTGTTCATCCGGATGGCATGGCACCTCGCCGGCACATACCGCATCGGCGACGGCCGCGGCGGCGGCGGCGCCGGGCAGCAGCGTTTCGCGCCGGTCAACAGCTGGCCGGACAATGTGAGCCTCGACAAGGCACGCCGCCTGCTGTGGCCGATCAAGCAGAAATACGGCCGGAAAATCTCCTGGGCCGACCTTATGATCCTCGCGGGCAATGTCGCGCTCGAGTCGATGGGCTTTAAGACATTCGGTTTCGGCGGCGGGCGCGAGGAGGTTTGGGAGCCTGACGAGGGCATCTATTGGGGCCCCGAGGGCAAGTGGCTGGCAGACGAGCGCTACACCGGCGACCGCGATCTGCAGAACCCTCTCGGCGCCGTGCAAATGGGCCTGATCTACGTGAATCCGGAAGGCCCGAACGGCAAGCCGGACCCGGTCGCTGCGGCGCGGGACATCCGCGAGACGTTTGCCCGCATGGCGATGAACGACGAGGAGACCGTCGCGCTGATCGCCGGCGGTCACACCTTTGGCAAAACCCACGGCGCCGGCGATGCCGCTCTGGTCGGCCCCGCGCCGGAAGCCGCCGGCATCGAGGCACAGGGCCTCGGGTGGAAGACCAGCTTCGGCACGGGCAAGGGGGCCGATGCGATCACCAGCGGCCTCGAAGTCATCTGGAGCGCGACGCCGACGAAATGGAGCAACAACTTCTTCGCGAACCTGTTCGGCTATGAATGGGAACTCACAAAGAGCCCCGCGGGGGCGCATCAGTGGCAGGCGAAAGGCGCCGAGGCCACGATTCCGGACGCGTTTGACCCGTCAAAGCGGCACGTGCCGACGATGCTGACGACGGATCTGTCGTTGCGGTTCGATCCGGCGTACGAAAAGATTTCGCGGCGTTTCTACGAGCACCCGGACCAGTTCGCCGATGCGTTTTCGCGGGCGTGGTTCAAGCTGACGCACCGCGACATGGGGCCGATCGCGCGCTATCTCGGCCCGCTCGTGCCAAAGGAGCATCTCGCGTGGCAGGATCCGACCCCCGCCGTGGATCATCCGCTGATCGGAGAAGCGGACATCGCCGCCCTGAAGGCGAGAGTCCTCGTGTCCGGCCTGTCGGTTTCCCAGCTTGTCGGGACGGCCTGGGCGTCGGCGTCGACGTTCCGCGGCTCTGACAGGCGCGGTGGCGCGAACGGCGCGCGCATTCGCCTCGCGCCTCAAAAGGATTGGGACGTCAACCAGCCGGCTCAGCTAGCGACGGTGCTGCGGACGATTGAAGCGATCCAAAAGGAGTTCAACGCGTCACAATCCGGCGGGAAAAAGGTCTCGCTTGCCGATATGATCGTTCTCGGCGGCTGCGCGGCGATCGAGAAAGCCGCGAAGGATGCCGGGCACGATGTCAAGGTGCCCTTCACGCCAGGGCGCATGGACGCGTCGCAAGAGCAGACTGAAGTCGAGTCTTTTGCGCCGCTCGAACCGACCGCCGACGGGTTCCGCAACTATCTCCGCGGCGCGCAGCGCGTGTCGCCCGAGGAGCTGCTGGTCGACCGCGCGCAATTGCTGACGCTGACGGCGCCCGAGATGACGGTTCTGGTTGGCGGTCTGCGCGTGCTGGGAGCAAATGCCGGGGCTTCCGCGCACGGCGTCTTCACCAAGCGGCCGGAGACGCTGACGAACGATTTCTTCGTCAACCTGCTCGACATGAGCACGGAATGGCAGCCAGTTGCCGGCTCCGAGGGTGTGTATGAAGGCCGTGAACACAGGACGAATGCGGTCAGGTGGACCGGCACCCGCGTCGACCTGATCTTCGGGTCGCACTCGCAGCTCCGCGCTCTCGCGGAAGTCTATGCGTGCGCGGACTCGAAGGAGAAGTTTGTCAAAGACTTCGTGGCGGCATGGTCCAAGGTGATGGACCTCGACCGCTTCGACCTCGCCTGAGGATACGCTCGTCTTGGTTGTGGCGGAAGAGGCGCGGCGCAGGCCGGGCGCTCTCCGCCACACGACGTTACGAGCCTGCGCCTTCCCGCGCCTTGCCGTTTGGCGCGACCGCGGCGTAGGTAGCGTGGCCGCTGACCTCGGCTCCGTCCTGCGCCGTCAACCGCAGGAAGCCGATGCCCGAGACCAGCGGCAGCAGCGCGATGAGCACAAAGACGATGCGGAAATCGCCGACCGTGACCGGCGCCGGCCCGGCGATCAGCGCCAGCAGCGCGGCGCCGAGAGCGACGCCGAAACCGCGGGCCAATTGCTGGATGACGCCGCTGAAGCTGGTGCTGCGGCTCAGCTGGGCCGAGGGCACGTCGGCAAAGCTGACCGTGTTGAGGCCGATATACTGGATGCTGCGGACACAGCCCGACACCAGGACACAGGCCAGCATGATCCATTTCGGCGTGTCTGCGCCGAGCAGCGCAAACACTGCGATCACCGCTGTCGAAAACACCGCGCCCACCGACAGCAGCGCGCGAAACCCCAGCGCCCGCAACAGCGCGCGCGATCCGGTACGCACGCACATCGCGCCGAGGCTCGACGAAGAGCTCAAGAGCCCCGACTGCACCGGCGACATGCCGAACCCGACCTGGAACAAGAGCGGCACGAGCAGCGGCATCGCGTCGAGCCCCATCCGGCACAGTCCGCCGTTCAGCGTGCCGATGCGGAACGTACGGATGCGCAGCAGCGCCAGGTCGAGCACCGGCGCCCGGCTGTGCCGCGCGTGGCGCACGTAGAGGACGAGCATGGCCAGCGCCAGCGGAAAGAAGGCGTAGCCGACCATCGGCGACAGCATCGGGCGGCCAAGGTTCTCGATCGCCAGTTCGAGCACGAACAGCCCGACGCCAGCGATGACGAACCCGCCCAGGTCAAAGCGGGTTGGCGCCGGCGCGCGGAAATTCTCAAACAGCCACAGGGCGAGCGCGGCCCCCAATATGCCGATCGGGATGTTGAGGTAAAAGATCGCGCGCCACGAGACATAGGTCGTCAGGAACCCGCCGACGATCGGGCCGACTGTCGGCCCGATCATCGCCGGGATGGTCATCCAGTTCATCGCCGAGACGAGGCCGGCGCGCGGAAAGCTGCGCAGCAGAATCAGCCGCCCGACCGGCGTCATCATCGCGCCGCCAAACCCTTGCAGCACGCGCATCGCGACCAGCATCGTCAGGTTGACCGACAGCCCGCACAGGGCCGAGCTGGCGGTGAATATCAGCACCGCGACGCAAAACACCGAGCGGGTGCCGTAGCGGTCGGCGATCCAGCCGCTGACCGGGATGAACACGGCAAGGCTCAACAGATAGGCGGTGATCGCCAGGTTGAGGCGCAGCGGCTGCACGCCGAAGGTTTTCGCCATCGCCGGGATCGACACCGCGAGTACCGTCGAATCGAGCCCCTCCATAAAAAAGGCGCAGCCGACGACGAGCGGGATCACCACACGCATCCGCGGCAGCAAATTCGGAGGGGAAAGCGCCGCTTCGCTCACGCGGAGTCTCGGATGGTTTGGCGGGGATTTGGCCTGGGCGCGATCGTAGAGGACAATAGGCGGCGATGGGGAAAGAAACTCGCCCGGAAACCGTCGATGCGGCGCTGATCGAGCGCTGGGCGCTCGCCTATCTCGAACGGTTCGCCAGCTCGGGCGCGAATTTGCGCCGGGTGCTGCTGCGCCGGGTGCGGCGCCGTGCGGGACCCGAGGTGGAGGGGGCGGGCGATGCGAGCGACGCGACGGCGATCATCGACGCGCTGGTCGCACGCTATCGCGCGACCGGGCTGATCGACGATGTCGCCTATGCTGCGGCGCGCGCCCGGGCCGGGCTGCGCCGCGGTCGGTCGCTGACGACGATCCGCGCCGGGCTTGCCGCGAAGGGCGTCGCCGCTGCCGATCGCGAAACCGCGATCGGAACGCTGGACGCCGAAGCCGGCGCTGCCGACCCCGATCTCATCGCGGCCTGCGCCTTCGCGCGGCGCCGGCGCCTCGGCCCGTTTCGCCGCACGCCGGAAGCTGGGGATGGTGCGATGCGGATGAAAGAACTCGGCTCCTTTGCCCGCGCCGGCTTCAGCCGCGCTATCGCCGAGGCGGTGCTGGCCTGCGCCGACGAAGGCGCCGTCGCCGCGCTGCTCCGCGGCGAGGGGTAGGGGTCAGCCTTCCCGGTCCCGCATCAGCCGGGCGAGGGCGTGCGAGTCGCCGTCGTCGCGCGCTTCGAGTGCGGCGATGATGCGCGGCCGGTCGACGGCGGGGCGGTTCTGGCTCAGCTTGAATTTGCCCTCGCAGCGCTCGACCGCGATCTCCAGCCCGACGATGCCCTTGAGCATCCCGTCGAGAAACGCCGCCGGCTGGTCATCCATCCGCCACGGTGCGGCCTCGCGTGCCTCGTGCCGGGCGGAGAGGCGGCGCAGAAACCCGCGCAGCCATTCGGCGTCGTCGATCCGCCGCGCCCGGCCATAGGCGTGGACGCTGGCATAGTTCCAGGTCGGCACCGCCGGCCCGGCCGCGTACCAGCCGGGCGAGATGTAGGCGTGCGGCCCGGCGAAGATCACCAGCGCCTCGTCGGCGCCGTCGAGGTCGGCGCATTGCGGGTTGGGCCGGGCGAGGTGGCCCTGTAGATAGAGCCCGCCGTCGCGCCGCTCGGCGAGGAACGGGATCTGGCTGGCGATCAGCCCGGCCGCGCCCTGTGTGACGAGCGTCGCGAAATCGTAGCGCTCGATATGGGCGGCGAGGATTTCCGGGTCGCGCTCGGTAAAATGCGGCGGCAGATAGACCATCGCGCCTCCTCGCAGGTCAGCAGCAATGCTCGATAAACAGGCTGCCCAGCAGCCCGATGCCGCACAGCACCAGGATCCCGCCCGAGCCGCGGTTGATCCATACGAGGTGGCTGCGCGTGAACGAGCGCCGCCACACGCCGGCGGCAAGGCTCAGCGCGATCCACCACGAGATCGAACCGAGCCACACGCCGAGCACGAGAAACGCGATGCCGTCGAGCGCCATCTGGGTCGCGGTCAGGCCGAGCCCGGCAAAGATCGCGAGGAACGACAGGATCGTGACCGGGTTGGTGATGGTCAGCGCAAATGTCGAGGCGAAATTGGTAAGCGGACTCTCCTGCACCGGCTGCGAGTCGCGCATGTTCAGCGGGTCGTGGGTGTAGGCGCGGATGCCGACATAGAAGAGGAACGCGGCACCGCCGATGCGCAGCCAGTCCTGATAGCCGAACAGCCAGTCCGACACGACGGTCAGCCCGAACCCGGCGATCACCGCAAACATCGCGTCGGCGGTGGCCGCGCCGGTGCCCGACAGCAGGCCAGCGATCCGACCTTCGAGGATCGTGCGGCGAATACATAAAACGCCGACCGGGCCAACCGGTACGGCGATCACGAGACCAACCACGAAGCCTTTGAGTAAAAAGGCCACCAGCATTCGCACCTGCCCCGAAGCCCGCGGGCGCAGTCTCGGTGAACGATTCCGGCCGCGCAACCGAAATGAACCGGCGGCTGCGGCGGGCGCTGCGGCAGCGCTGCAACCGGGGCCGAAACGCGATATGCTGGCCGGGCTTTAGTCTGCAGGAGATGCCGCCGATGCCGGGTGACGATGCCGATTCGGGCGACGCCTATCAGTTCACCTTTGCCGCGCTCGACGGCGCGCCGCTGCCGCTGTCGGCCTGGCGCGGCCGGCCGGTGCTGGTGGTCAACACCGCGTCGTTTTGCGGCTATACACCGCAATACCGCGACCTTGAGGCGCTGTGGCGCACGTATCGCGACCGCGGCCTCGTCGTGCTCGGCGTGCCGTCCAACGATTTCGGCGCGCAGGAGCCGGGCACCGCGGCCGAGATCAAGACCTTCTGCGAATCGACCTATGCGGTCGATTTCCCGCTGACCGAAAAGGTGCGGGTGATCGGCGCCGGCGCCCACCCGTTTTACCGCTGGGTTGCCGCGACACTCGGCGAAGGCGCGGCGCCGCGGTGGAATTTCCACAAATTCCTGGTCGGGCCCGATGGGCAGCTTGCCGGCACCTGGCCGTCGCAGGTGCGGCCGACCGGCGCGGCGGTGACCGGCGAGATCGAGAAGCTGCTGCCGGCCGGCTGAGCGCAGCGGCGCGGCCGCGCGAAGGGGCTGTGGACGAAACGGTCAGGGTTGCGCCAGCGCCGCCGGCGCGGTGCGCACGTGCTCGGGCCGCACGCCGATCCCGACGATTCGGGCCGGGATGCGCTGGAGAAACGGCAACCGGTTGAACAGGCGCATCGTCCATGGCGCGGTAACCGGGCGGTCGCCGCTCAGCACCTTGTCGATCAGCCGCGACTGCACGGTAAGCTGCATGCGCTGGATCACCTTCATCGGAAAGGTGCGGCGGCGCTGGACCGCGTCGAGGTCCTGAACCGTCAGCCGCCCCTCGCGCAGCGGCGCTGCGAGGATGTTGGCCGCAGCGATCGCGTCCTGCACCGCCAGGTTGACCCCGACGCCGCCGATCGGCGACATCGCATGGGCCGCGTCGCCGATGCACAGCAGCCCTGGCCGCCACCAGCGCTGGAGCCGGTCGACCGCGACAGTCAGCAGCTTGACGTCGTCCCAATCCTTGAGCTCGCCGGCGCGCTCGGCGAGATAGGGCGCGAGCTTGCCGATCTCGGCGCGGAGCGCGTCGAGACCGGCGGCGCGCACCGCGTCGTAGCCGCCCTTGCGGATCAGATAGGCGCATTGCCAGTAGCTGCCGCGGTTGAGCGTCACCAGCATGTGGCCGAAATTGATCGTGCCGCCGGTCTGCTCGGGGTCGCTGGGCTGCCGCGACAGGCGCATCCACAGCACGTCCATCGGGGCGCCGAGGTTTTCCACCTGAAAGCCGGCGCGCTCGCGCACTGTCGAGTGCCGGCCGTCGGCGCCGACGACGAGGTCGGCGCGGATCTCCAGCGGGCCGTCAGGGGTCGACGCTCGCAGCCCGACGACGCGGTCGCCCTCGACCACAAGATCGGTGGCGTCGGTCTTAAGGTGCAGGTCGAAGCCCGGGTAGCGCTTGCCCTCCTCGACGAGGAAGTTGAGGAAATCCCATTGCGGCATCAGGGCGACGAATTTGCACACGGTCGGCAGGTGGGTGAAATCGGCGATCTGGATTTCCGTATCGCCGACCAGCGCCCTCAGCCGCCGGACCTTGTCGTGCGGCAGCTGCAGAAACCGCTCGAGCAGCCCCAGTTCGTGCATCACCTGCAGCGTCGACGGGTGGATCGTGTCGCCGCGAAAATCGCGAAAAAAATCCTTGTGCCGCTCGAGCACCATCGCCCTGACCCCGGCGCGCGCCAGCAGGAAGCCGAGCATCACCCCGGCCGGCCCGCCGCCGGCGATGCAGCAGGTGGTGCGCAGCGGTTGAGCGGGCATCGTCAATCCTCCATTCCGGCATGCCAGCCCCACGGGCGTGGGGATGAAAACTCACCGGGTTCGTATACCATTAATCAGGGGTGATCTAACGCACAGGAGCCTAGCATGTCGGTCCTTACTTCCTCTCGCTGGTTTCGGCGCGGCGTGATGGCGGCGGCGTTGGTCGCCACCGGCGCGCTGACGATGGGTGCTGCGCCGCACGAGGCAAAGGCACAGGCGTATCCGTATTACGGGTACTATCCGTATGGGTATTATCCGTACTATTCGGCCTACTCTCCGTATTACTCGCCGTATTACTATCCGTCTTACGGGTATTACCCGTATGCACCGGTCAATGTCAGCGTCGGCTGGGGTTGGGGCTGGGGCGGCGGAGGACATCGGGGCGGGGGATGGCACGGCGGTCATGGCGGTCACGGCGGTCATGGCGGTCATGGCGGGCGCGGCCACCGCTGACCTGGCCGAGCCCCGCTGTATAACCCGGGGTCTGGCCCGGTACGGCTCTGCGGATCCGGTCGATCGGCGATAGCGGATCGACCGGATCCGCGTCGGCCTCGGCGGCGCCGATTACCAGAACTGCGATCTCGGCCGCCACCTGCGCCATTTCGTACGCCGCATTCGCGCCCTATAACAGAGCGTCCGCCGGCCTTTCCGCGAGCCCCGACCGATGCTCGACTCCGCCCTGATCGCCGCCCAGCTTGGCCGCGTGCTCGACGACGCGATGATCCCCGAACTGCCGCGGCATTACCGCGGCAAGGTGCGCGACAACTACGATCTGCCCGACGGGCGGCGCATCCTGATCGCCACCGACCGGCTCAGCGCGTTCGACCGCAATATCGCGGCGATCCCGTTCAAGGGCCAGGTGCTGACCCAGACCGCGCGGTTCTGGTTTGAGCAGACCACCGATATCTGCGCCAACCATGTTCTCGAATACCCCGACCCCAACGTGCTGGTGTGCCGGCGGCTCGACATCCTGCCGGTCGAAGTGGTCGTGCGCGATTACCTTGCCGGCACGACTGCGACCTCGGTCTGGTCGATGTACAAATCCGGCCGGCGCGAGGTCTATGGCATCCGCCTGCCCGACGGGCTGCGTGAGAATCAGAAGCTGCCGCAGACCATCATCACCCCGACGACCAAGGCGATGGACGGCGCGCATGACGAGCCGCTGACCGCGGCCGAGATCGTGGATCGCAACCTGTTGCCGGCGCGCGACTGGCAACAGGTCAGCGAAACGGCGCTGGCCCTGTTCTCTCGCGGCCGCGAGATCGCGGCGCGCCGCGGCCTCATCCTCGTCGACACCAAGTACGAGTTCGGCCGCGACCGCGACGGCAGCATCCTGCTCGCCGACGAAATCCACACGCCGGACAGCAGCCGCTATTGGTTTGCCGATAG
>Ga0307373_10015583_pt1 | contig 10321 bp, 13 predicted proteins | sample OX2MG_FD_202534 | JGI IMG/M metagenome (GOLD analysis project Ga0307373, IMG submission 202534) | Soil microbial communities from Risofladan, Vaasa, Finland - OX-2 | ecosystem: Environmental > Terrestrial > Soil > Coastal area > Acid sulfate soil | place: Finland: Risofladan, Vaasa | collected...
GACCCGTCGCCAGATCACGTGCGCCTGCCCGGGGGTCCGCTCCGGACCGTACTGAAATGTGGCCCGGCCATCGGCCGCCCAGGTCATCTCGAAGACACCTCTCGCCCCCTGTACGCCCTTCACCCTGAGACCGGCCCGGAACTCACCCCCGGTTCGGAGGTCGGCTAGGAACTGGCTCACCCCTGCCGGGAAGGCGACCTGCTCGGCCGACGTCAGCCGGCGGAAGTCCGCACCGAAGCGAGCCGTCCAGGCGAAGGTAGGCAAGCCCTACCGGCGCCGGCGGGCCGTGGGTTTGGCCATGGCCTCCAAGGCCCCGAGGAGGGTCTCCTCGGACTGGAAGGTTTCGCCCCTCCCGGCGGCCAGATCGGCGTCAGCTTCCCGCTCCCCTGCCTGCCACTCAGGGGTCCAGAACCAGGCTTGGCTGGCGTCGATCAGCTTCTGAGGGCGCAGGAGGATTCCTTCCTCGGTTATGACCACCTCCAGGAGGTCACCCTCCTCCAGGCGGGCCGCGGCGCGAATCTCCTCTGGGAGAGTCACCTGGCCCTTGGCGCGCAGCGTCATCCTCGCCATCCGACAATCCTACAGTCGGATAGTCCCATTGAGCCGAGATCGAGTACCAAGCCGGTCACATACGGGGCCCGCTCCCTGCCCATGGCCGAGCTACGCCGCCACCGGAAGGCCCTGCCCAAGGACGCCGAGGTGGTTGCCTACTGCCGCGGCCCCTACTGCGTACACGCCGATGAGGCCGTCAGGGAGCTGGCCCGCCGGGGGTTCCGAGCCCGGCGGCTCGAGGACGGCTTCCCGGAGTGGCGCCGGGCCGGCCTGCCGGTAGCGGCGGACTGATCCCATCACCGCAACCAACGACCAAGGAGAAGAGATGGAGTTCATACAGATCATCGAGGTCACCACAACTCGGCTGAACGAGATCCAGGCCCTGATGGACGAGTGGGTCACCGCCACCGAAGGCAAGCGCAAGGCCCACCACTCCACCCTGACCGCCGACCGGGACCGGCCCAACACCTACGTACAGATCGTGCGGTTCCCGTCGTACGCGGAGGCGATGGCCAACTCCGAGCTGCCCGAGACGGCCCACTTTGCCGAGCGGCTCGACAAGCTCTGTGTCGCCCCCCCGGTGTTCCGCAACCTCGACGTGCAGCGGGTGGACGACCTGTCGTAGCTGACCAAGGTGGAGCGTGAGACAGCGCGCTACTCGCGGAGTCTCCGACCATAATGACCGTTGTTCCAAACGCTCGACCTCGAGGACCAAGACGGGAAGCCCGCCCGTAACGACGGGTCGGGAGCGAATGAAGCCCCCCGGTTTTCGAGGTCAGGTCCGGGCCAGATAGTGCTCGTCGTAGCCCTTGGCCAGCTGGCGCAGAGCGGATCCGCCGTCCCCACTGAAAGACGAGCCGTGCATCAAGGCTAGGGTCCGCGGTTCCAGCTCGGCCAGCCGCTCGAGGACCAGGGCGGTGTCGGGGGCCAGGCTGCTGGAGCGGAACATGGCCTCACCGGCCATGGCCGGCTCCACGATGTCGTTGGTGGTCAGAGCCGGCTCGTTGCCGACGTGGGCGAAGAGGTCTCCGCACAACAGGGTGCCGGTCGTCTCCTCGTAGAGGACCTGCGCCTCCCAGGCGTGGGGGACGTGGGGGGTGCTGATCTGGCGGATCTTCTTGCCGCCGAGATCCAACACCTCGTTGTCCGCCAGTGCCCGCGGTGGCCGATCGGCCAGGTCGTTGAGTTGCACCATGCAGCCCAGCGCACCGTGGGCCACCTGGGCGTGGGGGGCGGCGGCCAGCCACTGGTTCATCGATCCGCACTCGTCGGATTCGATGTGCCCGAAGGTGATCCAGCGCAGCTGGTCCACCGGAGTCACCCGGGCCACCGCCTCGGCCACCAAAGGGAACATCCCCCGCGGGCCGGTGTGGAACAGCAATGGCTCGTCGGCCATGACCAGAAACTGATTGAAGGTGAAGCCGGCCGGGGGCGCCACGTCGGGCACCCAGGTGGATAGGCGGAAGATGCCGGCGGCGATCTCGTCGAGCTTGGTTTCCATCGGATCTCCTTGGTGGCGCGAGGGTCCCAGTCGGCCCTGGAACCACTATGGGCCATTCCCTCCGCCGGCACATCGGGGGATCCCCCTATTCGGCGCCGTGAGTCCGGCGGGAAGCAGCCACGGCCAGGGCGGCCGCTTCGGCCCGGCTGCGGACACCCAGCTTGGTAAGGATGCGCCCGACGTGGTGTTCGGCGGTTTTGGCACTGATGTAGAGCCGCCCGCCGATTTCGGCGTTGGTGAGGCCCGAGCGGACCAGGTCGAGCACGTCGCTCTCGCGGGCGGTCAGGCCGGGCAGCTGGCCGTCGGCGCTCGCCTTGCGGAGCCGCCCCGGTGCCCCCAGGCTGCGCAGCAGCGCGGCCGTCCGGTCGACCTGGGCCGTGGAGCCGAGGCGCTCAAAGACCGACAGGGCGGCCCTAGCCTCGTGGGTGGCCGCCCCCATGTCCCCCAGAGCCCTCAGGGCGACAGCCAGCTCGTAGCGGACCGCGCCACACAGCAGCGGCCGCTCCTCGGCGCTGAGCAGGCGGCGGGCTTCTTCGAGGAGGGCCACTGCCCGGGCGGCCTCGGAGCGGGCCAGGGCCATCCGGCCTCCGGCCAGAGCCGATTCGGCGGCCAGAGCCGGGCTGTCGGACCCGCCCGCCACGGCCGCCAGCCGTTCGGCGGCTCGTTCGGCCGCGGCCACGTCGTCGCGAGCCAACTCCACCTCGACCAGCTGACCCAGCAACGGGGCCTGCCGGAGCCGGTCCCCGATCAGCTCCCCGAGGGCGCGCTCGAGCACGGCGGCGGCCAGGTCGAACTGGCCGCGGATGAAGTAGAGGCGGGACAGTGGGCCGCACGCCTCGATGCGGTCTTCGAAGGGACGGAGGATCTCGGCGGCCTCGTCGCATCTGCCCTGCAGGAGCCGGAGGTCGGCCAGGTGGGCCGACGCCTGGGCCTGGTGGTAGAAGCTCGACGAGGCGCCCAGCGCATCGAGCATGGCCACCTCGGCCTCGTCCCACCGCCCCAGCCCGCACAACACCGATCCGTAGGCGGAGCGGCAATGTGTGTAGAGCACGCGTGGCCGCCCACCCAGGGGGTCGATCATCAACTGCATCACCAGGCGGGTCCACTCCTCGGCCCGGCCGGCGTCGCCGGCCCGCTCGCAGGCCGTCAACATGGCGCAGAAACTCTTGCCGGCCACGCTCAGCTCTTGGACCTCGCCGGCGGTAATAGCGGCCATGGCCTCGTCCAGGCGGGCGAAGCCCTCGGATAACCGCCCCTCGCAGACCAGGGCCAGCCCACTGTCGGCAAGGGCCCGCACCTCGAGATCGGAGTCCCCGAACTGGATGGCCATCTCCAGAGCGGACGACGCGCTGCGCTCGACGGATTCGATGTCGGGCACATCGCAGCCCACCTTGGCCAGCTGGAGATACCCCCACTCGACGCAGGCTCCGACCTGGTCGAGCAGTCGGCTGGCCCGCCCCGCCCATCCCCGGCCGGCGGCGACATTGCCGAGGGCCGAGGCATGCAGGTCAACCAGCAGGATGGCGCAGCTCGCCGCGGCGCGGAGGTCGCCGCCGTCGCGCAAGCCCCGGTAGGCGGTCTCCCAGTGGCTCCGGGCTTCCGACAGGCGGTCGTCGGCGTAGCAGAGCTTGCCGAGCTGGAGATGGCCCAGTGGGTTCCCGACCTCGGCGGCGGCGGTGAAGGCAGCGGTGGCCCCAGCCAGATCACCGGACGCCAGAGCTTCCGAGCCGGCCGCTACCCGTTGGGCGCCGTTTTGGGTCACTGTCGGGCATCGTACGACTTCCCGCTGTGCGGCTGCCGGGCTCTGGACCTGCGCGTCCCCTCGAGAATTTCCAACTGAGCGCCGCAGATCCGAGCTGCCAGGGAGATCACCTCCTCGGACGGCCCGGAGGTAGAAGCGCTCCTACCCGAACTCACCGAACACCTTCTCGCCGAGGGCTTCTTAGACGAGCCAGGCGGCAGCGTCGGCGTCAGCCCCGCGGCTCATGGAGACAGGGTCAAAACGCTCTAGGACAACAGCGCGTTCTGCTATCCCTTCTGGGATGGCCGCAGGTCGAGGCCTCGTGGATCACTGAGCAAGACGTTCGAGGCGGCGATGGGAATCGAACCCATGTGCGGGGCATTGCAGGCCCTGTTCTTTGCCGACGTTTGTCCTGGTCAGCCCCTATAAATCTAGCTCGAGGGCCGCCGCGTGGAGCGAAAAGTGAGCGGCGTCAGGCTTGGGGTCGGTCTCGGAGAAAGCGCCGCAGCTTTGGTAGTGCTCGGATGTCCTTCTCCCGACCCGCTTCCTCTTTGGAGCGGGCGATGTCCTCCACGCTGGCAACGTGAGCCTCCTCCTCGCCGATGCGGACAACCACGGCGCGAACGATGAGCTCGGAGTAGCCGGCGGGGGCGCCGGCAGGCTTGAACACCAGGTCGAAGTCGCCGTCCGGGCAGGTCAGATTGAGCATCTGCATCGGCGCCAGTGAATGAGCGTCGTGGGAGAAAGGCAGCCCGTCCTCCACTTCGGCTGTCCGAATGCGTGCTCCCAGCTCGTAAAGAGCTGCCGAGAGCCGGCCGAGGTTGTCGGAATCCCGATCGGGGGTGAGATCCACGTCCTCAGTCGGATCCAGGGGCACTCCCTGGGCGATGGCGGCGAAGGCACCTATGACCAGGTACTTGACGCCGTGGCGGTTGAGCACCCCCAGGAGGTGTTCGGCGGAACCTGGCTCGCTCACCTATGGGCGTTGGCGGAGAAGGCGGCGACGTTGCGGCCATGGCGGGCAGCAGCCTCGTCCTTGGGGCCAGCCGAGCGGTGGGATCGACGGGACTCCAGTACCCGGTCGTGGTCATCGAGGGGCGTCAGTCGGAAGCGGAGCTCCTGGCCGGCTCCAGCCAGTATTCGCTGAAGAGTCGGAATTGACGGCTGACGGACACCGGACTCGATGCGGGCGATGTCGGCCTGGCTGACACCAGCCCGCTTGGCTAACTCCCGTTGCGAGAGCCCAGCCTCCTCCCGGGCGAGCAACACCAGAGCGCCAGCCGTGGTCGTCGGGCTAGCCGTCATACCCTGATGATAGCCGATACAACATCAGTGGCCTGGCAGGGTTGGACCCGGATACCTCGCAGCTACCCGTCTACTGGCACCTTGTCGGCCGACTTGCGGCGACCCGGGACTGGCGGGAGGAGGTCGCCGACCCCGCTCCGGGTGGAGCGGGGATCCACCCTCAGATCCACCCGTGGGCTGACGCCCGAGGGGCTCCGATTTCAGACACTGGCCACATGACAACAACCGACTACCTCATGAACATTGCCCTCATCGCCTTGGTGATCCTGCAGATACGGGGACACCATGTGACCCGGGCCCGTCTGGTGTTTCCCCTGGTCGCCACCGTCTTTGTGGCGTCCCAGTTCCTTCATTCCATCCCGACCGCCGGCAACGATCTGGTGCTGATCGTGGGTTTCGCCGCCACCGGAACGGCTCTAGGCGCAGGGGCGGGGATCTTGACCACGGTCCGGCGGGACGGGTCCAGCGCCTTCGCCAAGGCCGGCTTGGTGGCTGCAGTCCTGTGGATGGTGGGCATCGGCGCCCGCATGGGCTTTGCCCTGTGGGTGGGTCACGGCGGGCAGGCGGTTGTGACCCACTTCAGTGTCCTGCATGACATCACCTCGGGTGCGGCGTGGGGTGCCGCCTTAGTCCTCATGGCCATGGCGGAAGTGGCCAGTCGGACCGTCGTGCTCTATCTCAAGACCCTCCGCACAGGTGCGGTCATCGAACGGGGTGGCCTGCTCCGCTCCCTGGCCGCCGCCTGAGTTGGCCGCGCACCTTTGCGCCGGATGAGATCATGGTCCCCGTGGGTCTGGCCCCTCCACTCCGAGCCCCGCTGGCGACCCGGACAGAACCAATGCTTAGCGCCGCTCGCCTAACCGCCCTACTCATCCTCCTCTTGCTGACCGCTCACCAGCCTCCCCCCAAGGGCGTATCGGCCGAAGATCCGGCCAAGTGGGTGCTCCTAGGTACGGCCGGGATCGCCTGGCTGGGCTGGATGGCCAGCCGCCGCCTCCGAGCCCCGCTGCGCACCACGTGGTGTCTCCTCGCCCTCCTGGCCGCGTCCGGTGGAGCGCTGGCCGCCTGGGCCCCCAACGCCATCACCTTCATGGCCGTGGCCGGGCTTGGTGCTGGAATCGCCTTCGAGGCGGTTCCTGCCACAGCCGCCGGGGCCATAGGCGTAGTGGCCCTAGGGGCGGTCAAGCTGGGAGTGGGTTCTCCGGGTGTCCTGGTCGCCGAAGGGGCGCTGTCGGTGGTCGTCGGCCTCATGGTCGGTGCCAGCCGACGCCAGTACGTGGAGCGAACGTTCCAGGCCGAACAGCTCCTCGCTGAACGAGTCCGGGCCGACGCCGAAGGGGATCGTGCTGCCGCTCTGGCCGAGCGCAACCGGATCGGGCGCGAGGTCCACGATGTCCTGGCGCACTCCCTGGGGGCCTTGTCTGTCCAACTGGACGCTGCCGATGCGCTCTTGGAGAGAAGCGATGACCCCGCCAAGGCGCATCAACTGGTGCAACAGGCCCGGAAGCTCGCAGTCCAGGGACTGGAAGAGACCCGCCAGGCGGTGCATGCCCTGCGTGACGAGCCGGTGGCACTGGCCGAGCAGCTGGCTTCGCTGGCCGCCCGCGATAGTGCGGAGCTGACCGTCACCGGTGCACCCCGTCCGCTGGCGGCCGACGCAGGTCTGGCCCTCTATCGCGCCGCCCAGGAGGCGGTCACCAACGCTCGGAAGCACGCTCCCGGGTCGCTGGTGTCAATCCGCTTGGACTTCGACCTGGGTTCGACCAGACTCCGGGTCACAAACGGTCCCGGCCCAAGTTCGGAGGCAGGGAACGAGTTGAGTACGACCGGCGGTGGGTTCGGTCTGCAAGGCATGCGCGAGCGGATCGAGTTGCTAGGTGGTCAGGTCGTGGCCGAGCCAAGCGACCTGGGATTCACCGTTCAAGTGGCGGTGCCGGCGTGAGGGTCGTCGTCGCCGATGACCAGACGGTCGTCCGGGAAGGCCTCGTCACCCTGTTGGGGACAATGTCCGGCATCGAGGTTGTGGGAGCCGCGGCCAACGGAGAGGAGGCGGTCTCTCTCGTCGCTGACCTCGCCCCGGAGGTCGTGTTGATGGACCTGCGCATGCCCCGGTTAGACGGGGTGGAGGCGACGAAGCGCATCCGTGCGAAATACCCCGAGACCCAGGTCGTGGTGCTCACCACCTACGCCGACGACGAGTCCATCATCGGGGCCTTGCGGGCCGGAGCGATCGGATATATCACCAAGGACGCCGGCCGGGACCAAATTGGCCGCGCTCTGGAAGCCGCCGCCTCAGGCCAAGCCATCCTCGACACGGCTGTCCAGGCCCGACTTGTGGATGTGGCCATGTTGCCAGGATCGGAAAGCGAGGGCGGACCCCTGCCCGACGGCTTGACGGAGCGCGAAGCAGAGGTCCTCCGACTCATGGCCGCCGGACGTTCCAACCCTGAGATAGGCCGGGACCTGTTCGTGAGTGAGGCCACCGTCAAGACCCACGTGAATCGTATCTTCGCCAAGACAGGAAGCCGTGATCGCTCGCAGGCTGTCGCGTATGCACATCGTCGCGGCCTCGTCGGTTGATGATCCGATCTGTTCGCCGTCAGCAGCCACTTGGACGAGCGGGCCGTGCCGGCGGTTTCTACCCCAAACCCCCCCCTGGGCGCGAGGAGCGAGGACCCCATAGAGGCGGCGATGGGAATCGAACCCATGTGCGGGGCTTTGCAGGCCCTGTTCTTTACCGACGTTTGCCCAGGTCAGCCCCTATAAAACTAGCTGGAAGGGTCCCGCGTGGAGCGAAAAGTGAGCATGACAACGGCCCCGACGGGCCGTCGACAGCCGCCGGCAGCCGTCCGGGCCGGTGTGCAGCTCTCTCACTAGGCCCCTACCGGTTCTGATGACCAGCGAGTCCGAGCTCAAGTTGTCATGCCTGTCGGCGGGGCCGGAAGGGCGCGATCCGGTGCGGCGGTCCCTGCCCGCGAACGCCGGCGAGGCCGCCCCCGGTGGGAACCTGGAGGCGACCAGATGGACGTGCCGGACGGCTGACGGTGCCACCAGTCCGGCCCAGCCCTCACTGAAAGGCCGCTCCCCCGCCGCCAGGTACGCAGGTCGGCCGGCCCGGGACAGCCCTGGGAATCGAACCCGGGCAACGGGCCTATTGGCTCGGATTGTCCAGCTCATATTGAGGTGTATGAGGTGAAGTGCGTTGTATAGGTCTTTTCCTCCCCCATTAGGCGAAGGGCGAACTACGACGGGTAGAGCTGGGCCTGGGGCCGGCGGGCGCGGCTTTGGGCCATAGCTGCCGCGGCCGCCGTAGCGGTCACGGAGACCACGGTCAGCGTGATGAGTCCGCTGAGGTCAGTGAAGCTGTCCCAGACCCCGTCGCTGACCGCCAAGAGGTTTCCGGCAATCACCGCGGCGACTCCGATCGCCGCTGTCGCCCGCCAGCGAGTGGTGAACAGGGCGATGCAGGGCCCGATGACCAACAGATGCATAAGTATGAACTGTTGGCTCAGGATCAGATCGAGGCCGACCACCACCACTGAGAGGGCCACGGCCAGCATCAGACCCCACCGGTCGAGCCGCGGACTCCAGGGATCCGCAGTTCCCGCTCGGCCTCGGGACCTGTCCCTTGCTCCGGGATGGCTAGCTCGGTCGACTCCGGATGACGCGGTGACAGCTGGCGCCTCAGCAGGGGCCGACTGCCGCTGGATCGCCCGCCGCCCCGCCGCCTGGGTGAAAGCGGCGGCATCGGCACGGATCCGAGCCTGCTCGTACAGGGCCAGGTCCACCGCATTGGCCCCCAGGATCTCCTCCCGGAGACGACGCGGTACGCCCGACGGGTCTGGCCGATGGGCACTCACGTTGGCGACCGGGAGGGCCGGCGGATTCTCAATCCCCCAGATCCGGCTCAGGGACGAGAACAGAACGGCGAGGCGATCAGAGACCCCCACGTGTTCGATGGAGTCGAGGGCGGCCAGGGAGGCGTCGCGCAACTCGGCCTCGGGCATGCCCAGCGGGCAATGGTCGAACCAGGCCTGTAGCGGAAGACGGGGATCGGCTGGTCGGATATCCGGATCGAGTTCGGCCAGCATCTGTTCGGGAGACTGAGTACGCCACACGCCAGACAGCCCGACCCGATGAACCAGATTGCGGGCCTGGAAGTTCTCGCTGAAGGGCCGCCAGCGCGGTGAGTGGACGAACTCCTCCAGAGAGAGCCCCTTAGTCTCTGGGCGGAGTGCCGGGTCCACCAGCACATGGGCGTAGTGGGAAAGCACACGATCGAGCGGGTCGCGCAGCGCCGTTGCCGTCACCGAACCCGCCGGCAAGAACTCCCGGGCCTCGATGCCGAGGTGGCCAGCCACCAGCGCTGCTGATTCCAGGACCACCGGCGGCAGGGCCACCATGTGGTCGAGAAATATCTGGGTGAGACAGAACCGATCTCCGGCCAGAGCTGAAAGGCCCTCGACCAGGGCCGTGCCCCCGGTCTTCATGATGTGCAGGAAGTAGAGGTGCGCCTCGTTGGGGTGACTCTTGGCTGCCCTCCAGGCCTCCGTGGCCAAGGCCGGAGGGTCGCCCCCTCGCAGCCACATCTCGAAGTACTCCCGGGAGTGGCCGATGCCATACACGACCTGGTGGAGGGGCGCACCCGCCTCGAGCGCGGCCAGCTGGGCCGCTAAGCCCGGCGGTTCGGGATCTCGATCCAGAAGGCCCCGGTAGAGGGCCTCGATGACCTCTTCCCGAGTGAACCTGGACTCGCCTCGACGGCGGGACTGAAGGAACGCCAACACCGCCGGAGTATCGCGCCCCGGCCTACTCCGCAGCCCGGTCCGGTGAGCCTCCTGTGAAAATCCTGAGAGGGCCAGCGCTCAAGACCCCGGACTTTTCACGTCGAGGTGCTGGGAATTGAGGGGCCGAACCGGCGCTGCCATGCCCGTGCCAGCGACGCGCCGCCACCGGGCCCAGCTAACGGTGAGGACTACTCCCCGGTAGAGGGATCGATGACCGCGCTCACCTTGGTGATCACATCCGCCGGGAAGCCCCCACAGCGGGCGTGCTCGAGGATCATCTCTTCGTCCGGGGCCACGTACACGCAGTAAATCTTGTCCTCAGTGACGTAGCTCTGGAGCCAGCGGACCTCAGGTCCCAGGTTGGTCAGGACCTGGTTGGACTTGGCCGAGATGGCTTGGAGCTCATCGCCTGAGAGCTTCCCCGCTCCCGGAAGT
>Ga0307373_10015584_pt1 | contig 10320 bp, 13 predicted proteins | sample OX2MG_FD_202534 | JGI IMG/M metagenome (GOLD analysis project Ga0307373, IMG submission 202534) | Soil microbial communities from Risofladan, Vaasa, Finland - OX-2 | ecosystem: Environmental > Terrestrial > Soil > Coastal area > Acid sulfate soil | place: Finland: Risofladan, Vaasa | collected...
GGACGTTGTGAGGTACATCGAATTCTGGTACAATTCCAAGCGTCGGCACTCCGGACTTCAGTACCGGACCCCACGACAGGTCCACGAGGAATACCTGGAACGGCAGCCCGCAGCGTGAATTAACCACCAAAACCGCTGTCCGGAAAGCTCGGGGCAGATCAACCAGCCCCGGCCTGCTCGCCCGCGGAGCCGACCTCGACCACGCCAGCCAGCGCCTGCTCATCGACGCCGCCAGTGAACTGCCCCCCACACGCAAACGGCCACCCGCCGCCACGCTGAACACAACAGCAGGCTCCGCCGCACTCCTCAACCACGCCCTCGCCTCCGGCAACCCCCGCGCCACCCAGCTGCTCCGCCAGCCCGGCCAGGCGGAACGAAAGGCAGGGAGGGAACCAGAACCAGAACCCTGACGGCGGTCCCGGGCCGGGTGACCTCCATCGCGACAATCATCCACGGAACGCCCGCTCCACTACGCAGGGTGAGAAAGATGGTGGTACCGCGAATACCCCGCACAGGCGCCGATTATTTGCGTGCGTGAGGGTCGGTTGCCGCTCGTGAGCGCGCATACATATCATCCGGCTCTGAGCGCGAGTCGCCGCCTCGGCTAAACCGCGCACTGCAGGCATCAAGTCTGATTCATGCCGACCGGAAAGGATTATCTGCGAAACGCGATCCTGGGCCGAGGAGCGTCAGCCGAATTACTTGGACAGCCACGGCTGCCGCCGGGGATTCCTACGACGGTCAGGCTGAGGGCAACTGCCCAAATGAGGTAGCGCCCGTGAGGCCGATGCGCCCTATGGCCCATACGAGGAGCCGAAGCCCTCCGCCAGTCGAGTAGACACGAGACCATCGCCAAGGGCGGGCGACCCCTCCGAAACCAAGAGAATCGATCGAGTGCAGGGAGCACCTGGCATTCTCACATTGCTGCCCGTCCTCGGTCATCGTGCAGGATCCAGCCCAAAGCGAGCCATGCAACGGCCATCAAGGCACCGGGCCCAATCCTGAGCCCAGCACCGGCGGCGGCACACGGCCAGCGCGTCATGGGCGCTCGCCCGGGACGGTAACCGTAACTGTCGCGGTGAAAGACCGGCTCCAGTTTCTCCTCCAGCAGCATAGCCGCCGCAGTCTGCGCCACCCGATCGGCCGTATTCGGGACGGACGATTCATACTGCCCCTCCTGCAACCGCGTATCGGGAGGTTTTCGGTGGACCGGGATGTGTGCTGGTCAGGCCCGATTTTCCCGGGCCCGTTGTTTTGAGCATGCCAGTCGGTGCTGACAAGTTCCGGGCCCGGCGCCGTGCCGTTCAGCGTCGTTTCCGTGGCTTGGTGCGCCGGGCGGGCGGGTTGAGGTGCCTGGATTGCTCGATCCGGGTCCGGCAGCCGGCCTCGACCTGGTGGCCCCACGGGATGTTCAGCCGGTTACCGGGGCCGCGGCGGACCGTGAGCTGGCCGGTTTCGATCCAGTAGTAGATGACGCCAATGCTGCAGCCCAGCCGGTAGGCGGCCTCGGTGACGCTTACCTCGCCGTCAGCGGCGGGAGAGGGCGGGGCGGGGAGCTTTCGGGGCCGGGCGGTCCGGCCCAGATGGGCGGACTGCTGGATCCTGGCCCGGCAGCCGGCCTCGGTCTCGTCGTTCCAGGGGATGCAGAACCGGGTGCCCGAACCGCGGCGGGCGGCCAGCTGCCCGGTGTTGATCCAGTGGTAGAGGACGCCGGTGCTGCAGCTCAGCCGCTGGGCGGCCTCGGCCACGGAGATCTCCCCGGTGGCATACGGGTCCGGGGCCGGGATCTTATGGGCATGGCGGATCCACTGGACGGCGGCGACGTCGAACGGGTGCCCGTGGCCGGTGTGCAGCCCGGCGGCGTTCAGCCGGGTGGCCAGCTCGTCGGGGCTGGCGGCCGGCCCGAGCCGTCTGACCAGCTCGATGGCGGCGGCCGGGGAGCGCTTGGCGGGTGCCGGGATGGACGCCTGGGCCGCGGTGACCTCATCGGTGGCGCCGGTGTGCCAGCGGACCCCGATGCGCACCTGGTCAGGTCGCTGCTCGGGGAGCATGGTGACATCGCAGATGAAGGTGCGCAGCAGCCGTTTGCGGTCCTTGTTACTGGTGGTGGGCGCGTGCCAGAGCGCGGGCAGGTCGGCGGCGAGTTTCTCCAGGTCGTCGCGGCCAGGCAACGGCGGCAACGCGTCCCGGGCGGCCTCCAGTGACTGCTCGGCCTCGGTGAGGACACGAGTTTGGTCTCCCAGCGGGCTTCCAGGGTGCGGGCGACCAGCCGGTTCTCCGGCTCGACCTGGTAGGAACGCTCAGCCCGGTCTGCGTCGTAGCGGGCGCGCTCCACGGCGAGCTCAGCGGCCCGGCTGATGCGCTGATGCCGGCCCGCCCGGCTGGGACGCGCTTATCGCCAGGGTGCGCTCTGGACGCGGCACCGGTGCGCGTCATGAGGCTGGCGCCTGGGCGATGGGCCAGGTGAGGAAGGCGCTAGGGGAGGGGTGGCCGCAGCGATGGTCCGTGCGCTTGGGCACTCTGCCTGCTTTCGCCCAGGACCCGGCGAGTGATGCCTTCGCCTTCGCACAGCTTCTGGAGACGGGGCTGCGCCTGCACAGCCTGGCTGGCACGCTGCGCCTCCGCAGCGTTGTCCGGCAGTGGTCCAGCCACGTTGAGGTCATCGGCATGCGGCATGCATGGATTCAGCTGGAGGTCGCCGCGCTGGCAAGGTTCCTCGGGGCCGCCGCCGAATTCGAGACCCCCTTCCGGCTCTCCGGCGCAGAACGCCCAGCCGACGTGGTGATCACCGTGGAGGACGCGGGGAAGATCATCGCCGAGTGCTTCAGCATTTACAGTGACCAGAACACCAGGGAGTCGATGGCCTACGACCAGGATTTTGGCTTCCGCCTCAGCATGATCGCGCTGGACGTCCGGGCATTATGACGTCCGTCTTCCCGGCGATGAGACCGAGTGGCTGCTTGCCGAGATCGAGCAGGCCGCCGTAGAGGTACAGGCCGATGGCGTCCGGCGGGACGTGACCCGCCCGGGAGTAGAGATCCATCTCGCCCCGTGGTCGGATCCTGGTAATACGGAAATCACGCTCGAAGGCCCGGTCACCACGGGAGCCGAGTGGCGCCGGGCGAGTGGCATCATCCAGAGCAAGGCGCAAGACTGGGCAGGATCTCCCGTACCGGTCTGGCTCCGGGTCGACCTGCTCGACGGCACCTGGCTGTTCAGCAACTGGGCGCGGCGCTCGCTGCCAGGCAAGGCCGAGTGGGTGGCAGCATTGATGACAGAGGCCACCGCCGGGACAGACGTGGAAGGGATTGTCATCAGCTGCGGGGCGCACCTCGACACCGCGTCGCCGGATGAGACTTACGCGGGCAGGACCGGCATCAGTAGCACGAGTGCCCGGTATCGCTGCTGGGTCGCGTCGGCGAGCGCATAGACCTGCGCGATGGTCAGCGTCGGCCGTTCGGGTGAGTCTTCCCGCCCGGCGCCCTTGATCCGGCATGGCATGGTGGCACTCGTGGAAGCACCTGGTTGCGGAGGTATTCCCGCAAGCCCTTTCGAGCGTGTAGTGATCGCGAGATGGCAGGCCCGCAGGGATGAGTTGATCTGGGCCTTCGACTTTGGCCTGAGTAGATCCTGCCCAACGGGCACGGCCATGGTGCGCGATCGCGATGGCGAATGACATCCAAGTCTCACCGTGCCAATGCACAGCAGTTATCCGTCCGCCGCGCGATCATGACAGGTGGCCTTGACGCTGAGATGGCCGAGCCCTCCACCGCAAGATCGCTATGGGCGCAAGTGGCGTGAGTAAATCACTGATCTCGGACAAACCTTTTGTGCGTATTTTCTTGCACATATGAGGTCAAACGGCTAATAATGGCAATCACGATTGTTGCTTGCCGCCCATCTCCTCTTCACGCACACTGAGTAGCCATGGGAGCACTTGTTGTGATGGACGAGCCTCCCGCGTCAGCGGGTTCGGCCGAAGGCATCCCCGAACCCGCTGCCTCAGCGGAAATGTCCGATTCTGTCGGCACACCAAAGCCTGATCCACCGGGCAGTCAGGAAGAACGAAGGCGACCCAAGGCCAGAAGGCTGCTCTCGTGGCCGAAAAGGACCCTCTCGGGACAGGAAGAGGCATGGCAGAATTATGGTCTTGCTGTAACTCTAATCGGCTTTCTGCCGTTACTTCCAGCTGCCATTGAGTGGTTTGTGGGCCGCGAGATTTCAGAAGATACTCTCATTATCACTGTCGCGGTTTATTGCCTAACCATTGCTGTTGCATCAAATAACCGACTCTATTTCGGTCTTCTACTGACGATCTCGGTGCTCATTTCTTCTACGTATGGCATCGCCGCAGATCCTCCAGTACATGCCCACCTGGTCTACAGTGATGTTATGGGAATAACGGTTAGGTCTTTTTCAAAAGGTGCCGCACGCAACAATACGGCCCTGTTTATAGTCACGCTGCTCACATTTTTGTCCGTGCTAGTAGAGCGATTCTCTCGGCATGTGCGGAGTCGGGAGGAGTTCTTTGAATTCCTCAAGGGAAAGGATCGCTAGCATGGATGTTATCGCGTCGCTCACCGTAGCGCTATCCGGTGCGAGCGTGGTTGCAGTAATTACCACCTTCCTCAGAAACTATCGGGCGGAGCGCGCTCTAGTCAATCAGATGAAAAAAGAAGAGAACCAGGAACGGCTATTGCGAGCCCTGGAGATTACCCGACGCAGCCTCGAGAGCCGCCCGCCGGACCCAGAGGCTGTGGCGATGGCCGTCGCGCTGATAGGCATAGCAGCCGAGGGGCTAAGTGAAAACAGGAAGAGAGAGGCCCTTGGACTCTTGGCACACGGTTCGGAGAAGAGTAAGGCGAATTATATTGCCAAGCTTATTGATGAGGCGGAAGTTGAACGCGCTAGCTAGTAGCCAGTCCACTGGGCTTGCGCAACCAATCCTGCGGCCCAGATCTGGGTCAGGAGGCCGCGCCCGCTGCGTGCGATGAACTGCGACCATAGCGGCCAAGCGCAGATACGCCATCCCCACCGCCATCTGTCGCGACATCCCGGCAGCGTGACTCGCTGCCGAATTGGGCCGTATTAGATCAAGGCGGCGGCGCTTCCCGCCACCGGGCTTTGCCGCGTCGCGGCCCGCTCGGCGCGGGAGCGCCTGCTGGCTCGGAGAGTGACATTGACCACCGTTGCATCAGCAGGTCACTCGGGACCCACTGCGCAGTCGTGCGATGTCCTGCATGACTCGCATGGTTCAGCTCCGGCGCGGCCAGCAAACCATTCGATTACGCGACACTGCACCTATTACGCTTGGGGGATGTCCAAGTGGCAGATCCCCCCTGCGGATCCCAGCGATGTCTACCTGAGGCGTCTCCGTGAGCTGGAGTCCGAGGCCGACAAGCGGATCAAAAATCAGCATGTCGTGTCGAAGGTCATCCTGAAGGGCTTCGCTGCTCTAGGCCCGCGTGGCGCGGGGTGGCAGCTTACCCCATTTGATCTGCATCTTGGCCACGAGCAGAAGCCTCGTGGGCTTGCTGGCTGCGGCAGGGTGCCTGATTTCCTCACATTCGCCTCGGCATCGGCAGAGCAGCTCTGGAAAAGCGTGGAGGACCAACTCCACGGCGCCATCGCGGCTGCCCGGTCCGGCCACCTACACAATGAGAATGGGCACGCTGAAGCCATTAAGGATTGCATCGCCCTCCACCTTGTACGGAGCATCCGTTACCTAGAGATGCACCGATCCATTATTGTCAAGAGCACCGAGGATGTGCGCCGGAGAGCAATGCAATCACACAAGGCGGCGTTGGAAACTGAATTCCGGCGCCGCCATGGGCTGGAGGCGACTGGGCTGGAAGCGCTTGCCATGATTTTGGAGGGTCCCATATCAGAATGGCGGACACTGGACACGCGCGGCGCCCTTGTCCGGACGAGCACGGAGGCAATGTTTCGCCGTGTGCGCGAAACACTTCGTACCCTAGAAGTCGAGGTCTTGCACGTCCCACGCGGTTACGAGCTTCTGATCTCCGACTCGCCCGCCGTCACGTTGCGATACCTTGCAGGGAACGCGGGCATCGAGCCGAACGTCGCTATTGGCGACTCCAATTGCATTGTCCTGCCCTTGGCCCGAGACTGCCTGGTAGCGACAGGACCGGAGGCTAAGGAAGCCGAACTGCTGCCAGACCAGGTCGATTTCTTCAATCATCTTCAGATGGAAGTGAGTCACCGGCACGTCTACTACCATCCCCGAAGCAGTCTGAAGACATTCGTGCAGGCGACAGTGTGACGACGAGGGTGCGGAGAACCACGGAGTTGCCGCGCAGCTTCCGGTCCTCGGGCCGCGGGCGGCCCTCCGGTCCGGGTCTGCTTGCCTTCGGGAAGTGGCGGTCCCGCTGCACATGAGGGCCAAGATCGCCGTGCCATTAGCGTACCATTAACCCCGGTCACCGGGCGGTACGCCGCAGTCGCTCACAGGCAGCCGACTGCCTATGTCAGCGCCTAATACTCGGCTGATCACGTCGATTTGCAAGCAGGAGATCAGGTCAGTACTTCGCGATTTTGGGGCTGTCAACGATCGGGCCGATAAGGGCTACTTTCAGTTATCCCCCCGACAGTATCCGCTGTTCTTGAAGCGAAGGGTCATCACTCGTATCCATCGCACGTTGAAGCTCTGCCAACGCATCGATAGGGCTCTTAAAGAGACCGGGGTTCCTCTGCCAGTAAGCCATCTCCCGCTGGGAGAGTTGCCGGACGACAATGGTATCGTCCACCTTCACCAGCAGCACCGATCCAACCTGAATCACGGCGCCACTCGTGTTGCACAGCGCTGTGATCAGCTTCGCAACGGCATCACCAGTGGTGCCATCAATCCCCGCCTGGAATCGATCCAGCAACTGGATTTCAATTGCGCGGCGTGCTTCTGCTGCTGTCCCGGAGCGACCGGCGTGGGTAAGAAAACCTCTGAATCCCCGGTACCAGGAACCGATCACCGGCCCCGCCCTGTAGGCGATCGCGACACCAGCATCGGACAGCACATCCAGGAGGGACTCTTCGACCACCCTGGCAGCGGCTTCGTCGGCTAGGAAGATCTGAATGGGTATCTCAGGCCCAGGGAGACCTGTCGGCGCCCCGTTGTCACGGGTTGGCCCCAGGGTCTCCCTCTTGGCCTTCTTAGTCCGCTCGGCCATCAGACCCCTCCTATGCTGGGCGGCTAGATGCCGCTCGCCCTCACCCATGGTCTCACCGACAATCCGCACGCGAAAACCCTTGGACCAGAGAAGGTACGGCATAACGCCGTGCCCGTGGCGTGCCCGATCGGACGGTGATCAGCGGTGAATCACCATCGCTCTCGGAAACGCCACCGGGGTGCTCACCTGCGACAGGCCAGGTCAGGCCGCCAGGTCCACGATCTTTGCAAGCAGGTGATCCACCCTCCTGGCTGCTCAATGATCTTGGCCGAGTCCGCCGTGTCAAGGCCAAGCCGCTGCGCGGTCGCTTCGCGAGCCTGGACACGGTGGCCACGGCCAAGGGCTGGCAGCTACGAGGAGGACGGGGGAGGAGCAGGGCACGGAGCGGCCGGAACCGCCCAGTTCGAGGCAAGGCCACCGTGCAAATTAGCCAGGGTAACGAGGGGTCAGTCGCGGCTACTCACGGTCGCCTGATCTCGCTGGCCAGCGGCCTCAGCGGCGTGGATCGGTCGGATTCCCAAGCTGATAGTGCCGGTTCGACTCTTGCTGCTGGGGACTAAAGTTTCCTCCCACGCTGGTCTGCGACGGCACGGAAGGCCCCAAGGGCCTTCTCGGCTCGGGTATGAGCCCGCGCGTATTTCTTCTCTTCGGCCGCGACCACTTCAAGGAGCGCGCCGACGGCCGGGGTCATATCCCGTACTGCGTTAGCGATCTTGATATCGGGGCCGAGTGTCAGTACAGCGACGGCTGCGTAGAACCTTGCCGTTCGCGGCGTCACCATGGTGGCCAGGTCGAGAGCGACCGTGCGCTGCCGGTCGTCCAGCTCACGGTCGATAGCCAGCAGGCGATCTAGCGCAGGCCTTGCTGTGTGCCAGTCCAGCAATCCTCTCCAAGAGAACTTGCCAGGGCCACTCATTGTTGAGCCGAGCGCCGTAAGGACCCCAGCGCTGACGCGTAAGTAGTGCCGGAAGGTCATGTGCTTCTGGTGGTAGGCAGCGCGCACAGCTTGCACACCGGTAACGAGGTCAACGGTCGCCGTCAGCAACTCCGCAATCGCCTGGTCCCGCTCACTGCACGCCGTGCGCCGATCTCTCCGTCGATCGAGGTACGCGTTGCCGACTGTCCCAAGCACGACGCCGACCAGGGCCGCCCCTGCAGGAATGATCGCTAGCTCCAGGCCAGTCACGTTCGTCACAGCGCAAGCTTGCCCGAGATGAGCACAGGACGTGGCCTCGGCTGGCCCCATGCCGCTGGCGGACGACACCGTTAGCACCTGTCCCCTGTCGCCGGCAGTACGCCAGGTCACCCACGGACAGTCACTCGGCGGCCAATCCCGAGCATCCCGGCGCCATCGGCCCCGGCAAGCCGAGCAGACCTGGCTCCCCTCATCGGTGGGTCGACCGTGACGGGATGATCAGGCAGGCGGGTCGTGCCCATCCCCGCTGTGATCATCCCCGCCGCTGGTTCGGACATCGCCACGGGCTGTGCCAGAGTGCTCGGTCAGGAGGTAGGGATGACCCCGAGTTTCAGAAGTAGTGGAACCATCGTCCACATCGTCCAGCAGGTCGATGGCCGTCACGAGATCGTGGCTGTACAGGTCAACATCGTGCCGGTCGGACCTGCTGACGAAGGCAACATGGACATGGTCGCGAGCGCGGCTGTCAGCACGTTCAATAAGTACGAGACGACCATGAACAAGGCCGAGATCATCAGCGCCTTGCGCTACGCGGCCGACCAGTTCGAAGCACAAGAGCAGTAGAGGAGCCATTACGGCCCGCCTTCCGTCCGGTGAACTTTGTGGTCACCGCGATAGGCCCGCCCCCCAGGGCGAGCGCCTGCCAAGCGGCGTGCCCGTGGCGTGCCCGATCGGGCGGTGATCAGCGGTGAATCACGGTCCCTAGCGGGCACGCCGCGGCGCTGCTGACCTGGAAACGGACAGGTCAGGGTCAAGGCCGCGACTGCCTCCTAAGCAGCAGGTCGCGCGTTCGCACCACACGGTGCTATACGCGGGGACTCCACTTTGGCGTCTGGGCTCGGTGAGTAACCCGACCATGCAAGCGGTCCGCTGTGGGCACCTCGCGGCAGCATCATGACCACTCTTGCTCCTTGCTCATCGGGCTCTAACTGTGGCCGCGGGCGCTGACGTTCATGTTCGTTCGCTCGCGAAGCATGGTGTTGCCTTGGCCAGTGCAACTGACGATCCGCCGTTATGCCCCCCTGCGGAGGACGCTCCAGGCACCGCTAGGACTCCTGGGCAATCCTGGAGTTGCTCGCAAGGGGCTGGTGCTCGTATGGCGCATGTCTACCCGCCAGAGAGCCGTTCCGTTTGCAGTCGCTGCCACGACCGGGAACGGAGCTACTCCTTGCTTGGCCATTAGGCAGCTGCTGAAGGACGACTGCCCGAAGTCCGCTAGGGGCGCATCGACCTTATTAACATCCGGGGCTTCAACGATGCATTCCCCAGAAACGTGCGAGCCAGCAAGAGTGCCGACCACAGGCTTCTGCTTGACTCCATTGAGAGTCAGCACGATGGTGAATTGCTTATTCATGCATAAGATATGTCCACAGATACGAGGTCGCCGGCATGAACAGCGGCCGGGAACCGCACTTCTTTATTAGGATTGTTCGGAATTTTCTCCCACCAGATGTAATATGACGGCGGCGCAGACGAACTAGAGCAATCTGACCCCGAACCTGCCTGCACAAGGTTTCTGCTGCCAGCGAGCCCGTCAATTCCTGCCCAGCTTGATTCGTAGCTTGGCCCATTTACGCTTGCACAATTCACAGCCGGAACTGTCCACGAGCTATGCACATATGTCACGTTGGTCGAAACACCCGCATAGCCGGACCATATAGGGCTCCAGGTGCCTCGCCAGGTGACTCGCAGTGCATGGTTCATCCCGCTCGCCCAATAGAGGCTGCCGTGGGTGAAGTCCTGACGGACACCGTCGCTGTAGCCATACTCCTGGTTGGTCGGACACCCCAAGCCAGGCCCACCTCCGTTGTCGTACCACCCGAACAGCAGGCCGTTTCGGACAATGTTGGTGCCGTTGCTGTAGCCGACAATCACCCAGCCGTACGTTCCACCCTTGAAATCCTGGATCACGCAGTTCGCGCCCCAGGTGTGCTGAGTGTT
>Ga0307373_10015590_pt1 | contig 10317 bp, 10 predicted proteins | sample OX2MG_FD_202534 | JGI IMG/M metagenome (GOLD analysis project Ga0307373, IMG submission 202534) | Soil microbial communities from Risofladan, Vaasa, Finland - OX-2 | ecosystem: Environmental > Terrestrial > Soil > Coastal area > Acid sulfate soil | place: Finland: Risofladan, Vaasa | collected...
CCGATGCGGCCGACTACCCGCGCGTGCTCGCGGAGCTGCGTGAGAAGCGCGAACTGAGCGTGGCCATGCGGCTCGAGCTAGCGCGCAAAGCCTACGCGCGCACGGCGCGCTACGACGGAGAAATCGCAACCGTGTTGGAGCGTCTGGCGGCCCATGGAGAGATCACGCTAGGTCAGCCCGAACGCCTGCCGGAGCGGCTTCACATCGCACTGGAACGCCGCCAGCCAATGCGCTATGGCGAGAATCCGCACCAGGCTGCGGCGCTCTATGTCCCGGCCGGGCAAGCGGTTGCGGGGCTTGCCGGAGCCAGGCAATTGCAGGGCAAGGAGCTTTCATACAACAACCTGGTCGATCTCGATGCGGCATGGGGACTGGTATCGGAATTCAAGCGTCCCGGCGTGGCCATCATCAAGCACAATAATCCCTGTGGAGCAGCCGAGCAGGAATCTTCCCACAACGCGTACCTGAAGGCGCTGGCCTGCGACCCGGTTTCGGCCTTCGGCGGCGTGCTGGCGTTCAATCGCTCGGTCGACGCAGCCACCGCGGAGGAAGTCGCCAAGCTTTTCGCGGAATGCATCGTGGCGCCCGGCTACGAATCAGCCGCGCTGGAGAAATTCTCGGCGAAAAAAAATTTGCGCCTGCTCGCAATGCCGCGCGAGGCCGCGCCGGCGGAACTGGAACTGAAGCGCATTTCCGGCGGCGTGCTCGTGCAGGAGCCGGACCGGCACGAGCTGAGCGAAGCGGATCTGAAAGTGGTATCGCAGCGAACGCCCACCGGAACCGAACTCCGGGCGCTTCTCTTCGCCTGGAAAGTTACCGCGCACGTGAAGTCAAATGCCATCGTTTTCGCGCGCGAGGGGCAGACGGTCGGTGTCGGCGCCGGGCAAATGAGCCGCGTCGATTCCGTGAAGATTGCGGTGATCAAGGCCGCGACCGCGGGCCTTTCTCTCGCCGGCAGCGTGGTAGCCTCCGACGCCTTCTTCCCGTTCCCCGATGGCGTCGAAGAAGCCGGGAAAGCCGGCGCGACGGCGGTGATTCAGCCTGGCGGCTCGGTTCGTGATGCGGAAGTAATCGCGGCGGCCAATAAACTGGGCATGTCCATGGTCTTTACGGGCGTGCGGCACTTCCGCCACTAGCGCTGGGCGGCCGGTTTCTGCCGGTGATACACGATTTCCGTCACCTGCTCGTTGCCCGCATCGGGAACGATTTCCGAGCGCGAGCTGAACGTATCCGGATCGATGCGCGTGAATATGCTCCGCTTTGGCGATCCTCCCTCGGCGTTTTCAAACACGGCCCTCTTGGGATCGAGCCTCACAAGCTTCAATATCGCCGGCTCCGACTTCTCCCATGGAACCAGCGAGGGAGTGAAATGACGGAGAAGAAGTTCGATCCCATCCGGCGTTTCGCGCAGGGAGAACAACTCGATCACGAGCGTCTTGTTGTTTCCGACCACGCGAAATACCCCGAGCATCTGGCCAGCCATGGCGGGCATCCACGCTTGTTCGGCCATCCGAGGCCCCCAAGCGCCCTCCCATCGGCCTTCGAGCCACGTGAAGTCGGCTAGCGTAGCTTGTGAGGCGCGTGCGGTTCCCCCAGCAGCATTTGCCGGCGTGGCAGAGGATATTGCAGGAGCCTGAGCGACTTGAACCGCATTAGCCGGCTTGGCCGCCGGACGTGCATTCGCGCCGGCTGGATGTTGCGCGGACACAGGGAGGGAGAGCGTGCCGACCAGAATCAGCGCGCCAAAAGTCAGCCGGATGAAAGCGTAAACGTTATTGCCGTTCATCGGATCTCCTTGGGGTGTTTCGGCGCATCTTCCTGCTGTCCCTAGCAGCTTGTTGAAAATTTCTGATTTTTGCAACTTCTTCGCGGAGCATTCGTCTCAAGCATAAGCCCAGGCGAATCGACGCGCGAAAAAGACAACTCGCTATGACCGGAATTGCAATGTATTTCTGGAACGGTACACTAGAGGACGAAATGCGCTCAACAAGTCCGTTCGAGTTGCTCTCGTCGGGAGGAGATCGGCCGTGGTGAATCGGAATGACGCCTGGAGTCTGCTCTGCGAATATACCCAGAGCGAAAGTTTGAAGAAACATGCTTTGGCTGTGGAAGCTTGCGTGCGCGCCTATGCCAGAAAGCTAGGCGGCGATGAGGAACTATGGGGCTTGGCCGCACTGTTGCATGATTTCGATTATGAGCGCTGGCCTAACGCGGATCACCATCCAACCAGCGAACATCCTTATGAAGGTTCGAAAATCCTGCGCGAGCGCGGCTACCCGGAAGAGATCATCCATGCAATTCTCGGCCACGCGAATTATTCCGGCGTCGAGCGCGTCGCCCCGCTCGATCATGTCCTGTTCGCCTGCGACGAGCTGGCCGGATTTCTCACCGCCTGCGCGCTCATTAAACCAAGCAAGAGCATTCGTGAAGTGGAGACCGCATCGGTGAAGAAAAAATTGAAAGACAAGGCTTTCGCGCGTGGCGTCAGCCGGGACGATGTGTACAAGGGCGCTGAGGAACTCGGCCTTCCCCTCGACGAGCACATTTCCTTTTGCATCGCCGCGCTCCGCACCGTCGCCACCGATCTTGGTCTTGAGGGCACGGCTCTTTAGCGCTGTCCCACGCGAGCTTGGCGTCAGTTTCCAAGCCTTCCGTTGTTCAAATTTCCGCTTCGCTGCTTCGGTCACTTGCCCGCGGAACGGCCGGAACGATAGTGGATTTGCGTCAGAATTCGAAACCACGGCGCGCTTGAGTCGTATCTTCAATCTTCATTCTTCGCCGATTCGTTCCATCCATTCTCACAAGGACGTCTCCACGCGCGCGTGTGTTACAATCGCAAAAATTTTATGGAGAAAGCGGGAGAGTTTTTAGGACGGGTCGTGCGCCGGCTGGAACGACCGGAAGCCGTGCTGGCGTGGCTTACAAATTCGTGGGCCGCCGTCGTCGGAAAAACGCTGGCGGCGCATACGCGGCCGGTGCGCTGCGAATCCGGCTGCCTCGAAGTGTCGGCGGACGGAAAGGCCTGGCGCAAGCAATTGGAAAGTATGAAAAGCGAATTCTGTGCACGCGTCAATCAAGCGTGGGGCGGCAATCTGGTCCACGAAATTAAATTCGTCGCGGCAAAGCCAGGCCCCAAGCGAGTTTCGCGGGAAATGGACAACGAACATACCCCGTTCGTTCGCCGGCGCAAGCAATAGAAAAGCAGCCGTGCCGTCTACTCGCCTTTCTTTCGAATGCGTCGAACATAAGCTGTCTCCGTCCTAGGTCTTCGGTTCGTTCCATCCCTCTCCGCCCGCCGCACTCCGATGTACACTGGGACGCCCCGCATCGGAATATCCTTCCACGAGGCGAGGAGCGGAGCAGTCTTCAAAATGTTTGCCGACCGCACGAACTGGAACCTCGCCGCCAACCGCCTGAGCCAGGCTCTCGCCCGGCATCGTGCCGCTGGCAAGTCCGTGCTCGATCTCACGACCTCCAACCCCACGGAGTGCGGATTCGATTACGACAACCAAGCCATCCTCCAGGCGCTTTGCCATCCCGCCGCCCTCGCCTACCATCCTGATTCGAAGGGTCTCGGTTCGGCCCGTCGCGCGGTCGCCGCGTATTATGCTGAGCGCGGTACCGAGGTTCCAGCCAGCCGCATCCTTCTCACCACCGGCACGAGCGAGGCGTATTCCTTCGTTTTTCGCATTCTCTGCAATCCGGGCGATGAGATGCTGGTTCCCGAGCCCAGTTATCCTCTCTTCGCTTTCCTTGCCGATATTCAGGATGTAAAGCTAGTGCGCTACCCGCTACTGTACGACCACGGCTGGCAAATTGACTTCCATGCACTCGAGCGCGCCCTCACCTCTCGCACGCGCGGGATTCTTGTCGTCCATCCCAATAATCCCACCGGGCACTTCAACAAGCCGCGAGAGATCGCACGCCTCAATGAAATCTGTGCGGCCCGCCACATGGCCATCATAGCCGACGAGGTATTTTGGGATTTCTCGCTCACCGAACCGCAGCCGGCCAGCTTCGCCGCCAATCACGGAACGCTCACCTTCACGCTGAGCGGCCTTTCCAAAATTTGCGGTCTTCCGCAGATGAAAATTGCCTGGCTGATCGTCAGCGGTCCGCGGGATTTGCAAACCGAAGCCCTCGCGCGACTGGAAGTAATTGCCGATACCTACCTCTCGATGAACGCCCCCGTGCAACTGGCAGTGCCCGCGTTTTTGGCCGGGCGGCATGCTTTTCAGCGGCAGTTGATGACGCGCGTGCGCAAGAATCTTGCCGCACTCGACAAGCGATTGACCCTGCGGAAATCCTGTGGCCGCCTGGAAGTGGAAGGCGGATGGTATGCCGTGCTTCGCGTTCCCGTCACACGATCGGACGAAGACTTAGCCATCGAATTGCTTGCCACGAAAGGGGTCTACGTCCATCCGGGGCACTTTTACGACTTCCCAGCCGACGGCTATCTGGTCGTGAGCCTGATCACGCCTGAAGCCGCGTTTGCCGAAGGGACAAAGCCGCTTCTTTCGCTGTTTTGACCCTTCTGCATTGTCTGCAAGCCAAGAACACGCATCCTAGCCTAGCGGTTTTCAAAGGTGAAATCGACAGTTGAGGATTCCCCTGCGCGCATGGTTACGCGGTGTTCTTGTATCCCGAAGGTGGCGGTCCAAACGGCTAGAGTGTATTCCCCGGGAGGCACATCCTTTATCACGAAGCTGCCTTCGGTGCCCGTCACCGAGTAGTAAGGGTTACTAACAACTCCGATGTAGGCTTTCATCCAAGGATGAGCGTTGCAGTGAACCGGAATCATGATCTCGGGTTGCGTGAAGGTCTTGATGATCGAAGGCGAACCGGGTCGCTGCGTTACATTCCATTCCCGGTTGATCTTCGGCAGCACATGCACGTTGTGCATGGTGGGATCCAGCGTGACCACTTGCAAGGGCTGGCCGACCATGACACCCAGTACGTGAGGCTCGTACATGCAGCCCTGCTGAGTCAGGTCCACGGAATTGCGCGGGGCTGATAGGGAAGGACTTCCGGGTTGTGACTTGACGTACACGAGCGCGTTTGGCAGGGTCCCATTACTGTTGACTTCACCGTCCTGTACGTAGACCGTCCCCGTCTGTTCGGAAACGCAAACGGGGTCATTCGCCATATTAATTGCGGGAAGCTTTGGCTTGTCCCCTTTGAAGTAAATCGTCCCCACAATCTCTCCGGCGCTCGTTGCGCCCTTGTTGGCCGCTTGCCCGCGAGCTCTCGCATGGACTGCGGCGGCGAGCCCCAGGCTCAACATCAATAACTGTGCCACACACGCCCCAAGCCTTCTCCTGTTGCGATTTTGCATCGCTTTCCAGTCCTGTCTTTCTGGGTCGCGCAACGTCGCGCGCTTTCCGTCCACATGAACCATCATCAAAACAACACGCCCATGTACAGATAGATCGTGTTGTTATTGCCCGCGCTGCGCCCGAAACCGTCATAGTTTACGTTGCCACCATTGAACTTTATATAATGCGTGTACTGCACCGCCAACCGGAGGTTTTGAATGGGCCAGTACGTGAGGTTTCCTGTAACCCCTTCGCTGTCCGGACTGCCGGACAGGCTCCCATCAACAGGAGATGGTACATACTGGAGAGAGTCCGCGGTCCCTGTTGTTCTGAAGTATTCAAACGCGGGAGCGTAGCGATATCCGAAATGGTATACGGCGTTTACCCGAAAGGTGTCCAGATGGTGTGTGTCCACACTTGCCGTGGCGTTGGCCACGTCCGCATTTAAGTTGGAATTTTCTCGGATGTATGTGCCATGCAGGGTGATCAGGTTGTTTCGGAATTTCGGAAGAACTCGCTCATATTGCGTGTCGAATGCAAAGTCCGTGAATGTGTCGACGGGACCCATCACAGCATACGGCGTGGACCGCACGTGTATTCCGTAGGTCCCGAATTCCAGATAGTTGTTTCCCATCGTTTGCTGCCAGGCCAAGCGCCAGTACGGGGCTACACCCTGCACATTAAAATAGGATCCGGTACCGTCATTCGGCAGGGATTGTCCGAGATGCGCGGACCGATAAATCGTTGCAGCGCCGTACAGATGATTATTCAGCATGGCGTATCCGCCGATTCCCGCCACATCAAGCGCGAGCGGACCATCGATCACAGCCCCCGCAGCTGGAGTCGGAGCTGCACTCGATGCGATCCAGGGGAAGCCCCAGGCGGGCGTGTCGTTCCAAAGATCCTCCACGGTAGGATTGTTGTTCAGGTCAATGCCGTAAGCCAGCGACTTTCCCTTGATGAACTTGGTCTTGGCGTAGCGGATGTCTGTGTTGTCCCAGCTAAAATGATCTGCCTGGGCATCATAAGTCGCTTGGACGAAGCCGCCCACGTGATTCCCATAGGCCCCGGCCAGAAACAGCCCCACGTCTTGCGGCAGGGAAAAATTCCAGTTCTGCTTTTGCGGCTCGGGTTTCGCGAGCCCAGTGTCCGACATGTCGAACATTACGGAGACAGGAAGATACGACAGCAGTGTGAGACCAGCTGACTCTTTCCCCGGGGGGGCGGTAATCACGTTGATCCCCTTCATCGTATAGCCGTTCAGTTTGAACGATCGCCCTAAGGGTGTTAGCTCCGGAGGATTCGTGTGGCAGGCGCTGCAAGGCAAGTTTGTCTGGCGCGCAAAACTGGGCACCGCCTGCGCCTTCCGAGGCCATAGCAGCAGCACAACAAACAGGGCCCCCGTTCCGATCGCTAGGAAGAAACGGGTCCAGTTAGTGCGGCCTCTCACAATCTTCATGTTGCCATCCCTTCGCTCTCTTCTACTGAGGAAGACATTTAAATGTGAAATCGACGTTTGAAAGAATCCGGTTCTCTTGCTGTAAGTCCAGCCGTTTTGCCCGCCGATCACCAGTTTAAGGGCGCACCAGACCCCAATTCCACTGCACATTCCGAAGAAGCTGCTTGCTTTAGCGCGGTGCCGGCTTTTTGTGCTTACTCGCCCTTTTTCTTGGGTGCGCCCTTCTCCGAGAGCGTCCGCAGATAGTTGACGAGTTGCCAGCGCTGCGTTTCGGATAGTTGTGCCCACGACGGCATTGCCCCCCGCCCGGTGCTCATCTTCCAAAACAGCTCTCCATCGGTCATTTTGCCCATCAGTTTCACGTCTTTGAAATCGGCGGGCTTCGGTGTGAGCAAACTCGCCGTGGGACCGTCCCCGGCGCCGACGTGCCATGGCATGGAACGCAATTCTCCTTGAACAGTTGTGACGCCGCCTTGAGTCCTTGCGGCGTCACCTTGACCGGATTTTCAACCTTTTTGGCGTCCTCGGTCGGGTGCTTCCCACGTCGAAGCATTCGCTTGGGCCGCCGCTGGGATCGCTCCGAGTGGACCCAGGAATACTAAGACCGCAAAGAAACCCGCCATGCGTTTCAGCCACATAAGCTAGCCCCCTCCCCTTACGACCGGCAACGTTTTAGAAATCATATGCAATTCCGAAATTCCGAACTGTTTCAACGGTAGCCTAGCAGCTTGTTGAAAAATGCCGCGCATCATGCTGAGGGACGCTTTTGGCCCGAAGGAATCTCAGCTTTTCCTGGCATTTTCATGAAGAGAGATTCTTCGCTCCGCTCGAATCACGATCGAAACGAGTTTTTCAACAAGCTGCTAGACATTAGCCGTCTGACAGCCTTCTTTCAATAGCATTCATCACTGTCCCTTGTCACATGGATCGGGGACGGATTTTTTGACAACTTAGGCGCTATCCGGAAGCCCGCGACACTGCGGTCGCCGAGATTCGCAATGCTGCGGCGCAAATCCAGAATCTGGCAGCGGACTGGCGAAGATCCAAAACTCCGCGTGAACCCGCGTTTGCGTTACGCTTCTCCTGTACTAAGATGATTCTCGTCTGTCGTGATCCATTCGGAGACGATGGGAGACGGAATGAAGATTAGCCTCGAAGATGTGGTACGCGTGGCCGAGCTGGCCCATCTCGAATTGTTACCCGGTGAGACGGAGATGTATCGCGAGCAGCTCGATGAGATCCTCACGTATATCGACAAGCTGAAGGAACTCGACATGACGAATGTCGAGCCCATGACGCAGGCCCTCTCAACGACGGCTGCCGCCGGTGGCGGCTCAGAATCGGCCCACCCCGAGCTTCGCGAGGATGTGCTGCGCCCTTGCGCGGTCGCCGAGTCGGTTCTTTCCCGCGCCCCCGATGCGGCCAAGCCCTTCTTTCGCGTTCCCAAGGTGATCGAGCGGTGAGCGCCGCAACTCCATGGACGATTGCCAGTGTGCGAGCCGCCCTCGGCGCCAGGAGAATTTCCGCGCGCGAGCTGACCGCGGAATTTTATAGCCGCATCGAGAAACGCAATCCCGAGCTCAACGCCTTTCTCACGCTTTCGCCCGAGCGAGCCTACGCCCAGGCTGACCGCGTGGATGCAGCCGTCGCGCGCGGGGAAACGCTGCCTCCGCTTGCGGGCGTCCCGATTGCCGTGAAGGACGTTATCAGCACGCGCGGCGTGCGCACCACCTGCGGCTCGAAGATCCTTGAAAACTATATCCCCCCCTATGACGCCACGGCTGTCGAGCGGCTCGAAAAGGCCGGAGCCGTTATCCTCGGCAAAGCGAATTGCGATGAATTCGCCATGGGCAGTTCGAACGAGAACTCCGCCTACGGACCGGTGCGAAACCCCGTGGCAATCGACCGCGTCCCGGGAGGCTCCAGTGGAGGCTCCGCGGCGGCCGTCGCCGCTGGCCTGGCCGTAGCGGCGCTGGGAACCGACACGGGCGGCTCGATTCGCCAGCCGGGCTCGTTCTGCGGGATTCCGGGGTTGATGCCCACCTACGGGCGAGTGTCGCGATATGGCTTGATCGCTTTTGCATCCTCGCTCGATAAAATTGGGCCTTTCGCGGCGAATGCATCGGACGTCGCCGCCATTATGTCCGTCATAGCGGGTCATGACCCGAACGACTCCACCTCGGCGGCGGTTCCGGTCCAAAATTATGGAGAGGACATCGAAAAGCCCGTGGCGGGCCTGCGGATTGGCGTGCCGGAGGACTATTTCGGCGCGGGTCTCGATCCGGAGGTGAAGGACAAGGTCCAGGCGGGCATCGCCCTGCTCGAACGGCTCGGCTGCCGGCGTATTCCGCTGCAAATGCCTCACACCGATTACGCTATCGCCACTTATTACATCGTCGCCACGGCCGAGGCGAGTTCGAACCTGGCACGCTATGACGGAGTGCGTTACGGCCTGCGGATTCCAGGTTCCACCCTCATCGAAATGTACGGCAAGACGCGCGCGCGTGGATTCGGACCCGAAGTGAAGCGCCGAATCATGCTCGGCACGTACGCGCTCTCCGCCGGCTATTACGACGCCTATTACTTGCGGGCCCAGAAGGTCAGATCCCTGATCGCGCAAGATTTTAGCAACGCATTTCAAAAGGTCGATGCGATCATCACCCCCACGGCCCCTACGCCCGCATTTCCGCTCGGCGAAAAAACGTCCGACCCGCTTCAGATGTATCTCGCCGATATCTATACGGCTACAGGCTCCCTCGCGGGTGTGCCGGCCATCTCGGTGCCCTGCGGCGCCACGCGAGCGGGTTTGCCGGTGGGAATGCAGATTTTCGGGCCCCATTTCCACGAAGGCGGCGTGCTGCAAATCGCTCGCGCCTTCGAAAAGGCGGGCGGTTTCACACTTTGAGAAGATCGCATCGGAACAGCCGTCGAAATAGAATCTTGGTAGCTGTGAGTTTGGCGAAATAGATCCAATAATTGTAGAAACATTCATTAAATCGGCTTTTAATTTCCGCTTCGATGCCAGAAATTCAGCCGACGCACCGATAAAGGTTCATCGCATTTAACCTCAAGCAACAGAGCCGAATGGACTTGTACTTTTTCTCCCTGGTGGGGGTTTCCGGCGAAACAGTACGGAACGACTATTGCATGCAAATCAACCAGCAATTACGCTCATGGCAGATTTGCTGCATGCAAGGGGTGCCGCGATGGTTCGAGTGAAATCGAGCCAGAAAATCTTTACCGAAGATGAAGTTACAACTCTCACCGGCATCTGCCTCGACCACCTGCGAGGCTTGGCGCGAAACAAGCATCTTGGCACGCTTGTGCGCGTCGCCGAGGCAGCCGGCGCGGAAGCCGGAAAATGGCTGTTCACCCATTCGGATCTGATGATTTTGACCGCCCTCCATCCTCGCTGCGAACACTAACCTTTCTCGCTCCGCAATCCCCTGCCTTTACAATGTATTTGTGCCTGCGTGCTGCAAGCGCATCATAATTGTGGCGCGCCGTGCACGGCGCTATTGTGATAACCGTGCAGTTGGAACG
>Ga0307373_10015592_pt1 | contig 10317 bp, 4 predicted proteins | sample OX2MG_FD_202534 | JGI IMG/M metagenome (GOLD analysis project Ga0307373, IMG submission 202534) | Soil microbial communities from Risofladan, Vaasa, Finland - OX-2 | ecosystem: Environmental > Terrestrial > Soil > Coastal area > Acid sulfate soil | place: Finland: Risofladan, Vaasa | collected...
CGGCCGTGGTCATCCTGCTCGGCATCGTCTCGCTCGGTACCCGCGGCCTCAACCTGGGCATCGACTTCAAGGGCGGCCAGTCGTGGCTGGTGACGTCGCCGACCCTCACCGTGGCCCAGGCCACCGCGGCGGTGGAGTCGGCGGGGATCACCGATCCGACCGTGGTCCAGCTCACCAACCAGTTGAACCACACCAGGCAGATCCAGGTCACCGTGGACCTGAACTCCAAGGCCGTCCCCGTGCGCAACGCCATCGAGGTCAAGGCCCAGGACGCGCTGGCCAAGGCGGCCGACACCACGCCCGACAACGTCAACTTCAACGACGTCGGGCCCACCTGGGGAGGGCAGGTCACCTCCAAGGCCATCGAGGCCCTCATCGTGTTCTTCATCGCCGTGACCCTCTATATCTCGGTCCGGTTCGAGTTCAAGATGGCGGTGGCGGCCATCGTGGCCGTGATCCACGACATCCTGGTGACGGTCGGGATCTACTCCCTGGCCGGCTTCCAGGTCACGCCGGACACGGTGGTCGCCGTCCTGACCGTGCTGGGGTACTCGCTCTACGACACCGTGGTGGTGTTCGACCGAATACGGGACAACTCCAAGGGCCTCGGCGCGTCCGGACGGATCACGTACTCGGAGATGGTCAACCTCTCGATGAACCAGACCCTGGCCCGGTCAATCAACACCTCGCTGGTGGCCATCATCCCCGTACTGTCCGTCCTGGTGGTCGGCTCGTTCCTGCTGGGCGCCACGTCGTTGCAGGACTTCGGCCTGGCGCTGGTCATCGGACTGACCAGCGGGGCCTACTCGTCGATCTTCATCGCCTCGCCCCTGCTGGCCTGGATGAAGGAGCGGGAGCCGAGGTACGTGACCATCCGACAGCGGCTCGAGACCCGCGGCGAAAGGGGCACGGCACTGACACCGGCCATGGCCGCGGCCATGGCCGGGGCCGGAGGGGGGGCCCGGGGGACGACCCGGGGCCGGGCCACCACCACCGGGGTCATCCGGCCCGGCGCCGCCTCTGCCTCCCGTCGCTCGGGGGGAGCGGCCGGCCGGCCTGCATCGGCCAGCGACGGCACCTCCAGCACCTCGGCCCCGCCTTCCGGAGCCAACGGTTCCGCGGGCGGCGGCGGGGGACCGGCGTCGCGGTCCACCCGACCGGCGGGGAGCCGACCCCCTCCGAGACCCCGAAAGGGGAAGGGCGGGAAGGGTGGCAAGCGAAAGCGCCGCTGATGTCGCGGGACCGACCGAGGCCTCCGGGCCCGGCTCGGGTACCGATCGGGTCGCTCCGACAGGTACCGTGTAGGCATGGCCCTGGCCGCGCCCGTCCCCGCCGAGGGGACCGCCACCGCTGAGGACTCCCTCCTCGGCTCGTCCCTGCCTTTGGAGGAGTCCGCCCTGCTGGAGCCCGTGATCCAGTCGTTCCTCCGTCGTCACCCCGGGGACGACACCTCGTTGATCGTCCGGGCCGCGGAGACCGCCACGGTGGCCCACGCCGGCCAGCTGCGGCGGTCCGGGGAGCCGTACATCACCCACCCCATCGCAGTGGCCGGGATCGTGGCCGACCTCGGTCTCGACGCCTTGACCGTGGCCGCGGCCCTCCTCCACGACGCCGTGGAGGACACCGGGGTCACCACCGAGATCATCGACCGCGACTTCGGTCCCCAGGTCGCCCTGATCGTGGACGGGGTCACCAAGCTCGACCGCCTCCAGTTCGACTCCAAGGAGGCCCAGCAGGCTGCCACGGTCCGCAAGATGTTGGTGGCCATGGCCAACGACTGGCGTGTGCTCATCATCAAACTGGCCGATCGGCTCCACAACATGCGCACCCTGTCGGTGATGCCGGAGTGGAAGCAGCGACGGTCGGCACAGGAGACGCTCGACATCTACGCACCCCTGGCCCACCGTCTCGGTATCCAGGAGGTGCGCTGGCAGCTGGAGGACCTGGCCTTCGCCACCCTCCACCCCAAGCGGTACGCGGAGATCGAGCAGATGGTGGCCAGCCGGGCGCCACTGCGTGACGAGTTCCTGGCCCGGGTGCTGGTCTCGGTGCGGGAACGCCTGGCGTCCTCGGGGATCAACGCCGAGGTCACCGGACGGCCCAAGCACCTCTGGAGCATCTACGAGAAGATGGTGGTCCGGGGCAAGGAGTTCGACGACCTCTACGACCTGGTGGGGATCCGGGTCATCGTGGAGTCCGAGAAGGACTGCTGGGCCGCCCTCGGCTCCATCCACGCCATCTGGCCGCCGGTGCAGGGTCGGTTCAAGGACTACATCAACTCGCCGAAATTCAACCTCTACCAGTCGTTGCACACCACGGTGATCGGCCTCGACGGGAAGCCCATCGAAGTACAGGTGCGCACCCACGAGATGCACCGTCGGGCCGAGTACGGGATCGCCGCCCATTGGGGGTACAAGGAGAACCCGGGCCGGCCCGACCGCACCGCCGCCCTGCCGCCCAAGCGGGGCAAGGAGGCCGGTGCTCCCGCCTCCAAGCCCCGAGGGAGGAGGATCGGCAGCCGCGGGCCGGGCAAGACGGCACCGGACGGGGCCAGGGACGACACCGGAAAGAAGGAGTCGGGCAAGAAGGCCTCCTCTATGACGGCCGCCCAGCGGGCCGAGCTGGCCGAGCGAGACCGCCGGGCCGAGCGTCTGGCCCTGGCCAAGGAGACCTCGTCCACCACCGCCGAGGTCGAGTGGATGCAGCGGATCGTCGACTTCCAGAACGAGACCACCGATCCCATCGAGTTCCTCGAGGCCCTGAAGCTCGACCTCGAGGAGGACGAGGTCTACGTCTTCACCCCCAAGGGCAAGGTCATCGCCCTCACGGCCAACGCCACGCCGGTGGACTTCGCCTATGCCATCCACACAGAGGTGGGCCACCGCTGCATCGGGGCCAAGGTCAATGGCCGCCTGGTCCCGCTGGACACCCGGCTCAACTCGGCCGACACGGTGGAGATCTTCACCTCCAAGGCCCCCACGGCCGGACCGTCGCGGGACTGGCTGGGCATGGTGGCCTCGTCGCGGGCCCGCACCAAGATCCGCCAGTGGTTCTCCCGCGAGCGCCGCGAGGACGCCATCGAGTTCGGGCGCGAGGAGCTGATCAAAGAACTCCGCCGCGAGGGCCTTCCGGTCCAGAAGCTGGCATCCGAGCACGCGCTGGCCGACCTGGCCACCACCATGAACTACGTCGATCTTGACGCCCTGCACGCTGCCATCGGCGACAACCGGGTCTCGGCCCGGGCCGTGGCCCAGCGGGTCCTGCGGGACCTCCGCGGCGGGGTCTACGAGGAGCAGCTCCCGGTCACCGCCCGCCAGCAGCCCACCGCCCCACGTCCGGGTCGCGGCTCCGCCGTCGGCGTCTACGTGGAGGGGCTCGACGACCTGATGGTGCGACTGTCCCGGTGCTGCACCCCGGTGCCGGGGGACGAGATCGTGGGCTTCGTGACCCGGGGCCGGGGGGTGTCGGTGCACCGGGCCGACTGCGCCAACGCCGCCTCGCTGGCCAGCCGGTCGCGGGAGCGCCTCATCGAGGTGGAGTGGGACCACCGGTCCTCGGGGGTCTTCGTCGCCACCATCGAGGTGGTGGCCATCGACCGGTCCCGCCTGTTGACCGACGTCACCAAGGTGGTCTCGGAACACCACCTCAACATCGTGAGCGCCAACACCCAGACCGACTCCGACCGGATCAGCCGGATGCGATTCGACGTGGAGCTGGCCGATCCGGGACATCTGGAGTCGGTGCTCAACCTCATCCGGCACCTCGATGCGGTCTACGACGTCTACCGCATCCTCCCCGGCAAGAAGGACTGAGGGCGCCGTGCCCGACGACTCCGGGGTGACGCGCGCCCCCAGTGGCACCCACGACGTCCTCTTCCCGGAGTCCACCCGGTGGGAGGCGGTGCTGGCCGCGTTCGCCCGGCAGGTGGAGGCGGCCGGCTACGGCCTTGCCCACACCCCGATCTTCGAGGACGCCAGGGTGTTCCGGCGGGGCATCGGCGTGGGCAGCGAGGTGGTGGGCAAGGAGATGTACGAGTTCGAGGACCGGGGCGGCCGGGCCCTGGCCCTCCGTCCCGAGGGGACCGCCCCCATGGTCCGGGCCTTCGTGCAGCACCGTCCACCCCTGCCGTGGAAGGCCTGGTACGCCACCCCGGCCTTCCGGTACGAACGGCCCCAGGCCGGGCGCTACCGCCAGCACCACCAGCTCGGCGTGGAGGCCCTCGGACCCGAGGACCCGGACCTGGACGTGGAGGTGATCTCCCTGGCCGACGGGTTCTTCCGCTCCCTCGGGCTGACCAACTACTCCCTCCGGTTGAACTCGATGGGCGACACGGTGTGCCGGCCGGGCTACCTCGAACTGCTGGGGGAGTACCTGGCCGGGCGCCGCGACCAGCTGTGCCCGCAACACCGCCAACGGCTCGAGGCCAATCCGCTCCGGGTCCTCGACTGCAAGCAGGAGGCGTGCCGCGACGCCACCGTCGACGCCCCGGCCCTCGTCGACCATCTGTGCGACCCGTGCCGCGCCCACCTCCACCGGGTGGTGGCGGGACTCGACGCCCTCGGCGTGGAGTACCGGTTCGACCACCGCCTGGTCCGGGGGTTCGACTACTACACCCGCACCACCTTCGAGTTCTCCTCCGAGGCGTTGGCGTCGGCGCAGAACGGCATCGGTGGCGGGGGGCGGTACGACGGCCTGGTGGAGATGCTCGGTGGCCCACCGACCCCCGGGATCGGGTTCGGGATCGGCATCGAGCGGCTCCTCTTGGCCTGCGACGCCGAAGGGGTCCTCGGCGTGGCGCCGGTCCCGCTCGACGCCTTCGTGGTGGACGTGGTCGGGGGCGACGCGGCCCGGGACCTCACCTCCGAGCTCCGCCGGGCCGGGCTACGGGCCGACCGGGCCTTCGACGGCCGCTCCATGAAGTCGCAGCTGAAGTCGGCCGACCGCTCCGGGGCCAGGGTGGCGCTCATCGTGGGTCCCGACGAGCGGGCAGCGGGTACGGTGTCGGTGCGCCCCCTGCGCGGGGGCGGGGACCAGCGCACCGTGGCCCGAGCGGAAGTCGTGGACGCGGTGGCCGGGGAAGCCGGACGTTGAGGATCCGGTCCGGGCCTACTGTGTCCCTGGTCCCGTGACCGGGCCGCGCTCCCGAAAGGACCTCCCGTGACCGTCCCCACGCTCTCCACCGAGGCGACCTCCATGCGGACCAGCCTGTGCGGATCCCTCGGCCTCGGGGACGTGGGCTCGGCGGTCACGGTCTGCGGCTGGGTGGCCAAGCGGCGCGAGCACGGCGAGCACCTGGCCTTCGTCGACCTGCGCGACCACACCGGCATCGTCCAGTGCGTGATCGCGGGATCGGTCGACGTCAGGAGCGAGTACGTGCTGGCTGTCGAGGGCGTGGTCCGGCCCCGTCCCGACGGTACGGTCAACCCCGACCTGCCCACCGGGCAGGTCGAGCTGGGTGAGTGCACCGTGACCGTGCTCAACCGCGCCGAGCCTCCGCCCTTCGCGGTGGACGACCGGGTGGAGGTGGACGAGGGCATCCGGCTGAAGCACCGGTTCGTCGATCTGCGCCGTCCCCGGATGCAGTCCAACCTGCGCCTCCGGGCCACGGTGAACGGCGCGCTCCGGGCGGCCATGGACCGCCAGGGGTTCGTCGAGGTGGAGACCCCGCTGCTGTGGGCACCCACCCCCGAGGGGGCCCGGGAGTTCGCCGTCCCCAGTCGGCTCACCCCGGGGAGTTGCTATGTCCTGCCCCAGAGCCCCCAGCTGGCCAAGCAGCTGCTGATGGTGGCCGGGGTGGACCGCTATTACCAGATCGCCCGGTGCCTCCGGGACGAGGACCTCCGGGCCGATCGGCAGTTCGAGTTCTCCCAGTTGGACGTGGAAGCGTCCTTCGTCACCCAGGAGGACGTCTTGGAGTTCGTCTCCGAGGCGGTCCTCGACGCCGCGGAGGCCGTCACCGGTGAGCGCCCGTCGGACATCCCGCGGATGACCTGGGCGGAGGCCATCGACCGGTACGGCACCGACAAGCCCGACCTCCGGTTCGGCATGGAGCTCGTCGACCTCTCGTCGGTGTTCGACGGCACCGAGGTCAAGGCGTTCGGTGCTCCGTGCGTGAAGGCGCTGGTGGTGGAGGGCGAGGCCGGGCTCAGCCGGTCCAAGCTGGACGGGCTCACCGACCGGGCCCGGGGGCTCGGGGCCAAGGGGCTGGCCTGGTTCCGCGTCGTCGATGCCGACGGTGACGACCCGGCCCTCGAATCACCGCTCGACCGCTTCCTCTCCGACGGGGAGCGGGCCGGGATGCTGTCGGCGACCGGGGCCGGCCCGGGGGACCTCGTGCTGGTGGTGGCGGACGAGTACCGGTTGGCCTGCACGGTGCTCGGGCACCTGCGCGTCGACCTCGGTGGCCGTCCGGTGGGCGAGGGTCCCTACCGCTACCTGTGGGTGGTCGACTTCCCGCTGTTCGACGGGGTGGACGACGCCGGACGCCCGGTGGCCGCCCACCACCCCTTCACCATGCCCCATCCCGACGACCTCGACCGGCTGGAGCACGACCCCGCCTCGGTGCGGTCCCAGGCCTACGACCTGGTCTTGAACGGCTGGGAACTGGGCTCGGGCAGCGTCCGGATCCACCGGGCGGACATCCAGAGCCGGGTCTTTGCCGTACTGGGCATCGGCGAGGAGGAGGCCGAGTCGAGGTTCGGGTTCCTCCTCGGCGCCTTCCGGTACGGCGCGCCGCCCCACGCCGGCTTCGCCGTGGGCATCGACCGGCTGGTGGCCATCTTCGCCGGCGAGGACAGCATACGCGAGGTGATCGCCTTCCCGAAGACCCAGTCGGGCTCCGACCCCATGACCGGTGCCCCGAAGCCGCTGGCCCCGGGGGTGCTGGCCGACCTGGGCCTCCGGGCCGTCCCGCCCGCGGACTGAGGGCGGGATGTCCGGTGACGACCTGTTCTCCGATGCGGCCGACGAACGCCTGACGGCCCGGGCGCCCCTGGCCGCCCGGCTGCGGCCCACCACCCTCGACGGGATCATCGGCCAGCAGCACCTGGTGGGCCCGGGCGCCCCGCTGCGCGCCCTGATCGAGGCCGACCGGCTGACCTCGGCCATCCTGTGGGGCCCGCCCGGGACGGGCAAGACCACCCTGGCCTCGGTGGTGGCCGCGACCACGTCCAAGCGGTTCGTCCCGCTCTCGGCGGTGAGCGCCGGGGTCAAGGACGTGCGGGAGGTGGTCGAGGGGGCCCGCCGGCTCCTCGGCGAGCAGGGACGGGGCACCATCCTGTTCCTCGACGAGGTCCATCGCTTCAACCGGTCCCAGCAGGACGCCCTGCTGCCCTCGGTGGAGGAGGGCCTGCTGGTGCTCATCGGTGCCACCACCGAGAACCCGTTCTTCGAGGTCAACGCCCCCCTGCTTTCCCGGTCGACGCTGTGGCGGCTGGAGCCGCTGTCGCCCACGGATCTGGAACAGGTGGTGGGCCGCGGACTCGAGGCCATCGGGGCCACGGCCGAACCGGAGGCGGTGTCGGCCCTGGTCGGAGTGGCCGACGGCGACGCCCGGGCCGTGCTCACCACCCTGGAGGTGGCCGCGGCCCTGGCCGGGTCGGCGCCGGTGACCCTCGACGACGTGGAGCGGGCCCGGCACTCGCGCCTGCACCACTACGGCGAGGACGACCACTACGACCAGGTCAGCGCGTTCATCAAGTCGATCCGTGGCTCGGACCCCGACGCCGGCCTCTACTGGCTGGCACGGATGCTGGCGGCCGGCGAGGACGCCCGCTTCATCGCCCGCCGCCTGGTCATCCTGGCCAGTGAGGACATCGGGGAGGCCGATCCGCTGGCCCTGGTGGTGGCGGACGCCGCCGCCCGGGCCGTGGAGTTCGTGGGGCTGCCGGAGGCCCAGCTCAACCTGGCCCAGGCCGTGGTCCACCTGGCCTGCGCCCCCAAGTCCAACCGGGTCACGCTGGCCCTCGGTCTGGCGCAACGCGACGTGCGTGAGGGACCGAGGGGAACGGTCCCGGCCCATCTGCGCGACGCCCACTACCGGAGCGCGGGGTCGATCGGCCACGGGGACGGCTACGTCTATCCCCACGACCTCCCCGAGGCCTGGGCCGATCAGCAGTACCGGCCCGACGCGCTGCAGGACCACCGCTACTACGAGCCCAGCGACCGCGGCCACGAATCGGTGGTGGCCGATCGCCTGGCCCGGTGGCGCGGTGAGGAACGGCCCGGAGGCCTCCCCGCGCCCGGCGACGACCGAAGCCGGGCAGAGTAGGCCAGACTGTCGGCCATGATGCGGCAGGGACGGGGCCTGGCGGTGACGATCGTCCTGTCGTGGCTGGTGGCGGGAGGCGTGGCCGGCGCCTGTTCGTCGGCCGGCGCCGCCACCTCCGGTGGGGTCGCTCCCTCGGTCAGGGTGGCCGGCCCGGTCCCCACGCTCCCGACCGGCGCCGCCGTGATGGGACCGTCCGACGCATCGGCCACCATCTCCGTCGACGTGGGCCTCAAGCCCCGAGACGCCGCGGCCCTCGACTCCTTCGTGACGGCGGTGTCGACGCCCGGATCCCCGCAGTACCGGCACTACCTCGGGCCCGGTCAGTTCGCCACCATGTTCGGACCGGACCCGGCCACCGTCGGCGCCACCCGGGCCTGGCTCTCGTCTTCGGGGCTGCGGCCGGGACCGACCTCGCCCGACGGCCTCCTGATTCCGGTGTCGGGCACGGCGGGCCAGTTCGAGCAGGCCCTCCACGTGTCGCTGGTGTCCACCCGTCTGGCCGACGGGAGGGTGGCCCGGTTCGCGCCCCAGGAGCCCGCGGTGCCGTCCTCGCTGGCCCCGCAGGTGGTCGGGGTGGTCGGCCTCTCCTCGGTGGCGGTGCCCCAGCCCCAGCTGGTGCCGGCCCCCCGGGGCGCCTCCACCGCCCCGGGGGGGAGTCCGACCGGGAGAGGCCCTGCCGTGGTCCCGGCCGTCGGGCCGGGATCGTGCCAACCGGCGGCCAACACGGGTGGGTACACCGCCAACCAGCTGGCCGCGGCCTACGGGCTCAGCTCCTTGTACGGCAGCGGGCTGGACGGGACCGGGGTCACCATCGGGGTCTACGAGCTGGAGCCGTACACCCCGAGCGACATCACCGCATACGAGACCTGCTACGGGATCAGCACCTCTGTCACCAACACCAACATCGACGGCGGTGCCGGGACCTCCGCCCAACAGGGGGAGGCGGCCCTCGACATCGAGGACGTCATCGGCCTGGCCCCCGGGGCGACGGTCAAGGTCTTCACCGGACCCCAGACCGGCCCGAACAATGCGGGACCCATCAACACCTACGAGGCCATGGTCTCGGACACCTCGCTCAAGGTCATCACCACGAGCTGGGGCCTGTGCGAGCCCCAGATGGCGGCGCAGGGGAACCAGCAGGCCGTGGAGTCCATCCTGTTCGCAGAAGCCGCGGCCCAGGGCCAGACGGTGGTGGCGGCCTCGGGCGACTCCGGGTCCACCGACTGCTCTCCGGGCCAGCCGTCGAACGCGGTGACGGTGGACGATCCCGCCGACCAGCCCGATGTGACCGGGGTGGGCGGGACCTCCCTCCTGTCGGCGGGGACACCCCCCACCGAGACGGTCTGGGACAACTTCTACGGGGCCGGCGGAGGTGGAGTGTCGTCGGACTTCGCCCAGCCGGGATGGCAGTCGGGTCCGGGCGTGAACCCGTCGTTGGCCGCCGCCCAGTGCGCCTCCCTCGGCCGGTCGAGCTGTCGGGAGGTGCCCGACGTGTCGGCCTCGGCCGACCCGGCCCACGGGTACAGCATCTACTGCACCGCTGCGCCGGGCTGTGGGGGCCGGGGCTGGCAGGTGGTCGGCGGCACCAGCGGTGCATCGCCCCTGTGGGCGGCCCTGGTGGCGCTCGTCGACCAGCATCTGGGGAGCGCAACGGGCCTGGTGAACCCGGTCCTGTACTCGGCGGGCTCGTGCGCGGCCGCTCCGTTCAACGACGTGACCACCGGTACCAACTCGCTGCAGGCTGCAAGTGGCGGTCGGTATCCGGCCACGGCCAATTACGACGTCGCCAGCGGCTGGGGCACCCCGGTGGGCGCACGAATCCTCGCCGTCCTGACCTCGCCGCCGACCTGCCCGGTGGTGACCGGCGTCCGCCCGACCAAGGGGCCCGTGGCGGGCGGGGGCACCGTCACCGTGACCGGGTACAACTTCGGGGGTGCCACCTCGGTCCGGTTCGGCGGAACACCCACATCGTTCTCGGTGACGTCGGGGAGCTCGTTGGTGGCCCAAGTGCCCGCCGGCCCGGCCTCGGGTGCCACGGTGGACGTCTC
>Ga0307373_10015593_pt1 | contig 10316 bp, 9 predicted proteins | sample OX2MG_FD_202534 | JGI IMG/M metagenome (GOLD analysis project Ga0307373, IMG submission 202534) | Soil microbial communities from Risofladan, Vaasa, Finland - OX-2 | ecosystem: Environmental > Terrestrial > Soil > Coastal area > Acid sulfate soil | place: Finland: Risofladan, Vaasa | collected...
TGAGCAGGTGGTATTTGCCATCGGCCTGTCCAGCGGGAGTAAAGCCGAGCAGGTAAGTCGCCTCTCCATCCTGGACCACGCCATGCAGCTCGCCTTCAATATTGCTGGAGCGCCGGAAGGCATGGCCGCCTGTGGCTTCGGCGATCTCCCGAAACACGCCCTCAATGGGGTGAAGGTCCTGCTGCATTTGCGCCCGGAGCCGATTATTGGAAGTAAAGTTTCGCGCCATCGCCTGGGGATGGATCACGTCGGCGTCGTCCGCCCCTTTGGCCTCAGGTCCGAGTTGCTCATATTCAAGAGATGCCACCGTTGCCTGCACCTGCGATGGGAGCTGGCTGGGGTTCTGATAGGTCGACGTCAGTTGCACATTCCGGTTGCCGAGATCCGCTGTGATCACGTTTCCTTCCAGGCGCGAGGCATCCAGGGGATACACGCTCACCTGGGCGTTATTCATCGCCTCCTGCGTCCGCAAGGCGTACGGCTCAATGTACCGGCTGTGCTTGTCGATCGTGTCCGACATGTAATTCCAATCGGCCAGTGCATTGTCGCTGGTGATCCACACCAGGCTCTTGTGCCCCGGCATCGGCGCCAGGTGATTGGCCACGTTGACCAGGATGGCGAGCGCAGTCGGTCCCGGAACGCTGCCCAATTCGCGCATCTTGGGATCGAGCGCCTCTCCCTGCGTCTGCGTATCGAGGATGAAATTCCCGTTCACGCTGAGCATGTCCTCGAGATTGTGTACGGTGTCGAAGTGCTGCCGATTGCGGCTCTCCTCGTCGCGCGCGTTCAGCAGGTCCTGTGCCGTGGGTGTCCATTTCGCCAGCATCGTTGCTACCTTGGCGTGGTCGGTTGTCGCCTCCTGCAACACCTGGAATCCGTGGTAGCGCATCACGTAAAGCGCAACCGGATCCGATGCGGCAGTCTTCTTCAGGAAACTCAGCATCTGTTGGCGTACGTCGACCAGGTCGTTCCAGACCAGGTTGCTTGGATCGATCAGGAAAACCAGCGTATTTCCGCCGCTGGGTTGGGCAGCAACCGCCGGGTGCTGATTGGAGAAGGCCTCCTGCAAAGGAGGCAACTGAGCCGGAGCCGCCGGTTCCGGTGCAGCAGCAGGGGAAGGCGCGGGAGCGCTCGCCGGACTGAACGACCGGATGTCCTGCTTTACGCCGTCGTCGTAAACCTCAAAGTCATCGCTCGTCAGGCCCGTGATGGGTTGTCCCTTCTTATCGAGCGCCACCACGTTCACATCCACCAGCCGCGCGTTGATGCGCAGTCGATAGCCGGTTGGTTCCGGCTGAGTCGGCGGCGCGGCGGCCTGTAGAGGTTGGTTGGGAAGCCCGTTCGCAGTCGTGGCCGTGATCTCCGGAGCTTCGGCGGCAGCAGCGGAAACCTCGCCCGGTTTGGCGGCCGGCCCGTCGGTCAGGACTTCCACCGCCGGCTGGTTGGATCCAGCATCAGCTGATTGGACAGGAAGGCTTGCGTCAGGAGCGGCGCCCACGCTGCGCTCTTCGCCCGCAGACAATACCCGGGTCTCAACCCGGAAAAGGTGATAGCTTGCAAAATCCGCGTGGTTGAGCAGCATCTGCGGCGGCCCCATCGCCTGGTGGACAGCGCCCTCACCATCCGGGATAGAGCGTACCGTCGGGGCAACGGAGATGGAAACACTGTGCAGCGGGCAGTTGTATTCCACCCCGCCCAGCATCACTGAACCATATTCCACCGCAATATCGGCGCGGGAGATTGGATCGGAGGCCTTGAGGTCAGCCCACATTACAAGCCGCAGAATCGTTCCGCTGGCGGGATCGACGGCCATCTCGCCGTGATAGCCGGTCATCGCCTCGAACGGATGGCTCTCCATGCCGTAGTCGGAAAGGGTGCAGCAATAGCTCACTTGGTAATGCGAGCGTTCTCGCGGCACGGCAAAGCGGAATACGGCCGCCGGCGAGTCCAGCGGCCCCTGTTCCCATCGCTCCCAGGAAAGCTGGTTCTGCGCCGCATCCAGAAGCACCAGGGAGTGGATGGGCCCAAACACACCCCAGGTGCGCAGACCCTCATCCAGCGTTGGCGATGGCGCCGAGACCTTCGTGAGCGGTGCAGCCACTTCCTGTCCGTCGCGGTATTGCACGATATCCCGCGTAATCCGCGTGGCATGGACGGCCATAGAGCCGGCAGAGGCGGCACCGGCTTCTCCCATGACGTCGCCTTCAAAGTGAGTGATAGCGCGCGTGGCATAAAAATGTGGGAGCTGCGGAATGGACTTGGTGACGTAGGCCGCGGCCAGCCCCATGATGCGGCGCTGCTCGGCAAACGAAGGTGCGGGCGCGGCGGGAATTTCGGATGCCGGCGGAGCCAGGAAATCCGATCGGTCCGCCAGGGCGATGAGGGCGCGCTGAGAGCGCGGACCGGCCAGCGAGGTGCGCCAGTGTTCCACCCGCGCGGACGAGAAGCGCTCCGTGAGCTCCAAACTCGAAAGCTTGGCGGCGAGATCGGCATCGGAGAGGCTGTGCGACTGCGCGAGCAGGTGATCGAGCTGGTCCGCGGTCACCGGCTCCAGGGCCACGGCGAGCGGCAGCAGCGTGAAAAGAAAGACCGGAAGGAGCACGATCCTTTTGCGCATGGGGCAGCCTCCAAAATGGACGAGCGTGACAGATCAAGGGCGCCGAAATGTCACACACTCGTCGCGGATCGGCGCCGCGGTTCTTATCCGGCCATTGTATGCCTCATTCTGGTACTTTTCACCTCAATCCGCCGCGCGCCACGAACCGGCCTCTGGGAGAGTCGTAAAGGCCGATAGAAACAATGAACTGGTTGTGTCCCCAGCCAGAGCGCCAGCCAAACTGGTTATGTGCATTGGCTGGGAACTGGTTATGGCCGCTGGTCCAAAATACAGGTTCGGACCGTTGCTTCCTTCCAGTTTTGAGGCCCGTGAACCCAAACTTCGAGTCCATCTTTCCCGGAACTCCTAAAAACTTAGTTGACAACTCTCGTGCCTGGGCATAGTCTCCTAATTCATTAGGAGAATGCCATGGCCCGACGCGAAAAGAATCCTCTTACCCGCCTCGAACTCGCCATCATGCAAGTGATCTGGAAGCAGGGGGCCGGCAGCGTGGCCGAGGTGTTGGAGGGGCTGGACCAGAAGCTGGCGTACACCACGGTTCAGACCATGCTCAATATCCTCTGCCGCAAGGGCAAACTGAAACGCCGGCTTCAGGGCCGCGCCTTTGTCTACAGCGCCGCGGTCACTCAGGATAAGGCTCTGCGTCATGCCGTCCGCGACCTGGTCGACCGCATGTTCGGCGGCTCCAGTGAAGAGCTGGTCATGAGCCTGATCAAAAGCCGGGACATCGACCCAACCCGCATTGCCGAACTGAGCCGCATCCTCGAGGCGGAAGGGAGTGGCGAATGACCAGCTTTGAGAACTGGGTCCTCTCGTATCTGGTGAATGCCGCCTGGCAAGTCCCACTGCTGTTCCTCGTCGCCTGGTTGGCTGCGTGGATGGCCGCCCGCATTGGCCCCGGCGCGGAGCATCGCGTCTGGGTCGGCGCGCTGCTGGCCCAGATAGCGCTTCCAGCGTGTCCCCTCGCTCCGGGCCAATTCTGGAGCGTTCTGATCGGCCTGCTTTCCTGGAGCGGCGCCTCCCGCCCTGGCGATATACGAGTCATCGTCGGCCCTGCCGCCGCATTGCAATCGAGCGGGCTGCATCTGCCGCCTCCGGGCCCCACGATTCTGCTCGCCGCATTTGCCGGGGGTATTTGCTATTTCGCAGCGCGCCTCGCTCAAGGCCTGCTCAAGACGCGCCGCATGATTCGTCAATCGTCGCCGCTTTCTCTCGAGGGCCAGAACGCCGCCTGCTGGACGCGCGCCCGCGCAATCTTTTCCGCGATCCTCAGTGACCCGGCCTTTACGCCCGCATTGGCAGCCTCGGCGCTGATCGCCGGGCCGGTCACCGTGGGATCGCGCACGCTCCTTCTTCCTCAGGGATTCCTCGCGCAATTGCCGGAAGACGAGTTCGACGCGCTGCTGGCTCATGAATTCGCCCACATGGCGCGACGCGACTTTGCCAAAAACCTCATGTATGGGCTCCTGTCGCTGCCGGTTGCGTGGCATCCGGCCCTCGCCCTCACCCGGGGCCGCCTGGCGGAAAGCCGTGAGCGCATCTGCGACGCCATGGCCGCTCAAGTCGTCTCCGGCCGCGAGCGCTATGCCCGCAGCCTGTTGCGCCTGGCCTCCATGCTTTCCAGCGCGGCGCCGATCGCCGAACTGCACGCGTTGGGCATATTCGATTCCAACAACCTCGAGAGGAGAATTATGAACCTTACAGGAAAACGTGCGGAACTCCGCGGCGTGCGCCGGCTGATCGTGCTGGCGGCCTGCGCGGCATTAGGCGCGGCGGCGTGCACTTCGGCGCTGGCGCTGCGCATGGAAGTTAACCAGCAACCTAAATCGCCAACCAACCCGGTGCATGTAAAAGTTACCTTTTTGAAGATCATTAGCAAGGTTCCGCCGGTCTACCCGCCCCAAGCCAAGAAAGATCACGTTACGGGCAAGGTGGTGCTCGACACTGTCATCGGCAAGGACGGCTCGGTGGAGAATCTCAAGGTGGTCAAGAGCGTGCGCGAGGACCTCGACCACAGCGCCATCGATGCCGTGAAGCAGTGGAAGTTTCAGCCATTCCTGCTCAACGGCGAGCCCGTCGAAGTTGAGACGACCATCAACATCATATACAGCTTGGGCAAGTAAGCTGCGGAGACATCGCTCCAGAGCGCAGACAGGGCACAGGGCCGGGGCTTCTATCTCCGGCCCTTTTCATTCCTGCCGCGCTTCCGTTAATCTCACCAGATACGCATCTGCATTCTTTGCAGCCTGTGAGGAGCCCGCCGGCATTCATGCTACAAACCGCCGCCCATCTGCTCTCCCTCGATTTTCCCGCTGACTTCGCGCCCGGCGCGCGCTCGGCAGTCCACACCTGCCTGCGCATCCGCCCCGAGGAAAAGGTCACCCTCATCACCGATCGCGTGACCGAACCCATTGCCGCCTCCATCGCTCATGAGCTGGAGTCACTCGGCTGCCGCTGGAACGGATTCGTGCTCGAGGACCTTGCGCCGCGCCCGCTCGCAGACATGCCGGCCGCTGTCCTCGCCGACATGGAAACCTCGGACGTGTCGATCTTCGCAGTCGAAGTCCAGCAGAATGAGCTGCGTTCCCGCATGCAGATGACCGACGTGGTCAATCGCCGCCGCATGCGCCACGCCCACATGGTCAACATCACCCCCCGGATCATGTGCGAAGGCATGCGTGCCGACTACGATCGCGTCGATCGCCTCAGCCAGCAGGTGCTCGATCGCGTGCGCCGCGCCCGCCGCGTGCGCGCCACCACTGCGGCCGGCACCTCCATCACGGCGGAGATGAACCCCGCCTACAAATGGCTCAAAACCTCCGGCATCATCTCCCCGGATAAATGGGGCAACCTGCCCGGCGGCGAATGCTTTACCGCGCCCGGCGAAGTCAACGGCGCCTTCGTCGTCGATGGCGTCGTCGGCGACTGGCTCTGCGCGCGCTACGGCCTGCTCCAGGAAACGCCCCTTACCATTGAGATCGCCGCCAATCGCATCGTGAGCTGCTCCAGCTCCAACCCCCAGCTCGAACAAGATTTCTGGGCCTACACTCATACCGACGAGAATTCCGACCGCGTCGGCGAGTTCGCCATCGGCACCAACATCGGCGTCCATCACGTCATCGGCAACATTCTTCAGGACGAGAAATTTCCCGGCATTCACATTGCCTTCGGAAATCCCTACGGCGAGCACACCGGCGCTCCCTGGCGCTCCAGCACCCATATCGACGTGGTCGGACTCGGCTTCAATATCTGGCTCGAGTCGGACGCAGGCGAAGAGCAGATCATGCGCGAAGGCAAGTTCCTCATCGAAGCCTAGAAAGTGGAATTCGTCAGGTCAAAAGCCACAAAGCTCTTTCTTCTGCGCTCCCCTTGGGCGCGAGCGATTGCAAACCGCGGTCGAAAGTGACCAGACGAGCCTTGCGGTGGATCGCCAGTGAGAGCAAATAGGCATCCGTGACCTGGTTGTGCCCCGCAATCCGGGTGCGAACGGCCCCGCTGATGGCGGCAAGCGGAATTGCATCCGGCCAGAATTGATGATGAGGATTCCCCCCAAGGGAGTCTTTCAGCAACTCCAGCGCTGAGGCCGCGCTCGGCGCGCTTGCATCCGTAGCCGGATTGGAAATCACCCTCACGAATCCGGCCTCGGTCGTGGGACAAGTCGCCCATCCCTCAGCCTGGTGCGATGAGAACCACCGGATCGCTGCCTGATGATGGCTGTGATTCTCCCAATGCAGAGCAATAAGTACGTTTACGTCGAGCAGGGATGCGCTCAATCGTCCGCCTCCGACTGGTCTTCCAATGCCAGCGTCTTTTCCAGGCTGAGAACAGGCGAGCCGGGACCCGGCGCAAAAACCAGAAGTCCGCTCTCCCGTTTGGTGGGCGTTTCGCTGTTCAATCCGCGGAGAATCAGCTCTGCGGCGGCTTTGCCGTTGGTGATGGAACGCCTGGCGGCATGCTTCTTCACCTCATCGAGGACATCTTCCGGCAAATCCAATGTAGTCCGCATCGGCAAACCCCTTGCATCAACTCCATGAGTTTGATGCGTTTTAATTGAGTGTAGCACCAAAAAGCGGAAATGATGAAGTTGCCCGCTCGGGTACGCGATTTGGGGAACTTGCACCCCGTCCCGGGCATCTATCGTTGTGTTATGGCCACCACCACTTCGAGCGCGCTCCGCAAATTAGGCAACTCCGACCTCATGCTCACCCCCATCGGTTTCGGCGCCTGGGCAATCGGCGGCGGAAACTGGGAGTTCGCCTGGGGACCGCAGGACGACAGCGACTCCATCGCCGCCATTCATCGCGCTCTCGAACGGGGCGTCAACTGGATCGATACCGCGGCCATTTATGGGCTGGGGCACTCCGAGGAAGTCGTCGCCCAGGCCTTGAAGGAATGGTCCGGGCCGCGCCCCTACATATTCACCAAGTGCTCCATGCGCTGGCACCCCGATCGCGTCATCTGGCGCTCGCTCAAACCCCAGTCGCTCCGCGAGGAGCTGGAAGCATCGCTGCGCCGCCTCCAGGTCGACGTCATTGACCTCTACCAGATTCATTGGCCCAACCCCGAGCAGGAAATCGAGGAAGGATGGGAGACCCTGGCCCGATTCAGGGAAGAAGGCAAGGTGCGCTGGATCGGCGTTTCCAATTTCAATGTGGATCAGATGAAGCGCGCCCTCAGGATCGCGCCCATTACCAGTCTCCAGCCGCCTTATTCCATGCTGAGGCCCGCGATTGAAACCGAGGTCCTGCCCTTCGCCCAGGCCAACGGCATCGGCGTCATCAATTACTCGCCCATGGTCTCCGGCCTGCTCACCGGAAAAATGACAGCGGAAAGAGTGGCGGCAATGCCCGCAGACGATTGGCGCCGCCGCGCAGTGGAGTTCAACCAGCCCCGCCTCAGCCGGAACCTTCGCCTGGTGGAATTGCTGCGGGAGATTGGCGCTTCCCATGGTGTCGAGCCCGGCGTCGTAGCTATCGCCTGGACCCTGCACCATCCCGCCATCACCGCAGCCATTGTGGGCGGCCGCAGCCCCCGCCAGGTGGACGGGGTCGCCCCGGCGCTCACCTTCCGCCTCAGTGAAGAAGAATTTGCCCGCATTGGAGCTTTCCTGGCCGAGGATGCTGCTTGAGCGGACCTGAGGCAATTCCAGAACTGCTGTACCCGATCTCCCGTGTCCCATCCTTGCGCCTTTTTTCTGTCGCAAGGGTGGAAACAACCAGCCTGGATCCATGTTGATCGGAACTGCCTGAGGAGACAAATTCGCCTGCAGCAAAAAACCTCCGGCCTTTTGGCCGGAGGTTTTTGCTGGGAGCAGGTGCTCCTGAGCGCAAATTTGATTACATCGCTGCCACAAAATCAGGCAGGATGCCCGCGGCGTGGTTCTGGAGCAGGGCGGTCAGCCGGGCCGCCATGCAGGAGTAAATCTCAGCCGTGCGATAGGCGTTCACCCTCACGCCTTCGCTGGCCTGGGTGAATCCATACTGCGCCAGAGCCATCAGAACAAGCAGCCGGATCTGCATGGCATCGCTGCGAAGGCCTTCCAGCGCCTCGCGGTCCACACTGGCGTCATTCCGGGCCGCAAAATTAGCCATCTCCAGCATCACCCGGGCGTTCTGATACATCACCCAGAGCCCTTTGGGTCCATCCATGCGTTGCCACGCATCGGCCGGAGTGGCGTTCACGCCCTCTTTCCACAGAAATTCGTCGCTGAATTCCCGGGCGCTCCAATCCAGACGCAGCCGCGACAGAAGCGAATCCCACGAAACATCTCTGCGGCGGCGCATGCTTGCACGCCAGCGTCCCAGGCAAATCACCACAGCCGCAAACACCACAAATTGCAAAAGCAGAAGAATCATTGGTGACCCTCTGTTCGGGCATCGGTAACCTGTTTTCGTAACAGATTTACCTGGCCGTCATCATTTTCGATGTACTACTGATAGCAAAATTCACGGCATCGCGCCAGCGAAATCTTTCGATTTCAAGCACTTTTTCGCGTTTCTGGGTAATCGAAAGGGATGTGCACCTAGGTAACCAAGAGCGGGCCGAACCGGGAAAACCTGGCACCACGCTTGTCGCGGCCATGTATTAACTCTTTTGGATTCAACGCGTTGAATTCTTCCTCATCTCTTCCATCGCCAGCCGGTTGGTCCTTGCCGCCCCCGAAACTGTCAGAAGGATGCTCTGCATCCGTGGGCTGAATTCTTGGCGCGGAGCTTCCTTTTGCAGGAAGCTGTAGCCCCAGTAAATCAGCGAACACACGTAGCTCAATGTGACGAAATCCTCAATAATGTCGAACTGACCAACCGAACCCGGGTGCGTATGGAGCAGCGCAGCGCCCATGGTGATAACCGAATAGAAGCCCAATCCGGTGGCAACCTGCAACTCTCTGTCACGCCAACCGATAGCCAGAAACTGGCTCAGAGCAGCAAGGCCGAGAAAAAATACAATCATCAGGAGAGAAAAGGTCTGCTGAACCCGCAGCAGGACAACCCAGGTCGCCCACCAAGTGTGGTTCACGGTGTAGGTCGTAATCGGCCAGACCGCGGCTCCGGCACCCAGTACCCCCAGCGAAATCCAGAGGATCGTTCGCCGCGGAAGCATTGATCGCATGGGCCGCAGCACGCTCCAGGCCAGCTCCACAAGCACCCCGAACTGCATCAGGGCATTGAGCGACGTCTCGTAGAGAAACACCCGATCATAGAGATAAAGGTTGTGATTGGCCCTCGCCGCGTAACCAACCGCGTCGCTGGCCACCGTCCAGACTAGGTACGCAAAGAAGTAGGGGAGCAGCCGAGGAATTCTCTTGCGGAGGGCGATCACAATGACAGCCATCTCCAAGGCCGTGGTCAAATACCAAAGCGCCGAGGCAAGAGATACCGGTATTGAGCGCGAAAATCCGAGCGCCGACGCCAGAAGCACTGGCCAACTCCTGAATCAAATACGAACGGGCCATGCAGCCTGCAGGAACAAGCTGGATGACCCGAGTGTACCAGTGTATCCCGGTTTGTCTCCTACGATAACGCAGGAGTGAATCGCTTTAGGCTATAGGCGGACGTGAGGCTGAGGCCAGGGCATCCCAGGGCCCATCGCGGCAACGTGAGGCTGAGGCCAGGGCATTCCGGGCCCCATCGCCGCAACGTGAGGCTGAGGCCAGGGCATCCCAGGGCCCATCGCCGCAACATGAGGTTGAGGCCATGGCATTCCGGGCCCCATCGCCGCAACGTGAGGCTGAGGCCAGGGCATTCCGGGCCCCATCGCCGCAACGTGAGGCTGAGGCCAGGGCATTCCGGGCCCCATCGCCGCAACGTGAGGCTGAGGCCAGGGCATTCCGGGCCCCATCGCCGCAACATGAGGCTGAGGCCAGGGCATTCCGGGGCCCATCGCCGCAACATGAGGCTGAGGCCAGGGCATTCCGGGGCCCATCGCAGCAACATGAGGCTGAGGCCACGGCATTCCGGGGCCGGCGAATGCGACCTGTGCGCCAAAGGCGAGAGCGGCAGAAAGAAAGATAGAACGAACAACCAGCGTGCCCGAACCCATAATTAGAATCTCCTGAGTGGCAGCGTTCTCTCCGGAAAGAGTAACCCATAAGTGGGAGGAAAAATACTACGAAGGTAACCAAATAAATAAATCTTTAGATAGGTTACCTTCCAGACCCGATCCTTCGCCCAGCCCCGGAAGCTCAGCCCCCCGGGGGATC
>Ga0307373_10015594_pt1 | contig 10316 bp, 16 predicted proteins | sample OX2MG_FD_202534 | JGI IMG/M metagenome (GOLD analysis project Ga0307373, IMG submission 202534) | Soil microbial communities from Risofladan, Vaasa, Finland - OX-2 | ecosystem: Environmental > Terrestrial > Soil > Coastal area > Acid sulfate soil | place: Finland: Risofladan, Vaasa | collected...
CGCTGGAGGTGGCCATTCGGGGGTCGGTTAGAATTCGATTCGGTCCGTAGGGGCGTAGCTCAGTCTGGTCAGAGCATCGGTCTCCAAAACCGAGGGCCGAGGGTTCGAATCCTTCCGCCCCTGCCAATTTTCGAATACGAAAACGCCTCCGGGCATCGCGCTCGGAGGCGTTGGTACAGCCAAGCGGTACAGCCAAGCGTCAGCCGCCGAGTACTGCATCCATGGCGGCGGTCGCCTGCTCGCGCAGCCCTGGCAACACGTGGCTGTACGTGCCGAGCGTGAGCGAGATGCTCGAGTGACCGAGGATCTCCTGGACCATGCGCGCCGGAACGCCGTGCAGTAGCAGCAGCGAAGCGGCCGAATGCCTCAGGTCGTGAAAGCGGATGAGTGGCAGGCCGGCGCCGGCGAGGATCTCCTCGTGGAACTCCGTCCAGACCGCCTTCGGGTTAATCGGCAGGCCTGCCTCGGTGACGAACACGAGATCCCACGTGTTGAGGTAGCGATCGCCGAGGCGCAGCTTCTCGTCGACCCAGCGCTTCCGATGCGCGCGCATCGCCTCGAGCGCGACAGCTGGCAGCGCCAGCGCGCGGCGTGACGTCTGCGACTTCGGCTCGACGAGCATGGGCTCTGCGCGTCGCTGGCCAGCTGGCCGGATCCACTGCAGCGATCGCGTTACCCGCAGCGTGCCGGCGTCCAGGTTGATGTCTGACCATCGCAGGCCGAGCGCTTCGCCCTGGCGCAGCCCGAGCGCAAGCGTGATGACGTACAACGCCTCGAGCCGGCGCGGCTTCACTGCGGCGAGGAAAATCTTCACCTGCTCGGGCGTAAGCGTCTGCATCTCCAGCTGCGCGACCTTCGGCGCGTCGGCCTCGGACGCGACGTTGTGCGCGATGAGACGGTCACGCACGGCTTTGCGCAGTGCGTTGCGGAGAATCGCGCGCAGATGGTGAACCGTCCGCGGTGCCAGGCCCGCGCGCCTTCTTTCAGCCAGAAATTTCTCGACGTCGGCAGCGGTCAACTTGGCGAGAGCGATGGCGCCGATGCCCTTGGGGCCGCAGATATGCAGGCGGACATTGCCTTCGTAATGCTCTCTCGTGCGGGGCCGCACATCGAGCCCTTCGAGCCACGTGGCCATCCAGCCCGCGACCGTCTCACGTCCCTGGCGCGGGAGCTCATCGTGCTTGCGATCGCGCAGCGTATCGTTCAGCCAGTCGGCCAGCTCGCGCTTTTTGCCCATCCCTGCGTAGCGCGTTAGACGCTTCCGCTTCCCGTCGATGCGGCCGACGTCGGCGACGGCGCACCATCCGACTTGCACGAGCTCGCCGGTCTTCGGGTCGCGCTTCTTCCATGCAAAGCAGCTGCCGCGTCCGGACGTCTGTCGGTTGCTCATGACTTCTTTCTCCTGTTTTGTGTGGCCGGCCGTCGGCCCTCTGCCTTGCCTTGCGTTGTGGCGGGGAGTAGGCCTTTCGCTCGCGCGCGATAGACCTGTTTCTTCGCGGCACCTGGTGAGATGTCGAAGGCGCGACCGACCGCCTTGGTCGGGGGTTCGTGTCGCTGACGTGCAAGTGTGTAGATCTCGGCGACGCGCTCTAGATGACCAACCGGGTAGCGCCGTCCTGGTCCGGCGAGACTCGCGGCGATCAAGGGCTCGAGCTTCTCCCCTCGGCGCTTGAGCTCCGCGTACATCGCTGCTCGCCGCCTCAGAGAGTCAGCCGACAGATCTCCGGCGTTGAGCGGCAAACCAGGGTCGAGCTGTGCAGCCACCGCAGCGTTTCGCAGCTGTCTCAGACCATCAGCGGCCACCTCGGCCACTCGCAGATCACGCAAGACCCGCCCGTCGATAATCCGGTTCCACTTTGGGCTGTGGATGGCGACCTCTACGACCTCGAGCCGTTCGCCTATTCTCTCGAACGACAACCGAGCCACGAACAGCTCCTTGCGTTTGTCGCGCCAGCGGACCTCAACCGGTTCCATCCGACCACCGATACTAGCACGGGTGGTAACTGTTTGGTAAAGACAGTTGCACTCCGTCAAAGAGAAACCTGGAACCGCTCTGACAAAAGGGTTACTCTCCGCCCCAGATGGTGCAGTCAAACAAGGCCCTGGTCCTTGCCCTGATGCGGAAGCTCGTGGCCGACGGCTCGGCGCGGTCGCTGCGCGAGGGGGCCAGATTGAGCCTCTCCGAAGTTGGGCGTGCGGTCGGGACCTCGCCCGCGACGATCTTCCGTTACGAGAATAGGCAGCGCGTGCCGCACGGCGAGACGGCCATGAGATACGCGAACTTCCTCGCACAGCTAGCCGACCTGCAGCTGAGTGCCGCGCAATGAGTGACGCCTTACTCCTGCGGCCTCGACTGCTTTCCCTCGAACAGGTCCGCGCGACCTGTGGCGGCATCGGTCGGGACCTTGGCCTCCGGATCATGGCGGAAGTCGGAGTAGTGCATCTAGGTCGAAGGGTCTTCGTGAGACCAGCGGACCTGGACGCGTACCTCGAGAAGCTCCACGGAGAAGAGCCGGGGTCGTGAGTGCCGCAAGCGTCGTCGAAGCCTACGTACTACCAATACACGCCAAGGAGCGAACGTGCAACCCAATCTCCTCGACCTATATCCGACGCCGTCCGAGCTCTCCTCTGAGGACCAGGCCGACCACTTCCACAACCGCGACCTCTCGTCACGCACTGAAGACGACCTCCGCCGCGAGCTCTCGTTTCTGCGGGTCCTCAACTTCATCGAGGATTCGGAGTGGCACCTCGAGCGCGAAGTTCAGGTCGCAGCTGAACTCTCGAGACGTCGCAATGCTCGCCGACACGAGAAACGACCATGAGCCGGCGAGCCAGCTCGTACACACGAAAGCTGATCGAGTGGCTGTGGTTCGCCCATTTCGCGATCGGCATGCTGGGTCTGGTCGATGGCGATCCGAGCCGGGGCAAGTCACAGATCCTCGCGTCGATGGCTGGCCACATCACGACCGGGCGGCCCTGGCCTGATGGCTCGCCATGCCCTCGAGGTGGAGTCGTCATCGTTGGGGCCGAGGACCCGATCAGCGAGGTTTGGGTCCCGCGCCTGCAGGCCGTCGGCGCCGACCTCGACAAGGTCACAATCCTGCCGGCAAAAGACGACGGAACGCCGGTGCGCTTACCTGAAGACACCGCCTACCTCGAGCAAGAGATCCGCCAGATCGGTGCCCGAATGATCGCCTTTGACCCGGTGATGTCGTGCCTCACCGGCCTGACAAATCCCAACTCCGACAAGGACGTGCGTCAAGCGCTGACGCCGATCAACGACGTGCTCGTCCGCACCGGCTGCGCCGGCGTGATGTTGCGCCATTTCAACAAGTCGGACAAGGTCAGCAATGCGCTGTACCGCGGCATGGCGTCTATTGCCTTCGGTGCGCTGGCCAGGACCGGCTTCGCGGTCGCGAAGGATCCCGACGAGGCTGGTGGCTTCGTCTTGGCACCGACCAAAAACAACATCGCGGTCTACCCAGCCGCGCTGAGGTACCGCATCATCGACGTCGACCTCGGTGATGGCTTCCACACCTCGCGCATTGACTGGCAGGGTGAGAGTCAGCGCAGCGCCGAGGAACTGGTCACGGCGTTTGGCGCCGAGGCCTCGAAGGCGGCCGACGCGGAGCAGTTGCTCGGCCAGTGGCTCGCCGCGGGCCCGGTCCTTTCCGACGTCCTGCTTGAGCGAGCGAAGGAAGCCGGGATCAGCTTCCGGACCTATCGCCGCGTCAAGGAGGAGGTCCTCCGCTGTGGTGCCGGCCAGCATAGGGGCCGCTGGTTCGCCTACCTGCCCGAGCACCAGCGCATGTTCGAGCTCATGCGCACACAGGCGGCCATGGGCGACGAGTGGAACGCCCCGCTAGGTTCAGGGGTCCAACCTGCGAGTTCAGGGGTCCAAAACGGGCAGCTTGACCTAGCAGGGGTCCAAGCCTCGCGCGCGCGCGCACGCGAAGTATCAAATCTTGGACACCTGAATACAGTTGATGGACACCTGACGGAAGCCAGAGGTCCAGATGTCCAAAGCCCAGGTAGTCAGGACGACCCCTATGCCGACCCTGTGGCGCCCGAGCCAGACCTGCCCGCTGACCTCAACGATGAGTACGCGGTCGACCTGGCCGACTGGACCGACCCCGACGAACTCAGTGAGGTGGTTGGGTGACGGCCACACCTTCCTTGTGCGACACCCTTCAGGGAAGCGCGCCAACCGCGCCACTTCTAGGTGTGACAGGAGCGGTTCAATCGCGCCGTGGCGCGCCACTGGACGGGCTGTCGCGGTTCGTGCCTGCCTGGTCTTGGCTTCCGCGAAACGGTCAAGGGCGCCATCGGTTTGGGAAACCGGCGCTTTCGAGTTCAGAACGGCCTGGTAGAGCCGGGAAGTACAGCCACGACCGCCCTACCGGCGAACTCAGCGCAGAAGATCCGGCCAACTTACCAAACGTCCGGCGCATATCCGCACCCTGCCCTTTTTTAACCGGACGCGCATACGGGAGGAAGTGTTGAACGTGGTGCCCCAGTCTTCCGGATCGCCCACCCCTGAGGCGGCAAAGCCCACGCTCTCGCTGGCCGCACGTGAGCAGCGTGCCCGGGCACCGAGGCGGCACGGTTTATGGGCCAAATCGGCGAGCGAGCTCCACCTGAGGCACTACAAGTCGGGGCGGTTGCTGCGTCGGCTCGAGGTGGTGTTGGCCGAGCAGGGAAGGCCGTTGAGCGAGGAGATGATCCTGACCGCCCGGGCGATGGCCGAGCTGGCGGTGATCGGTGACCAGGTCTACGCCGCGCTGCAGGCGACCTTTCGCAAATCTGAGGTGCCGTCGCCGAAGTTGCTCGACGCCTTCCGCGGGATCCGCCGCGACCAGCTGCTCCACGCGAGCGCGCTGGGGGTCACCCCGGCCGCGAAAGCCGAGCTCGCCATGTCGATGGGCGGCCTGCAGCGGATGCAACAGGAACGCGCCGATGCGGCGCGGGAGCGAATCCGCGCCAAGGCCACCAACAGGAAGGCGGTGGCGCGATGACGCTCAAGGCTCGTGGTGCGGTGCCGGCACCTGGTCGTCCTGTTTCCAGTGGCGCGCAAGGCCTGGACCACCTTGCCGCCCGTCGGTGCCGTACCACGAGCCTTGAGGAATGGGGCGAGAAGGCCGTGGCTGAACTGCTCGAGCTGTACTTCCCGGGTGGCCAGCCGTCGCCGATGTTCCTGGAGCTCGAGGCCGCGCTGCAGAAGGCGACCGACCAGCTTCTCGACCTCTACGGCGATTCTCTGACCCACAGAGTTTCTGGTGGGCGGCGATGACCGGCAGAGTCAAAAGTCGCTTCGACGCGTTCGGCTTTATCCGGGCGGATGACGGGACGGATCTCTTCTTTCACAATGCAGATGTCGTTGGTGGCATCGACGTCGAAACTGGCGATCGAGTCGTCTTCGACATCGTCGCCCCGCAGCCGGCGAAAGGCCCGCGGGCTGCGCTAGTTGCGCTGGAGGCTTCGCGATGATCGCCGAGGCGCCATGGCGCGCCGACCCCAACCGCGCCACCTACCGGGCCGCGCTGGTGCTGGGAACCACCAGCACGCTCGTCATCGTCGAGGAACAGCGCGGCGCCGACGTCTACGTTTTGAGAGACGTTAGGAGTTGGACGCGGCGTTGGGGACGGGGCGTGGCATGGCAATCGCTGGCGTGCGACGTCGCCGAGGTCCTCTGTTCGGCTGCGGCTTTCGGTGACATCGCGCGTCTGGTGGTAGTGAAATCGCTCGCCGGCGAATCCGCCGTGGACCAGCTGCGCGACCTTCGGCGCGAGGGCCGGATGCCGCTGATCAAGGTTGTGCGGGTAGGCGCCGACGGGATCGCCGCCGAAGACCTGCAGTCGCGGCTCGATGTCCTCGTCGAGTCGGGAGCGCTGGATCTTTCCACCGCAAACGCCCGGGTCGATATGGACGACCACGCGGTTCGCCTCGCCATCGGCGTGGCCGTTCATCGCGGTGCGGGCGCGGGCTTCGTCGAGGCCTGGCGGCGGAGTGCGGCGAGGTAACCGTGTTGGTGAACCCAGATTCTCAATTGTTGAAGGAGCCCGCATGACCATGCGAACTGTCGGTCGCGAACAATCGACGCTGAAGGGGCTTACTCGCGCCTTGAAGGAAATGGGCGCGCCGTTTCCGGCAGCGGCCGTCGCACGTCTCGTCGAGACCTTCGGCGACGTCGGCGTGCAGCTCGAACGCGACCTGGTCGACGCCGAGATCACCGCCAGCGCTGCCGGCGGCTGGGACGTCCGCATGCACATCACCACCGCCGCCGAGGCCAGGCTGCAGGCCGCCGAACTCAAGCAGGACCTTGTCGAGGCAGTGACTAAAGCCGCCCGCCCGTCGCGTCGGCTGACGGTCACCCCGGGCCCAGACGGCTCGCTGACGCTTGTTCGCGAGGACGGCACCGTGCAACTCCGTAAGTTGCCGCCCAACTTGCCCGCATATCGACCCGCCGGGAGTCCGATGGCAGCAAAGTGGGGCGCCACCCTGCCCGACGGCCGCCCCGCGCCCAACCAAATCAAGGAGTAAGAAAATGGCACTTAGTATCGCGGTCGCCGGCGCTCTCACCCTCAAGGTCGGGGGTCTCACCAGTTTGGGCACCACCGGATCGAACCTGCAGCTGGTCGGATCCGGCGGCACCGGGCCTTACACATTCCGGACCGCCGGCGAGCTTCCACCCGGGCTCAGTCTGTCCAGCGACGGGCGCCTCACCGGCCAGCCGTCGGCGAGTGGATCCGCCGTGGTCCGTGTGCTCATGACGGACAGCGGCAGCCCGCAACTTTTCATCGTCACCGACGTGACGTTGACGATCTCATGATGCAGAACACCGCGCTCTCATCCGAGACAGAGGCCGCGCTCGAGCGTTTGAATTCACTGCCCTCGCAGTTCGTCCCCGATCGCCTTCGTGCATCGGTGCTCGATGTCGCGTCCGGACAGGCCGCCCATCGTAAGCACAGTGAGGAGGTCGCCGCGGTCAGCCTGGCAGCCAGGTCGGCCGGCGAGTTGGGCGACGTCTCCGCGGCATCCCTGGCCGCGTCCCGCCTGGCCGGGCTCGAGCAGGTTCGGCTGTACTTGCCGTCGGTCGAGCTCGACCCCGCCGCCGTCACCGAGGCGCTCGACAACGCTCGCGAGCTCGTCCGCCTGGCCCGCGGAAATGTTCGGCCGGCGCTTGCCGTCGAGTACACGTTGGAGTGCGAGGCCTGGAGCTCGCTGGCCGGGCTGGACGGCCGAATCATCGGTGGCGCGCCTGAACCGCTGGACACGGATCGCGCAGCCCGGTCGGTCGCCGCCGCCCACAATGCGGACGTCGAGAACCTGGTCAAGGCAATCGCAATTTGGAACGTCGGTCAGGGCGACATCATCAACCTGCTGACGATCGCCGCCGACCTCATCCGGCAGTGTCAGTCAGTCGCTGAGAGATCCGTGCCGGTGAATGCGCAGGTTCGCGCGGCAAACCTCGCCCGCCGCTCGAGCGGCCTCAACTGGCCACTGCCAGGGAGTTACTCATCACTGGCCTGCGCAACGCTCAGGCAATTTCGCGCCCTTGCGGCGCAGGAGGTCTAAAACAAAATGCCGCTCCACGTCCCGACCCCATATGAAAACGTTCATGGACTGTCACAGGAGAAGCTGCGCGCCGAGGTTGCGTTTGCGCACCTCAAGCTACGCGCGACAGCGGTTCTCGAACCCCGCGATGTCCGCAAGGCACAGGCTGAGTTGGCTGCCGCCACCGAGGCGCTGGACCCAGTCAGCAAGGCGAAGGCTCGGCCGGCCCCGCCCAACCCGGATGCGAATGCGCCCATCGCGGCCTACGATCAGTCAGGGAACTTGGTTGGCCAGGTGGCGCCGGCCAAGTTCCGCAAGTTCGAGGACGGAGCGAAGACCGGCGACACCGTCGTGTTTGACCAGGGCGGCAAGGTGATCGGCTTCGCGGCTCCAAAGGACATCAAAGCGATGGCCTCCGCACCGACTGCCGCAAAACCCGCCGTGCCTGCGGCCGCTGCGCCTGTCGCGGCCGCCCCAGCTGCCCCGCCGGCATCGCCCGCTTCACCGACGAACGGCCCGGCGCCGGTCCGGAAGTCAGTAACCCTCCGCGAAAAGTGGGCAGCCGAGCGAGTCTTAAAGAGCCTCGCCGCTGTCGCACAACGCCCACGTGCCAGCCAGGCCCAGCGCCACGCTGCGGCTAGGAAGGAGCGCCACCGCCTCGAGCGCCTAAACGTCTGATGGCGACACCACCTATCTCGCCGCCCACCTGGCCCTACCGGCTTGTCGGATGGCTCGGCTACGTCTTCGGCCTTGTGGCGGCGCAGGCTCCGATTAAGGGCATCGTCCTGCACTTCCTCACAGGAGTACTTCGCGGCGTCAATCGGAGGCTCGCATGACTGGGCTGCCGCCCTTGATAGGCCTGCTGCGCGGGGATATTTCGCACTTTGCCGCCAAAATGGCCGAGGCGAAGGGCATCACTGCCGAGACAGGCTCGGCTACGAGCTCCGCATTCAGCAATCTCGCCGGCGTCGGGAAAATCGCATTACTGGCGAGCGGTGCGGCGATGGTTGGCGTCGCCGGGATCGCGCTGGAGCTCGCAAACCGCGCAGCGGACACCGGCCAGGCCGCCTATGACATGTCGGAGAAGTTCGGGCTCATGCCCTCGCAGGCCTCCGCGTGGGTCGCTGCCGGGAATGCGGTCGGAGTCAGCCAAGACACGATGACCACCGGCTTCAAGTTCCTCTCCCGCAACATGGAGGCGGCGCGGATGGAGTTTCAGGCCACGGGCAAGGTGCCACCCCTGATCGCACAGCCGTTCAAGGACTTGGGCGTCACCCTCACCGATTCGAAGGGTCGCTTCCGAAACCTGAACGACGTCATGCTCGATGCGGCCGACCGTCTCAAGGCGATGCCTGATGGTGCCGAGAAGGCCGGGCTGGCGATGAAGCTCTTCGGGCGCTCGGGGTCCGACCTACTCCCAGTGCTCGATGAGGGCAAGCAAGGCCTCGAAGGCTTGATGGCCGCGGGCAAGGCGTCGGGCGCGGTGATGTCCGATCAGCAGGTCAACGCCGCGCACCAGGCCTTCCTCGCCCACAAGCAATTCGACCAGGCCATTGAGGGCGTCACCAACCGGCTCTCGGTCGGCCTCCTGCCGGCCATGACGGCCGGCTTCGGCTTCATAACCGGCACTGCGATTCCTGCCGTCTCGAACATCGTCGGCTGGATGGGCAAAAACGAGGATGTGGTCGCGACGGTCGCCGCGGCGATCGGTGGTCCGCTCGTGTTTGCGATGGGCGCTTACGCGGTGAGCCTGATCAGCGCCGGCATTGCGGCCATTCCCCTGGTGGTTGCCACCATCGCACTGTATTTGCCGGTCATCGCCATCATCGCGGCGATCGCGCTGCTGTCAGCTGGCGTCGTGTACGCCTATACACACTGGACCGGGTTCCGCAACGTGGTCAACGCAGCTGGAGCTGACCTGAAGGTATTCGCGGGTTGGCTGGGCTCAGTGGTGCCGCCGATCTGGGCTGGTTTCACGAAGGACGTCAGCAATGCGTGGAACGGCCTCAAGGCCTTCGGCGACTGGATCCACAACACCTTCGGCGGCATCCTCGGCGCGATGGGCGGTGCGCTCAAGACTGCGGGCGGCTTCCTCAACGCGATCAACCCGTGGGCCAAGCACTCCCCGTCGCTGGTCGAGAACGTGCAGACGGGCGTGGCGGCGATCACCGGGCACTATGCGAACATGGCGCGATCGGTCGGGTCCAGCATGGGCGCGATCGGCGGTACGTCTGGAGTCGGCTCTTTCGGTAGTGCGTCGAGCAGCTCCGCGGGCAACGCATCGTCCTCGGTGCTAGGCGGCGATCCTACACAGCTCGGGCAGCAGCTCGCCGCGGCGTTTGCTCAGAACTTGCGAAATATCCGCGTCATCGTGCGCATCGGCGACAAGGACTTCGCCGGCTACTTGGACGCCAAAATCGGGACGGCGCTCGCCGGATGACGATGGGCATCGGGATCAGCTGCGACGAGGGCGTGGTCGTTCTAACCGACTCGATCAAACGCAGCGACGAGGGCCCGGACAAGCCCACGGTCGTAAGCCTTGCCCGCGGCCTCCAGTGGTTGCTCGGCGCCCGCCTGGCCGTCGTCGCGTCCGGATCCTTCCCTGCGGGTGCGGTCGACGACGCTTGCGCTCGGTTGCACAACGAGTCAAACCCGGACCAGGCAGGCGCGGAGCTCTTCGCCCGCCTGGTGGCCGCGATGAGGGATGGCATCGACAGCGTGCGGCAGTGGATGTCAGAGGAGCAGCTGCAGAACAGCAGCGC
>Ga0307373_10015598_pt1 | contig 10314 bp, 9 predicted proteins | sample OX2MG_FD_202534 | JGI IMG/M metagenome (GOLD analysis project Ga0307373, IMG submission 202534) | Soil microbial communities from Risofladan, Vaasa, Finland - OX-2 | ecosystem: Environmental > Terrestrial > Soil > Coastal area > Acid sulfate soil | place: Finland: Risofladan, Vaasa | collected...
CGCTGCCGCAGGCAGCGTGGAGCCGGACCACGGGAGGCACGGCGCGCTTTGCACGCTTGCGGTGCTAGCCTGGAAAACTGCTTCACCTGCCAGGCAAGCTGGCGAGGGGTCGCTGCAAAAGATGTGTCGAACAACGGGGGACAAGCCCCGTCGTGGCGGTGGCTCTCATCGCGGTACGATGAACGTGTGGTGGATCGTCTCTTGCTGAAAACCGATCACCTCGGGAAAGCGCAGGCCGGGCAAGAGTTGCACGTCGAAGATCTCTTCCACCGCCGTCTGGAACTCCAACAGGGCCACGACCTCGCCACGACGCAGATCAACGACCGCCACGCCGCACTTCAACTCGCCCAACCGCTCGGCAATCGGCAGACCGCCGAACGTGGAGGTCTCGCGGATCTTCGACAATCCGATGAAGGCGTATTGTCCTGCGAAGCTCAGTCCGCGCGCAAAGCCGGGCACCTCGGCCACCGTCTCCCAGCGTCCAGTAGCGGCATCGACGAGCACCAGCCGGCCGGTGCCCGATTCCAACACCCAGAGCCGCCCCTCGTGCAGCCGCGGCGAGTGCGGCATCGAGAGGCCCCGCGCGACGATTTCTCCGCCGGCTGGACTTGCGGTGTTCCCGTCACGGAGTGCCGGGCCTACGTCGATCAGGCAGCCGCCGTGGGCCTTGCCCGGCCGCCAACCGCCCTGCGTGTCGGTCTCGCCCAGTGCGGTCACGTACCGTGGCCGGCCGTTCTCCATCGCCAGGCCGTTGAGATGGCAGCGGTCCTCGGCGGCCAGCGCGGTGACGAAGGGCGGCCGCCAGCGCGGCACGAAGCTGTAGTCGGGATCGAGCGTACAGAGGCAGGAGAAACGCGTGTTGACGATCCACAGCTCGTCGCCGGCCCAGGCGATCTCGTGGCCGCGGATGTCGCCCGTGACGTGACAGCAGCGCGGCAGAAAGCAGCCGTCGTGCAGCCCGGCCGGCTCGATGCGCGGGGCGATGTCGGGCGCGTCACGCAAGAACCAGATCTGATGGCGCGTGCCCAGGGCCAAGCGCCGCCCGGCCAGCGCCAGGCCCATCGGCTGGTCGAAAGTGCGGACCAGAGTGGAAAGGCCGCCCTGTGCTGCCCGCACCACCAGCAGCTTGTTGGCCTGGTAGGTCGTCACCAGCAGCGAAGCGTTCAAGTCGTTCAGTAAAGCCACGAAACGATCGGTTTGGGTGTAGTGGAACTCGACGGCGGTAGGCGCCTGCGCCGTAGCGGACGGCGGACTGTCGGGATGCTGATCGGGGGGTGGCAAGATGGATGCGGTCGACATGAGAATTGTTCCATTCACGGGTTATTCGTCAACGGCGGCAAGCCGTCGACCCCAACGGGGTCATATTCGATAGCCCAGGGCGCAGCGCAGCGGAGCCCTGGGTCCACAGTCGCCAATCTCGCCGTAAGCCCCAACGGGGCGCGACTCCCTGCGACCGTTGCGCGAATTCGGCGCCGTGATATTGAATCAACGTCGGTCGCAATTTCACGGGAATAACGCCCTTTCAGGGCTGCAAACGGATTGTCTCACCCGATGACCCAGGGTTGCGCTGCGCTCCCCCCTGGGCTACCGAATGACGCCCGTTCCGGGCTACGGAACCGCGCCGGGGCATCGCTAAGGCTCTGCCCCAGCCACCGCCGCCACCCCTCACCACTCACCACTCACTACTCACCTATCCTCTACAGCACGTCGACCACCGTCTTTCCGGTCAGCGAACTGTTCTTCGTGTCGGTCACCGTGATCGTCTGGTTCTCCTTCTTCTTCAGCACCAGGCCGGTGAAGGTGTGTACGCCGTCGTCGCCCGCCGTGAACGTGTAGTTGGCGGGCAACGCGGCCCTGTTGTCGCTGCTGCTGAAATGCACTGTGCCAACGTAGCCGGTGACGACGTTGCCGTAGGCGTCCTCAACCTTGACGGTCAGGCTGAAGGCCACGCCGGGCTCGACACTGCTGGGGGCGATGAGGATGAACTTGCTGGCCGCCGCCGGCTTCACTGTGATGTCCGCATCCGTCGCGGCGAGCGCGCCGTCAGTCGCCTTGATCCACTGCGTGCCGGCCGTCTTGAGGGTGGCCACAAACGTGTGCGTCCCCGCGTTGGCGGCGGCGAACGTGTAACTGGCGGGCAACGATGCCTGTCCGTCGCTGCTGCTGAAACTCACCGTGCCGGTGTAGCCGGTGGCGACATTGCCGTAAGCGTCTTTGATCGCGACCGTGAAAGTGCCGGCAACCCCGGCGGTGATGGGCGACGGGAAGCCGGAGGCGTTCATCGTGCTGGCCGCGGCGGGACTCACGGCGACGGCGGAGCCGCCGCTGGTCGAACCGCTGACCGTATCCGTGGCCGTCACTGTCTGGCTGCCGGACGTCTTGAGCGTGACGCCATTGGTGAAGGTGTGCGAACCGGCGTCGGTGGACGTGAACGTATAGTCACCCGGCAGGATGGCCTGGCCGTCGCTGGTCGTGAAATGGACGGCGCCGTCGTAGCTGGTGGCCGTGTTGTCGTAGGCGTCAAGTGCCGTCACCGTGACGCTGAACGCGCTGCCGGCCGTGCTGCTGACCGGCACGCTGACAGCCAGGTGGCTGGCCGCCGCCGGGGTGACCGTGATAGCTGTCTCGCTGCCGGTGGCCGTGCCATACGAGGCGGTGATCGACTGCGTGCCGGCGGTCTTCAGCGTGGCGCTGAAGGCGTGTACTCCCGCATCGCCGCTGGTGAACTGGTAAACTCCGGGCAGGGTGGCCTGGCCGTCGGTGCTGGTGAAACTGACCGTGCCGGTATACGCGGTGTCGACCGTGGCGTCGGCGTTCAGGGCCGTGACGGTGAACGTGCCGGGCGTGCCGGCCTGCGTCGACGCGGGGAAACCGCTGACGGCGAAGCCGCCGGGTGGGGGCGACCAGTTGGCCTCGTTCATCAGCACCCAGACGTTATTTTCGTTGCTCACCGCCAGGTCGAGGTAGCCGTCACCGCTGAAGTCCGCGGCGGTGATCGTGGAAACGGACGAACCACCGTTGCCGGGGAGAGGAATGGTTTGGGCGGCCGTGAAGGTGCCGTCGCCGTTGCCCAGCAGCACGTAGACGTTTGTCTCCACGTTGCTGTAACCACCCCCCAAATAGCTGTACTCTCCCGTCACCGCGACGTCGAGCTTTCCGTCCCCGTTCAGATCCCCCATGACAAGACTGTCCGGTGAAATGCCGTACCCAGGGCTCGTCGGGATCGGGAAAGCGGTATTCTTGGCAGCTTGAAACGTGCCGTCGCCGTTGCCGAGCAGCACCGACACAGCGGCGGTGTCGCCAGCGCCGCCTGTGGCAACCAGATAGAGTTTGCCATCGCCGTTGACGTCGCCCACGGCCAAGGAGGCCTCCGGAAATAAGGCGTAGTCCGTCGGCGCCCCAAGCGTGCCGTCGCCGTTGCCCAGCAACACGGCGGCCACGCCGGAGTTGGTCGTGGTGGCGACGTCCAGGTTTCCCTCGCCGTTGAAATCGCCTAGCGACAGCCTACCCCCATATCCTGGTCCCACGAGCGTCGTGGAACCAAGCGTAAAAGTGCCATCTCCGTGGCCGAGCAGGACCTCGACGTACTCGGCACTCTGCGTCCCCGCGACGACCACCGCATCGAGCTTCCCATCGTGGTTCATGTCGCCCAGCGCCACCGCCTGGGGCGACGCAAAGCTCGAACCGACTTCCGGCAGATCGAAGGTGATCGGGGCCTGGAATGTCCCGTTGCCGTTGCCGAGCAACACGCTCACCGAATTGTCGTTGGCCGTAACGATATCGAGCTTTCCGTTGCCGGTGAGGTCGCCGACGGCCAAAGAAAAGGCGTCGGGGACGGTGATGCCCGCGGGCGGACCAAAAGTACCGTCGCCGTTGCCCATTAGCACGGCCAGCCCGGCGTCATACCATCCCGGATTATTGACCACGACTAGATCCTGAATGCCGTTATTAGCGAGGTCGGCCGCCACCACCGGACCCCCGCCGACATCATAACCGAACGGCGCCGCACTGACCGGCGCCGCGAAGGTGAGCAGGCAGCGCGTTTCCAACGCTTCAAGCCGCAGCCGCGGCGCCGCGCGGCGCCGTGGCGGCCGACGCTTTTTCGATCGAGACGGGGCCCCCGCGGAGGGCGATTTCGGAGAGTCAAATATCGAGCGGAACCACATAAAAAGTCTCCTTTGTTGATGTGGTCTGCTCTATAATGGCGACGGCGACCTGGACGGCGCGCAGACCGTGCGCCGCTTTGGTGCCGGGCCGGTGGGGAGCTTGCTTGGCCGTAAGGACCCCACCGGCCGCCTTTCAATTTTGGATTTTGGATTGGCGGAAAGGCCAATCCAAAATCGAAAATCCAAAATACCCCGCCGAGGTCATGGCCGGACCGCTCGGATCGGCTGGTCCGGCCACGACCCCTTCGAGATGGCAACGACTACTCGGAAATCACCTCGCAGAGGAGGATGTAGTCAAGATCGGTGACCGTAACGTCGCCAATCTCCTCCGCGTACAGGACATCGTCCTCGGACACGAGCTCGTAAGGCTCCACGTTGAAGGTGACCAGGGAGACATCCCAATAGGGGTTGTATCCGGCAATCCCCGGGATGGTCGAGAGGACGTGCGTCACCTCTAGATCGGCGTCAAGGAGGTAGAGCGGGTTGGCGACGTGGCTCGCGATCGCCTCGTCGTCGACCCCCGCGGGACCGAGCGTGACGAGCTCTACGATCTCGCCGTCGTAGTAGCCGGGGAACGGCTGCGGCTCGCCCGCGCGAACGGAGTTGACACAGAGGGTCAGGGCCAGGGCCGCGCCGAGGGCGATGGCCGATTTTCGGAACAACATGACATTTCTCCTATCGTGTGGTGGTCTGCGATAGAATGAAAAAACATCGCCGCGGCGCGCAGACCGATCGTCGCTTCGGTGCCGGGCCGGTGGGGAGCTTGCTTGGCCGTAAGGACCCCACCGGCCGCCTTTTGCCATTCGTGCCCCGCGACGCTTCTTCGCACTTTCGCCGGCAGGTCGTCAGGGGTACAATTCAATCTTCAATCCCACGCTGTCTATCTATGAGGGCCTGTCGCCATGTCGGAGCTCATCAAGGCGGACGCCAGCGGCGCGGTGACGCTTCCCGCCGACCTGTGCCGGGCCGCCGGTCTCACGCCCGGCGCCGATCTCGTGGCCGAGGTCGAAGCCGGGCGGATCGTGGTGGAAGCGGCTCGATCTCCCGTCTGGGATCGGATTGCAGCCTTGACCGCCGACGCAGGATCCGACGAGCTGTCGAAACCTCCCGCCGACGGCGCCTCCCAGCACGACCATTACCTTTACGGCACGCCGAAGCGGCCGAGCTGACGCGCCATGCCGCGCACCCTGTTCGCCGATACGTTCTATTGGATCGCGCTCGTCTTTCCACGCGACGCGCACCATGCCGCGGTGTTGTCGTTCAGCCGCTCGCTTGGGCCGGCTCATCTCGTCACCACGGACGAAGTTCTTGGCGAGGTGTTGAATTACTTCTCCGGTTTCGGCGCGTATTGGCGCGTGAAAGCCGCGGCGCTCGTGCATGACGTGCGGAGCGCCCCCGACGTCGATGTGCTCCCGCAGAACCGCGCCGACTTCGATGCCGCTCTGGCGCTTTACGAGGCACGGCCCGACAAGGGATACAGCCTGATCGACTGCCGTTCGATGCTTGGCCTGCCGACGCTGGCGATTTCCGAGATCTTGACGAACGATCATCATTTCACCCAGGAAGGTTTCACGATCTTGTTTCCATAGATTACCCACTCCGTCCCTCGTTCTCTTCCGCCCGCTGCTCCTGGCTGGTGCCGGCGCCCGCTCCGCGGTCTGGTCCCACCCTACGGCGCTCTTTCCAGTTCGACGATGAGCTGCTTGAAATCCTCGCGTGTTCGCAACGCCTCGAGGTCGGGGTCCTGTTTCATGTTGGCCGCGTCCTTGTAGCCCGCGCCGACGGCCTGCTTGAGCCAATCCATCGCCCGGTCCGCCTCGACGGCGGCATCCTTCACGGCATCCTCGGATTTGTCGCCGGCGTGGATCACGGCCGCGGTCACCGCGCGAAAACAGGCCGCGTCGTACAGGCTGCCGGCGTCGGCCCGCTTCAGGTCCTCCCACATTCCCGCCGTCGCCCGGCAGCCGGCGGCGTCGTTGTTCTTCGCGAAGTGGCGCAGGCGAATGTTCATCACGCCCGGAATCAAGCCGGGATCGACGAGTTTGCCCGCGGCCAGCCGGAGACACTCATCGACGATCGGCAACGCCTCCGCGCCGCGATCGAGCGCCGCGAGGCTTGCTGCCACGCGCCTCATGCTCAAGAGCGTGTCGGGGTGGTCGGGGCCGAGCTTGGCTTTCTGCAGCGCCAGCGTCTCTTCGAGCAGGTTAAGGGCCTCGGCGTGCCGCCCGAGGGCGGCGTAGCTGAGCGCCAGGTTGACCGTGCACGCAAGCGTGCTGGGGTGGTCGGGGCCGAGCTTGGCTTTCATCAGCGCCAGCGTTTCTTTGTGCAGCTTGAGGGCCTCGGCGTGCCGGCCGAGGGCGTTGTAGCTGTTGGCCAGGTTGTTCATGCAATTGAACGTGAAAGGGTGGTGAGGCATCTTTTCTTTCATGACCGGCAGCGCAGCTTCATAAAGCGCGACGGCCTCGGCGTCCCGGCCCAGCGCGCGGTAGCTGCTGGCTAGATTGACCGTGCTCGCAAGCGTGTCGGGGTGCTCGGGGCCGAGCTTGGCTTTCCGCAGCGCCAGCGTCTCTTCGTCCAGCTTGAGGGCCTCGGTGTACCGGCCGAGGGCGCGGTAGCTGGCGGCCAGGTTGTTCATGCTCGTAAGCGTGTTGGGGTGGTCGGGGCCGAGCTTGGCTTTTATCCGCGCCAGCGTCTCTTCGCGGAGCGTGAGGGCCTCGGCGTGCCGGCCGAGGGCTTGGTAGCTGTTGGCCAGGTTGGTCATGCTCGCAAGCGTTTCGGGATGGTCCGGGCCGAGCGTGGCTTTCCGCAGCGCCAGCGCCTCCTCGTGGAGCTTGAGCGCCTCGCCGAGCCGGCCGAGGGCTTGATGGCTGAGGGCCAGGTTGTCCATGCAATTGAACGTGAAAGGGTGGACAGGCATCTTTTCTTTCATGACCCGCAGCGCGGCTTCATAAAGCCCTACGGCGTCGGCGAACCGGCCGAGCTCATGATAGCTGAGGGCCAGATTGACCATGCTCCCAAGCGTGTCGCGGTCGTCGGGGCCGAGCTTGGCTTTGCGCAGCCGCAGCGTCTCTTCGTTGAGCTTGAGGGCCTCGGTGTACCGGCCGAGGGCGCTGTAGCTGAGGGCGAGGCTGTTTACGCTCGGAAGCGTGTCGACGTGGTCGGGGCCGAGGTACTTGATGAAGAGCATGCGGGCCTTCTGGAATTGCTCGGCGGCCTTCTCCGCGTCGCCCAGGTACAAAAACGACAATCCCAGGGTATGGCGCAGCCGGGCTTCGATGAGCGGTTGCGTGGGAAAGCCTTTTTCGACGAACGGCAGGGCGGCTTCGACCGCCCGGCGCAAGGTGACGTCGCGGCCCAGGCCCCCCTCCTGCCCCTCCGGCCGCGCGGCGGCGAAGACCTTGCTCTCCACGAAGTCGAGCACGGCCGCCGTCTCGGCTTCGCGCTCCTGGGCGGTTTGCTTCGCCTTCTTCTCGGCCTCCGCCGCGGCGAGAGCCTTCGCCTCGTTGGCCTCGGCGAGTTGCCGTTGCGCGGCTTCCGCCTGCTGGGCCTCGACGGCGTGCTGTTCGGCCTGGACGGCGTCCCGCTGCGCCTGGACGGCGTGCTGCTCGGCCTCGACGGCCTCGCGCCGGGCGCGTTCCGCGCGTACCAGCCCCACGCTGGTGCCGATGGTGCCGGCGATGAGCAACAGCAGCAGGCTGCCGGCCGCCGCCACCGGGCCCTTGTTCCGGCGCGCGAATTTCGTCAGCCGGTAGCTCGTCGACGGCGGGCAGGCGAGCACCGCCTCGTCCCGCAGGTAGCGCTCGACATCCATGGCGAAGCCGTTGGCGGTCTCGTACCGCCGCGCGCGGTCCTTCTCCAGCGCCTTGAGCACGATCCAGTCGAGCTCGCCGCGCAGCAGCGCCGTCAGCCGCTTGGGCTCGGTCCCCCGGTTCGCGGCCAGGCCCGGTAAGCCCTCGGCCGTGCTCAGCTTCGCGCTCGGCTTCGACGGTTCCTGCTCGCGGACCACCCGCAGCATCTCCAGCATCCCAGCCTTTTCCAGCTCCTTGCGTGTGAACGGCGGGCTGCCGGCCAGCAGCTCGTAGAGCAGAACGCCCAGCGAGTAAACGTCGCTGCGCGTGTCGATATCGAGCGCGTTGAGCTTGGCCTGCTCGGGGCTCATGTACTCCAGGGTGCCGACGATCTGGCCGAGCTCGGTGTACACGCTCCCTTCCGTCAGCTTCGACCCGGTGGCCTTGGCCACGCCGAAGTCGATGACCTTGGCCACCGGTTTGTCGTCGTACTCGGCCACCAGCACGTTGGTGGGCTTGAGGTCGCGGTGGATGATGCCCTTGGTGTGGGCGTGCTGCACGGCCTGGCAGACGGGCACGAACAGCTCCAGCCGCCGCCGCGGCGTCAGACGGCGCTCGTCGCAGTACTTGGTGATGGGGATGCCCTTGACCAGTTCCATCACGAAGTAGGGGCGGCCACCCCCCGTGGTCCCCGCGTCGAGCACCTTGGCGATGTTGGGGTGGTCCATCAGGGCCAGGGCCTGCCGCTCGGCCTCGAAGCGGGCGATGACCTGGCGGCTGTCCATGCCCGCCTTGATGATCTTCAGGGCCACCTTGCGCTGGACGGGCTGGCTCTGTTCGGCCATGAACACGGTGCCCATGCCCCCCTCGCCGATCTGCTGCAAGAGCTTGTAGGGGCCAATGACCGTGCCGGGCAATTCACGGACCGGCTGGTCGATGGTCGCGTCGTTCCGCGCGCCAGGCTCGAGAAAATGGCCCGCCTTGTCGTGCGCCAGCAAAAGCAAGTCGACGCTGCGGCGCAGTTCGGCATCGTCGGCACAAACCTGATCCAGGAAAGCGGCGCGCTCCTGCGGCGTGCTTTTCTGGACGGCTTCCATGAAGATCGATTCTTGGTCCATCGGCTCACCTTCTATTAGACAGTGCGCCGTTGGCGCGGAAACGACCCCACGCGCGGCAAAGAATTCCGGCAGGATTTTTGTCCCGCCTACGCTTCGTCTTCCAGCGACAGTTCGCGAAAGAGCCAGGCACGGGCGTAAGTCCAGTGCCGGTCGACGGTTGAGGTCGAAACACCAAGCACCTTGGCCGCTTCGTCGACCGTCAGACCGGCAAAGTACCGCAGCTTGACCAATTCGGCCTTCTCTGGATGTTTCTGGGCGAGTCGAGCCAGGGCCTCGTCGAGGGCGAGCACGTCGTCGGCCGGTCCTTCGAAGGCGATCTCCACGTCGTCGATGTCGAGACGTTCTTTGCCGCCGCCCCGTTTCAAGCGCCCCTTGCGGCGGGCTTGGTCGACGAGTATCCGCCGCATGGCCTCGGCCGCCGCGGCGAAGAAGTGCCCGCGGCTGTTCCAATCGTGGACCTTTTCACCATCGACCAGGCGCAGGTACGCCTCATGGACCAGGGCGGTTGCCTGCAGCGTCTGGCCCGGCGCCTCCTGCGCCAGCTTTTGCGCGGCCAGCTTACGCAACTCGCCATAGACCAGCGGCAACAGTTGCTCCGCGGCGCGCGGGTCGCCTTGGTCGATGGCCGATAGGATGCGGGTGACGTCGCTCATCAGGCGCAAGCATAACCCGCGGTCAAGCGCCGCGATAGTCCCACACCAAGGCGCAGCGCAAGCAAGGCCCGGCAGTCAACTGCACGAGCTTCGGGTAGCGCGAGAGCATGCCGCGGATCGGGGCCGCGATGTCGGCCGGCCCATGGCCACCTGGTCTGCCTAGACGCACGGTCCACGCATACGGTATAATCCTTAAGAGAAGATGCAAGCAACGCGGTCAATCGACATTTCGTGCAGGCCGATCGATGTTCGACAATGGCCAATATAAATACTTGCAACCGAAGTGCGGCGGTTCAAATTACAAACAGCTTTTCGTCAATGGCCGCATTCGTGCCGAAGTGCTGTATCGCGAAACGGTTGGGCGAGAACCATTGACAGCCGCCGAGGTCGCGAGAGAGTACAACCTTCCCCTTGAAGCGGTCGTCGAGGCGATCGACTACTGCGTCAAGAACGAGGCGCTGCTGAACCAAGAACGAAGTCGTGAGAACGCTTGGATCGCCGGGACGGGTCACGACAAATGGCCTTACGCCCCCCAAGAATTCAAGCCAACGGATGAATCTCTATCTCGACGATGACATGGCGAAGGCCT
>Ga0307373_10015599_pt1 | contig 10312 bp, 6 predicted proteins | sample OX2MG_FD_202534 | JGI IMG/M metagenome (GOLD analysis project Ga0307373, IMG submission 202534) | Soil microbial communities from Risofladan, Vaasa, Finland - OX-2 | ecosystem: Environmental > Terrestrial > Soil > Coastal area > Acid sulfate soil | place: Finland: Risofladan, Vaasa | collected...
CCCATAGCCCCGCCCGTTTCCTCCGGTGGGTTCGTGCTGTTATTGGGAGCAAGGCTCGATTCCTGCCGGGCCACAATCCGGTTCCGGTCCGTGACTTCGACTGACGTATCAAGGTGTTGACCGGCGCGCAAAAATTCCACCTTCACCCTGCTGCCGATTTTGCTTTGGGAAACGATTTGGACAAGGTCGTCGCCCGAGCGGATGGCCTGGCCGTTGATGGAGAGAATCACATCGCCCAGCTTCAGGCCTGCCCGCTCGGCTGGACTGCCCGGCTGGACGCTGTCCACAACGACACCGTGGTCGGCGCCAAAGCTGCGCAGCAGGGCGGGTTTGATCTGCCCGTAAAACGTCACGCCGATGGCGCCCCGCTGCACGCGTCCCGCCGTAATCAGGGAGTTGTAAATGGCGCGGGCGGTGTTGGATGGGATGGCAAAACCAATGCCGTCATTCGATCCCCCGCTGGTGGCGATGGCGGTGTTGACTCCGATCACCTGCCCCGCCATGCTCACCAGGGGTCCTCCGCTGTTGCCGGGATTGATGGCAGCATCCGTCTGGATATAGCGTTTGAACTGGTCCTCCATGCCCGGACCAATTTCACGCCCCTTGGCGCTGATGATGCCCGCCGTCACCGTTGATTCAAGTCCAAAGGGGCTGCCGATGGCCAGCACCCAGTCTCCAACCTTCAGCGAGGACGAATCCCCAAACTGCGCTGCCGCAAGCTTCCGGCCGGCATCAATCTCGACGACGGCGAGATCGGTCAATTTATCGGCCCCGACGATCCGCGCAGGGTACCGGGTGCCGTCATCGCCGTGCAAATAAACGTTAATGCGGTCCACCGGCTTGTCCAGATCTTTTTGCATGACGACATGATAGTTGGTCAGCACATAACCGCGCGCATCCAGAATGATGCCGGAACCCAGGCTTCGCCGCTGGAAATGGTCCGGGAGCGCGCCGGGTGTGCCAAAATGGAAAAAGCGACCAAAGAAATCCCCATAAGGTTCTCCACCCGGAGACCCCAAGCCAGGGCCGGTAATGTGCACCGTCGTTTCGGTATTGATGTTGACGACTGCAGGCTCAACCTGCTCCGCGATCCGGGCAAAGGAATTCGACAGGCTTAAGGGCGAGGGGGCTGCCAGCGGTTGTGGCTCAGACCCAGGGCTTGTTGAATGCGCGAACCGGGCGCCATGGGAAATGAGGATGCCAATCATAATGCCGGCGCCAAGCGTTACGGCAATCGCCAGCACCGCCAGGTAGCGGCGCACATCGCTCCTCATCTTATTCCTCGCACCCGGAAGTCACCCTGTGTAGGATTGTCCAGCACCCAGTGGAATTATACAACGGATTTTGAAGCGGCCGCCGCCGTCCGCAATTCAGGCTTTCTGCGATCGGTGAAACGGGAACCGCGGAATGCCGCTGGAAGCTTGCAACGGAGCGCATTCCATGCCAGCGCGGAACCAGACCCGGCTTGCCGCCTGCTATCGGTCATCTATCGTTCCCTGCTCGATCTTCCTTCCCATGCAATGCGCCATCCGTATGCGCGCAAAGCCGATTGCAACGCTTGTGCGGGAATTCGCTTTGCCTGAACGTCAAGCGCGTTTGCTATAATCCTTGGTTTACGCATCAGGCAGCATCATTCAATGCAGATGCGCGCGCGGGGACAAGTAGACGGATTTCACGTCCTTCGCGGTTAGGAACATTAACTTGTATCTGGAAATCCAAGACAGAATTCGCCTGAAATTTCAGGAGTCGGTCAAAAGTGCATTTAACCTGGAAGTTGAAGCTCCGGCGTTTGATTTTCCGCCCCGGCCGGAACTAGGCGACCTTTCCATAGCCGCCTGTTTTGAGCTGGCACGGAAGCTGCGGCAGGCGCCGCGCAAGATTGCAGAGCAACTGGCCGAACGCCTCCTTCCCATCGACGGTGTCGACCGCGTCAGCGTGGCCGGAGCGGGCTACCTGAATTTCCATCTTGACCGCGCGGCGCTGGCGGCGGCGGTGTTCCAGCTTCGCAGTTTCCCTGCTCCCCCGCAGGCAGCTCATCCCGGCAAAGTGCTGGTGGAACATACCAGCATCAACCCCAACAAGGCGGCGCACATCGGCCATCTTCGCAACGCCGTGCTGGGCGACGCCTTTGTTCGTCTGCTGCGGTTCCGCGGGCGCCAGGTTGAGACGCAGAACTACATCGACAACACCGGCGTGCAGGTGGCGGACGTGGTGGTCGGCTTCCAGCATCTTGAGAAAAAAACCGTTGATGAGGTCCGCGGCCTGATTGAAGACAAGAACGTCCGCTTTGATTATTACTGCTGGGACCTGTACGCGCGGGTTTCCCAGATCTATTCCGAGAGCGGCGACCGCGCCTTGCGGGGTGAAACGCTGAAGGCCATCGAGGAGGGCCAGGGCGAGGCGGCTGAGATGGGCCGCCTGATCTCAACGGCCATCGTCCGGCTGCATCTCGAAACCATGCGGCGCATCAACGTCCGCTACGATTTGCTGGTCGAGGAAAGTGAAATTCTGCGGCTCGATTTCTGGAAGAGCGCCTTCGAGCGCATGAAGCAGAACGGCGCCATTCGATACGAAACGGCCGGAAAGAACGCCGGGTGCTGGGTGATGGACCTGGGCGATCCTGAATCCGAAAAAGTTGGGGACGAATCCGCCGGTGAAGAGGTCAAGATCATTGTCCGGTCGAACGGAACAGTGACTTACGTCGGCAAAGACATTGCTTACCACATGTGGAAGTTCGGGCTGCTGGGGAAAGACTTTGCCTACGCGCCCTTCTATCGCTATGCGGACGGGAAAATCGTCTGGCACACAGGCAGAGAGGCCCAGCCCGGCGCCCCGGAGTTTGGCGGCGCCACGGACGCTTATGCGGTGATCGATACCCGCCAGGCCTATCTTCAGAACATTGTTGCGGCTGCCTTTCGCGCGCTTGGCTTCCGTGACCTGGCGAAACACCTTCACCACTTTGCCTATGAGGTGGTTGGCCTCTCACCGGCCTGCGCCCGCGAAATGGGTTACGAACTGCGCCCGGAAGACCTGGAGCGCAACTATGTTGAGGTTTCCGGCCGCAAGGGTCTGGGACTGAAAGCCGACGACCTGATCGACAGGCTGGTCGATAAAGCCTCTGAGGAAGTCCGCTCGCGCCAAATGACCCGCGATCCCGCAGAGCAATCGGCCTATGCCCGCATGATTGCCGTGAGCGCCCTGCGCTACTTTCTGCTGAAATTTTCCTGTCACGTCATCATCACCTTCGACTTCAAGGAAGCGCTCGCCTTTGAAGGCGAGACGGGACCTTATCTGCAGTACACCATCGTGCGGGCGCGCAATATCTTCCGCAAATACGCGGACGAGCATCGCGACTTCACGGCGGAATCGCTGGCGGAAATGGTCCAGGCATCCGAGTTGAAAACATTTTTCGCGGGTGACGATGGAACAGCATTCTGGGAACTGGCCGTTCTTGCGGCGCAGCTTGAAATGGTGGCTGACCAGGCCATCTCCACCACCGAGCCGGCCGCCGTTTCCAAGTACGCCTTCCGGCTGGCGCAGTCTTTTAATAATTTCTACCACCGCTTCCATATCCTCAGCGAGTCCGATCCCGCCCGCCAGAACTTCCTGCTTTATGTGGTCCACATCGTCGAACGGACCCTGACCCAGACCCTCGATCTCATGGGCATCGAAGTCCCCGAACGGATGTAAAGCCGGGCGTGCGCAAGACTATTGTTAAATTGCAGGAGTCCGGCAGAGTGGGCCGAGAGCAGGTTTTACGCTCAGCGCGCGCGGATGGCGTAGTGGTAGGGGAAGGGGCGTTCCGTTTCGATCTGAAATTCCATCTGTTCGAGGCGCTGGCGGCCCTCGGCAGGCGAGTAAACGTGGTCAGCGGGAGGCCCAGCCGGGCGCTCGACTTCGGCGTTCCAGTCGATAAAGAGTGCTGCGCCATCGGGTTTTAGCAAAGCTTTCAGGTTCCGCAAAGCCTCATCGCCCAGCTCGTGCAGGACGTTCAAAGCCAGCACGCGGTCCATCTTTCCCTTGAAGCCGGCCGCTTGCCTCGAAAGCACCGGCTTCAGATTGGCCAGCGCGGCGGCGGACGGCTTGGCTCGCAGCAACTCCAGCATTTCGGGTTGTTCATCGAGCGCGATCACCTCAACGTCCGGACGCAGTCTGGCGAGTTCAATGGCATAAGTCCCCGTTCCCGTCCCGAAATCGAGCACCTTGCCCCCGGCTGGAATGTCCAGCATCCGCGCCACTTCCTCCGGCGGCACATACTCAAACCGCGCGGGGTCGTCCAGGCGCGACGCGCGTTCGGGGTTGAATCGCTCGGGCTGCCGTGCGCCGTGGCGGCCGTCCAGACCCTGCGAATGTGGGCCCACTCTTTTCTCCTCCCTCAAACCGCTAACCTAACGCGGATTATTCATGAAGCGCTGAAGCATCGTCAGGAGGGCGGGGTTTCAACCCCGCCGAAAGAGGCGGACGCCTTACGCTTTTTCTCTTGCCTCGTGAACGGCTCGCCATCGCAATCCGTTCACGAGGCAAGAAAGAGAAATTGCCGCCAGACCGTAACGGCGGGGCCGAGGCCCCGCCCTCCTGTCCTCGCAGGCAAAATTCACGAATAATCCAGGCTAACTACTCTTCGGATGCATTGCGTGGGGCAGCCGCACTCCTCGGAGCCGTCCTTCCCGATGCCGTTGGGAACCTGCCCGGGTGCGACTAACTCTTCGACAGGATTTCCCGGACGGCTGCTTCCTGCGCCTGCGGAACAAATCCCAGGACCGTGTCGCCGTTCTGAAGAATGGTTGAATCGATTGATGCCAGCGCCTCGCCGCCTCGAACGATGCCGATGACCTTGCAGCCAGGGGGCAGGCTGATCGCCCGGGCCTTTTTCCCGGCCAGGGGCGACCGGCCGGTCACGCGGAATTCCATAATGCCCGCTGCGCATGAGCCAAGATTGCCCAGCGTCACAACCGGCGTTTGGGGAACCATGTTCCGGATGACGTTGAACATGGCGGCGGTGGCGCTGACCGTTGTGTCCACGCCCAGCCGCCGCATGACCGTTTCGTTTTTCGGGTTCTTGACGCGCCCAATGGTTCTGGGAACGCCGAACCGGTACTTCGCCATCTGGCAGGAAATCAGGTTGTCGTCATCGTGGTTGGTGACGGCGCACAGCAGATCGGCCCGCGCCGCGCCGGCATGTTCCAGCACCGCCGCCGCCGACCCTTCGCCCAGCACCACCGGGCAATCCACCTGTTGCGAAATAATGTTGTAGGTGGCGGGATTTCTCTCAATGATGGTGACTTCATGGCCGTTCTTGAGCAGCGTGCGCGCAAGGTAGTAACCCACCAGCCCTCCGCCCACAACCAGAACGTAGAACGATCCATCGTGGGCTTCCAAAGGACGCGCCGCCACGCGAGCGCTGGTTGTGGGAACGGGATTGAGCGCCCCGAAGATGGCAGGCCCTTGCGCCGCCGAGCCGGTAAGTCGCGCCATCAAAAGGTCGGCCCCGGCCGCCGTAATCGCCAGAGTCTCGATGCCCGCCTCGTGAAAATAAGATTCGCGATCAGGATCGTACACCACGGCCATGACGCGAGGGATATTGAAAATGACTCGCGCGATCTGGGCGATCATCAGGTTGGTGTTCTCATCGCGAGTCAACGCCAGCATCACGTCCGCGCTGTCCGCGCCCGCTTCGCGCAGCAGATCTTCGTCGATTGCGTTTCCGTAAAGGAACCGCACTCCCTGGGGCGGTCCGGCACGCTCGAGTGCGGAGCGTTCCTTATCGACCACCACAACCTGATGCGCCGCAGTATCAATTTTCCTGATGAACTGCGAGCCGACACGTCCATAGCCAATAACAATGATCTTCATGCTGGATACCTGCGCCGTTGCGTGAATTTAACTCTCGATGCTCATAACCGGCGCGCCCGCTTGCGCAGGCCCCGGCCGAACGTTGCGCTAGCCCGCCAAATGCGTCAGCAAATGGACCAGCGTCCGAACCGGAACTCCTGTGGGGCCTTTCGCCAGGTACGGCTTCTCTTCATTCGACCACCGGGTCCCCGCGATGTCCAGGTGGACCCATGGGGTATCTTCGGCAAACTCGCCGACGAACATCGCCGCCGTAATGGCGCCGCCATAGCGCCCGCCGGTGTTGGCCAGGTCGCCAATCGAACTCTTATAGAGTTCCCGATAGTCGTCGTCCACCGGCAACTGCCACATTCTCTCGCCCGTCTGGGTTCCGCTTGCGATAATGCGGTTGACCCACTCCTGATCGCGGCCGAAAACGCCGGTTGTGATGTTGCCGAGGGCGACCACCACGGCGCCGGTAAGAGTGGCCGCGTCGATCAGCACGTTGCATCCAAGCTGCCGGGCATAGGTGAGAGAGTCGGCCAGCGCCAGGCGGCCCTCTGCGTCCGTGTTCAATACCTCGATGGTCTTTCCCGACATGGAGGTAATCACGTCGCCCGGCCTGTAGGCTTTGCCGCTCGGCATGTTCTCCGCAGCAGGGACCACCGCGATCACGCGGACCTTGGGCTTGATCCGGGCAATGGCCTGCATCACACCGAGCATCGTGGCGCCGCCCGCCATGTCGGTTTTCATCTCATGCATGTCCTGGCTGGGCTTGATCGAGATTCCGCCAGAGTCAAAAGTGACTCCTTTGCCCACCAGCCCGATCACCGGCGATTCGGGGGCATCCTTGGGAAGATAGCGAAGCACCAGCAGCCGCGGAGGCTCGTCACTGCCCTGCGCAACGGCCAGGAAAGCTCCCATTTTCAAGATTCGGATCTCTTCCGCGCCCAGTTCCTGATATTCCAGGCCCATGCGCGTCGCCATCTCTCTCGCCTGCTGGGCCAGGACCGTGGGCGTCATCCGGTTGGCCGGTTCATTGACAAGGTCGCGCGTAAAATTCGCCGCTTCGGCGATCGCCCGCCCGCGCTCGGCCGCCGCGTTTAATTCGTCGGAGACGGAGAAGTTTTCGCCGGCCAGCACAAGCGTATCCATGCGCATATCGCCCCTGCCCTCCGTGCGGTAACGGTCAGCGTCATAATCGGCCAGGATGGCCCCTTCAACGATGGCCTGAATCTGCTCCGCGCCGGTTTCAGCGCCGGCCACCCAGGCCATCTGGCGAACTCCCCGGGCACGCAGGAAGCGAGCCGCCGCCCCCGCCAGCCGCCCCAGGTTAAAGGGTTTGAACTTCTCCTGCTTCCCCGCTCCGACCACCAGCAATTTCTGCGCGGCAAGTCCGGCGGCCCGATGGACAAGCGTCCTTTCATACGCCTTGCCCTTCAGTTCGCCGCACTCCCTCAGTTCGCCCAGCAGCTTCCGCGTTTCCTCGGGAAGCAGTCCTGCTGTTCCGCTGGAGACGGGGTCGTCTTCAAAACAATAAACAGCCAGAGCGGGCAACGTCAGATTGGCCGGCGATTCGCGCTTCAATTCGATTTTCAATGGTCGATCACCCCCTCGCCAAGAGTCTATGAAACAAGCTTTTGGAATCAATTTTCCGGAAGGCCGGACAAATGCGGTTTCCGGCAGAAACGATTAACCTGCGCGACGCCGGTGGTCCTGAATGGCCTGCTGGGCCTCGCGTTCGAGGGTCCGGCGTTTTTCGGTCGCGCGCCTGTCGTACACTTTCTTGCCTTTCGCCAGCGCGAGTTCGCACTTGACCTTATTTGCTTTCAGGTAGAGGCGCGTCGGGACAATCGTCAGCCCTTTTTCCTGCGTCTTGGACATCAGCTTGCTGATTTCCTGCTGATGCAGCAGCAAACGGCGCTCACGCAGGGGATCGTGGTTCAGATAGCTGCCTGAGCTGTAAGTGCTGATGTGGCAGTTAATCAGCCAGACCTGCCCGGCCTTCACCACCGCATAACTGTCTTTCAGATTAACTTGCCCTTCCCGGATCGACTTGACCTCCGTGCCCTTCAGTTCCATACCGGCCTCGAATTTTTCAAGGAGGTGATAATAATGGGCCGCCTCCCGATTGAGGGCAAAATTCTTCATGCGAGCTTCATCGATTTTGCCGGCCATATCGTCCTATCCCCGGTGTTTTCGCCCGGATTCCACCATGTTAGCACAGTCTTCCCGGACCTTTGCGGGCCCGGACCGAATTCATCTTTCGCAATGACGAAACTGGACTCCCGGAATAATCGTCGATATCAATGGGATAAAATAAAAGTGGGAACGGCGGCCAGGGTTCCCGACCGAAACGGAGATGCAAATCGTTCACTGTGGTAGAATAATCTGATTGCTGGAATGCGTCAGGTCGATTCAGTATTTGCGGTACAACTCCGGGCTTGGCCGTCACATCTTATCTCTACGAGATCGTCCGGAGGCCAAAAAGCGGGGGGCCCGGCCAAAGGTAATTGATGCCAATCACTGACATCCATGTTGGTTCTGGGGACCGCCAAACGAATAAGGGGACCCCTCGGCCTTCAAGGGAAGAGCTTAAGTTTTCGATCCCGGAGACGCCGGGCCTGCTGGCTTCGCTGCGCGACGGCATCCGGGAATGGCGGCGGACGTCCAAGCTTACCGTTCCTCCCGGGTATTCCCATAGCGAGACCTTTCTTCCGGTCACGGAAATGCGTCCGTGGTACCGCGATTTCAAAAGCCAGATCAAGTTTCTTTTCGAAAAGCCGACTGAGCCGATCGGGATCTACAACCGCGCGCAAGAGAAGAAACGCGCGCTGTGCGGGACAGCCGCAGCCCTCGCAGGCGCGGGAGCGGCCTGGGCGCTGAGCGGCCCGTCCCTGATCATCCTCGGAGTTGCCGGAGGGTACGCGGTCGGAGAAACCATTGGAGTTTTCGCGTTCAAGAAACGCGAGTACCCGCCCGATATCTGGCAGGATTACCGGCTTCAAAGAGCTTCGGGGATCAACTCCATCCTCGTCCATGTTCTCGCAATTCTGGCCCTGGTGCTGCCGTATTACATCACCCAGATGCTGAACCCCGTTAAACCTGCCCAAACAGAGGTGATGGACATCTCGCCCTATCTGCCGCAACTTCCAGCCTCAGCCAACAAGGCAGGCGGCGGTGGCGGTGGCGGCGCGCGCACTCGAACACCGCCATCGAAAGGCAAAGCACCGGAATTTGCGAGAGTGCAATTGGCTCCTCCTGAAGTTGTTCCCAAGTTGAAGCCTCTCCTGCCGGTCTCCCCCACGTTGCTGGGCCCACCCCAGCTTAAACTTCCGCAGATGGCGGCGAATCGCTTCGGTGATCCCCTGCAGGGAGTTCCCGGCCCGCCTTCAGCCGGTCCGGGCTTTGGCGGAGGAATCGGTACCGGGGAAGGAACCGGAATTGGGTCCGGCAAGGGCGGAGGCCTGGGCCCGGGCCAGGGGGCCGGCACCGGAGGCGGCGCCTACAGCGTGGGCGGGAACGTCAGCGCTCCAATCCCCATCTACAAGCCCGAACCCCCTTATTCCGAGCAGGCGCGCAAAGCGAAATATCAGGGCACTGTCGTGCTCTGGATTGTGGTTGATGCGCAAGGCAACGTGACCGATGCACAGGTCGTCAAGCCGCTGGGAATGGGGCTCGATGAAAACGCGCTGACGACGGTCAAAACATGGAAATTCAAGCCCGCTATGCGTAACGGGGCCCCTGTGCCCGTCAAGGTGATGGTCGAAGTCAGCTTCCGCCTGTTCTGACAAAACTCCCCTCAACTCTCCCCTTTCCAAATTCTCCCCTCCGCGAGAGTATTTCGCCATCCGTTTCCTGCGGCCTCGCGGCACATTTCCGCAAGCAAAACTCTGCGCCTTGTTTTGCTGTACCATTTTTAGCACGGTGCGTTACGCAAGGCGTAGCGCGCCGGGTAACGTCAAAAAAAGAGGGGCACAAAAACCATGGCTGTTCCATCCACCCATGAGGGAGAAATCAGGGCCAGCATCGGCGAGAGGCTCGACCAGATGCCGTGGACGCCCTTCCACTCGCGCGTGACCCTGGCCCTGGGGATCGGCTGGCTGCTCGACTCATTTGAAGTGAACGTTATCGGCAACGTGCTCGGCATCTTGAAAAGGCTTTGGCACGTGACCGACGTGCAGGCGTCCGCCCTGGTCACGGTGTGGCTGATCGGCATCATGGTGGGCGCATTGCTGTTTGGCTATCTGGCCGATCGCTTTGGGCGCCGCAAACTGTTTATCCTGACCTTGCTGCTCTACGCCGGCTTCACCGTGATCTCCGCCCTGTCACCCGGCTACTACTTCTTTATGGTCTTCCGCTTTCTGACGGCCATTGGCGTGGGGGCCGAATACTCCGCCATCAACGCCGCAATCGGCGAAATTATTCCGGCCCGGTTTCGCGGCCGGGCCAACGCAACGGTCATGAATTTCTGGCCGGTCGG
>Ga0307373_10015603_pt1 | contig 10309 bp, 7 predicted proteins | sample OX2MG_FD_202534 | JGI IMG/M metagenome (GOLD analysis project Ga0307373, IMG submission 202534) | Soil microbial communities from Risofladan, Vaasa, Finland - OX-2 | ecosystem: Environmental > Terrestrial > Soil > Coastal area > Acid sulfate soil | place: Finland: Risofladan, Vaasa | collected...
GTAACCCAGGCGCCCTGGTGTGGTCCGTTAATAGACGTTGAACCCTGGTGCATCACTACTCTTCTTTCGTAAGGGCCATAAATATTCTTAGAACGTAATACCAATTGCCAACCTGTGGAAACGCCACCTGCCGGTGCAAAAATGTAATAATATCCATTTCGTTTATAGAACTTAGGACCTTCAATTGTTGGATCTTTTTGATGTCCATCGTAAACAATTTTTCCGGCATCTATTAGTTTGGTTCCTTCAGTATTTAATTTATTTACAACAATAATACTTTTGATACCGGCACGGCTACCCGCAAATGCATGAACCAAATAAACCTTTCCATCATCATCCCACAAAGGGCATGGATCTATCAAACCTTTTCCGGAATAAACTAATATTGGATCACTCCATGGACCAGCCGCATTTTTTGCGTTGGTCAAATAAATTCCATAGTCAGGATCAGGATAATAAATATAAAATTCTCCTTTATGAAAACGGATCGCCGGAGCCCAAACCCCATCACCATGTCGGGGAATTGAAAAGTGTTGAAACGGTGGCTGGCGTAATAAAGCGTGGCCAATGATTGTCCAGTTTACCAAATCTTTTGAATGTAAAATGGGCAAGCCCGGAACGTCTTCAAAGCTGGAAGAAACCAAATAAAAATCATTACCGACTCTTATCGCGTCAGGATCAGAATAATCGGCATTGATGATTGGATTTTTATAAGTACCGTTACCATTATCTGCTACCCAAACTTTAGAAATAGATGGAGTTTGAGCATGAGCAAAAAACCCTATAGAGGTAATGCATGTTGTAAATAAAACCTTTATCATATTATTTGAATGGATTCAAAAGTTTATAAGAATTCATTAGGGAAACACTTTTTTAAGAAAATCATCAATGTACTTAACGGTCGGATCAAACCAGGGATCGAATAAACAAAATGAGTGAGGCGCCCCTTTAAAACTATGAACTTCGGAATAAATATGATTGCTGTCCAATACATGAATGTAATCTTCTCTGCCCGCATGCATTCTAGCTAAACTGCTATTAATAAATAATGTAGGGGGAGTTTGGCCGCTTACGTAACTCAATGGCGATGCAGCTTCCCACAAGACCTCATTTCCTTTCTTTGGGTAGCCGAACCAATAAGTAGCAGCAGAAGTGTGCTTGCTATCATCTCCTTCACCACTTTCAGAATTAACGAAAGAAAGCGTTCCGTCAATGTCTATTACAGCATCAATATTAGTGGGGTTACCTGTATTACAATTACACCTTTCAAAAAGAGGCATATTGCCTGTGGTGCCCATAAAGGCTGCCAACTCGCCACCGGATGAAAATCCTGCAATTACAATTTTGGAAGTATCAATATCATAGGTTAATGCATTGGCTTTTACCCATCTGATTGCCGCTTTGATATCATAGACCGCTGCTGGAAACAGGGCTTCCGTGGAAAGCCGATATTCGGGAGTAAAACAAACATAGCCAAGCTGAGCAAGACTTTCGGCCAAAGGGTAATGTTGTGACCGGCTACCTGAACGCCACCCGCCACCGTGAATCATGATAACCGCAATTCTTTTTTTAGAACTTTTCCCCTTTGGCATGAAAGCATCTATCAACAGATTGCGATGATTTATGGTGCAGAAAGTAATTCCTTTCTTTTCTGCCACATCCGAAAAATGAAACTCATGAACAATAGCAACATCAGGAAAGTTTTTTTTCATATGTTGCCAGGCGCTATAAGTAGTATAAGAAGTATCAGGTTTACCTGTGATACCTTTCAGCGATTGTGCATTAGTGTTTCTTGCGAAAAGACAAATCATAAGATAAATTAAGGCGTTTGGCTTCTTAAACAATATTAATCTGTTTTTTCTTTTCATCATTCAAATACTACTTTTAAAGTTATTTGCTTAATTTGTTTTGATAGAAATCTTTTGCAATTCACAATCATCCGGAATCCATCCGTTTAATACATTTTCAATAGTATATTTTTTAATTTCATTATCATTAAGTTGCTTCGACCATGTGACACGGTTTACTTTATTGGCACCCGGGCCGTAATTTTCATATTCTGCAAAACGAGCAGTTTTGTAATTATCAGTCTTATTCCAGTTGCTCCATCCTTCCGGTTTTATTTGAGGGCCCAAATAGCAATGAATATATGTTACGCTTGCATAAGGCCTCCATGGCCTGCCCAACGAAACACTGCGAAGACTGGTATCTCCGGTTAAAATGCAATCATTAAATACGTAACCAAATTCATGATCTTGCGGAGTTGACGCCGCTGTAACGTGAGAATTTTTTTTACTGTGGATGTGGCAATGCTCAAACCAAACTGTAGAAGGACCAAAAATAAAGTCGGTGGTACCTTCAATATAACAATCTTTGTAAAACTGGCGACTGTTTGGTTTTTTTGTAAAGAGCACATCCTGAAAGCCAATAAAACGGCAATTATAATATTGTTCTTTATCTCCATCTGATTCCAAAGCAACCGCCTGTCCTGCATTAAAACCTGCATTGTTTTGAATCGTTATATTTTTTGCCGTAAAATGATCAGCCTGAACTAGAAAGCTATGGGAAGTCATCGTATTGATAACTTCTCCATTTCGTGTAATCGTTCCCGTATGGTCATCGTAGGTAAGAATCGTTTTGAAATTGTTTTCACCAAGGATGGTTACAAATTGTTTTGTGGAATCGAGATATAGTTTTTCTTTGTAAGTTCCATTTTTAATAAAAACTGTTACAGCACTTTTGTTGTTTTCGGGTATTGAATTAAAAGCTGCCTGGACTGTTGAGAAATTACCACTTCCATCCTGGGCCACAATAATTTTTGATTGACTTTTTGAGGCAATAAAGCCGAATGTTAAAGCGAATAGTAAAATAACTTTTTTCATTTCCTAAATATTTCTACCAAAAATAAGTACAGGCTTTTCACAATAAATGGACATTCGATTATAACAGGGATGCCTGGGCGGAAATAAATTTACTCAATTTCTTTTAAAGGATTCCATATTTCCAGGCCTGAAAAAATATTCTTTATATTGTATTTTGCCGCCTGACTTTCTGTTAGCTGATGCGACCATGAAACTCTTCTACTTTTGTTGGATCCCGCACCAGATGAGTTTCTCTCAGCGTAATAAACTGTTTTATAATTATCCGTTTTTTGCCAGTTGCTCCAACCTTCGGGATTTATAAAAGTACCCATCTTAGAATTGATAAAAACAACTTTTGCATACTTTCGCCACGGGCGACCAAGGTAAACATTATTGGTGCCCGGCGCTGCTTCTATATTGCAGTCTTTAAAAACAAACCCGTAAGAAACCTCTTGTGGAGTTGATGCTGCAGTAATGTAAGAATCAGCTTTACATCTTATAGTGCATTTTTCGAACAAAGCAGTGGCTTCGCCGAAAATAAAATCAGTGCTTCCTTCTATATAACAGTCCACAAAGTATTGACGATTATTTTCTCCTGAAAGATATAAAGTGTCCTGGTTGCCTAAAAATTTACAATTAGAAAAAGAACAACGATCTGCGTCAACACTAAGTGCAACAGCTTGTCCCACCGGGCCGGAAGTATTTTCAATCGTTAGATTCTCTGCGTGAAAATCATTCCCCTGAACTAAAAGAGTGGAAGTATAAAATGTACTGTTTCTTCCTTTATCTATTTTCTTAAAATAGTCGTTATAAGAAATAATGGTGCTGTCTTTACTTTCTCCAATTAATGAAATTTTGGTATTCCACGAAGGAATAAAAACCTTTTCATGATACACGCCGTTTTTGATAAATATCCTGATACGATTGTAGGGAAAAGCTTTGCTCGCTTCAATTGCAGCCTGAATGGTTGTAAAATCACCGCTTCCATCTTTTGCTACGACATAATCATATTTATCCGCTGCCCCTTGTTTCGAAAAAGTAAACGATAACAACCCGAAAGAACAACAGAAAAGGATTCCGATAAATAAGGCCTTACTCCAACTACTCTTCAAAGCCTGCCTGAACGGCAGACAGGGAGAGGGAACATAATTTTTTAAAAATCTAAAGAGTTTCCCCATTGGTCATCAATGTTTAAAACGTTTTTCCTAATCCTTTCCAAACGGCATTGGCTATTTCTTTTTGCCCAGCAATATCCGGATGCAAACCATCTGCATAGTTTGGTTTTGAAACAACATGCAAAAGAGATAGAAATCCGGTATGCTCTTCGTTTGCTAATTCTTTGTATCTCTTTTCAAGTTGATAAAGCGATTTCTTAGTGTTTTTGTTATACTCTTTGCTCCTATTGATTTCGTTCATTGTCTTAAGATTAATATCAGATGGCGCCAATATCACAATCTTCGCCGTGCTATTCACTTTCCTTATTTCATTTATCATCCATATCATGTTAAGAACGCAACTGTTTACCATAGAATCATTCCCGTTTTTTAAATCATTAACTCCCAGAAAAATAAGGTAATCATTTGCGTCGGGATATTTTTTTAATACCGGCAATAACTCTGCTTTATCAGAAGTTTTTCTTCCGCTCCTTCCGGCATTTACAAAGTCTATCCCCGAATGTCCCTGTGATAAAAAATAAACCCAGCTATGGCCGTCAACCTTCACTCCGTATGTTATTGAATCCCCAAAACAAACTACCTGCCCATGAATGTTTCTGAACCCTGTTATAAGCATTGCGGTTATCATGGTAATCATCAATAGAGAAAATTCTTTCTTTTTCATTTGTAATAGATTTTATTGTCCGATTTTTTTTAACCAGGCAGGATATTCAAAAGAAATAAGTTTTTGTGGCCAGTAACCGTACCACGCATAACCCGTTCTTCGCTCGCGTAATACATCGGAAAATTGGTAAACTTTTTTCCCATCCCGGTTGGCAAACATAGGCCTGTCTGTTCCTAATTCATAAAATCGTGTCCAGATAGGTGATGCAACAGAATCGTGAATAACAATCCTGTCATAATTAGCTTCATGGAATTTATACACCACATCTTTTGCTGGAATGATTTTAACCCATACATCTTTTATTTCCACTTTTTGAAACCAGGCAACCGCATTTTTAACGGCATTAATAATTTCACTGGCTGGATTTTTTACATGCATCAGTAAACGAACAATTTCTACACTTTCTTCACTTACTTTTGATGACAATTCGAAAGTTCTGGCGCCAACTGGTTTTAGCGTAATGTTATCATGCTGCTGGCACCATACGGTAGCTTTTCCGTTTTCTACAATCTGACATTTTAGAATGCAATCAATTCCTTTTTGATATGCGATTGAAGCTTCGCTTCTCAACTTATTATTTACAAATGAATAGTAAGGTTCATTCTGAACAATGTGTTGTAACACTTCCATAACGCCAATCATAGCATCATCATTAAAGGTGATATATTTCCTGTAACCACTTTTATCAGGGTAAAACTGTGGCCAGCCTCCATTTTCATATTGCGCATTTAAAATGAAATCCAACCCATGCAAGGCCGCTTCTTCATATTTTTTGTCACCAAGCAAAGTATAAGCTTTTGCCAAATATTCTACCTGCGTGTAGGTGGTACCGTTATCAAAGGTAGTGTGCAAAGAATCTTTGTGTTGTGCAAGGATGACTTTTTGTTCATCTGTAAGAATGGCAAGCATGTCGTAATTCTTAGGCCAGCCACCATTTGGTTGTTGATATAATAAAATATTATCGGCAATCTGGCGAACATCAGAAGGCTCATAACGAGATTGATTTTTTGAAGGGAGAATTACCTGTTCATGATCTGTAATATCCATCCAGTGATGGCGGCTGTCCTGGAAACCGGAAACATCTTTTATGTGATAATTATCCTGTTGGGCAAAGAGTGAAGCAGGTGAGGAAATGAAAATTAATAAGCAGCAAATCACCAATGGTCTCTGAAAAAGATTACCTGGGCGCATAGATTTTACTTTAAAACCTGAACTAATTAATTTCCATCTTCTTTCCATTTATCATTGTGTTTTGTATATGAAGGTCTTCGGCATTCTTTACAAAGTTTTCTTTTTTCACATTTCCAAAAACGCAGTTGTCAATATGAATGTCCCTTACCGGTTTGTCATCAAGGCCTTCAATATAAATGGCATATTCACTTTTTTGGCTTATCACATTATTTACAAACACTCCGCTTAATGAAGGCGGATAGTGGCAATCAGGGCCTTTTTCATTGAAATAATGCATGTTTATTTTTATAACCGCTTCATGTACTTGTCCAATTTTTAAATTTCTAAAATAAAAATTTTTCAGAATGCCTCCTCTGCAGGAATTGGATTTTATTCTTATCGCGCGTTCCAAATGCGGGCTGTTCATTACACAATTTTGGGCATATACATTTTCAATACCTCCGGAGGTCTCGCTGCCAATAACTACACCACCGTGACCATCCTTCATCAGGCAATCCTGCACAATAATATTTTTTGAAGGAACATTGATCCTTCTTCCATCCGCATCGCGCCCGCTTTTAATGGCAATGCAATCGTCCCCATCAGTAAATGAACAATTTTTGATCATTACATCACTGCAGGATTCAGGATCGCATCCATCATTATTGGGACCGAGGCTGTTTGTAACAATTCCATCAACAGTTATATTTTGAGAAAGTGTTGGATGAATCAGCCAGAATGGTGCATTGATCAATGTTACTCTCTGGATCAATATATTTTTGCAGTTGTAAAATTCAATCATTGTCGGGCGCATATAATGTCCTTTTCCAAAAACACGATCTTCAACAGGAACTCCCTGCGCGGCCATCAGCATTAATTTGGGTTCATTTTCTTTATCGCTTTGTTTTGGCATCCCTTCTTTCCAGCCAAATTCTTTTTTTCCCACCCAATTCCACCAATGATCATTATCTGCCTGCCCGTCTAAAGTTCCTTTACCGGTTACGGCAATATTCGTTTGACCATAAGCGTAAATAAAGGGTGAATAATTCATCAGTTCTACGCCTTCATAACGAGTCAAAACAAGGGGCAAATAATCGTTATCATTGGTACTGAATTTTATAATTGCGTTTTCATCTAAATGTAAATTAACATTACTAAGTAAATGTATCGGGCCTTTTACAAAATAAGTTCCTGCAGGAATTATCACACTTCCACCTCCGGCTTTGTTACAAGCGTCAATTGCCAATTTTATTGCAGGAAGGCAATCTGTAGAACCGTCAGATTTTGCTCCATAATCAAGTATGGAAAAATCACGATTAACAAAAGCAGGAGGAACTATTTGCTTCACCAGTACCTCATAATTCCCCCAGCCTTCCTGCTGTCGGCTTATTTTATTTTGGGCAGAACATCCATACATCACAAGGGCAGAGAATGAAATGGAGAGTCCGTATTTTATAAAAATTCCTTTTATATTTTTTATAAGATCAATTTTTGGGTTCATCATTTTTACATTTTATTATTTATAATCCACTCAACCAAACCAAGATGCAATCCTTTAATTCCTACAAACACCAATTCTGCTTTTTCCCTTTCGATCAATCCATTACAATTTGTAAAATCTTTGTCCATCAGGAATTTCTGGCAACCTGTGTGCAAACATTTTAAAGGATGCTGCACTTATATATTTTTGAATTTCGGCTTTGATATTCTCTATCGCCGATACTTTAAAAAGATAGGGACAACTTATAAAAAAATAATTACAGCTATTCTATTTTGACCAAAATTCATAACAAATATTTTAATTAAACTGCAAAAAAATTGTGTAACCAATGCACTATTACATTGGTTACACAATAGGTTATATTTTACCACCATCTTGGATCTCCTGCGGTACCCTTACCCGAAAAAGTAGCATCTTTAAAACTGAAGTTTCCATTATCAGGGTCAGTAAACAAGTTGTAGGAAGTACCTGCGTAACTACTTGGTCCCACCAACGGATCGGCAAAAAAGACACAATCTGATGTTTGGTAACAGCCGTTAAATACTGCATTTGAAGTTGACTTAATACCATTGGCAGTTGTAGGATCTAAGGTAGAACCAAAAATGTCATTAGTAAAATTTACCGTTGGTGGAAAAGTGGCTGAATAATTTACAAAATAACCTGATTGATTAATGAAGTTATTAAATGTGCAATTGGTCACATTTAGAGCATTTGCAGTTTTAACTCCGGTTTGTGTAATAAAGTCGTAGATGTAATAGAATGTTGAATTCTGAACATTTATATTAGTAAAAACGGCTGTACTACTTGCATTGGCGTATATAACGGCATATTTAGAGGTTACCCCTACGCTATCGATAATGCAATTAGTAATGTTCAAATTGGTAACCACATCTCTTGCTTTTTTTAAGCGCACAAACGAATTGGTAAAATTGCCTTGTGTAGTGCAATTGGTAAAGTTTATGGAGGTAATATTTACCACATTGCTTACATTCATTACATAACCACTACCATTTGCTTTAAATATCAAATTCTTAAAATTTAAAGAATCTATTGTACCCGATGCATCAAAATTAGCTGCTATGGAAATAATAGCAGGTGTGCCAAATCCAAGACCCGTTTCAATGGTAACATTTTGCGTGAATATATAAGTAGCCGGTGCATCATAGATCATTCCGGGTTGTAACAATACAACACTTCCCGATGGAATCATTGGCAAGGTATCAATAAGTGAATTAGGATCTGTATTTCCCCGAAGGTCAATAATATTGGAACCGGAAACAGATGCGGCTGTAACAAAATTTAACACACCTACTGTTTTGTTACCCTGGTATAAAATTGCCGTGTAGCTGGTATTGGCGGTTAAACCATAAACAGTATCTGCACCTGCAGCATTCGTTGCAGATGATATTGGAACTGTAATGACTGTTCCCGTACCAGGTGTTAATACTATCTGCGTTATGCCTGGAGTTGGTATCCAATTTAAAATTACAGCATTGTCAACAATGTTACCACTCGTCAACGGCTTAAACAATTGTTCGCCAATTAATTTAAAGCTGGAAGGGTTGTTACTTATCCAATTAGAAGCAGCAGAAGTTGCAGTCGCATTGGTTTGCAGTCTAACATAATAGGCGGTTCTATCCTTTAAGGTATCGTCGGTAACAGTTACCTTAGGCAAATTAACGATCAAACTTAAGGCAGGGGGAGTTGTAAACGTTGAATCTGCTGAAATTTGTACGGTGTATTTTTGACCAGTAGTTTCGGTATTTATAGATGGCGGCCAAGTAATGGTTACAGAGGTATCTGTTGTTGTCACAGAAATAGAAACCGGCGTAAACATTTGAGAAGGGATAAAATAACGGACTGGTTTTTTCATACAAGATATGCCAATCACAATTACGAGTACTATTGCAACTGTTGAAGCAAAATTGAGATTTTTATATTTTTTCATATCATTAATCTTTTTATTTTGGGCAAATTTTTTAATAGCCATAATGCTGAACTAAATTGGGATTGGATTGTAAAACAGAAATTGGTATCGGATACAATTCGCTATGGTTGGCAACAAAGCCTGATGCCAGGGATGCTGCGCCATTACTTAAATAGGTAGAAGTAATAGTAGCACTTCCTGCCCAGGGTACACCAGTATATCCGGAAGGTGTAGTAGATGCTGAAGGATTGTAGAACGAATTTCCCCACACCAGACCATTTGTTGAATTGTTCAGATAATACATATTTGAGGCATCATTACTATAAGGCGAAGCACCGCTTGCTATATTGGCAAGTGCCGCTTTTGCATTAGCAAGGTATGTACCTAACAGATTCCATCTAATCAAATCAAATTTTCTAATTCCTTCGTCCCCAAACTCCCAGCCTCTCTCATTAATAATCGCTTGTTGAAATCCAGCCTGATCGCCTGGAGGAGTTCCTATTTGGCTTGCATTAGCCCCAAAAGCTCTTGCTCTTACTCTATCCAAAGCAGCAATAGCACCAGGGGTTGGGCCACTATTAATCATGTTTTCAGCCTCTGCATACATCAATAGAATATCGGAGAAGCGGAGTATTGGCCAATTGATACCCATATATTGGGCATTACTTGTAGGCGTAATTGATGGGTTGGTTGTCCAGTCTCTTCTAAATTTACCGTCTATAATATTGGTGATAGGATGCCCAACATAAGCCGATGCTGAACTTATTTCGTAAGGTGCACATATTACATCTCTCCTGGTATCCAAAGAATCGAATGAATAGAAGTAGGTAGGCAAAATAGTGAGAGAAGAATTTCCTTTACCATTTGTTCTTGGTCCATTATAATATCCCAACTTACTGTCGGTAGCACCTGTACCTCCAGACATAGCTACTTGAAACATTACTTCGCCATAAGGATCCATTTTGTGACCACAAATATAATTTTGCCATAAATCCTGATAATTAGGATCTA
>Ga0307373_10015604_pt1 | contig 10309 bp, 9 predicted proteins | sample OX2MG_FD_202534 | JGI IMG/M metagenome (GOLD analysis project Ga0307373, IMG submission 202534) | Soil microbial communities from Risofladan, Vaasa, Finland - OX-2 | ecosystem: Environmental > Terrestrial > Soil > Coastal area > Acid sulfate soil | place: Finland: Risofladan, Vaasa | collected...
CCAACGCGGGCTAGAGGACCGCAAGCCGGTGGATCTGGCGGCCGTTGTCACGGAGGCGGCGCGAGCCCACGAGGCGGGTGCCGCTGCCAGGGGTGTGCATTTGGACCTCTCGATTGCTCCCGCCCTCGTGTCCGGCGACACGGAACTGGTCGAACGACTCGTGTCGAACGTGATCGACAATGGACTTCAGTACAACGTCTCCGGCGGGAATGTGCGAGTTCTGGTGGACACTGAGTCCGACTACGCCCGGTTCAAGGTGACCAACACAGGGCCCCAGGTGTCCCCAGAGCAAGTCGCTCGTCTCCTCCAGCCGTTCCAGCGCGTCACCACGGACCGGGTTGTAGGGGACCACGAGGGTCTCGGCCTCGGCCTCTCCATCGTCCAGGCCATTGTCACGGCGCACCAAGCCCAACTCCACGTGTGCCCGGGGGAGGTGGGGGGACTTGACGTCGAGGTGCGCTTCCATTCCGCGCCCGCGGTCATTCGGAACGGACGACCCTCTCAACAGTCTGATGCCAGTGCTCCCATTTGCACCCGAGGCTCTGCCAGCATTGAAGAAGACGTCGCCTTCAGCACCCAAATCGTTGTATTCGAAGTAGGAGTGGCTACGAACGGCCCCGTGGGGGGGGGCCCGAAACCCTGGAGCTCAGACGCCCCCCTTCAGTCGTCAAGGCAAAGCAACGCGTTGAGACGTACTGCCCCCGGCTCGGTTGGAGCTAACGCGAGTATCGGGCCATGGATATCACGTAGCTACAACCGGTCCTTGAGCTGGGACGACGCGTGGGATGACGATCCGATCCTCGTTCTGTGTTTCGGCCTTGCCGGCGATTTGAACCCGCGACTTTTCAGATCCGCGGTTCGCCGCGGGATGGGAGGCAGGCCGTCAATCGCCCGCTCAGCGAAGGTGATCCCAGCGCTGACGGGCCATGTCGACCGACTGCCAGTTGGCGTCGACCCACTCGCCCATGGCAGCGAGGAGCAATTCAAGAGATCGGCCGAGACCGGTCAGCTCATACAGCGTGGCCGTCTCGACTCGCCCGTCGTCGAGATGGCGCGTGATGAGCCCGTCACGTTCGCTGCGACGCGACGTCTCGGTGAGTACTTTGTGAGAGATGCTGTTGAGGGCGTCGTGAAGGTCTTGGTAGCGTAGGCCGCCGCTCGACAGTTCCTCGAGCACCGCCAGCGTCCAGCGTCCGCTGAGAAGCTTGACGAAGCCTTCTGACCTGAGCCAATCGTGGTGAGCGGTGCTCATTGGCTTGGTCGAGCTCTGCCGGAGAAGCGGGGGACTGGTCTGTGCCTACTCACGACCATCTCGTTCATGGCCGCCGCGTCATTCGGCGCGCAGTGCCGTGGCGGGTCGTGCCCGGGCGGCCCAGGCTGCCGGTAGCAATGCTCCGGCGAGCGCGATGGCGAGGGCGGCGATGGAGAGGAGTGCGAGGCGGGAGGGTGGGAGAACTTGGGTGAAGCTGGCGGGAACGCTGCTGTGCGCTGCGTTGGCCATGGCGTGCACGGCGGCGGTGGTGAGTGCGGTGGCGGCGAGGGCGGCGATAACTGCTGCCAGTACGGCGGGTACGGCAACCTGGCAGACGACCATGGTGAGTACCTGAGCGGGCCGCATGCCGAGTGCCTTGAAGATGCCGAGGTCGTGGATTCGGTCTCGGGTGCTCATCAGGATGGTGTTAAGCACGCCGAGGCCGGCGCCGATCGCCACCATTGCGGCGAGGAGGGCGATCAGGGAGGTGGCAATGCCGTAGAACTGGTTGCCTTGTGGAGTGGCTGCGATCCAGGGGCTGTGGCTGCCGAGGGTGGTGTTGACATCTCGTATGTAGGCGCCGGGGCTGGTGCCGGGGCGCAACCCGATGTCGTATTCCTGCAGGTTCTTTGGGGTTGCGAAACTGGGCATGGTCTGTGCGCTGGCGTAGAGCGAGGGGTTGTTGGAGGGGACGAAGACCTCCCCCACGATCTTGATGGGGATCGTGGAGTTGGTGGTGCCGAGAAGGTTCACGGTGGTGGTATCGCCCACGGTGAGGCCGCTGTCGGTCAAAAACGTGGTGTTGACATCCACCTCGCCCGCTGGGGTTGATGGGCAAGATCCGCACTACCGCACACCGGCGAATGACCGCTTACCCGGTGCATGCCGATCGGACCGCTCAGCTGCCTCCGCCTCATGAAGATCCGACCATATGGGAGACCGGGAGACATGTCGAGCAAGTTGTGGGTGTCTAGTCGGCGCGGCGACTCCATCGCTTTCGAGCTGCTTCGACCTGGGACCAGTTCTCCTCGACCCATTCCCCGAGGGCGGAGAGCGGGCTGTCGAGGGATCGACCGAGGTCGGTCAACTCGTACAGCGTGGCGGTCTCGACCCGGCTGCCGTCGAGGTGGCGAGCAATGAGCCCGTCGCGCTCAGCCCGGCGAAGAGTCTCGGTCAGCACCTTGTGCGAGATACCGTCGAGGGCCTGGTGGAGATCTTGGTAGCGGCGACCGCCGTCGGCGAGCTGGGCGAGAATTGGCAGCGTCCAGCGGGCCGCCACCAACTCAACGAAGCGCTGAGGTTGCCCCGAAGACTTCATCACGCGTCGCGCAGTCGGAAGAGGAGTCCTCCGGCGAGGAGCGCGGCCGCGGCCCACGCGGCGAGCACACCGAGGCCGGTCCAAGGCCCGATGGGTCGACCCCGGAGGTTGGTCGTGGCCTGGATGGCGAGGCCGGCCGTCATTGGGCTGATCTGTTGGAGGTGCCGTTGCCAGTCAGGGTCGGTGACTAGGTCGGTGAGGATGGGGAAGAGGTAGAGCAGGCCGAGCACGACGCCTATAGAGCCGGCCGAGTCTCTTACGGCGGCAGCGATGCCGAGGCTAAGCAGGGCGATGAGGTCGAGGTAGAGGACCGAGCCGACGGCAGCGCGCAAAGTCAGCCAGTTGGTGAGGGAGAGCACCGCGTAGCCGTGCACTGGAGTAAAGCCATGGCCGGGCAGTACCAGCCGGCCGATAAGGAGGCTGCCGAGCACCGCGACCGCGCCGGCTAGGAACACGAGGCAGGTGAGAAGGGTGGCTTTGGCGGCCAAGACGGTCGTCCGTCGTGGTATTGCTGTGAGGGTGGTACAGATCATCCCGGTGCTGTACTCGCCGTCGATCGAAAGGACAGCCAGAATGACGATGAGGGCTTGGCCAACTTCGATTCCAGTGAGGGCGAGCTTGGTGGGGTCTTGGTTGGCGCCGGCCTGGTAGGGAACGGCAGCGACCACACCAGCACCGAGCGCAACGTTCAGCACGATCGAGGTGACCAAGAGCCAGGTGGTGCTGGTGATGGTGCGCGCCTTGGTCCACTCGGCCCGCAGCGCGTCCCGGGTGCTCGCCCACCTCCCCGGCATCGCCCGGCTCACGCGTCTCGCCGATGGAGTAGGAGGGCCGCGATTCCCAGGGCGAGGGCAGCGTAGGCGGAGAGCACGCCAAGTCCGGCCCATGGTGCCAGCGGGTAGTAGCCGTTGGCTGGGATGTAGACGCTGTTGACTTGGTGGTAGACGGTCAGGGTCTGTTGGGTGGCGAATGCGGCGGTTGGGGTGACCCGCGTCATCCACTCGGCCACGGTGGCGGGCATGAAGGGGGTGGCTACGAGAATGTAGGGCAGGACAATGGCCGCGATGACGCCGGTGACCGCGCCGGCGCTGCGCCGCAGAATGGCGCCTAGCGCGAGCGCGAGGATCGCGGCGACGGCGAGCAACGCCGCGGTGCCCACCTCCACACGTAGCTCGGTCAGCGGCGTGACCGGGAACAGGTAGACGCCTTTGGCGTGCGCCAGGCGTTCGCCGATGGGGACGGCGACGGCGGCCGCGGCCAGGCCGGCGACGAAGGTGGCGCTGCCGAGCACGATCGCCTTGGCTGCGAGCACTCGGCCTCGTCTCGGGCTCGCGGTCAGGGTGGTGCGGATCAGACCGTCGCGGTACTCGGCGGTGATGAACAGCGCCCCCACGACGATCACCGCGATCAGCGCGGCGAACGTTCCGATGAGCAAGTCCGCGATGACCCCCCCGGTCCCCAAGGCCTCCCGTACTGCGGGGGCGATGTCGCCGGCGCCAGTCACGGTGAACCCGGTGCTCGTTGCCGTGAACCCGCCCGAACTGTCCTGCGGGTAGCCGGAGAAGCTGGCGGAGTTGGCCCCTACTTGCTCGCCGCTCCACGCTGGCGTCGGCCACCGGCCCCGGAGTCTGGGATGACCGAACGTCGCGGTAGCCACCGCGGGCCCGCTGCCGGTGCCCTGAATGTGGGGCGGGCAAGCGACAAACAGACCGGCCAGTACCGTCGGCGAGAGGCCGGCGAGATGGGCAGTGCCCACCTCGTGCCAGTGGGTGCCGTCGGTGGAGTCGTAGCCGACGATCGTGTCTCCGGAGCGGGTCAGGCGCAGCCAGCGCGGAGATGTGATGGAGACCGGGCCCGGGAGGCCGGCCTTGTCATGGGTGTAGTCGTACTGCATCCGCACCCCGTGGCCGCTGGTGACCATGACCGCTGCATAGGCCGACCCCTGCTTCCTGTTCTCCTTGACGATCAGCCCGGCCTTCGCCCACGGCACGGATCCGTTGCGCAGGCCTTGACTCCCTGCCGCGATCCTGTCGTTGAGGGAGGTCACCTTGACGGTGATCGTGCCGTTCCCGCCCATGGGCTGGTGCGTGAAGTAGAACGAGTCGGTCACGGGGTCACCACCCGGCCCCAGCGCAACGGGAGGAGACGAGCCACCGCCGCTCATCCCCGTGAGCACGGCGGACAGCACCACCATCAACGCGGCGGCCGCCATGCCCACCACCCAGCCACGGGCCGTCCGGAACTTCGTCCATTCTGCGTGCAGCAACTGCATGAAACCGTCCCGCCCGGGTCCCACCTCGGAGCGGTACGGCCCGGCCGTGAGGTTCATTGCTGGGTCTCGCCGCGGTAGTCGACCTGGTCCCGGGTGAGCTCCAGGTACGCCTGCTCCAGGGTCACCCGCGGCGCGGTCAGTTCGGAGAAGGCCACGCCGTGATGGCCGAGCAGGGCCACGATGCGTTCGGGCGCCATCCCCGAGATCGTGAGCGTTTCCGATCCGGTGGCGGTCACGGTGGCGCCGGCATCGGCGAGCACGGTCGCCGCCCGTGCCGGGGCGGGGGTGCGCACGGCGATGCGGCCACCGGAGGCGCTGGCGATGAGGTCAGCGACGGTGGTGTCGGCCACGACCTTGCCGCGACCGACCACGACGAGATGGGTGGCGGTGTCTTCGAGCTCGCTCATCAGATGGCTGGAGATCAGGACGGCGCGGCCCTGCGCGGCGAGTGAGCACAAGAATCCACGCATCCACACGATGCCTTCGGGGTCCATGCCGTTGAACGGCTCGTCCAAGATGAGCACCGGCGGGTCGCCGATGAGCGCGGCGGCAATCCCGAGCCGCTGGCGCATACCCAGCGAGAAGCCACCGGCGTGGCGTTGGGCCACCGAGTGCAAGCCGACCAGGTCGATCACCTCGTCGACCCGCCTTCCGCCCAGCCCCTGGGAGTGCGCCATCCATAACAGGTGGTTACGGGCGCTGCGGTTGGGTTGGAGCGCTCCGGCGTCGAGCAGCGCGCCGACATGGATGAGCGGGCGGCGCAGATCCCGGTAGCGCTGCCCGCCGATCAGCGCGAGGCCCTGGTCGGGCGCGTCGAGGCCGAGGATCACCCGCATGGTCGTGGACTTTCCCGCCCCGTTCGGGCCAACGAATCCGGTCACCTGCCCTGTGCTCACCGTGAACGACATCCCGTCGAGGGCCACCGCCGGCCCGAACCGTTTATGGAGGCCGGTTACGGCAATGCCCGGGGAGCACATCAGGTCGGCGGTCCGGTTCGTGGGGTCATGTTGATGGTTGTACGCGACGCCCGGTTCCAGCCTGGTATCAGCCGCTGCGACCTGGTTGGAACCTGCGATCTGGCATGGTTGGGCACATGGCAGGTCGAACCGGCGGCCCACCCCGCCTCCCTAGTCGCATCATCGGTGGTGACCGGCGATGAGGGTCCTAGTGGTCGAGGACTTCGAGGTGCTGGCCCGCTCCATCGGCACCGGTCTGCGCCGGGAGGGCATGGCCGTCGACGTCGTGCTGAACGGCACCGACGCCCTCGACCATCTGGCGCTCACCCGCTACGACGTGGTGGTCCTCGACCGCGACCTGCCCGGCGTTGGTGGTGACGATATCTGCCGCCAGCTCGCCCACGGCCGTTCCGAGATCCGAGTTTTGATGCTGACGGCCGCCGACACCATCGAGGACCGCGTCGATGGTTTGAGTCTCGGTGCCGATGATTACCTGCCCAAGCCGTTCGCGTTCGCCGAGCTCGTCGCCCGTATCCGAGCCCTCGCTCGCCGAGCTACCCTGCCACTCCCCCCCACTCTCTCCTACGGGGACATCACCCTCGACCCGGCCCGCCGGGTGGCGTTCCGGGCCGGCCAGCGCCTCGAACTCAGCCCCAAGGAGTTCGCCCTCCTCGAATGCCTGCTCGCCTCACCCGGCCTGGTCCTCTCCGCCGAGGAACTACTCGAACGAGTCTGGGATGAAGCCGCCGACCCCTTCACCACCGCGGTCAAGCACACCATGCACCGCCTGCGAGCCAAGCTCGGTGACCCGCCAGTGATCGAAACTATCAGAGAAGGCGGCTACCGGATCGGCTCGTGGTCGTGATCCACTCCCAGCCGTTGGCGAGACCGTCCTTGCATGCCCGGCTCGCATTCTTCTACTCGGCAGGCATCTTCGCCGCCGGGATCGTCGTGCTCGCCATCGTCAACGTGCTCCTCGCCGGCACCAAGTCGACCACTCCCGCTGACCGCCCGGCCCCGAGCGCGATCACCGGCTCAGGGCACGGGATCGCTCCGCACCAGCTCCTCATCGGCTCCGCCATCGCGCTCGCCATCCTGATCCCCGTCGCGCTCGCTCTCGGCTGGTACATCGCCGGCCGCTTCCTGCACCCCCTGCGGACCATCACCACCGCAGCCCAGGCCATCTCCGCCGGCGACCTCCACCAGCGCCTCGATTTGGGCGAGCCCACCGACGAGCTGACCCAGCTCGGTCGCACCCTCGACGACCTCTTCGCCCGCCTCGAGGCGTCCTTCGACGCTCAACGGCACTTCGTAGCCAACGCCTCCCACGAGCTGCGCACCCCCCTCGCCGGCCTGCGCACCCTCCTCGAAGTCGCGCTCGCCGACCCCGCTGCCGACGCCAATACCCTGCGGTCGGCCTGCCAAGAAGCCCTCGCCCTCGGCGAACACCAAGAACGGCTCCTCCACGCGTTGCTCGCCCTCGCCACCAGCGAACGCGGCGCCACCCGCTCCGACACGCTCGACCTCGCTCAAATCGCCGACCGCGTACTTTCGGCCCGCCGCCCCCAAGCGACACAACGAGACGTCCGCCTCATCGAGCACCTAGCACCTGCAGTGACGACTGGCGACTCGCGACTCATCGAAAGTCTGATCGCCAACCTTGTCGACAACGCCATCCGCCACAACGTGAGCGGGGGGTACATCCACATCGTCACCGAGATGACCGCAACCATTTCAACGGCTATCCGCCGGCCGTGGCGACCACCATGACGGTTACGGGCTAGGCCTAGCCATCGTCGACGCCGTCAGCCGAGCGCACCACGCCACTCTCACGGCCCGAGCCCAGCCCAACGGCGGCCTACTCCTCGAAGTCCGCTTCCGAACCAACCTGCACAGGCCGTGACGACCAGGTCGTAGGTGTCCGGGTGATGGCCCAGTGAGGCACCTGGTGCCGTCGAGGCCATCCTTCGGGTGTCGAACCCGAAGGATCGGTCGTAGCTATCGACACCGATATGAACGCTATCGACACCGATATGAACCTACGACCACCCAGAATTCCGGGCCGCTGGGTCTTGGCGCGTGTTCTGCCTCCATCGCGCACGGCGCTGGTCCAATTGCAGGAGATGGAGGTTGACCCAGGTCAGGCGGTACTTTCGTCATCCAGCCACAGCACAGCTCGCACCGGTACGACCGCGGGCTCGGTCGTAGTTAACGCGAGTATCAGGCCATGGATGTGTCGTAGCTACAACCGGCCGTGAGCTGGGATGATGCGGGGGAGTCGGGAACTGTTCGAGGTGGTAGCAGCTGCGCCTGCATCTGGATCCCGTTTCAGTGACGGCTACAGCCTCAGATATTCGAGCACGGCGAGGACGCGGCGGTGGTCGGTCCCAGACGGGAGTAGGTCGAGTTTGAGGAAAATGCTGCTGATGTGCTTCTCGATCGCCCTTTCCGAAACCACCAGGCTGCTGGCGATCGCCGCGTTGGACCGACCTTCGGCCATCAGAGAGAGAACCTCGCGTTCCCTGGCGGTCAAATTGTCGAGCGCTCTTGCTCGACCGCCAGCGCCGATGAGCTCGGCAATGACTTCAGGGTCGAGAGCCGTTCCGCCTGCGGCAACTCTGCTGAGCGCGTCCATGAAGTCGGCTACGTTACCGACCCGGTCCTTGAGTAGGTAACCGATGCCAGCGGCACCTTGCGATCCGTGCCGGCCGAAGAGTTCGACGAGGAGGCGTGTTTCGACGTATTGGGAGAAAATGAGCACCGGAAAATCGGGCTGGTCATCTCGGAGGGTCAGCGCGGCCCGGAGGCCCTCGTCGGTGTAGGTGGGTGGCATCCGGACGTCTATCAGGGCCAGGTCTGGGTGGTGCTCGGCGACGGCCTCAATCAGCGAGGCGGCGTCGCCTACAGCGGCTGGGACCTCGTGGCCACGATCAGCGAGGATTTCTACGATGCCGGCCCGGATCACGGCCGAGTCCTCAGCGACCACCACTCGCAAGCTTGGCTTCGCACTCACGGCTTGGCTGGTATCTCCACGGCGAGCACCGTCGGACCGCCGAGCGGACTGGTCACCTTCAGCCGCCCGTCGACGGTGGAGAGCCGCTCAGCCAGGCCGCTCAGCCCGCTGCCAGCGATCGCCGCGCCGCCAATGCCGTCGTCGGCCACACTTAGCTGCAGCAGATCACCGTCTTGGGTCAGCTCGATTGCTACGGCCGATCCGCCGCTGTGCTTGGCTGCATTGGCCACCAACTCGGCTGCGCAGAAGTACACGATCTCCTCGATCGCCGGTGACGGCCGTTCAGTGGTCGTCACGGTAGCCCGGGCTGGGAGTGGGCTCCGAGCCGCCAGCGTGCCGAGTGCCGACTCAAGTCCGTGTTCCAGTTCCGGCGGGTGGATGCCACGAGCGAGATCGCGCAGCTGGCGGAGCGCGGTGTTAGCGCGATCGTGGGCGTCGTCTACCAATCGGCGCGCTTGCGCGACCTCGGGAAGACTGTGCGGCTCCGAATGGGCGAGTTTCTCCTGTGCCAGACCGAGCTTCATGACCAGCCCGACCAGCTCGGCTTGGGCGCCGTCGTGGAGGTCCCGTTCGAGACGTCGCAGGCGTGCCGAGGCGTCGTCGACCGCGCCAGCACGTGCTCGCTCGAGTTGGCGGACCCGGGACGGCAGCGACGTTCGGCCCAGGAGGTCGGCGAGCAGGTGTCGGTCCAAGTACAAAATCGCCCGCAATACCCATGGTGCGAGCCACCAACCAACCACACCGATCCCCATAAGCAGCAGGGTCCGCTGCCACGTATCGAAATAGAAGGAACCGAAGTTGATGATGTAATGCTGGGCGACACCGTGGCTCTGCAGGGTCTCGGTGCCGACGTTGGCGGCCCACTGTGCCGGGGCGAGAAATAACCACAGGCTGCCGATGCGCAGCGCAATCACCGCGATGAAGCCCGCAAGTGCGAGCGGGAATTTGACGACGAGATACCCACGGGCACGCCAGCCCGGTCGGTCGGTGACGCCGGAACGGACCCATCCGACGACGCCTGGCCCCGGTCGGAATGGTGGCGGCGGCGGGACATCCTCGTCGAGAAGCCTTCGGACGATGTCCCGATTGAGCGCTCCCAGTCGGCGCACCGCCAGGGTGGACGACGCGAGCAACACCAGCCCCACTAGGATGACCGATAGGAGGGTGCCGAAGAACAGCGTCGCCATCACGAACGCGACGCCAAAGACCCCGAGTGGGAACGACACCAACGCATAGAGCAGCTCACGCCAAGACCTTCGAGTGAACGGCGCGCTGGCGACCATCACCCAGGGACTCCGGCCAAGTGAGACGCCCCCCGGCGAGGGCGACCGAGACATCAATGAGCTGGCCATTCAGTCGATTCTTGTCGACGCGAGCCGGAGGGATCGGGCCATGACCATTCTCACGGGGAATGCTCAGTGCTCGTTGAAGGCGCTCCGCCCCGAGAACGGACGAAGGTGCGGCGTACCCTTCTAGAGCGCAGGATGTAGGCAATCCC
>Ga0307373_10015608_pt1 | contig 10307 bp, 9 predicted proteins | sample OX2MG_FD_202534 | JGI IMG/M metagenome (GOLD analysis project Ga0307373, IMG submission 202534) | Soil microbial communities from Risofladan, Vaasa, Finland - OX-2 | ecosystem: Environmental > Terrestrial > Soil > Coastal area > Acid sulfate soil | place: Finland: Risofladan, Vaasa | collected...
AATTTTCACTGGGACCGCTCCCCTCGGGAGAAACCCTCAACGCAGCGCGAGTTGGCCCCGGCTATTCCGAATAGCGCCTGAAGAGCAAAGCCGCGTTGGTACCGCCGAACCCGAACGAGTTCGAGAGTATGTAATTGACGTTCACCCGGCGAGCCTGGTTCGGAACGTAGTCCAGATCGCAGTCGGGGTCCGGGTTTTCGTAATTGATGGTTGGAGGAACGATCTGGTCTCGCAGGACGAGCGTGGCGATGCCTGCCTCAAGCCCTCCGGCTCCCCCTAACAGGTGGCCGGTCATGGACTTGGTCGAACTGATCGCCATTTCCCGGGCGCGCTCCCCAAAGACCTCCTTGATGGCCTTTGTTTCCAGCCTGTCGTTGTAGGGCGTGGAGGTCCCATGCGCGTTGATATAATCCACCTGCTCGGGCAGCACCTTGCCGTCTGCAAGCGCATTCTGCATCACGCGGATGGCTCCGTCGGCGTTTTCGGCAGGCTGGGTGATGTGAAAAGCGTCACCGGACATCCCGTAGCCGGCGACCTCGCCCAGTATCCTGGCTCCGCGCTTCCTGGCAAAGCCCAGTTCCTCCAGGATCAGGATGCCCGATCCTTCCCCGATGACGAACCCGTCACGGTCACGATCAAAAGGGCGGCTCGCTTTTTCGGGTTGATCGTTGCGGGTGGAGAGCGCGCGCATGGAGGCAAACCCGCCCACACCCATCGGGGTGATGGCCGCTTCGGCGCCGCCGCTTATCATCACGTCTGCGTCACCGCGCTGGATTAAGCGGTAGGAATCGCCGACCGCATGCGCACTGGATGAACAGGCGGTGCAGGTGGCGGAGTTGGGTCCCTTGGCGCCCCATCGGATGGAGACGAACCCCGAAGCGAGGTTGACAATCGCGGCCGGAATGAAGAAGGGAGATATTTTTCGAGGGCCGCCCTTCATCAACGCCGTGTGCTCGCGCTCGATGACGTCGAACCCTCCGATCCCGGAACCAATATAGACTCCGGTCCGCTCCGCAAATTCCGGGGTGATTTTCAGTCCGGACTGCTCCATGGCAAACTGCGCCGCCGCCATGGCGAACTGAATGAACAGTCCCATCTTCTTCACATCTTTCTTTTCGATGAAAAGAAGCGGGTCGTATCCTTTGACTTCTGCGGCGAAAGTGACGGGGAATCCTGTGGTGTCGAAGTGCGTGATCGGCGCTGCTCCGCTTTTTCCAGCGAGCAGATTCTGCCACGATTCTTCCGTTCCCACCCCCAGCGCGCTAACCAGGCCTACCCCTGTCACCACGACTCTTCGCGCCAAGTTTTGTCCTCCTGTGGCCTGGGCCGTCAGTTCTTCGCGGGCTTGACGTGGGCCTGGATGTAGTCGACGGCATCTTTGACGGTTTGGATCTTTTCGGCGTCTTCGTCGGGAATTTCGATCTCGAACGCCTCCTCAAATGCCATCACCAACTCCACGATGTCCAGCGAATCGGCCCCAAGGTCATCGACAAAATGCGCCGTGGGGGTAACTTCTGCTTCATCGACTCCAAGTTGCTCAACAATAATCTGCTTAACCTTTTCTTCAGGCGAAGCCATTGATCTATCCTCCTGACCCTTCATGGGGTTGGCTATTCTAACTTTGTGCCGCGGGGGGCGTCAAGCTCCCGCTTGCCCGCAGCCGTCCGCTCTTCTACAGCGGCGGCGCAGCGCCTGGCGCCGGAAACTGCCTGCCTTGATACTGCTTCGGCAACTTCATTTCCTGCTGAACCAGGCCCTGATTTGCGATCAGGCCATGTACATGCCGCCATTGATGTTGAGGACATGGCCCGTAATATAACCCGCCTCCTGGGATGCAAGGAAGCGCACTCCGTAGGCAACATCGAGGCCGGTTCCCATCCTGCCGGCGGGGATGATGTTCAACAGCTTTTCGCGCACCTCGCCCGGCAGTTTCTCCGTCATCGCGGTTGCGATAAAGCCCGGCGAAACCGCGTTCACCGTGATGTTTCTTCGCGCGACTTCGGCGGCCACGGCCTTGGTCAGCCCGATCAAGCCTGCCTTCGACGCGATGTAATTGGCCTGGCCCGGATTTCCCGCCTGTGCGACGACTGAGGTGATATTGATGATGCGGCCGTAACGCTGCCGCACCATGCCGGGAAGCACCTCCTTGATACAATGGTAAGCGCCGTCGAGGTTTGTTCGCAAGACCGCATCCCAATCTTCGGCCTTCATCCGCAAAATCAGATTATCCCGCACCACCCCGGCATTATTCACCAGAATATCAATCTTTTTCCACGTTTCCAAAACTTTACTGATCCCGGCCTTGACGGATTCAGCTTTTGAGACATCAACGCTCAGAACCATGGCTTTCCGTCCCGCCGCTTCGATCTCTTTTGCCACCGCTCCCAGTTTTTCCACGTTCCGGCTGGCCAGCGCCACATCCGCGCCCGCTTCAGCAAGAACCAGCGCACACGCCCGCCCGATTCCCTGAGAAGCTCCCGTTACCACCGCAACGCGTCCGCTTAAATTCATGGATTAGGCCAAAACAAAATAATAAACCGGGAGAATTGAAAAATCATTTCCGCCCGGCCATCCGGGGTTACTGGGGCTGCATAGCGCCGACCGCTTCGTCGAGCGAAGCCAGGTCGCCAGCCCGCCAGACGCTGGCTCCACGGTCGATCTGCCGCATCAACCCTGAAAGCACCTTTCCCGGCCCGGCCTCGATAAACATCTCAACGCCCTGCTTGCGGAGAACCAGCATGGAATCCGTCCATCGAACCGGAGACGTGACCTGGCGCTTCAGGCCGTCGCGAACCGCTTCGGCCGAGCGAACCATGGCCGCATCCGCGTTGTTTACCAGCGGAACCTGCGGGTCGTGAATCGCCACCTCATCCAGGTCGGCAGCCAGCCGGTCTTGAGCGGGCTGCATCAGGCTGCAATGGAAAGGCGCGCTGACGTTGAGCAGCACGGCGCGCCTGGCGCCGCGGCCCTTCGCAAGCTCGACGGCTCTTTCGACCGCTGTCCGATGTCCGGCGATAGCAATCTGCGTTGGAGAATTCAAGTTTGCCGGTGAAACCACTTCGTCCCCGGCTGCCTCCCGGCAAATCTCATCGACCGCTCCGGCGTCAAGGCCCAGCAGCGCCGCCATGGCTCCCTGGCCCACCGGAACGGCTTCCTGCATATATTCGCCGCGCTTGCGGACCAGGCGCAGAGCGTCGGCCAATCCCAGCGATCCCACAGCGACCAGAGCCGAGTACTCACCCAGGCTGTGGCCGGCAACGTAATCAGGCCGCAGGCCCTTTTCCATCAGCACTCGCGCAGCCGCAACTGAAACCGCAAGAATGGCCGGCTGGGTATTGGCGGTCAGTTGCAATTCCTCCGCCGGACCCTCAAAGCACAGCTTTGAGATGGGAAATCCCAGAGCGGTATCCGCCTCCTCGAAAACCTGGCGGGCAGAGGCGAAATGCTCCGCCAGTTCACGGCCCATCCCAGGCGCTTGCGAACCCTGCCCGGGGAAAAGAAACGCTATTTCAGGCAACAGCCGATCTCCCAGATGGTTGAGATGGGGTTGAGCAGAAGGTCTGCGCGCCGCCCCTTCCAGGAGCACCCCTCTTGACCTACCAGCGTATTAAAACCGATCCCCAGGTGACTCCTGCGCCAAACGCGGACATCAAAACCAGATCGCCTTTCTTGATGCGGCCACTGCGGACACATTCATCGAGGCAGATGGGAATCGAAGCTGACGAAGTGTTGCCGACACGGCTGATGTTGGAATAGACTTTTTCGGCCGGCAATCCCAGCCGCTCCCGCACGGCCTCCGTGATGCGCAGATTGGCCTGGTGGGGAATAAACAAATCGATCTGGTCCGGTTGCACGCCTGCCTGCTCGATCACATGGAGCGAAACCTCTTCCAGGCTGCGCACGGCGACCTTGAACAGCTCGTTCCCGCGCATTTTGATGAAGTGATCGCGCGCCTGCACCGTCTCGCAACTGGCCGGCCGCGCCGTTCCTCCGGCGGGGATATAGAGGTGGTCCGCATAGGTCCCGTTCGTATGGACTTCCGTCGCCAGAATTCCTGACGATGAGTTGACCCGGCCCAGGACGGCCGCGGCCACCCCGTCCCCGAAGATCACGCATGTGGCGCGGTCCTGGTAATCAAGATATCGCGAAAGCAGTTCGGCGCCGATCACCAGCGCATATTTTGACTTTCCCGTCTTGACGAACTGGTCCACCACCGTCAGCCCAAAAAGAAATCCTGAGCACGCCGCAGCCAGGTCAAAAGCACAGCAGGTTCCCGCGCCCAATTCACGCTGGATGAGGGAAGCCGTGGCCGGCAGCGGCATATCGGGAGAGATCGTTGAGCAGATAATAAGGTCCAGTTGCTCGGGGGAGATTCCGGCCATTTCCAGCGCTTTTCGCGCGGCCTGAACCGAGAGGGAGGAAGTCGTTTCGTTCGGAGCGGCCTGGCGCCTCTCCTTGATGCCGGTCCGCTCCGTGATCCATTGGTCGGAGGTCTCGACCAATTTTTCCAGATCGAAATTGGTAATCACTTTTTCAGGCAGCATTGAACCCGTGCCCAAAATTCCCGTTGCAACCATTGTGGCTCCTGAAACGCCCTTCTAATTCTTGCTGAGTGAAGCGAGCGCCAGCTCCCGCTCGATTTTTTCGTTGACCCGGCCTTCGGAAAATTCCGCCGCCACACGAATCGCGTTCTTGATGGCGTTGGCGTTGGACCCGCCGTGGCAGATAATGCAAACTCCCTTAACGCCCAGCAGTGGCGCTCCTCCGTACTCGGAATAATCCAGCCGCCTTTTCATGCGCCCAAAAGCACTGCGCGAAAGCAGGTAGCCCATTTTTGAGAAAAACGTGCTCGACAGCGCTTCCTTCAGCAGGCTGGAAACCGTATCCACAAGCCCTTCGCTGATTTTCAATGCAACGTTTCCGATAAATCCATCCGCAACGATCACTTCCACGCGGCCGTTGAAAAGGTCGCGGCCCTCGACGTTGCCGGCGAAATTCAAATTCAATTCGTTTAGACGCGCCAGCGCTTCCCTCGTTACTTCATTGCCCTTGTGCGGTTCCGACCCGTTCGAGAGCAGGCCGACCCGCGGCTTCTCAGCCCCAAAGATCACCCGGTAATAGATTTCGCCCATCACCGCAAACTGTTCCAGGTGCAGGGGCTTGCAATCCACATTGGCGCCGACGTCCAGCAGGACGGTGGCCTTGCCTTTTTTCGAAGAGGGAAAAACCTGGGCCAACGCCGGCCGGTCCACGCCTTCCAGCGTGCCCAGCAGGATTTTCGCCGCGGTCATCACCGCACCCGTGTTTCCAGCGCTGATCAGTCCGTCGGCTTTTCCGTCGCGAACCAGCTGGGCCGCCACGCGAATGGAAGAGTCGCGCTTGCGGCGAAACGCTTTGGCGGCCTCATCCTCCATCGTCACCACTTCGGAGGCATGCATGATTTCGATCTTGAGGCCTTGCGCGCCTCGCCGGGCCAGTTCGCGATTGAGCACATCCTGAGGGCCCACCAGAATCACTTCGGCGTGTTGCGCCCGCGCAGCCTGAATCGCACCCTCAATCTCAGGCAGAGGAGCTGTGTCCGATCCCATCGCATCAACGGCAATCGCGCGCATGGTTTAAGAGAGCCACCAGGGAATGATCTTTGCGAGTCAGGCCCGGCAATGCCCGGGCTCCTGCTCGTCAGGCTGTTTCTTTCACCAGAATTGCTTCCCGCCCGTTATAATAGCCGCACCGGGGACAGGCGTGGTGGGGCATTTTCGATTCATGACAGTTGGGACACTTGGAAAGAGCCCCTTGTTTCAGGTGGTCATGGGCGCGCCGCCGGTTGCGCCGCGCTGTTGAATGTCGTCGTTTTGGGTTTGCCATCTTGCGATTTCCTCAAGTTGCCTTGCCGTTTTTCTTATCGCGCAAGGCTGAATTTCTTCCCTTCGTGAGCCCCGATCCCAGGCGGCTGGCGGCCCACACACCAACCCCCTCAAGTCGAATTCCGCTCGCTCCCTGACCTACGCTTTCTTCAAGAAAGCAAAGGGTGAATCTTCGTGCTGCGAGGAACAACTGCAAGGCTCGATATTGCGGTTCGCTCCGCACACCGGGCAAAGGCCCAAACAGCCAGGCCGGCAAACCAACTTCAGGGGAACGGACAGAATCACCTGTTCCCTTACCACGTCGGCCAGGTTGACGCCTTCACCCGCATAGAAACCAACCTTCAAGTCGTCTTCCGCAATCTCAATTTCTTCTTCCTTGGCGATTTCTTCCATCGGCCGGTAGGGCAAATCGAAGTCAGCTTCAACCGGTATCTTCACTTGTTCCAGACACCGGTCGCAGGCAGCTTCCAGGCACCCTGAGATGTGCCCGCTGACTCGAATTTCCTTTCCTGCCAGCTCCGCCGCGCCATCCACCGTCAAAGGCCCCACCTGGTGGAACTTAGCCTCTAGATAATCCAGCGCTCCGGGGAGGTAGGTCTTCGATAATGTTTTTCGGCGAAGCTCCAGCTCCTGGAGGGTGATAAACACTTCGTCCTCACGGGTTCAAAGTTACAATTATAGCTTGCGGGTCGTTCCTGTCAAGAAACGCTGGCAAAACAAGCACTTAGTTTCCGCCTTCTAACCGGTCGGTAGATGCCTCGCAGGCTGCGTCCCCACAGGCCGTTTTCAGCCAGAGAGGCCGTGCCGGGCCGCTTCAAACACCTTCCCACTTGAAATTATCGCCCGAGTTGAATACAGTCTCAACTCTTGAGTGGAAAACTTTAACAATCTTCGCAGGGCTGTGCGCGCGGAACTTCCCCAGTCGAACTTTGCCCGCTGGGCGGCCATCTTCTTTAGCCTGTCGGTTCTGACCTATCTCTTTTCCATTGCGATCACGCAGGGGTTTCTGGCTCTTGCGGGACTTCTGTTCGCCGTGCACCTTCTGAAGGACCGTCCACCCATCACCTTCCCGCGCATCAAGCTGCCTTTGCTCCTTTTCTGCCTTTTTACGGTCATCTCGGTCATCTGGGCAACCAACCCTGCAACCGGCTTGTTCGCGGTCCGGAAGCTGGTCCTGTTTCTGATCATCCTGCTGGCGGTGAATCTGATCGCAAGCAGCCGGCACCTGGGCTGGCTTTGGCGGGGACTGTTTGTTGAAGCGGCGATGGTCGGCCTGATTGCGGCGGGGCAGTTCGTCCGGCAATACCGCATGGTTCGCCTGGAGCACCCCCACCACATTTATGCCTACATGATTACCACGCGCATCACCGGGCTGATGGGCGACTGGATGAATTTCGGCGGCCAGCAGATGCTGGTGTTCATCTTCCTTGCGGCCTTCCTGCTGTTTGCTTTGCGGGTCCGGCGCGTCTGGTGGGCGGTGATGGCAATTGTCGCCCTCTCGATCGTTCTCAATTTGACGCGCGGCGTCTGGCTGGGATGCTTTTTTGCCGTTCTCTACCTGCTATGGCGCTGGAAGCCCAGATGGGTTCTGGCGCTTCCTGTTCTTGCGATCGTGATCTACTTTTTCGCGCCGCGGGTGGTGCATGAGCGCCTGTGGCTGGCTCTTCATCCCAGCCGGGACCCGGCTCTTGCTATCCGCTTTGAAATGTGGCAGGTCGGGTTGAACATGATTAAGGCGCATCCCTGGGTGGGCGTTGGGCCCAACAACATTCCGCTGGTGTATGATCTTTATCTTCCCAAGGGGGTCGCGCCCATAGCGGGTTACCACTCGCACCTGCACGACAACTTTATCCAGTTCGCAGCGGAGCGGGGGCTGCCGTGCCTGGCGGCCTGGATCTGGCTGATGGCCGCGCTTCTGTGGCAGGTCTGGAAAGTCCGCCGCCGAGCCGGTCCCGGACGGTGGATGGTTGACGCCACCATCGCGGCCTGGCTGGCTTTTGTGGCGGAGGGCTTTTTTGAATTCAATTTTGGCACTTCTCCCGTTCTAATGGTCTTTCTGTTTGTGGTCTCAACTCCTTTTGTCGTGGAACGGATTGAGGCGGCGCGCGCGCAGCGCCGGCCGGCTCAGTGATGGGGACCTGGGGCGATTGGGCACGGTTGCAGAGTCTGTGTGATCAAGGAAGTTATAGCGGCGGCCTAAGACCGCCGGGCTATAGGGTTCAATCCATTCGGTGTTCATAGAGCGCCGCTAAAGCGCGAAGAAGCTGGCGGTCACTCAGACTCTGCAGCCTCGTCGTATCCGGGAGTAGAAGCGGAGTGGTTCTAGCCACTCAAGATATTCAAAGGCTGGAATCCATTCATTCCTATTCTTCGGCCTCCCGATAATCGGGGCAATTTCGCGTTCCGCCGTCGCCCATTTCTGAAACGTCCGGATGAACGGTCTTTTGCTTTATGTCTGCCAAACGCCAACTGTTCCGCAGTTCGATGGTCGTGGGAGTTTTTTCCTCCCTCGGCAGCCTGACCGGCATCCTGGTCGAAATCAGCATCGCGGCCAATTTGGGATTGTCGAAGGCTTCGGACACCTTTTACGTGGCCTTCACGGTTCCTTACATCATCACGAATCTGATTTCCGCCACCGGGCAGTTCTCGCTGGTGCCTTTTTTCTCATCGCTGGAGGCGCAACATACCGAAGACGAGGCCTGGCGCGGCTTTAGTTACGTAGCGAACATCGTCTTTCTCGGCCTCGGCGCGCTGGCGGTGCTCGGGGCGCTGGCGGCTCCCTGGCTGATTCGAGGGATTGCTCCGGGGTTCACGGCGGACCAGGCGCAGCTTGCGACCCACCTGGCCCGCTGGCTCTTCATCCTCATCGTTCCGGCGGGCGTGGCAGAGATCATTCGCTCCTTCCTGTTCAGCCGGCATCGCTTTGCCGTTCCTTCGTCGGCGAATTTCTTCCGTAACACGACGGTGGTTCTCAGCATCCTGTTCGGGTTCCGGCGCTATCACTACTACAGCATCATCTTTGGATATCTGGCGGGCTACCTGGTTCAATTTGCGGTTCTGGCGGGGCAGCTCCTGATTTCGTTTCCGGCCCGTTATTCAGTCAGCTTTCGAGGTTCTGGCGAAGCCTTCCGCAATCTGCACGGAGCAGGGCTGGCCCAGATGGCGACCGCGTTGTCCTGGCAGGGCGTGGTGATTGTGGAGAGGATCATCGCCTCGTTTCTTCCGCCCGGCACCCTCACCGCGCTGGCCTACGGCATTAAAATCATGAGCACCCTTGCCGAGGTCCTGGCCGGCAGTGCCGGAACGGCTGCTCTGCCGAGGCTTTCGAGAGCCGTGGCGCGCCAGGCGGTTGCGGAGGTCCGCAGCGCGTTGCGGGATACGCTGGAAATCAGCCTGGCGCTGGTGGCCCCTTTCATGGTGTTCTGCCTGATGCTCGACCGCAACATCATCCGGCTGGCTTTTCAGCGTGGCCGCTTTACTCCCGAAGCCGTTTCGCTGATGGCCGAGGTTTTCTTCTACTACTGCTTGAGCCTTCTGCCCTATGCAGCCGTGCGGCTGATGAACTTCTACCTTTTCGCCCGCAATGAAGCCGCACCCTTCTTCCGGCTGGCCGCCTTTCAGTACGCGCTGAACATCGGATTCGACCTTTTTTACGTGGGCATCCTGCACACGGGCGCCAAAGGGATTCCGCTCGGAATGCTTACGGCCGTTGTCTTCGCCTGCGGCCTTGCCTGGAGCCGCGATCTGGGCAGGCTGCGGGATGTTTTCGACCGGACGCTCGGCCGGTTCGCGCTCAAAGTCGGGCTGGGAAGCGGCCTGGCAGCCCTGGCGATCTGGGGACTGCGCTCGTGGATGGCGGCGCCGGAAACCGGGCGTGGCAACTTGGTTTACCTGTGCATCACCTGCGGAGCGGGCAGCGTGGCTTATCTGCTGGTATTGATGGCTTCGGGCATCTTGTCGCTTTCGCAGTTGAGATTGCTGTGGCAGCGCCCGGCGGGTGGATAATCGCCAGTGATCTTGGAGCGCGCCGTCGCTTTCCCAGGTAGGGCGGGGAAGATCGCCGCTCTCTTACCGGGTAGAATCATCATGCTTTCGTTGCTGTGCGTTCATGCGCTCGCTCGAAGGCATTTTACGCCACAGGGACCCGGCCCCGGCATGATACGACATGAAGGCTTACCGCGTTCTCGTTGTCACCAACCTCTGGCCCACGGAGTCTGATCCGGGATACGGCAGCTTCGTCCAGGCGCAGATGGAATCTCTCCGGCCGCTCGGCGTGGAGTTTGACACGCTGTTTATCGACGGCCGCGCCTCCCGCTGGAACTACCTGCGCGGCATCGGCCGCATGCGACGCCTGCTGCGGCAGAAGCGTTATGACCTGGTCCACGCGCACTTTGGGCTCTCCGGCTGGGTGGCGCGCTGCCAGTTTTGCTTGCCCGTGGTGGT